>VOFI01000240.1_pt1 | contig 56000 bp, 73 predicted proteins | sample 5384131 | NCBI WGS metagenome assembly VOFI01 (sample SAMN12384728, study PRJNA508395) | human gut metagenome | isolation source: healthy gut H | host: Homo sapiens
TAGATTGCAGGAGGTACAGAGATGGATTATATGACTCTAAAAGAAGCAAGCGAAAAATGGGGCGTAACTCCCCGACGGATCAACTACTATTGCGCTGGTGGCCGTATTCCCGGCGCTGTAAAATGGCCGGTGTCTGGCTGCTCCCCAAGGACGCCGAAAAGCCAGTAGATATGAGAACAAAACAAGGAAAGGGTAAAATATGAAAAATATACTGTTAATTGAAGATGAAGAAAATCTTAACCGTGGTATAAGCCTCAAACTCAAGAAGGAGGGTTATGCAGTTTTTTCTGCGGCTTGCGTTTCTGAAGGATTGAAACTATTTCAAGATAATACGATTGATCTTGTGATTTGCGATATAGGCTTACCAGACGGTAGTGGATTAGATTTATGTGCTAATATTCGACAGCGAAGTGATGTGCTATTTTTGTTTCTCACGGCTCTTGATACAGAAGTCGATGTGATAACAGGATACGAAATGGGAGCTGATGATTATGTGACAAAGCCGTTTAGTATGTCTGTTCTTGTCTCAAAAATAAGTGCCATGCTGAAACGAACAGAAAAGGCTGTTTCTAATATTGTGCAAACAGGCAAATTGACATTTTATATAGATGAAAAGCGTGTTGTGAAAGGTGATAATGCAATTTCAATTACACCGACAGACTGGAAACTATTGATGGCTTTTTATTGAGCATCCCCACCATATTCTTTCACGGAATCAGCTTCTGGAAAGTTTATGGGATGTCAATAGCGATTATGTTGATGAAAATGCGGTGGCTGTTAATATCCGTCGCCTTAGAGAAAAGATTGAGCCTGATCCATCTAATCCTGTTTACATCAAGAATGTACGGGGCTTGGGGTACGTCTGGGAAATGGAGTGTGAAAGGCAATGACATTAAATAACAGGACTTTCACACTACTAAAAAAATTGTATTGCTTATTATAATTAGCATATTTATAGCAGAAATTATTGTGTTACCTAAAATTGAACATGATATGTTGCAAGAAGCAGGTAGACAGGAATTGGTAACCGTACAACAAATATGTGGCGCGGTACTTGAAAATTATCCTGATGTAGAGCAGGATTTCATTCTGGGATTGCGTCAGCCTACAAACTCTTTGCAGGAAAAAGGCGAACAGATTTTGAAGCAATACGGATATGACGAAGAACATTTATTGGCAGACAACACGCTGTATGCCGCTTACATGATTGCATGGAGAAATTGGACAGGATTTTTTCTGGTTACCCATTTTTACTTCTTGCGGCCGCACTTCTCTATTTTTACAGCACTATCCGTAGTAGCAATAAAGAAATATTGCTGATATTGGAACAATATTTGTCAGAGGATTTTTCTTTTTGCCTATGGAACAGAGAGAATCGTAAAAGGCCGTATTCACTTTATGAGCAATCAAATTTGATCGCTTAAAGCAACTCGGACATCAGATTGTAACGAAAAACACCCGGATTACTGAGGAAAAAAAAGCACAAAAGCACTTGTGACTGATATTTCTCACCAGTTAAAAACACCAATGGCTGCATTGAAAACCTGCTTCTATATGTATTTGGATGCCTCTGATGCGGATGAAAAGACCGAATTTCTAAAACGAAGTGAAACGCAGTTGGAAAAACTGGAACAGTTAATTGCAAGCCTTATGAATATTTCACGGTTGGAAACAGCCATGATTTCTTTGACTAAGGAATCCATTTTGTTAAGTGATCTATTGGTGGATGCTGTAAATGGTGTATACGAAAAGCAAGGAGAAAAAGCATCGAAATTTCCGTGCAGGAAACAGAAAATATTACATTACATTTAGACAAGCATTGGACAAGCGAAGCAGTCATAAATGTTTTGGATAATGCGGTAAAAGTATAGTCCTCGAAATAGCCACATCACGATTTCTATTGAAAAACAACACTTTTATACACTCGTGAAAATTAAGGATGAAGGGATTGGTATTCCACAGAATGAATACAATAAAATTTTTCAGCGGTTCTATCGTTCCAATCATTCTTATGTAAAGCAAACGGAAGGCAGCGGTGTTGGGTTATATCTGACACGAATGATTTTAGAACGACAGGGAGGTTTGATCCGTGTCGAATCTGTTCCGGAAAAAGGAAGTACATTTATTCTACAATTTAGAACTGATAAGAGGCCGGAGAAATTCCGGCCTTTTGTTATTCAACGGTAAGCTATTCTGTAAGGTTCCCGTAATACTTCTTTGATACAATAATCATAGTTAAGGTACGGGAGGAAAAGATGGATATATCGTCACTAAATAATTACTTTGAATTGTATGGAGGAATGGCTATCTTCATTGTTGTACTACTGGAATATATGAATCTTCCCGGATTCCCAGCAGGGATTATTATGCCGCTTGCAGGAATCTATGCAGCACACGGGGGGGATAAGTCTCCTGCAGCTATTGCTATTTCTGTTTTAGCAGGAGAAGTTGGGAGCTGGATATTGTATTTTCTGGGAATGTACGGTGGGAATGCTTTTCTCAAAATATACTTAAAAAGGTTTCCCAAACACAAACCTGCGTTTGAACGCACGTTTGATTTAATCCGACGCAAGGGTTTTTATGGAATTTTCATCAGTAAGCTAATTCAGATGGTTAGAACATTGATTTCTATACCAGCAGGCGTATTAAAAATGGAGTTTATAAAATACTCGATTGCTTCATTTTTGGGGTAACACTTTGGAATACCCTATTCGTGGGCGCTGGCTATATTATTGGAGAACCTATACTGAAAATAATCACAAGGGGGTGAGAAAATGCGGATTGCTATGATGACAAATAACTACAAACCATTTGTTGGCGGTGTTCCAATTTCGATTGAGCGGCTTGCTGATAGTCTGAGGGATTTAGGGCATTCGGTATACGTCTTTGCCCCGGATTATAAATCTCCGGTGGATGATGATGAATATACGTTTCGCTTTCCAACAATGAAACACAAGATCGCCGGAGCGATTCCTATTCCCAATTTGATTTATGGCTATGTGAAGAATGCTATTTCAACACTTGATATTGATTTGATTCATGTTCATCATCCCGTTATGATCGGAAATGTGGCAACACGGATTGGAAAGGAATTTCATATCCCCGTAGTGTTTACATACCACACAAGATATGAACAATATCTGCATTATTTGACGCCCTTTGGTTATTTACAAAATAAGGCAAATCAGGGAAATCTATTGGGGGAATCCATCCTTGATTTTGCACAGCGGCAAGTCATACAACGCTATTTGAATCGCTTCCTTGAAAAATGTGATATGGTTTTTGCACCAACAGAATCTATACAAAATTATTTGAAACCATTCCACATAGATACACCGATCAGCATTGCACCTACGGGACTGCCTCCGGCTTGCTTTGAAAATCATATCGAGGCAACTGCCATCCGGAAAAAGTATTTGCAGAAGAAACAGTATTTGTTCTGTACGGTTTCGAGATTAGCGAAAGAAAAAAATCTTTCTTTCCTACTACGAGGTGTTTCTGCTGTGAAAAAGCAGTTAGGAGATGTTTTTAATGTGCTTATTTTGGGAGATGGGCCAGAGAAAAGAAAATTTAATAGCCCTGTCTCAAACTCTAAAAATTGAAGAAAATGTATTTTTCATTGGAGAAGTATCAAATCATAAAATTTCAGCATATCATCAGGCGTGTGATTTGTTTCTGTTTTCATCAAAATCTGAGACACAGGGAATTGTGCTTTTAGAGGCAATGGCAGCGTATCTACCAGTCTTTGCTATTCGTGCAACCGGAGTATCAGATGTTGTTGTTAATGGAGAAAATGGTGTATTGTCGTCAGATTCCATAACTGAATGGGCGGACAACTTGATTTCAATTTTGAAAAATCCTGCTGTACTTATAAAAATGAGAAGTTCCGCTCGTACCACTGCCCTTTTTTTATATGATGAAAAGAGTATCGCCAACCAGATTTTAGAGAGTTACGCATACTTGAAAAAGAGCTATGAGGCAGAACATTGGCTGATGATGCACTTAAACAGAACAAGTTACCCCCGTATTGGCAAAGGAGTATTAAGATGGATATTATTCTTGAAACAAAAAGACCTGACCAAAACGTATAAGGCAGGCGGTAATCATATTAACGCAGTAGACCATACCTCTATTTGTGTTGAGAGAGGCGATTTTGTAACTATCGTAGGTAAGTCTGGATCGGGAAAAAAGTACGTTGCTTCATCTAATCGGAGGACTGGATTATCCCACTTCTGGCGAAGTCTGGATTGATAATGAGTGTATAACCAATATGAATGAAGAAGATTTATCCGCATTTCGCAGGAGAAAAATCGGCTTCATTTTTCAGGCATTTAATCTTGTTCCCTCTTTGAATGTCTGGGAGAACATTATTTTGCCTATCGGATTAGATGATAGAAAGCCGGATATGGTTTATCTGAAAGAAATTATTGAATTACTTGGATTGAGCGAGAAACTGAATAATCTTCCTAACACATTGTCTGGGGGTCAGCAACAGAGAGTAGCGATTGCCAGAGCATTGGCGACGAAGCCTGCCATTGTATTGGCAGATGAGCCGACTGGAAATCTTGATTCTAAGACAAGTGATGAAGTAATGGCACTTTTTGAAAACATCTGCTATGAAGTATGAGCAGACGCTCATTGTAATTACTCATAATGAAGATATTGCACAAATGGGAAATCGAAAACTGGTAATTACAGATGGTAAGGTGGTGGAACAATGAAAACAATTTATCATTTGGCTATCAGCCGATTGAAATATAATAAAGGAAGATCCATTCTTACCATAGTTGCGATTGCTCTTATGACAACACTGCTCATGTCTATTGGTAGCTCTGCACTTACGGTTATTCGACATCAGCAGTTAGAGATAAAAGAAAGTGCTCGAAATTATCATGCGGCTTTCAAAGGCAGTACTGCAGATCAGGTATTTATTCTTGAAAATCACGCGGATGTAGAATCGCTTTCTACAAGGGAAAGTGTAGCGTCCATAGAACTGCCTAAATTAAATGCTTTTCTTAATTTTGATTCCACAAAAAAAGGTTCTATTGACCAAATTCAGTTAGCCAATGGAAAGATGCCTGTGGAAGCGGATGAAATTGCAGGGCCTCCTGCGCTCTTTGAAAGATTAGACGTTGTACCAGAAATCGGCCAGAAGTTTCAGATTCCATTACGCATTCAGGGAGGCAAAGTGGAGAACTTTGACTTCACAATTACTGGTATTTTAGAGCAGACAGACATTTCAAAGCTGAATGTGAATGAAACACGTCTTGTCTATGGGGCTTTTGTATCTGAAAAATTTGTTGAACAACATATTGCCCCAGAGGATAGAACTTATACAGCTTATATACGGATTGTAAACGAAAATAAACATTCAAAAGATGAAATTGAGACAATTATATCTGAGATTGCAGAGGACGTAGGACTGAACAAGTCAGACATTTCTTTTAATGAACAATACCTGACATATATGACCAACCCCGGAACACAAGAACGAAATGTTATGATCGGGCTTGGACTGTTGGTAGTATTTCTTGGTGGCATGGTAATTTACAGCATTTATTATGTTTCTGTCATTTCCAATATACAAGAGATGGGGGAAACTAAAGGCTCTTGGTGCTACCAAAAACATATTCGCCGCTTGCTATTTACAGAAAGCCTTGCACAGTCTTTCGTCGGAATTCCCTGTGGAATCTTACTTGGATACCTCGCAACCGTATTCTTGTTCAGAATGGTTATTCTTTCCGGTTCTACCCTTGAGGATACATTCTGGCACTGGCAGGCTGCTATTTGTGTTATCGTGGTTGTTTTGCTTACGGTTGGGGTTTCTATCCGAAAGCCATTAAAAATGGCGTCAGGGATTTCTCCTGTGGAAGCAATGCGGTATCAAGAACCGACAGGGAAACAAAAAAGGAAAAAATCTTATAAAACACTTTCTGTATCAAAGCTAAGTTATGCAAATCTACAAAGAAATAAGCGAAGAACTGCGGTCACGATACTTGCACTGGGCTGTTCCGGCATTTTGTTTTTAGTAGTAGCCAATATTGCAAACAATATAACTGCGGAAAATTATGCAAGAATGCTGATGCCAAAAGGCGATTTTGAAATTAGCCTTAATTATGCTGAGGACGATCGAGAGTACCCGGAGAATAATCTAAATATAATTCAGCTTCAAAATCCCTTGAACGATGATCTGAAAACGCAAATCATGTCTTTAGATGGTGTTGAAAGCATTGATGAAAAAGCACACGGTTCTGGCAGAAGCTGAAAATGTGGTATTGGAAACACAGCGAACTGAGGTTGGAGGAATCAGCGAAAACGATCTGTTATCCCTAAATAAATCGCTAAAAAGAGGAACCTTGGATTATGATGAATTGGTTCATTCTAACGGCATTATTTTTACATGGGACATTTTGTTTGAGCAATATGGTTTTGAAATTGGAGATACAATACAGCTTACACTTTATGATGGAAACAAGAAAATTCCTTTTACGGGTACTCTCATGGCAAGTACCAACAGCAGTGATGATACCTTTTTGATTGCCGATGAGGTTTTACAGCAACTAATTACGGAGACAAATCCTGCGAGTGCCATTTACATTACTGTTCAGCCAGAAAAATTTGAAAGTGTAAAGGCACAAATTGATACACTGCAACAGGAAAATACGAGGTTCATGTTCAAATCCTATGACGAAGAACTTGGAATCGCAAAGCAGCTAATCCGCACGATACAATACACAATTTACGGATTACTGATAGTCATTGGAATCATTGGTTACATCAGCCTTATCAATACAATGATTACGAGTATTTTAGTTCGCAAAAAAGGAATTGGGAATTTTGCAAGCAATCGGTTTGTCTGATAAGCAACTACGTCAAATGATACATCGGGAAGGACTGTTCTTTACTTTTGGAACATTAGCACTGTCACTAACCATCGGAAATGGGCTGGGGTATTTATTGGTACGCATTATTATAAACACCCAAATTCTAACGATTAGTCAATACGAATATCCGATTACCCAAACGCTTGTTTTGATAGTTGCAGTAGTCATCGGACAAATTGCAATTACTGTATTTGTAAATCGCTATATTCATAAACAATCGTTAGTCGAAAGAATGCGTGACTAACAGAATACAAGAAAGTGAAAACAGATGCGAAAGATACTTTTGGTTGACAATGATATAACTTTTATATGGGGATTGAAAAAATATTTACAGCGGCGGGGCTATGCGGTAGAAACTGCGGCTACTCTGGCTGAAGCACGGGAAATGATAAAGCAAGAAGCTCCGCTGCTGATCTGTTCAGACCTCTGCTTGCCGGACGGTTCTGGTCTGGAACTACTAGCTGAAGTACGTACCTGTAACAAAGATACTCTCTTTTATCATTGCGTCTTGTTATGAAAAAAGACGACTATGAGCAGGAAGCACTCCAGCATGGTGTCACAATCTGTATGGATAAAATTAAATCTGCATTATTGAAAGATAAGCTGGTGGAATATGCCTACAAGGAGCTATCAGAAGAACAACCACCAACCTTTCATAAGCTGTTATATCTCCATACGGATAATAGCAAAGCGGAAGTTCTGCGGGCGGCTATGCTGCAAAAGGGATTTAATCTTATACTGGTAAATTCCCTGCGTGAAGCAAAGCAAAGGCTACTTGAAGATAAAGAAATAGAACTGATACTGTGTGATCTCTCGCTGCCGGACGGTACAGCCCTTGAGTCTTTTTCATGACATACGACGTATATCTGAAAAATTTAAGGTAAATAACCCGCCCATTAAGTTGCTACCATTCTTTATTCTTACGGCAAGCACTGACCTTGCCACGGAATATGAATACCGGCATGAGGGCGTGAACGACTATATCACCGCCCCGGTGAATATCCCGGAGCTGATTCGGCGGATTCTGTTTTTGTGAATAGCTATCTTTCTCTCTATGTAATCAACATAATCAACTGCCGGGCGACGACCAAGAAAAAAAAGCCGTCGTACAGCAGCCCTTTTGACACGCCCATTTAGCCAGCGGCGGCTTTGAGAAATCAAGGCCGCCGCTTTTCTTTTCCCGGCGCAGGATCGGCGGCCCACGGAGGGAGCCGCCATGAGAGTAGCAATATGTAGTTCATCAAAAAAAGCCTTGCTCACACCTCATCCCCTTACGCTCCTCCACCGGCATTATCCTGCTGGTTAATCGGTAATCATAGAACATGGAATCAGTGTGACGCCAGTTTCCCACTTTGGGAGACTGGCGTTTTTGCTTGTTGTTTTTTGTGGAATTGCCCCCTGAATTATGCCGGTGCCGTTCTCCGCCCCATTTCGGCTCACTCGTAACTGGACCCGTGAATCGAAATGGAGGTACATAATGAAGAAAGTCAATCTTCGGGATCTGTATCCCGATGTTTATAAAACAGATCACTTTGTAGAAGTAACCGAAGATGTGCTGGAGACGATCAGAGACTCTGAGCGTGCAGAAGCTGCCTATGACCGGAAGGATGTATCGTTATAAGGCGCATTACTCTCTGGACTGTGAGAATGGAATTGAAAATGCGGTCCTGCGAAAGCTGGAGACGCCGGAGATGCTTCTGGAGGAAAAGCAGCTGCGGGAGAAACTCTATGCCGCAGTAATGGCTCTGCCGGAGAAACAAGCCAAGCGGATCTATGCCAGGTATTATCTGGGCATGAGAGTAGTGAGAGAGATAGCCGCAGCAGAGGGTGTAGACCCAAGCCGTGTCCGTGACAGCATTCGGCGTGGGCTGAAACAGTTGGCAAAGATTTTTTGAAAAAGTTTCATTTGAAGCGCCTGTTTTTTGCCCCTTTTGTCAGTGTTAATAAGAAGGACAAGTTTTCTCCCTTCAACAGCACTTTGACAATTTCATAGACAGCATAACAGGTACATAACCCGTGTACGAGCGAGTGTGGAACGAAGATGGAGCAGTCAGGGAGGTGATGAATAGAGCTGTTTCGGAGCGATCTACGATTTCACAAAACGGATGGTGGCAGATCCGGCGCGAGGACTGCACGGGGGCTTAAAGATACTTCCTCACGGCCTCCTAAAGACTTGGGGGGGAACCCTGTGGCACACGAGTAAAACGATGCTGCGGAGTTATGACAGCTGCGCCAGCGGAGACCTGTTGTGTTCCCATCGTCAGGGAGCGTGGCAAATATGACGAGTAATCCGAACAGAATAACAGTAGCCGCACCAGGTTTTTATCCGAAGATTTCTTTCAGACTGGTGCGGCTGTTTAAGTATTAAGATATTAAGGAGGCGAGAGTGATGTTTGAAAAATTCCATCGAGGTGACATATATTCGGCTGATTTAAGCCCTGGTATCGGCTCCGAACAAAGTGGCTCTCGTCCTGTACTCATTCTTCAAAACAATGTGGGAAATTGTTTCAGTCCTACGATTATTATTGCAGCAATCACCAGTGTAAGCAAAAAGAGCAGAAAGTTCCCCACGCATTACCACTTAAATGACAGATGCGGTTTGGTGAAACCATCTGTTGTTATGCTGGAACAGATCAGAACAATCGACAAGTCGAGGTTAAAAAACTATATTGGTCATCTAAACAAGGATGACATGGAAAATATAAACAAGACGCTCTTGTGCAGTCTGGGGATTACATAAAAGTGCCGAAAGGCCGTATCATTTTCAGGCTGTGCAAGTAGAGTTATAATTTCGTTAGGAATTGCGGAGGTGATTCTGAATGGAGAATATCCAGAATAAAAGCGCATTGATTCCTTCAGATGAAATCCGGTCAGAAGAACTTCTGGCGGAACAAAAATTTGAAGCGTTTATCACTTCGCTGGCACATATCATCGAGAAATATGGTATGAGAGTGCTGGGCGAGGTTGACGGAGCTGCGTGAGAATCGCAGCTTTACATAGGATATTTTCCAAAAGTAAATTTTGGAGGTATGAATTATGAACCGATATGGAAAACGCTGTGTTTTGTATCCGAGGGTCAGCACAGAGATGCAAGTGGACGGATACAGCCTGGAAGGTCAAAAAAATATGCTGACACGATTTGCGGATCGTGAGGAAATGATCGTTGTTGATACTTATGAAGATGCCGGTAAATCCGGTAAATCCATTGAGGGACGGCCTGCCTTTCAAAAAATGCTCAGAGATATTGAGGATGGCTTGGACATTGACTATATTTTAGTGTATAAGCTGTCACGGTTTGGCCGTAATGCAGCGGATATACTTAACTCTTTGGAGTTGGTTCAATCTTATGGTGTAAATCTGATTTGCATAGAAGAAGGGATTGATTCCTCTCAGACAAGCGGAAAACTTTTGATTTCTGTACTATCTGCTGTGGCTGAAATTGAGCGTGAGAATATTATCGAGCAGACGATGAACGGGCGGCGCGAAAAGGCACGGCAAGGTGGATGGAATGGTGGCTTTGCTCCATACGGGTATACACTGGAAGATAACAAGCTGATGATTGAAGAAACAGAGGCTGTGGCAATACGGAAGATTTTTGAATTATATACTTCATCGGAAATCGGTTTGGGTGGTATTGCGAATCAGTTGAACTTACAAGGTATACGGAAAATTCCGAGGCAGAATGGCACATTAGAGGATTGGACAGGACATTTTATTAAACTGATATTGGATAACCCGGTTTATTGCGGTAAAATTGCTTATGGACGGAGAACGAAGAAAAAGTCAAAGGCACAAAAAACGATTACCAGATGAAAAGAAATGACGATTACATTCTGACAGAGGGACAGCATAAAGGAATCGTTAGTGAGGAGGTATGGGAAAAGGCTCATGCCAAGCGTCTTAGAACCGGAGTAAAGCAACCGTCAAAAATTGGGCGGGATCGAGTTCATTTGTTATCCGGTCTGCTGAAATGCCCGGTTTGTGGAAGTCCCATGTATACGAATAAACACGCATGGACAAATAAAGATGGCACTTACAAAGAAATTTACTATTATGTATGTAGTCGGAATAGGATGGTCAGGGGGAAGCATTGTGAATATAAGGCGATGCTGAAAAAGACCGATATTGAACCGATGGTCATTGAGGCAATTCGTGAGATCGTAAGGAATGAGGAATATGCCCAGGCCATTAAAAAAACGGATTGGCGTTCAGATTGACACGAAATCAGTGGATAAGGAACTGGAGGGCTATCAGGCAAAGCTGAAGGAAGTTGATCTGAATAAAACAAGATTGGAACGGGAAATTGACAGTCTCCCTGCTGATGCAAAATATCGGGAACGAAAGCTCCATGATATGACCTTGCGGTTAGATTCCCTATATGATGTCATTGTTGAGCTGGAGGAAAAAATCGAAGATGCCAGACTTCGGCGAGATGCAATTAAGCAGCAGGCAATTACTCTTGAGAATATTTACAAAATCATGGTGAATTTCGACTGCGTTTATAATATAATAAATGACGAAGAAAAGAGAAATGTGGTCACAGCCTTGATTAAGGAAATTGAAATTTACAGGAATGACGAGTCTGAATATCCGCTAAAGCGGATTGGTCTGAATTTTCCGGTGTTCAGTCGCCGTATTCCAGCGAGGAGATCGTAACCCGCAGCTTTCTGCTGGACAACAAGCCGGACGGCATCATCAATATTGTAGACGCGACCAACATTGAGCGAAACCTCTACCTGACCATGCAGATGATGGAGCTGGGCATTCCGATGGTGCTGGCGCTGAATATGATGGACGAGGTCCGTGCGAACGGCGGCACCGTCCATGTAAATGAGCTTGAGCAGGCGCTCGGCATTCCGGTAGTGCCGATCTCAGCCGCCAAGAACGAAGGCATTGATGAGCTGATCGACCACGCGATCCACATCGCCCGCTATCAGGAAACACCCGGAGGCATCGACTTCTGTCAGGACAGCAGTGATAAGAACGATCCGGTAGCCGCTGTTCACCGGTGCATCCATGCAACCGCTCTGATGATCGAGCCGAATGCCAAACGAGCCGGTCTGCCGGTGCGCTTTGCCGCCACCAAGCTGATCGAAAAGGACCCGCTCATCGAAAAGGCGCTTGCGCTGTCCGATGACAATCGCTCCGCTTTTGACCAGATCGTATCCGTCATGGAGAAGGATTCCGGTCTGGACCGCGAAGCGGCGCTGGCAAACATGCGGTTCAGCTTTCTGGAAAACCTGTGCAGCACAACAGTCGTCCGCCCGCACGAGAGCAAAGAGCATAAACGCAGTATGGCGATCGACCGCTTTTTGACCGGCAAATACACCGCTATCCCTTGCTTTGCCGGTATCATGGGTTTGATCTTCATCATGACCTTCAGCTGGATCGGCGCATGGCTGTCCGACGGCATGACCGTTCTGGTCGATGCCTGCATTTCGTGGCTGGATGCCGGGTTATCCGCCCTGCAGATCAACCCCGTTGTTCACTCGCTCGTTGTAGACGGTATCGCAAACGGCGTTGGCAGCGTACTCAGCTTCCTGCCGACCATTGTAACGCTGTTCTTCTTCCTCTCGATTCTGGAGGACACCGGCTATATGGCGCGTGTGGCCTTTATCATGGATCGGCCGCTCCGCAAGCTGGGACTGTCCGGCCGCAGCTTTGTGCCGATGCTGGTCGGCTTCGGCTGCTCGGTTCCGGCCATCATGGCTACCCGCACACTGTCCAGTGAGCGTGATCGCCGCATGACGATTTTACTTACCCCGTTTATGAGCTGCTCGGCCAAGCTGCCCATCTACACCATGATGATCAGCGCCTTTTTCCCCAGGCGGTATCGTGCGCTTGTCATGATTGGCCTGTATCTGTTCGGCATTCTCTGCGGTATCCTGTATGCGGTCATTTTGAAGGTCTCCGCTTCAAGGGCGAACCGGTTCCGTTCGTTATGGAGCTGCCGAATTACCGTCTGCCCAGTGCCAAAAGTGTTGTGCACCTGATCTGGGAAAAGGCAAAGGGCTTTATCCAGAAGGCATTTACCATCATCTTTGCTGCTTCTATCGTAATCTGGTTCCTGCAGACCTTCGATGCACGCTTTAATGTGGTGTCTATGCCGGAAAGCAGCCTGCTGGCTGCGCTGGGCAGCATTTTTGCACCGCTGTTCGCACCGCTCGGCTTTGCGGACTGGCGTGTGTCCACCGCTCTGATTACCGGCTTTACCGCAAAGGAAAGCGTTGTATCCACGCTGACCCTGCTGCTTGGCGGTGAGGTATCCAGCATCGGCACCCTGTTTACGCCGTTTACCGCGGTCGTATTTCTGGTATTCGTGCTGCTCTACACCCCCTGTGTTGCGGCAATTGCCACCGTAAAGCGCGAGATGGGCAGCACGCGGGCTGCCATCATGACTGCGCTGACCCAATGCGTGATCGCATGGCTCATTGCCTTTGCCGTCCGCTGTGTCGGTCTGGCATTCGGCCTGGCATAAGGAGGCACGGTATATGAATCTTCCCACCATTTTGATTCTGGCATTGATCGGCATCGCGCTGTTTGCCGCGCTTCGTTCGATGAAAAAGCATCCGTCCGGCTGTTCCGGACACTGCTCCGGCTGTCCCGTGCAGTGCAAAAGTGAAAAACATAGATAAAACAGCAGCCTGTCGCTCTTCCAGGAGCGGACAGGCTGCTGTTTATCGGTTTCTGAAAAAAGAGGGCAGGCATTCTGCCCACCCTCTGAATGGTCTCAATTACTTGTTGAAGTAACGCTTCAGCAGACCCTCGAAAGCCTTGCCGTGACGAGCCTCGTCGCGTGCCATCTCATGTACGGTGTCATGGATAGCGTCGAGGTTGAGAGCCTTAGCGCGCTTTGCCAGATCAAACTTGCCGGCGGTTGCGCCGTTCTCAGCGTCTACACGCATCTGCAGGTTCTTCTCGGTGGAATCGGTTACTACCTCGCCAAGAAGCTCTGCGAACTTAGCAGCGTGCTCTGCTTCCTCGAATGCAGCCTTCTCCCAGTACAGGCCGATTTCCGGATAGCCCTCACGGTGTGCAACGCGGGCCATTGCCAGATACATACCAACCTCGGAGCACTCGCCCTCGAAGTTAGCACGCAGGTCAGCCATGATGTCCTCCGGAGCGCCCTGTGCAACGCCTACAACGTGCTCAGCAGCCCAGGTCTTTTCGCCAGCCTGCTCCTTGAACTTCTCAGCCGGTGCGTGGCAGATCGGGCACTCTGCCGGAGCTGCTTCGCCTTCATATACATAACCACATACGGAACAAACAAACTTTTTCATGATTTTTTTCCTCCTGTATCGTTGAACAAATTTATTTTTGAGGGGGCAGGAAACGATCCATTGTTATCGAACAAAGCTGATCGCGCAGAGACCGGTTGATCTCCGAGAACACGCGATGAAAATCACATTCCTTCTGGGTGCCCATGTGTGTGCACTGGAACTCATTTGCAAGGCAGTGATTGATAGCGATCGGACCATCAATGCATTCGATGATCGCGCCGAGACTGATCTCCGATGGGGAGTGGTTCAGCTCATAGCCGCCGGCAACGCCCTTGTAGGATTTTGTAATACCGGACTGCGTCAGCTTGCGGAGAATTTTAAGTGCAAACCGGAGTGTTACGCCGGTTGCCTCGGAAATATCCTTCGCGCACTGCTTTTCGCCTGCAAGTGCCAGACAATAGGCCACACGAATTGCATAATCCGCTTCATGTGTGATTCTCAAATCGTTCCTTCCTTTCTCTCTTTGGAACAACTTTAGTATAACCGTGTTGTGCCAAAATGTCAATAGTTTTTGTAGAAATAAATAATATTTTTTATTTGATAATAGTTATCAATAAGTAACTCGATCTTCGACTTGAATTAAGGCAATACCGCATAATTGAACGATTTGGCTTAATGTATTACTGTGAAATCGCAACCGGACACAAAAGCCTGCGCAGCGCGACCGGAGCCTGCGCAAGGAGCCGCAGCTTTCATTGTGCGGTGTTGCCTTAACTATACCAGATAAGGACAGTATACCATGGCGGGAGACTTTTGTCTATCGGTTCAGGAATGGAGAATTGAGAATGGAAAATGAACGTGGAGATTCAGCATTCTTCATTTATTCATTTGTATTGTGCGATACGATGGGGAAATGCGCTTTGAATCTCTGTACCGATTTCGTTTTGTGCGCTTGTACTGTATAATAGGTAATGCAAAATACAAGTACGAAAAATTTTCCTTTCACAAAACCATTTGCCGCACCGAACCGTCTAATAGATGAAAGCAGCAGACAGGAAGCGCTTTTCGCGAAACCTGTCTGCGCTGTCCGGACGCTTTCGGAAAGGAGAACCCGCTTATGATGGATAGAGAGCAATTTACCTCCGCGGTGCTGGCAGCCGAGCCTACGCTGTACCGCGTAGCGAAAACCATGCTCCGCAGTGAGCATGACTGTGCAGACGCGGCGCAGCAGGCAATCCTGCGGGCCTGGGAGCAGCTGGATTCGCTGCGCAGCACGCGGTATTTCAAAACATGGCTGGTCCGCATACTCATCAACGAGTGCAGCACGATATTGCGCCGTCAGCAGCGGCTTGCGCCGTATGACGCGGCTGCTGCAGAGGCGATACCGGCGCCTGCGGCTGATGATTACAGTGATCTGTATGCCGCCATCACCGCACTGGAGGAAAAGCTGCGCCTGCCGGTGGAGCTGTACTACTTAGAGGGCTTTAAGACCCGTGAGATTGCCGGAATGCTCGGCATATCGGAAAACACGGTCAAGACCCGTCTCCGAGCGGCAAGAGAGCATTTGCGCAAGGACTTGAAAGGAGCGTGCTTCGCATGATGAACCATAATGATTTCCCCAAAATGACCGAAGAATTTGACCGCAGTGTCCGCAGGGCGCTGGACAGCCTGCCCGAGCGAGAAAGCAAGCCGGTACGCCGTTTCTCAGCAAAGAAAATCGTCTGTGCCGGACTGGCTGCCGCGCTGTGCATCGGCGGAACCGCATTTGCCGCGAATGCACAGAGCTGGTTTCCGCTGCTGTTTCCGAATGGCGGAGACGCGAATCTCGAAGGGTATGTGCAGACGGCGGACAATGCCAAGTTGACCGACGAGAACGAGCATTACCGTCTGTCGGTGGAGTCCGTGCTGTTTGACGAGAGTGCGGGTACGGGTGTGATCAGTCTGCACCTTGCAAACAAAAAGCAGGACGGCGTAAAGCCGTTCACGCTGGCGCACCTGATCGACAGCTATCGGAATAAGCCCGACATCACATGGTCCACGCTGTCCTCGTGCTATGCCGAGGAGGGACAGCTTGCTTTCGAGGTCATGTACGGCGACAGCGGCTTCTGCGGCAGTGAATTTTATCTCGATACCGCGCGTTCGGCCGACAACGACTACTATTTCGAGGGCGCATTTGCGATTTCGAGCGATTACAGGCAGGGAGAGCCGCTCCGTCTGGAGGCGCTCGAGCCGGGTAAAACGACCGTGCGTGCGGACGGAGCGGGTACCGCAAAGACAGTTCTGGCAGTCGATCTGCCGGAATTTCAGCAGATGCCGTACCTGACGAGCGCAGACGGTGATGTAACCCTGTCGCAGATCGGCATCCGCATCCGCAATGCGGATATGCATTGCACGGTGGACGAGGTCGATAAGCTGAGCGTGCAGCTGAGGGACGGTTCGGAGTACGTCATTCTGGACGAAAACGCCGATATTGACCGTACTCTGTATACCTACGGTTTCAATTCCACCGAGGATACCGACCGTATCGACACCGAGATTGCCGTGCTCGCGCGTGCATTTGACCTGGATAATGTGCAGTCGGTCACCATCAACGGCGAGGTGTATCCGCTCTCGTGATAAACGGCAGGATAGAGCAAAACAGACCGCAAATGCGGTCTGTTTTTGCGTTTATGCGGTGAAAAGCTGCGCCCAGTACGCGATTCCGTTCACAACGGTACAGCCGATGCCGATGGTGGTGAAGCTGATGCTGAGAATGTTCGCGCGGTGGCCGGACGAGCTCATCCACGACTGGACAACAGCCTCCGGTGTGCTCTGACCATAGGCGATGTTTTCACCGGCACGCGCGTAGGAAACGCCGGCCTCGGTCAGCGCGGTAAAGCAGGATGCGCCGCTCGGACGTGTGTGCGAAAAGCTGGTTTGCAGTTCTCCGGCGCGGGTCTGCGCCGCCTGCTGCACCGTGGTGCTGACGGTCAGCGCGGGCAGTCCCTGTCTGGCACGCTCGGCGTTTACCAGAGAGACCACCTGCGCGGCGTAGCTGCTGTTCGCGGTGGTGCTCTGTAAGGGCTTGCTCGCAGAAGGACGGCTGACTGTCTGTGTGTAACTCGGACGCACGGCGAACGAAAAGCGGTTCTGCGGCAGACGTGCAGCTTCTGCAGCGGTGGTGGATGCGATGGCAAGCGCCAGTGCCAGCGGCATGATTTTCTTGCACTTCATAGGTAGGTACCTCCTTGGATTTTATGGGAAACTCCCATGCACCGTATGATAGCGGGTTTTGTAACCGTTTTGCAATGGAAATCCAAGGAGAAACTGCCGGAATACGGAAAAAACCGACCGAAACAGGGAAAACTCGGTCGGTTTGGTGAATTTTATCCCAGCTTTTCGATGTCGTACAGGCTGTTCAGCACAAGCCACAGCTGCGGAAAATACCGCATGATGTTCCAGATGCTGACGCCTGCCAGCTGATATTCTCCGGCAAGCGCCAGCTTGGCGCGGACAGAACGCGCGTCCTCGAACCAGACCTCGTGCTCGGCACGGTCGCGCCAGTAGTTGTAGTGCGGAGACTGCGCCGTGGCATCATAGCGAATCGGCGCACCGACCTGAATCGCCTGCTCGACGGCCTGCACGCTGCCCAGACTGCGGGCGCGCGACTGTCCCTGCACATAGGGCAGCGTCCAGTCGTAGCCGTAGTTCGGGATGCCCATGAACAGCTTATCCGGCGGCACCTGCGACACGGCAAACCGCACGACCTGCTCTACCTTGTTAATCGGCGCGACCGCCATCGGAGCGGACAACGCGTACCCCCATTCATAGGTCATCAGCAGGGCACGGTCCGCCCGCAGCGCCGAGCGCGGCATAGTCATGCGCTTCATACAGAAGACCTTGCTGCGCGGCGGAGGTTTTAGGTGCGAGTGCCGCGAAGACCGTGTATCCGGCGGGCGAGAGTCGCTCGCGGACCGAGCGGACAAACGCGGCATACGCGTCCGCGTCCTCCGGCGGCACATACTCAAAGTCAATGTCCACACCGGCGAAGCCCCTGCATGGCAAGCACCTGTGCCAGATTTTCAATCAGCGCCGCGCGAGCCGTCGGGGTGTTCAGCAGCCGGTGGGCGCGTTCGCCGGAGAACTGCCCGTCCTCGCCGAGTGTTGTCAGCACGAGCAAAGGCTTCACCTGATACTGCCGCGCCATGCGCACGAGCAGCTCGGCAGAGAACGGTAAAATGCGTCCTGCGTTGTCAAAACCGACGGAAAATACGGATAAGTACGTCAGATAGGGAAGTGTGCGGCGTAGAACGCGCAGGTCGATGCTCGGATAGGCGTAGCCGTTCACCGCAAAGCGTCCCAGCTTGTTTCCGTAGCTGAGTACAAGCATCTGCCCCGGCTGAATGCGGTCGGTGCCGCCAAGCTGCGGATTGTTCTGCCACAGCTGCATCACGGTTGTGCCGTTCTGCGCGGCAATACTGCCGAGCGTGTCGCCGCGGCGGACGATGTACGTCTTTTCCGGCTGCGGAACGACAATGGTCTGCCCGGGCGTAAGCCGGTACGGCTCGTGCAGCTCGTTCTGCTGGATGAGGAACGGCAGGGGAACACTGTGCAGCTGTGCAATGCGGTACAGCGAATCGCCCGGCTGAACAACATGGATCACCATAGAAAAACCACCTTTCTCCTGCATTTTATGCAGGGGAAAGGTGGTTTTGTGAATTGAGAATGGATAATTGAAAATGGAGAATGGATGTTGCGGCGCGTAGCGCCGTGATTTAATCGCGCATCGCGCAATGCGCGATACCACAATTCTCCATCCTCCATTCTCAATTTTCAATTATAACAGAATTGCCGAGCCAATCGACACGATAAGTGCCGTCAGCAGACCGGCAACGCCGATCGCCAGACCGGAAATCGCGCCTTCGGTCTCACCCAGCTCAATGGCACGCGAGGTACCGACCGCATGGGAGGCCGTGCCGATGGACAGGCCCATCTGCACCGGATTGCGCACGCCGATGCACTTGAGGAAGGTCGGCAGGATGATCGCGCCGATGATGCCGGTGATGACAACCGCAATCGCGGTGATGGAGGTTACGCCGCCGAGCATTTCGGCTACCGCGACCGCAATCGGAGTTGTTACTGATTTCGGCACGAGAGAAAGCGTCGTGCTTTCGCTCAGACCGAACAGATGGCTGAAGAGCAGCACGCTGCCGATGGATACCATCGAGCCGACGAACGCGCCGAGCAGGATGGGCAGCAGGTTTTTCAGCAGTACATCCAGCTTGCGGTAAATCGGGATCGCAAGCGCTACCGTTGCCGGTGTCAGGAAGAACGAGATCAGCTTGCCGGATTCCTCATAGGTCTGGTAGGGGGTGCCGGTTGCGATCAGCAGCGCACCGACCAGAATCGAGGCAATCAGCAGCGGATTGCAGACGGAGAGCCGGTTTTCTTTTTGAATCTCTACGCCAAGCGCATAAAAACCGATGGAAACCAGCAGCCAGAACTGCGAGGAGGAGAGAAGATCAGTCATGGTCGAACGCCTCCTCGGTTTCACGGTGCTGCAGACGGAACACGATATGTACGGTCAGTGCGGTAGCAGCGGCAGTACACAGCGTGGTCAGCAGGCAGACGGCAAGGATGGCAAGTGCTTCGCTTTTGATGTCGTTCCAGATTTCCAGCACGCCCAGCATGGCGGGCAGAAAGAAAAAATGCCATGTTCTGCAGCAGAAAATCCGCTACGCTCTCTACATGGTGCAGACGAACCGCACCGAAGATGAGCAGGGCGAGCAGCAAGGTCAGACCGAGCACGTTGCCGGGCAGCAGACCGCGGGTAAAAGGGAGAGCAGTGAGCCGCCGACACAGCAGGCAAGCAGCACACCGAGTTGCTTCATGTGTTTCAAGGTTTTTGCGCTTCTTTCTCGTTTGCGTAGTTTTTGGTCATTGCGGTGAGCAATGTTTGGTAGACGGCCTCGGCGTTTTCCTTAAAGGTACGCTCGAGCAGGGCAGCCTGTCCGTGACTGACGACGTTCATTTCCACCGCGAACACCTGCTCCATTTCCATGCGGACGGTCAGGTCGTTCGGGCCGTGCTCGGTGACGGCGGTGTGGATGCCGGCGTCGCGCCGGATCTGGCGGACGACACGCAGCGCAGAGCGCTGTGCGGCTTCGCGGACCGGATAGGGAAGCTGCTTCTCGAAAATGCGGGTAGCCTCGCGTCCCTTTTCGGTGATGGCGTACAGGGTTTCTCCTTTGTCGGTATCTCCTCGATGTGCCCGGTCGGGACCATCTCGTAGAAAGCCTCGCTCAGCTCGAAGTAGCCAAAGCCTTCGTCACACCAGGTCGTTAAGTCCACAATGGTGCTGAAGCTGACCGGAAATGGCAGCAGATCCATGGCGAACAGGACCAGAAACTTGATATCCTCTTTGGTATGGATAAAACCGTAGCGAACCATATGCGCGATGCCTCCTTCTCTTCCCCGGCCGGGCGAAACGCCGTTTTCGTCAGTGCTTTTTCATAGTATACTACTCGGCAAGGCAAAAATGCAATCGGCTGAAATGACAAAGAATATTATATAGAACGGCAAGAATTATACTGTAAAAAATCAGCAGATACAAGGCGAACAAATGTGCGATTTTTTTGATAATCTCCTATTGAACATAAAAAAATGAATGCGGTATACTTATATCGAGATTATGTCGAAACGAGGAAAAAATCATGCCGGAAGTTGTTCTGCGTCCTGCAGAGGAAGAAGATATTGCCGAGATGCTTGCGCTGTATGCGCCGTATGTTGTTCAAACCACTGTGTCGAGCGAGTACGATGCTCCTTCAATGGAGGAGTTTACCCGCCGGTGGCGCACCTATACCCAAAAGCTGCCGTGGCTGGTCTGCCGTATTGACGGCGAGGTCGTCGGCTATGGCTATGCTGCGCCGCACCGTACCCGCGCCGCCTATCAGTGGTCGGTCGAAACATCTATCTACGTTGCACAGGAGCAGCACCGCCACGGTATCGCCGGTGCGATTTACGCCGCGCTGTTTGAACTGCTGACGATGCAGGGATACTATAATATCTACGTCGGCATCACTTCACCGAATGAGCGGTCGATGAAGTTCCATAAAGCCATGGGCTTTATCATCTCGGGCGCATATCAGGAGAGCATGTATAAATTCGGTCAGTGGCGCGATGTCCTCTGGATGGGCAAGAGCCTGCGTCCGCATGACGGCGCACCGCAGCCGACCGTTCCGTTCCCGGAGATTAAGGACAGTCCACTGGTAACCAGAGCGCTCAATCAGGCGGTGGAGAAGATTCATTTTTAATGGAGAATTGAGAATGGATAATGGAGAATTAAGGAAACGCCGCGAAGCGGCGTATTAACAATCGCGCAGAGCGCGATACTGCTTTCAATCTTCAATTTTCAATTCTCCATTCTCAATTTTGTACAGGGGGAGGGAATACAGATGCCAGACAACCCGCATATGGGTCACCGCCAGCGCATGCTGGACAAATTCCGCCGGTTCGGACTTGAGATCTTCAGCGACCACGAGGTGCTGGAGATGCTGCTGTATTTTGCGGTGCGGCAGGGCGACACCAACCCGACAGCACACCGGCTGATGCAGCGGTTTGGTTCACTGCATGCGGTGCTCGAGGCAACCGAGGACGAGCTGCAGACGGTCGAAGGCGTCGGTCCGCGCTCGGCGGAGCTGCTGCACCTGTGCTTTGCCCTGTTTCACCGTTATCAGGCGGATGTGGCGAAAATGGAGCAGTTTACCGATAAACTGAACACCTATGACCGCATCGGCGCGTATTTCGTGCCGCAGCTGTGCGCCGAGCGGGAGGAAGTGCTGCTGGCCGCCTATGTGGATGGCGCGGGGCGTGTGCTCAAGTGCGAGGAGATCGCACGCGGCGGACATGCGCGGGTGCAGGTGGACAGCTACAAGATCGCCCGCGGTGCCTTGATGGCCGGTGCGGCAGGCGTTGCGCTGGCGCATAATCATCCGAACGGCACGCCGACACCTTCGCAGGAGGATTTTGATATGACTGACCGTCTGCAGCGCACGCTCTCCGAACTGGGGTTGGAGCTGGTCGATCACTGCGTTGTGGCACGCAGCAATTTCACATCGATCGGTCGATTAAGAAGCGGAAGCCTAAGAAAACGGTACTGATTTGTAAACGGTCGAAGTAATGGAAAATTGAGAATGGAGAATTGAGAATTAAGGAACCGTGCATAGCACGGAATTTGATACGCCGCTGTGCGGCGCACATTCATTCTCCATTTTCCATTCTCCATTCTCCATTCTCAATTACTGCACACGCTAAGAGCAAAGAGGGAGGTCTATTTCCTTGCCTGATTTCAAGATACACAGTCCCTACCAAAATGGCAGGCGATCAGCCGGAGGCGGTAGCCAAACTGGTGGAGGGCATCATATCGCCTCGAGCGACACCTATATTGAGAAGGATTCCGCCATCAATGATGAAATTGACCGCCTGCGCCACTCTGCGACCTCGGCGCTGAGCGAGAGACGCGATGTGATCATTGTGTCGTCTGTGTCGTGCATTTACTCACTCGGCGATCCGATCGACTACAAGCGCATGGTCATTTCCATCCGTCCGGGCATGGAGATCAGCCGCGAGCAGATTATTCACCGTCTGATCGACATTCAGTACGAGCGCAACGACATTGCGTTCGAGCGCAACCGCCTTCCGCGTACGCGGCGACACGGTGGAAATCTGGCCGGTATACTCGGATGAGGATGTTGTCCGTATCGAGTTTTTCGGTGATGAGGTGGACCGCATCAGCCGTATTAACCCGCTGACCGGCGTTTCTCTCGGTGAACTGGGGCATATCGCTGTTTTTCCGGCGAGCCACTACGTTACGCCCAAGGAAAAGCTGGAGGAGGCCATCAAGGACCTCGAAGAAGAACTGGAACAGCGCGTAAAATACTTCGAGGAAAATGGCAAGCTGATCGAGGCACAGCGCATCGCGCAGCGCACCCGCTACGACATTGAAATGCTGCAGGAGATCGGTTTCTGCTCGGGCGTTGAGAACTATTCGCGCGTGCTGTCGCGGCGTGAGCCGGGAAGTGCGCCGTACACGCTCATCGACTATTTCCCGAAGGATTTTCTGCTTATCGTGGACGAGAGCCACGTCACGCTCCCGCAGGTGCGCGCCATGTATCACGGCGACCGCGCTCGCAAGGAAAGTCTGGTCGAAAACGGTTTCCGCCTGCCGAGTGCCTATGACAACCGTCCGCTCAATTTTGAAGAGTTCAACGACCGTTTGAACCAGATCGTGTATGTTTCCGCAACACCTGCTGAGTACGAGCTGTCGCGCTCGGGTCAGGTGGTCGAGCAGGTCATCCGTCCGACCGGTCTGCTCGATCCGGAGGTCGTTGTCCGTCCGGTTGATGGCCAGATCGACGATCTCATTGGAGAAATCAACGCCCGCACAGCCAAGGGAGAACGGGTTCTGGTCACCACGCTCACCAAGAAAAAATGGCCGAGGATTTGACCGATTACCTTGAAACCGCAGGCATTAAGGTGCGCTACATGCACCACGATGTTAAGACCATCGAGCGGCAGGAGCTGGTGCGCGATCTGCGTCTCGGCGTGTACGATGTGCTTGTCGGCATCAACCTGCTGCGTGAGGGTCTCGATATTCCCGAGGTGTCGCTCGTTGCCATTCTCGATGCGGACAAGGAGGGATTTCTCCGGTCGGAGACCTCGCTCATCCAGACCATCGGCCGCGCCGCACGAAACGAGCACGGCATGGTCGTGCTGTATGCAGACAGCATCACGCCCTCGATGAAGCGCGCGATGGACGAGACCGAGCGCCGTCGTGCGCTACAGGATGCGTTTAATAAGGCACACGGAATTATCCCCAGGTCTGTGCATAAAAAGGTGCAGGATGTTATCGAGATCACCTCGAATGTGCCCTCGAGCAGCAAAAAGAAAATGCGCTCCAAGGGCGAAAAACAGCAGGAGATCGCCCGCCTGACCCGCCAGATGAAGGAGGCCGCGAAGATGCTCGAGTTTGAGATCGCGGCACAGCTCCGCGACCAGATAAAGGCGCTTGAAAATGGATAATGGAGAATTGAAAATGGAAAATGTCGCTATTCTTGCGCGAGTTCCGTCCGCGCTGCGACGAGGTGCGCCGCTTTGCGGCGATAATTCTCAATTCTCCATTCTCAATTTTCAATTACTCAACCCGTTATGCGTAACAATAAAGGAAAATAAAAATGCAGGAATACATTCACGTTAAAGGTGCGCGAGAGCACAACCTGAAAAACATCGACATCAAGATACCGCGCGACAAGCTGGTGGTTCTGACCGGCCTGTCCGGCTCCGGCAAATCGTCGCTCGCGTTCGACACGATTTACGCCGAGGCCAGTGCCGCTACGTCGAGTCGCTGTCGAGCTATGCGCGGCAGTTTCTCGGCCAAATGGAAAAGCCGGACGTGGATTATATCGAAGGTCTGTCGCCCGCCATTTCCATCGACCAGAAGACCACCTCGCAGAACCCGCGTTCGACGGTCGGCACTGTCACTGAGATCTACGACTATATGCGCCTGCTGTGGGCGCGCATCGGCACGCCGCACTGCCCGAAATGCGGCAAAGGAGATCCACCAGCAGACCATCGACCAGATCATTGACCGGCTGATGGCGCTCGAGGAAAAAACGCGCGTGCAGCTGCTCGCGCCGGTCATCCGCGGCAAAAAGGGCGAGCACGTTAAGGTGTTCGAGAACGCCCGCAAGCAGGGCTATGTCCGCGTGCGCGTGGACGGCGAGATTCACGACCTGTCCGAAGAATTTAAGCTGGCAAAGACGAAAAAGCACAACATCGAGATCGTTGTTGACCGTGTTGTCATCCGTCCGGATGCCCGCGGGCGCATTACGGATTCGGTGGAGACCGCCTCGGCGCTGTCCGGCGGTCTGGTGATTGCGGATGTCATTGGCGGTGAACCGATCACGTTCTCGCAGAACTATGCCTGCGATGACTGCGGCATTTCCATCGAAGAGCTTACCCCGAGAATGTTCTCATTCAACAACCCGTACGGTGCGTGCCCGGTGTGCACCGGTCTGGGCATTCAGAAGCGTGTCGATCCCGACCGCGTCATTCCGAACCGCCACCTTTCCATCAAGCAGGGCGCTATCCGCGCGCCCGGCTGGGGAGCGCCGACACGGGCAGCATCGCAGCGATGTACTACAACGCACTCGGCAAAAAGCACGGCTTTACGCTGGAAACGCCTATCGAGGAGTTCTCCGAGCAGGCGCTCGACGAGCTGCTGTACGGCACCGGAGATGAGCCGCTCGAGCTGTCGGTCAGCCGCATTTCGGGCGGCGTGATGCGCCAGCCGTTCGAGGGCATCATTCCGAACCTCGAACGCCGCTACCGCGAAACCAACAGCGAGTGGTCGCGCGGCGAGATTGAAGAGGTGATGAGCGAAAGTCCGTGTCCGGCGTGCCACGGCCGCCGTCTGCGCCCGGAGGTGCTGGCGGTCACGCTCGGCGGACTGAATATCGCGGAGTTTGCGGAAAAGTCGGTCGTCAAGGCGATGGAGTTCCTCCACACGCTCAAGCTGACCGAAATGCAGCACAAAATCGGTGACAGAGTAATCAAGGAGATCATGGACCGTCTCGGCTTTTTGCAGTCGGTCGGACTGGAATATCTGACGCTTTCGCGCTCGTCCGGCACACTGTCCGGCGGCGAGAGCCAGCGCATCCGGCTGGCAACGCAGATTGGCTCATCGCTGATGGGCGTGCTGTATATCCTTGACGAGCCGTCCATCGGTCTGCACCAGCGCGACAACGACAAGCTGCTTGCGACCCTGGGGCGGCTGCGTGACCTCGGCAACACGCTTATCGTGGTCGAGCACGACGAGGACACCATGTTTGCGGCTGACCACATCGTGGACATCGGCCCGGGCGCGGGCCGCAACGGCGGCGAGGTCGTGTTCGAGGGCACGATCGACGAGCTGCTTAAAAGCGACAAATCCATCACCGGACAGTACCTTTCGGGCAAAAAATTCATTCCGGTGCCCGAAATTCGGCGCAAAGGCAACGGCAAGAGCATCACGGTCAAGGGCTGTGCGGTAAACAACCTCAAGCACACGGATTGCACGATTCCGCTCGGCACGCTGACCTGTGTGACCGGTGTTTCGGGTTCGGGCAAGTCCTCGTTCGTCAACGAAATCCTGTACAAAAAGCTGGCAGCGGAGCTGAACGGCGCAAAGACCCGTGCCGGCGCGCACGACGAGTTCATCGGCATCGAGAATCTGGATAAGGTCATCGACATTGACCAGTCGCCCATCGGGCGCACGCCCCGTTCGAACCCTGCGACCTATACGGGTGTGTTCAACGACATCCGCGATCTGTTCGCCAAGACGTCGGATGCCAAGGCGCGCGGCTACGGCCCGAGCCGTTTCTCGTTCAATGTCAAGGGCGGCCGCTGCGAGGCGTGTGCGGGTGACGGCCTGCTCAAAATCGAAATGCACTTTCTGCCGGATGTGTATGTTCCCTGTGACGTGTGCAAGGGCCGCCGCTACAACAAGGAAACGCTCGAGGTGCGCTACAAGGGCAAGAACATCTATGAAGTACTGGATATGACGGTAGATGAAGCATGTGAGTTCTTCGCCAACGTGCCCAAGATCGCACGCCGATTGGAGACTATGCGCGAGGTCGGTCTCGGCTATGTTAAGCTGGGTCAGTCCTCCACGACGCTGTCCGGCGGTGAGGCGCAGCGCGCCAAACTGGCGACCGAGCTGTCCAAACGCTCGACCGGCAAGACCATCTATATTCTCGATGAGCCGACCACCGGTCTGCATGTCGCAGATGTCCACAGGCTTGTGGATGTTCTGCAGAAGCTGGTGGACGCAGGCAACACGGTCGTTGTCATTGAGCATAACCTGGACGTGATCAAGACGGCGGACTATATCCTCGACCTCGGTCCCGAGGGCGGCGATGGCGGCGGCCGACTGGTCGTTTCCGGCACGCCGGAGGAGGTTGCACAGTGCAAGGGTTCGTATACCGGACAGTATCTCGGACCCATCCTCGCCCGCAAAAACGGCGGAAAACGCGAACAATAAAACAGCAAATCAAAGCGGGCACTCCGACAAGGAGCGCCCGCTTGTTCTCTTTCCATGTAGAACAAAGCGAAAAAATTATGCCTCGCGCGACAGCGCGCATTCAATCGGATTTGCGTAGCAAATCCATAAAAGAGGCGGGGCGTGTACCTGCCTTTTTTACAAGGGAAGAAAAATGTGCCCGTAGGGCGCGGCTTTTCGTCGAAATTCGCTCGAAAGCGTGGTTTCGAGCGAGAAGCTGTTCCCAAAACGATCGTTTTGGGAACAGCTTCAAAAAAAATGTTGTGATTTTGGGCGTGTTTTGGTATAATAGTGATAATATAAAATCGGGTTACCATACGCAGGCGCCGGAAGGCGTGCTGCTGCCGTGACTCAGGAAGGGATCGTTCAATATGAGAGCAAAGCGATGGGTGATCGCCTCGCCGGACACCGAGCGGGTGCGGGTGCTGTCGCGGGAGACCGGCTATACACCGCTGACGGCGGCGGTGCTGTCGGCGCGCGGCATCGACACACCGCAGGCTGCGGCGGATTACCTGAGCTGCGATGTGCGCGGACTGCATGATCCGTTCGGTCTGACCGATATGGATAAGGCGGTCGAGGTCGTCCGCGAGGTAATAGATCGCGGAGAGAAAATGGTGGTCTACGGTGATTACGACGTGGACGGCATCACGGCAACGTGCACACTGGTGGATTATCTGCGCAGCAAGGGCGCAAAATGTGAATATTACATTCCCAACCGTCTGACGGACGGCTACGGTCTGACCCGTCCGGCGATGGAGCAGCTGTATGAGCAGGGCACGCGCCTGCTCATCACGGTGGACTCGGGCATTACAGCCAACGAGGAGATTGCCGTCGCACGCGAGCTCGGCATGCAGGTCGTCATTACCGACCACCACGAGTGCCACGAAAACCTGCCGGACGCACAGGCGGTCGTGGACTGCAAGCGGACGGACGATACCTATCCGTTTTCCAGCCTGGCGGGTGTCGGTGTGGCATTCAAGCTGATCTGCGCGCTTGAGGGCGACACGCTTTCCGTGCTCGACCGGTACGCCGACCTTGTAGCGCTCGGCACGGTGGCCGATGTCATGCCGATTGTCGGTGAAAACCGCATTATTGTGGCGGAAGGGCTGAAAAAGCTGTCCGTGACGGCGAATATCGGTCTGGAAATGCTGCTGCGCGAGGCGGGGATGAAGAACAGGCGGCTGACCTCCTCGACCATCAGCTATGTGCTTGCGCCGCGCATCAACGCGGCGGGCCGCATGGGAAAGGCCGAGCTTGCCGCCGAGCTGTTCCTCACCAAGGATCCGGTACGGGCACAGGCGCTTGCCGCTGAGCTTTGCGAGCAAAACAAGCTGCGCCAGAACGAGGGGAGAACAAGATACTCGAGCAGACGCTCACGCGTTTGCGCCGGGAATACAACCCGCTTGAGGATAAGATCATCGTGCTGGCCGGAGAGGGCTGGCATCAGGGCGTTATCGGCATCGTGTGCTCGCGGCTGTGCGACCGCTACGGCTGTCCGGTCGTGCTCATCTCGGTGGACGAGGACGGCGTAGGCAAGGGCTCCGGCCGCTCGATCGGCAGCTTCAATCTGTTTGAGGCGCTCACCTCGTGCGAGGATTTGTTCGAGCGCTACGGCGGTCATGCGCTTGCCGCAGGACTGACCGTGCAGGCGGACAGGATCGAAGAACTCCGCACGCGCCTGCGCAAGTACGCGGAAACGCATGTCACCATGGCGGAGCTCGTTCCGCAGCTGCACATCGACTGCATGGTGCAGTCGGAGTGGCTGACGCAGGAGAACATCGAATCCCTGAGCGTACTCGAGCCGTACGGCATGAAAAATGCGGAGCCTGTGTTCTGCATGAAGAACATGACCGTTGAGGAGATTACGCCGCTGTCCAGCGACCGGCATGTTCGTCTGTCGCTCATCAAGGACGGCAAGCGGTTTTCCGCGATCTGGTTCGGCATCGGTGCGGGCGGTCTCGGCTTTGTCGAGGGCAACACCGTGGATGCCGCCTTTCATCTGGAGATCAACGAATTTCGAGGCCGCCGCTCGGTGCAGCTGACCATCTGCGATGTGCAGCTGAGTGACTGTGAGCATCTGGCGGATCAGAAAATTCTCAATCTGTATAATACACTCATGCAGGACGGCCCGCTCACCGCAAGGGAAGCGCGTCTGCTCCTGCCCGACCGCAGGATCTGGTCGCTGTCTGGCGGCATGTGACCTGCCGCGCTGAGGACGGACGGCTTTCCGTACCGGACGGGGCGCTTTCCCGCCGGGTTGCGTGGGAAAGCCGACGCGACATTAACATCGGCAAGCTGTTTGTCTGTCTGGACGTTTTTCAGGAGTCCGGACTCATCAGCTATCATTTCAAGGAAGGCATGCTCAATATTTTGCTCAAACCCTACGAGGGCAAGGCCGATATTTCCGGATCGGTTGTCCTTGCCACATTGCAAAGCATGGCGGGGGTGACACGAATGGGGGAAGAATCTATGCAAACGAAACTGGATTTTTTGATCGAACGCGTACAAAAAACAAAACCCGCAGGCGAATATCAAGAAGATTCGCGCGGCATACGAATGTGCGGCCAAGGCACATGAGGGACAGAAGCGCCGCAACGGTGAGCCGTATATCATTCATCCGGTCGCTGTCGCCGAGATCGTTGTGGAGATGGGGCTGGATACGGATTCCATCTGTGCAGCGCTGCTGCATGACTGCATTGAGGACACCGAGTTCGGCTACAAGGAGATCGAAAACAAATTCGGCACGCCGGTCGCGGAGCTGGTGGACGGCGTAACCCGACTGGGCATGCTGCGCTACTCCAAGGAGCAGGAGCAGTTCGAGGACCTGCGCAAGATGTTCCTCGCCATGGCAAAGGATATCCGCGTTATCCTCATCAAGCTGGCCGACCGACTGCACAATGCCCGCACGTTCCAGTTCCTGCCCGAGCGCAAGCAGCGCGACAAGGCACTGGAAACCATGGAGATCTACGCGCCGATCGCGCACCGTCTCGGCATGAGCCGCATCAAGTGGGAGCTTGAGGATCTGTCGCTGAAGGTTCTCGACCCCATCGGCTACAACGAGATCGTTGAGGGCCTCAAGGCTCAGAGCGAACAGCACGAGGAATTCCTGCAGGGCATTCAGGACCGCATCAGCACCAAGCTGAAGGAAGCGAACATCCACAACGCGATTTCGGCCCGCGTTAAGCATATTTACTCGATCTACTAAAAAAATGTATGCCCAGCACAAGACCATCAACGAGATCTATGATATCTGCGCCGTGCGCGTTATTGTCGATACCGTGGCGGACTGCTACAACGTGCTCGGCTACGTCCACGACCTGTACAAGCCGATTCCGGGCCGCTTCAAGGACTATATCTCCACACCGAAGCCGAACGGCTATCAGTCACTGCATACGACAGTCATCGGCCGAGCGGGCATCCCGTTTGAGGTGCAGATTCGTACCGTAGAGATGCATAAAATGGCGGAATACGGTGTTGCGGCGCACTGGAAGTACAAGCAGGGCCTGGATAAGAAGGGCAACGAGGAAGCGTTCGCGTGGATTCGCCAGCTGCTTGAAGCCCAGCAGGACACCGAGGCCGAGGACTTTATCAAAAACATCAAGGTTGACCTGTTCGCGGACGAGGTATTCGTCTTTACGCCCAAGGGCGATGTGGTCAATATGCCGGCAGGCGCAACGCCGATCGACCTTGCGTATGCGATTCACTCCGCAGTCGGCAACCGCATGACCGGCTGCAAGCTGAACGGCCGTATCGCACCGATCGACAGTCAGCTGAAAAACGGCGATATCGTTGAGATCCTGACCTCCAAGGAGGCACACGGTCCGAGCCGTGACTGGGTGAAGATCGTCAAGACCACCGAGGCGCGCAACAAGATCAAGCAGTGGTTCAAGAAGGAATGCCGCGAGGAAAATATCGTCAACGGCAAGGAGGATCTCGACCGCGAGCTGCGTGCCAACCTGCTGTATAACGGCTTCTATGAGAACGAAGAGGTGCAGAAGAACACGCTCAACAAGTTCTCGTTCAACACGGTTGATGAGCTGTACGCGGCCATCGGCTACGGCGGCATTATGCTGACCAAGGTCATCAATAAGGTTAAGGACGATGTCGGCAAGCTGCGCCGCCAGCGCGAGCAGGCAGAGCGTGCCGCACATCCGCAGAATGAGCAGCAGCAGCGCCGCCAGAATAAATCCAGCGACGGTGTTGTTGTCGAAGGCATTGATAACTGTCTGGTCAAGTTTGCCCGCTGCTGTACGCCGATTCCGGGCGATGAGATCGTCGGCTTTGTCACCCGTGGCTATGGTGTTTCCATCCATCGCCGCGACTGCGTGAATGTCCATATCGAGGAAGAACCCGACCGCTGGGTCCGTGCCTGGTGGGATGAGGATATGGCGGCCAATGCCGGTCATGTCAATAAGTTCTCCACCGGTCTGCAGATTTCCACGCGCAACCGTATCGGCGTGCTGAGTGATGTAACGCTGGCGTTTGCCTCGAGTAAGATCAACGTTCACGAGATTTCCGCACGCGACCTCAACGACGGCTACGGCGTTATCAACGCCATGGTTGACGTCACGAGCGTCCATCAGCTGGATAATATGATCAGCCGCCTGCGCTCCATCAAGGGCGTTGTGGATGTGACCAGAACGGTGGATACCAACTGAGAATAGGCAGGAGTTGGGAGTGAGGAGGCAGGAGTTACCCGACAGGTAAAATTCGCAGGCGCCGTCCATATAATGCGCAAACGAGTTGCGCGACACGGGTATCCCCCAGGGGACCTTCTCTTGCCCTTCGGGCAATTCACCTTGTGTCGCGCCTGCGTTGATGAAAACGCCTGTGTAGCAGTACGCTATCTGATGCTGCGAATAATGTCGGAGTAATGGGAGCACACTGTGCTCCCCTACGGAAAAAAACTCCTCTGCCGTTCCTTTATAGTCTCAGTTCTCTAATTTTAGCCGTGCTTTCTTAGGAAAGGGGAGATTCACAAGAGGGTGGAAACCTTGGTGTCTACCCTCTTGTGCGCACCGCCGCGCAGGCGAGTTCGTTTCGCTTCTCAAGCGCGGATTTCACGAAATAGAACCATTTAACAAATCAAATTCATTACGAAATGAGGAAATAACTATGCGGGCGCTGGTACAGCGAGTCTCCCACGCGTCGGTGACGATCGACGGCAGGATTCACGGACAGATCGGACAGGGCTTCCTTGTCCTGCTCGGCATCACAGACGGTGATACCGTGGACGATGCGGTTTATCTGGCCGATAAAACGGTTAAAATGCGTGTATTCACGGACGAAAACGACAAAATGAACCGCTCGCTCGCGGATGTCGGCGGCGGCTTGCTCATCGTGTCGCAGTTCACGCTCCGTCATCAGGATCGGTGACTGCCTGTTCACCGGCGATACGCTGTTCCGTCACGAGTGCGGCCGCTGCGACCTTGAGGGCGGCGATTTTTCTCTGCCATGCTGCGCTCTTTTGAAGCGTCTGCATGACCTTGACGGCGATTACAAGGTATTCCCCCGGCCATGAGGGCATTTCTACGCTGAACGAGGAACGCGCATACAATCCATATATGCTGCAGGCGATGGGAAAATGATCTATACACTGGAAAATCACGAACTGAAACACGCGGTAGAGGAAATGCTGTTTCATCTGCTGCCGACCGAAACGCTGAGCAGGGCGGACACCGCCGAGCAGATCACCGAGCCGTACTGCCGCAGCATTTTGACCGAGGAGAACGGCGAAGCCGCCGCGCGTGCGATCGTCTGCATGGATGGCGCAGTGCATGAGACGGAAAAGCGCGCGTCCGTTACCGGACTGGCAACGCTGGACTACAAGCGCACCATCACCGAACTGGTGAAAACGACCGTGTACGACGCGGTCGTGCCGTTCCTGCCGCAGGCTCCGGTCTGGGGCAGCCTGACCGGCGTGCGTCCGGCCAAGCTGGCACGCGGCATGATCGAGCGCGGCATGACGCGCGGCGAGGCGGCGGTCGAGCTGCGGGAGCACTTTCACGTTTCGCCGGAGCGCACGGCGCTGACCATACGCGCAGCCGCAACCGCGATGGAGATGGACAAGACCATCGGGGAGAACGATATTTCGCTGTACGTCGGTATTCCGTTCTGTCCGTCGAGGTGCTATTACTGCTCGTTCGTATCGGCAACCACGGCGCAGTCCGGTAAACTCATCGAGCCGTATCTGGACACGCTTTGCCGCGAGATCGAGGAGACAGCCGCGCTTGTCCGCGCAGCGGGCAAGCAGGTGCAGAGCGTCTACATCGGCGGCGGCACACCGACCACGCTGGACGAGCATCAGCTGGCACGGCTGCTGTCAGCGCTCGAAAATCACTTTGATTTTTCACATTTGCGCGAATATACTGTAGAAGCGGGCCGTCCGGATACCATCACACCGGAAAAGCTGCGCGTGCTCAAAAGCGCGGGCGTTGGCCGCGTGAGCATCAACCCGCAGAGCATGAACGATGCGGTTCTGGCGGCTATCGGCCGCAGACACGGCGCTGCCGATGTGCTCCGCGCGTTTGACGAGGCGCGGCAGGCGGGCTTTGACGAGATCAACATGGATCTGATCGCCGGTCTGACCGGAGACACTGCCGATACTTTTGCACAGACTGTGGATACTTTTGCTGAATCTTTCGCCGGAGAATATCACGGTGCACACGCTCGCCATCAAGCGCGGTGCTGATCTGACTGATAAGGCGGCTGCCGCCGCACAGCGCGAGACGGTTTCTCAAATGCTGATGGAGCATCGCACGCGCTGCAGAACGCAGGCTACGGTCCGTACTACCTCTATCGGCAGAAATTTATGGCAGGCGGCTTTGAGAACGTCGGCTGGTGCAAGCCGGGCACCGAATGCTTCTACAACGTGAGCATGATGGAGGAGCTGCAGACCATTCTGTCGCTCGGTGCGGGCGGTGTTTCCAAGCGCGTCGTGCGCGAGACCGGCTGGATCGAGCGCGCGAACAATCCGAAATATCCGCTTGAGTACATTCAGGCGGCGGACAGACTGGCCAACGGCAAGAAAAAGCTGCTGTTCCCTAAGAAATGATCAGGATAGGGAAATGAGTGAGTAATTCCGTAAGAAGGGACTGGCTATGGCAGAATACACACTGAAATACATCAATCACCGTGCCGAATGCGACGCGGAAGCCTTTGTGAACGACTGCGAGGAGCACTATCATCGTCAGCTGCATCTGGTGGCTGACCAGATCGCTGCGAACTGCAAGCGCAAGCCGGTCGTGCTGCTCAACGGTCCGTCCTCATCGGGCAAGACTACCACGAACGACCGTCTGGGCCGCATTCTCGAGCTGGCGGGCATTCACACGCACATGATCTCGATGGACGATTATTACCGTACCTCGGGCACCTACGACATTCCGTTTGACGAGGAAAACGGCGTAAACGATCTCGAAAGCCCGGAGTGCATGGATCTTGATCTGCTGCGCGACCACCTGACGCGTCTGGTGGCGGGCGAGGAGATCATGGTGCCGCGCTTTGATTTTGAAACGCGTACCTCGCATCGCAACGAGCGTGCGGTGCAGCTGCACAAGGACGAAATTGTGATGATCGAGGGCATTCACGCGTTTAATCCGGTCATCATGGGCGATCTGGAGAAGCATGCGACAAGCGTCTATCTTTCGGTGGCGAGCGTGCTGCTGACCGACCATAACATCCGCGTTGAGCCGCACATGCTGCGCTTCCTGCGCCGCGCCATGCGCGACAGCCTGTTCCGCAGTTCGCCGGTGGAGCACACCTTAAAGCAGTGGAACTCGGTGCGGAGAGGCGAGAGACTGTATATTTCGCCGTACCGCGGGCAGGCTGACCTTACGGTGGACACCTATCTGCCGTACGAGACCAACATCCTCATGCAGTACCTGAGCGAAAAAGCTGCAGGGTGAGGAGAAAATGCTCGAGCAGGCTGACCTTGCACCGCTCAGCGCGATTCTGGATCGGGTTTCGCCGATCGAATACAAGCCGTATATGCCGGAGGATTCGGTTCTACATGAGTTTATCGGCTGAAAAATGTCCGGATTCTTGCTTTTTGGCAGGGTATGAAGTATAATGGCAATACCACATAATTGAAACTGCGGCGTTTTGCGGAAATTTTCCCGCAAATCGCCCTTGTTCCATTACGCAATATTACCATGAGACCGGAAACGGAGACATTCCGTCGGAAGGAGCGACAAGCTATGGATATGAAAAATGCAGGCTTTTCTGGATAAGGTAAAGGACATGGCGGATAAACCGGCAAGGTCTCCCGTCATGCGGCAGGCGTAGCCGGCGAAAAAAGGCGAACGACCTTGCACTGGCGACCCGCATCAACCTGCAGATTTTCGATCTGAACACCGAGTGCGAAGCACTGTACAAGGAAATCGGCAAGCTGGTATACGATCTGCACCGCGGCGCAGAGGTTACCAACGAGGAAATGGACGAAAAGATGGCGCAGGTCGATGCCAAGCAGGAAAAGCTGGCTGCGCTGCGCGACGAAGCTGGCGGAAATGCGCTCGGTAACGGCGTGCCCGCACTGCGGCAAACCGTGTGGCAAAGGATGACGCATACTGCTCGTCCTGCGGCGCAGAGCTGTAACATAATACGGTTTGATGCATCATATTGTAATATCGGGCAAGGGCAGCTATGCCCATTCTGATCAAAGGAAGGGGCGTACGGCGTTTGCAGCGTAAAAAACAGAATTTCATTCAAGGTGCGTTCATTTTGATGCTGGCCAGTCTGCTTGTCAAGGTGATTGGCGCATTCTTCCAGATACCGCTGCTCAACATGATCGGCGGCAAGGATTCGCCGGCGTTCGGCATGTTCAGTGCGGCGTACCGCGTGTACACGGCGATGCTGATGATCTCGACCGTCGGTGTTCCGGCGGCGCTGGCGAAAATGGTCGCGGAGGCCACAGCCCGCGGCAGAGAGCATGAGGTGCGGCGCACCGTCCGTGTGGCGGGAAGCATTTTCATTCCGCTCGGTGCGGTCTGCTCGGTCGTGCTGTTCCTCGGCGCGGGCACGTTTGCAGCCTGGATCAAGAGCGCGGATTCCCGGCTGGCGGTTATGGCCATCGCACCGAGTGTGCTGATGGTTGCTGTTCTGGCGGTGTTCCGCGGTTACTATCAGGGCCGCTCGAACATGGTGCCGACGGCGGTTTCGCAGGTGATCGAGTCACTCGGCAAGCTGTTTATCGGTCTTGGACTGGCGTATTATGCGGTTCAGCATAACTTTTCCGATCAGGCAGTCGCGGCAATGACCGTCCTCGGCGTTACCATCGGCGAGGTGGCTGCCGCTGTTTACATGCTCATTCAGGGGAGCGATCACGCATCGCAGCAGTTCGGCAGTGCACGCGCTGGACGACAGCGTGCGTCCGGCGGGCCAGCTGGCGAAAACGCTGCTCAGTCTGTCCATTCCGATCACGATCAGCTCAGCGGTTATGAGTCTGACCGACCTGATCGACGTGGCGCTGATCTCCACGCGTCTGCAAAGTCCGGCGGTCGGCATGACGGCAAGAGAAGCAATGTCCACCTACGGCATTTACACCGGTCAGGCCATCAACTTCTTCAACCTGCCGCAGACGCTCATCACCGCACTGGCGGTCAGCGTGCTGCCGACCATCGCAAGCGCACGCGCGGCGGGCAACCATGCCAAGGTCTCCAAAACACTGGGTACCACGCTGCGCATGACGGTTATCATCACCCTGCCGGCTGGCGCGGGCTTCATCATGCTCGCCGGACCGATTCTGCGCATGCTGTACTCGCAGGGAACGGAGCTTGGCGGTGTGCTGATGGGTCTGCTCGGCTTTGCCGTACCGGCGGCGGCACTTGTGGCTGTCACCAACTCGACGCTGCAGGCGTTCGGCCGCATTGACCTGCCGCTTGTCTCGATGTTTGCGGGCGCGGTTGTTAAAATGCTCGGCGACTATTTTCTCATCGGCAATCCGGCGCTGAATATCATGGGTGCGCCCATCAGTACGGCGCTCTGCTACTGGCTGATCGCGGTCATCAATCTGTTCCACATCAGGCGTCTGACGGGTTCGCTGCCGCCGATCGGAAAAACGGTCTGCCGTCCGTTGGCGGCCACCATCGGCATGAGTGCGGCGATTTTCATTGCACAGCGCGTGCTGAACGGTGCGTTGAGCGCAGCTCCCGGCACCATGCCTGACAAGCTGATCACGCTCGCGTGCATCGGCGTGGCGGTTGCCGTGTATGCCGTGCTGCTGCTCGCGCTCGGTGCAGTCGAGCGGGATGATGTTCTGCTGCTGCCCAAGGGCGAGAAAATCGCAGATATTTTACATCTAAAGTAATCAGGAAGTGCAAAAATGGTTGATTTTGAAATAAAGGATTGTTACAAGTTCGATGATCTGCTCCGCATTATGGAAATCCTGCGCGCGCCGGACGGCTGCATGTGGGACCGTGAGCAGGATCATCATTCTATTCGCCGCAACTTCATCGAGGAGACCTACGAGGTCTGCGAAGCCATCGACGACGAGGACACCGAGCATATGAAGGAAGAGCTTGGCGATGTTCTGCTGCAGGTGGTATTCCACACCCAGATGGAGAAGGAAAAGGGCACATTCGACATCGACGATGTGGCGGACGGCATCTGCAAAAAGCTGATCTTCCGTCACCCGCATATCTTCGGCAATGTCGAGGTCACCTCGTCCGAGGAGGTCCTCAGAAACTGGGATGACCTCAAGCGCAAGGAGAAGCATCAGGAGACCGATACGCAGGCGCTCGAAAGCGTAGCAAAGAGCCTGCCGAGTTTGATCCGTGCAGAAAAGCTGCAGAAGAAGGCGGCAAAGGTCGGCTTTGACTGGGATAACGTGAAGGATGCACTTGACAAGGTGCAGGAGGAGCTTGACGAGGTCCGCCGTGCTATCGACGGTGACGGCGATCCGGAGGAGGAGATTGGCGACCTGCTGTTCGCGTCCGTCAACGTGGCGCGTCACCTGAAGATCGACCCGGAAGCTGCCGCCGAAAAGACCTGCAACAAGTTTGTCAGCCGCTTTGCGGAGATGGAGCGTCAGGCGACTGCCGCAGGCAAAAAGCTGGCTGACCTGTCCCTTTCCGAGCTGGATGCACTGTGGGACAGCGCAAAGCACGAGGAACATGCATAAGGAGCAAAACCATGAAGAAAAGCTAACTGGTGACGCTGGTTGCAGAAAAGACCGGCTTTTCCAAGAAGGACACCGAAAAGACGATCGACACCGTGTTTACCGCCATTGCGGATATCATGGCGGCCGGTGACAGCTGCAGGTCAGCGGCTTCGGTACGTTTGAGACCAAGGAGCGCGCAGCACGCACAGGACACAATCCGCGTACCGGCGAGGAGATCAATATTGCAGCGGCCACTATGCCGGTGTTCAAGCCGGGCAAAGTTTTGAAGGATAAGGTAGACGGAAACAAGTGAGATTAGACAAAGTATTTGAAGGTATCTCGCCTGATCAAGCGCCGCACGGTGGCGAATGATGCATGCGATGCAGCGCGCATCACGGTCAACGGCAAGCCGGCCAAGGCTTCGTATCAGGTGAAGATCGGCGATGTGATCGAGATCGCATTCGGTCAGCGCACGATGAAGGTGGAAGTGCTGAATATTGCGGAGCATACGCTCAAGGCAGATGCGTCTGCGCTGTATAAGGAACTGTAAACCGAACATAACGTATCCCGCTCTTGCATATATTGCAGAGTGGGATACTTTTTGCAGTCAGGAGGGGAGTTATATGGCGCAGGAGGAACGAAGCCGTGAAATGTGACCATTTCCGGTGTGACCGATGTGCACAGCTTTGATGAGGAACAGGTGCTGCTCGAAACCGTACGGGGCATGCTGGTCGTGCGCGGTCAGGGACTGCATGTAGAGCGACTGCAGCTCGAGGCCGGAGAGCTGATCATTCAGGGGGAGATCGGTCTGCTCGAGTACGACGACAGCGTGCAGCCGCGCGACAGCCTGTTTCGGCGGATCTTCGGCGGGTGAGCGGCCATGCCGGTGTTTACAAACAGCCAGCAGGTCATGCTCGTGCTGCAAAGCCTGCTGCTCGGTGTCGGGATCGGGGCGGTGTATGACATGCTGCGGGCACTGCGTCTGCATTTCCGGTGCGGATGGGCAGGGGCGGCGCTGTTCGATACGCTGTTCTGGGCAATCGTGCTGGCGGCCTTATTCGAGTTCGGGCTGATCGCGGCCGCCGGTCAGCCGCGCGGCTTTGTGCTTTTAACGGCGGTAGGCGGCATGGGATTGTACTTTGCGGCGCTGAGCGAAACCGTGCTGGAGGCGATTATGCGGCTTCTGCAGGCGCTTGCAAAAGCTGAGACGCGCCGTATACGGCCTGCGGATGCACTGTCAAACGGTGGTAAAAACAGCGGTGCAGCCCGGTAAAAATTCGGTTTTTGACGAAAAAATTTGAAAAAGACTCTTTTCTTTTTCGCAAAAAAGGTATAAAATAAAAACCTGTATCAGTCTGACGCGCAAGCAAACGATATGAGGTGAGCAGATGACAAGGCGCACGCGGATGATCCTTATCAGGGCAGCGGTAGTGGTGTTTCTGCTTTACGCGGTCGTCAATGTGGTAAACCTGCGCACGCAGATCAAGAGCAAGCGGGATGAACTCGCGTCTCTGACCCTGCGGGTGGAGGAATATCAGAAGGCGAACGAGACGCTCCGGCAGGAAATGCAAAGCGGCATTTCCGAGGAGGATATCGGAGAGATGGCGCGGACAGAACTGGGTGCGGAACCGGGCGAGCGTATTTTTGTAGATACGTCCAGCCGGTAAAGGGAAATAATAACGGAGGCAAAACAGCTTATATGGATTTGGCAGTGGGAGCAATCGTAGAGGGCAAGGTAACCGGCATCACCAAGTTTGGTGCATTTGTTGCGCTGCCCGAAGGCAAGTCGGGTATGGTGCACATTTCGGAGGTCGCTTCGACTTTTGTAAACGACATCAAGGATTTCCTGCAGGAGGGCCAGCAGGTCAAGGTAAAGATCATCAATATTGATCAGGCAGGCCGTATCAATCTTTCGATCAAGAAGGCGCAGCCGCAGGAGCCGCGTCAGCCGAGACAGGAGCGCCGTGAGGGGCGGCTTTGCGCCGCGTCAGCCGCGTTTCCAGCGTTCGTCCGCACCGCGCGGACGTGTGCAGCAGGCAACGAAGGACCCGTCCACGATGAGCTTTGAGGATAAGCTGAAGGCGTTTATGTCGGACAGCGAAAGCCGTCAGGCCGATGCGCCACGCAACCGATCGCAAGAACGGTTCGCGCCGCCGCAGATAAAGAAGAAAACCGAGGGAAACCTCGGTTTTGCTTTTTTTTATATGCCGGTGCACGAAGCGTCGGCAGGGGCTTTTCGGCACCGGCTGTCCGGTGCATACGAACTGCGTTAGCGTGTTCGCCCCTGACGGGGCGGCTCCTTCTCTGCACCGACCCAGCGGGTGCGCGAACTGCCGCAGGCGGGTTCGCCCTTTCCGGGCGGGAAGTTTTTCGCTGAACCTCAGCGCTCTGGGGGGGCGACGCCGTACCCACGGCGGGGGGCAAAAGGAAGGACAACCTACGGTTTTCCTTCCTCTTTGAACTCCTACCTTTCCCTTAGAGGGCACGGCGGCAATCGGAGAACGGCGACCGCTTCGAAAAAAGGGGAACGGCAGTCGGGTTACTCCAGCGTGTCTTTCTCCGCCTTTTCGCAGTTCACAGACAGCGTACTGCTACACATACGGGCTACTCTGCGCAGAGTGCGGCATAACAGTGCCGCACGATTCGTCAGCGCGTTGTTACGGACAGTTTCTGCGAAGATAAATTGTACCAAACGCCTAATTCGCAGGTGTCATCCGTAAACTCCAGACTAACGAGTTGCGCGGCACTGCTATGCCGCGCTCTGCGCAGAGTAAACCGTATGTGTAGCAGAACGGTATCTGGCACTGCGAACAGGTTGCGAAAGACACGGAAGAAAAAATCCTCTGCCGTACTCCTTTTTCGAAGCGGTCACATGTTGGCAATCTGCGTCAGACCCTCCAAGGGAAAGGGGTAATTCACAAGAGGGTGGAAACCGCAGGGACAGGGGGCGTATTGCTGCGCAACTCGCGTGCCCAGCATAGTTTGTGCTGAAAAGGAGCGCAACTCCTGCTTTTGCGTAAAAAAGCGCGCTCTTCCTTGCGAAAGAGCGCCAAAAGTAGGATTGTGGGGATAAAGATATGAACGGTGCATGGCGGCTTTCCCAACCGCCATGATAAATATACCATAAATTACCATACTTGTCAACAGTTTTTGGAAGAGGTTTTCCATGAATCAAACACTGATCAAAAATATCAACATTTGGACGATGGATGAGCGTGATTCTCGCTTTTTTTGGCTGGATTCTGCTCGAAAACGGCAGAATTGCCTCGATGGGCGAGGGGAGACGCCGGACTGCGAAAGCGTCATTGACGGCGAGGGCGGCGTGTTGACACCCGGCCTGATCGACATTCACTCGCACATCGGTCTGTACGAGGACGGCCTTGGCTTTGAGGGCGCGGACGGCAACGAGGACACCGATCCGGCGACGCCGCACCTGCGTGCACTGGACGGCGTCAACCCATTCGACCGCAGCTTCCGCGAGGCACTGGAGGCCGGTGTGACGGCTGCCGCAGTCAGCCCGGGCAGCGCAAACCCCATCGGCGGACAGATTGCGCTGCTCAAGACGGCAGGCCGCCGTGTGGACGATATGATTCTCAAGGCGCCGCTGGCGATCAAGTTCGCGCTGGGCGAGAACCCGAAGTCGGTCTACCACGACAAGGACGAAACGCCCGTCACGCGCATGGCAACCGCGGGTATCATCCGCGAGGGAGCTGTACAAGGCGCAAGGAATATTTCTCGCGAAAGGCGCGCGCGGAGGACGATCCGGAGCAGGACGAGCCGGATTTCGACATCAAGATGGAAGCGCTGCAGCCGCTTCTCTGGGGCAAGGCCGAGGCACATTTTCACGCGCACCGTGCGGACGATATCTTTACCGCACTGCGCATTGCGAAGGAGTTCGGTCTGCGGGCGGTTATCATTCACGGCACGGAGGCGCACCTTGTAGCCGACCTGCTGGCCGAGGAGCACGTTCCGGTGGTCAGCGGCCCGTACATGACCGACCGTTCCAAGCCGGAGATCCGCAACCTGTCGGATGCCGCGCCCGGACTGCTGTGCAAGGCCGGAATCGAAACCGCCATTACGGTCGATCACCCGGAAATTCCGCTGCGGCTGCTGCCGATGGCGCTTATGCTGGCGGTGCGTGCGGGTATGGATAAAACGGACGCGTTGCGCGCGGTCACATCGGTACCCGCGAAAATTGCGGGCATGCAGGACAGAATCGGCAGCCTGAAAACCGGTTTGGATGCCGACTGTGTGCTGTGGAGCGGTGATCCGCTGGATATTGCAACCCAGGTGCAGGCTGTTTTTGTAAATGGCACACCGGAATATAGGAGGACAAAATGAGGACGATTGAGGTTTCGGAAGTAACCAGGCTGGTGCGTCAGCTGTGCATTGACGCCAACTACTATCTGCCCGCAGATCTGCGGCAGGCGTTCGTGGATGGTCAGAACGCGGAGGAGTCTCCGCTCGGCAAGACCATCTTCGGTGAAATGATCGCCAACTGCGACCTTGCACGCGAGAACAACGTGCCGGTCTGTCAGGATACGGGCATGGCGATCGTGTTCGCGGAGATCGGTCAGGACGTGCATCTGACCGGCGGCTCGTTCGAGGATGCAGTCACCGAGGGTGTTCGCCGCGGCTATATCGACGGTTATCTGCGCCTGTCGGTGGTCGGTGATCCGCTGCGCCGCGAAAACACCAACGACAACACGCCGTGTATCCTGTACACCTCGGTCGTTCCGGGTGACAAGGTGAAGATCACGGTTGCACCCAAGGGCTTCGGCTCGGAGAATATGACCCAGATGAAGATGTTCACGCCTGCCGCTACCAAGGCGCAGATCGTGGATTTTATCGCGGATGCGTGCATCCATGCGGGTTCCAACCCGTGCCCGCCGATCGTTATCGGTGTCGGCCTGGGCGGCACGAGCGATAAGGCGGCATATCTCGCCAAGCGTGCGCTGCTGCGTCCGGTCGATCAGCACAACGCCGATCCGCTGTACGCCGAGATGGAGCAGCAGATTCTCGATAAGGTCAACGCATCCGGTGTCGGCCCGCAGGGACTCGGCGGTACGGTTACCGCTCTTGCGTGCGCGATTGAGCCGTTTGGCACGCATATCGCCGGTCTGCCGTGCGTGGTTAATATTTCCTGCCACGTTACCCGTCACGCAGAGGGCGAGCTGTAAGCAACCTGGACAAGAAATTGTAAAATCCCTTGGGAAATATGCTGAACAAATTGTGAACTTCTGAAAAATTGTTGGACAAGTTGCATAGGTTGTGCTATACTGAAGATAGCAAAAACCCAATACCGTTTCCGCCACACCACGGCGGCCGCGGATAAAGCCATCAAAGGCGGTTTACGCCTGTTAGGAGATGATTTTATGAAGTTCACTATCGTCGAAAGAAAAATCAAGATCGAGGACGAGCTGCGTCAGTACGCATTGCGTAAGTAGAGAAGCTGGATCGCTACTTCCAGCAGGGGGATTCGGATACCACGATTACATTCAGTGAGCTGCGCGGCAAGCAGACGGTCGAGATCACGGTGCGTCAGGTTGGTCTGGTTGTCCGCGCCGAGGAAACGACGACTGATATGTATGCTTCCGTAGACGGTGCCATCAGCAGTATCGAGCGCCAGATCCGCAAGCATAAGACCCGTCTGGAGAAGCGCCTGCGTGAGGGTGCATTCGACAAGATGGCAGAGCAGAAGGCCGCACTGACCGAGGAGGATTTCGATGTAGTACGCCGCAAGCGCTTCGACGTAAAAAGCCGATGAGCGTGGACGAGGCTATCCTGCAGATGAACCTGCTTGATCACCAGTTCTACTTCTTCCGCAACGCCGACAACGACAACATTCACGCCGTTGTTTACAAGCGTGCGGCAGGCGGTTACGGTCTGATCGAGGGCGAGGAGTAAAATCCGCGTCAAACAGTAAAAAAGTTGCATTACATAGACCGGCGGCGTTCTGCCGCCGGTTCTTTTCGGTTAAAAAGGGGAAAACGAATGAATTTATGTGATATTGAGACAATCCGAGCGGTTCTGGGCCGTCACGGATTCCATTTTTCCAAATCGCTCGGACAGAACTTTCTGACGGACGAAAGCGTGCCGCGCCGTATTGCGGAGATGAGCGGCGCCGCCGAGTACGGCAATGCGATTGAGGTCGGCCCGGGCATGGGCTGCCTGTCGGCGGAGCTGTGCCGGCGCGCGGATAAGGTCGTAGCGGTCGAGCTGGACCGTGCCCTCATGCCGGTTCTGGCAGAGACGCTTGCGGATTACGATAACTTCGAGGTCGTGCACGGTGATGTGCTCGAAACCGACCTTGCCGCGCTCTGCAAGGAGAAATTCGGTGACGGAAAGGCGATCGCGTGCGCCAATCTGCCTTATTACATCACCACACCGGCGATTACGGCGCTGCTCGAGAGCGGCGCGTTCGAGCAGGTGACGGTCATGGTGCAGAAGGAGGTCGCGCAGCGCATCTGCGCCGAGCCGGGCACAGCGGCGTATTCGGCGTTCTCTATCTATGTGCAGTACCACGCCACAGCAGAAATTTTGTTTGATGTTCCGGCGGACTGCTTTGTGCCCAGACCCAAAGGTGGATTCGGCGGTGCTCAAGCTCGTGCCGCTCGACAAAGCCGGCGGTTGAGACCAAGGACGAAAAGCTGTTCTTTTCCCCTTGTGCGTGCAGCCTTCAATATGCGTAGAAAGACGCTCGTGAACGCGCTCGGTCCGGTGCTCGGCTCGTCGATGAGCAAGGAGGAGATCACCGCACTCGTAGAAGCAGCCGGTCTGGATGCCCGCGTTCGCGGTGAGCGACTGAGCCTTGTAGAGTATGCGAAACTGGCAGATCTCGCGGCGGAAAAACTCAGTAATTGAGAATTGAAAATGGAGAATTGAGAATTAGAGTGAAGAGTTTGTAAGATAAAGCGTGTTTGCAAAGAAATATTCGCAGGTGCCGTGCATAACAACGCGCAAACGAGTTGCGCAACACTGTTATCCCCCAGGGGACCCTCTCTTGCCCCTTCGGACAATTCACCTTGTGTTGCGCCTGCGGAGACTAAACCGCATGTGTAGCAGCAAGGAATCTGGCACTGCGAAGCGGCAGAGAAATGGGCGGCCACTGGCCGCCTTTACGGAAGAAAAAATCCTCTGCCGTTCCCAAATTTCGAGCGGGCACCGGTCTCTGGTCTGCGCCAGACGAACAAATAAAGGGAAACGGGAGTTAAGAGGGGAGAAACCGTAGGTGTCTACCCTCTTGCCCCCGCCGCGGATGCGGCGAATCTCCCCGCCAAAGGTTGGCGCCCATTCCCGCTGCTTTAGCAAGCAGATAAATCAAAACTACCCCCACCCTGTAGACAAAAGAAAAAGCCTGCACACGCAGGCTTTTTCTCATACCACAATGGCTCTCGGCGGCACCGGCGAGGAAAACACGATCTGTGTTTCGGTCTTGCCGAATTTTTGCAGACGTCCGATGAAGCCGTCCAGCTCCTGCGTCGAGGCGAACGACACCTTGATCAGCATGGAGTAGTTGCCGGTCACGCAGTTGCACTCGAGCACATTCGAGCACGCAGCAATGAACGGATAAAATTCCTCTTTCTGGGTGGGCTGCATATCCAGATGAATGTACGCGAGAATGTGATGGCCAAGCTGCAGCGGGTCCAGATCGAGCGTATACGCACGAATAACACCCTGTTTTTCCAGCCGCTCAATACGCGCGGAAACCGCAGGGGAAGAAAGGCGAACCTCACCTGCAAGGGCCTTGATGGGGGTGCGGGCATTCTTCTGCAGCAGCCGCAAGAGCTTCAGATCAATTTCGTCCATGGGGCAAATAGCCCTCCTTATCCTAAAAATAAAAACAGGAGTCCGACCCGCCTTCGCGGGACGAACTCCTTTGTTCACTGTTTATTATAAAGCACGACCGGGTTGTTGTCAAATAAAATAAGGCTTCGGACAAAGTTTTTATACATCCGAGTCGGTGATGACCTTGAATTCCATCCAGTCCGGCGTTGCGGAAACGTAAATGGTATCCTCGTCAATGAACACAAAATCCCGGTTATCGCTGAAATTGGACTGGTTGTTTTCGGTCGGAACATCGTTTCGGTTTGCCGTTTTCGAGGTGATCGAACCGTCAGGCGTTCCGCAGAACGGCTCGGAAGGCAGGTTTCCGGTCTCCTGATACAGCTTGCCATCCACCATGACCATCCGCGGTACGGTGGCATCCTGCTCGAACACGATCCACTGGTTATCAATCAGCACCTCGATATGGTCGTCTATGCGCTGATAGCCGTAGCCTGTGCCGAAGTTGGACTGGCCGTTCTCGGTGGGCGCGTCCGTGCCGTTCGCCGTCTGCGAGGTGATCTCGCCGTCCATGTTGCCGCAGCGGCCATCGACCGTACTGACCTCACCGGTAGACTGATACAGCGTGTTATCCACCATCACCATCATGGGTGCTCTGCGACCGGTTTCTGCTCAGTCGTATCCGGGCAGAGCAGCTGCGTCATCCGTGCTCTGGCTGCCGATTTCGGCTTCCGTGGTTTTCGGCTCGGCATTGTCGCAGCCGGTCAGCAGCAGCGCCAGAAGTGCAAGAAGCATTGCTAAAGTACGTTTTTTGTCATAAAAAAAACACCGCCTTTCGTAACTCTGATAGTATAGACGAAAGACGGCGTAAAAGTTCCGTATAAAATTATTTTTTCTTTTTCGGTTTTGCCCAGCCGGATTTTTTACCCTGATTCGGCTTGCCCTGTGCCGGACGTGAAGCCGGTCGTTTGCCGTTCGGTGCACTGTGCTTGCCGTTATTAGGCGCAGAATGACGGCGGTCGTTATTCTGCTGTCTGCCGCCGTTGGACACGCCGTGGCGGCTGACGCTGTGCTGCTTGCTGCCCGGCATGCGCTGGTCGCTGCCTCTGCCCGGACGAATGAGACATTCCCTGCCAAAGCCGATGAGATCCTCACGGTGCGCCTTTTTTGAGCGCGGCAATGACGATCGGGCGCTTGTCCGGTCGGCGCCACTGCAGCAGCGCACGCTGCATCGCCTTGTCCTCGGGCGTTTTTGCCACGAAAACCGGCTTCATGGTGCGCGGATCAATCTCGGTGTAGTACATCGCGGTGGACACCGTACCCGGCGTGGGATAAAAATCCTGCACCTGCTCGGGCATGTAGCCGACGCGGTTGAGGTACTGCGCGAGCATGATGGCGTCATCAAGCGTTGCACCTGGATGCGAGCTCATCAGATAGGGCACAAGATACTGCTTGCGGCCCAGCTTTTCGTTGATGCGGGCATACCGCTCGCGGAACTGCTCGTACACCTTGAAGGACGGCTTGCCCATGTAGTACAGGGCGTTGTCGCTCATGTGCTCCGGCGCGACCTTCAGCTGACCGGAGATGTGGTGCTCGACCAGTTCGCGGAAGAACGCATCGTTCTTCTCGGCCATCATGTAGTCGTAGCGCAGACCGGAGCGGACGAACACCTTCTTCACGCCCTCGATGCGGCGCAGCTCACGCAGCAGCTCAAGGTAATCCGTGTGGTCTGCTTCGATGTTCTGGCAGGTGGTTGGGAACAGGCAGCGCTTGTCCTTGCAGCAGCCGTATTTCTCCTGCTTTTTGCAGGCCGGAAAGCGGAAATTCGCGGTCGGGCCGCCGACATCGTGGATGTATCCCTTGAATCCGGGCATTTTGGTGATCTTTTTTGCTTCCTCGATCACGCTCTCGTGGCTGCGCGCCGAAATATAGCGCCCCTGATGAAACGCGAGCGCGCAGAAGTTGCACGCGCCGAAGCAGCCGCGGTTGTGAATAATCGAAAACTGCACCTCGCGAATGGCGGGTACGCCGCCGAGCGCTTCGTAGGACGGATGATAAGTTCGCATATACGGCAGCGCATAAACATGGTCCATCTCCTCCGTGGTCAGCGGCTTTGCGGGCGGGTTCTGCACAAGGATGCGCTTGCCGTGCCGCTGGAGAATCGCCTTGCCGCGCACGGCATCCTGTTCGTCGTACTGGATTTTGACCGAACGGGCGTAGTCCGGCTTGCTGGCGCAGACATCCTCGTACGAGGGACATTCGACCGCATCATACTCCAAATCGTCCGTATTATGCACCATATAGGCCGTGCCGCGGACTCCCTTGCACGCGTCTGCGCCCTTTTTGCCGTGCTTGAGGTTGTTTGCCAGCTCAACGACCGAGTGCTCGCTCATGCCGAACATCACGCCGTCCGCGCCGGTGGATTCCAGAATGGACGGCATAACACGGTCAGCCCAGTAATCGTAGTGCGCAAATCGGCGCAGACTGGCTTCAATGCCGCCGAGATAGACCGGCGTTTCCGGAAAGGCGCGCCGCGCAAGCATGGAATAGACGGTTACCGCACGGTCCGGGCGCTTGCCGCCCACACCGCCCGGCGTGTACGCATCGTCCGAACGGCGCTTTTTCGCCGAGGTGTAGTGCGCGACCATCGAGTCGATGTTGCCGCCGTTGATGAGCACCGCATAGCGCGGACGGCCCATTTCGAGAAAGTCGTGCTCATCGCGGAAATCCGGCTGGCTGAGGATAGCGACCTTGTAGCCTGCATCCTCCAGCACGCGTGAAATGATCGCCGTGCCGAACGACGGATGATCGACGTACGCATCGCCGGTGACGATGAGAAAATCGCAGTAATACCATCCGCGATCGGTCATATCTTGTTTGGAAATAGGGAGAAAACCGTTCATATATACCTCTTTGGCTTTACAAGGTGAAAATTATAGGTTACAATAAAAATACGGGTAATCCGGCAAAAGATGTTGAAGACGGTTGACCATACTCCCTGAAGGGAGGTGGTATTATGGATCAGATTTGGCAGATCATTATGTTACTTATTCTGCTCGAGTTTGTAAAAACCATAAAAAAATAACCGCCCTCGCCAAAGATGCGGTTATTTTTTTCGTGAATAACTAAACTTTGGTCAACCGTCTTTCGCCGGATTGCCCTTTTCTATCTATAAGTATAGCAAATCTGCGGTAAAAGTCAAGCCGCAGAGCACGGAAATGTTTTGCAAAATAAAAAATAACCGCCCTCGCCAAAGGTAACGGTTATTTTTTCGCAAATAAGGTATACGGTTATTCTGCAAAAACTCAGTTATCCAGATAGAACTGAACCAGCTCCTGCATGAGTTCGTCGCGGTCGATCTTGCAGATCAGGCTGCGGGCATTGTTGTGGTTGGTTATGTAAGTCGGGTCCTCAGAGAGAAGATAGCCGACGATCTGGTTGATCGGGTTGTAGCCTTTCTCCTTGAGCGCATCATACACAGTGGTAAGCGTGCGCTTCATCTCCTTGTTGGACTCGTCTACCAGACTGAATTTTCTCGTTCCGTCAAGCATATTTGGTTCTCCTTTCCGATCCTACCTGTCGGTGTTTATCGTTACTTACAGCATAATACAAAAAGCAGAAAAAGTAAAGCCTTATCCGCGCAAAACTCGCATGAAAACTTTTTCCGCCTGTGGCATACACTGTATGGTGAGGGAAAAGGAGACGGTGTTTTACGAGCTGTAATTTTCCAGCAGCCGCGCCAGCTCCTCTGCGTTATCGAGCGTAATGCCGTCCGCAAGTGCCTGCTGCTCGGCGGATGGCAGCGTGCGCGTGTCGATGCCGGTGCGCAGGACCGAGCCATCACTCTGCCGGATGACAAGCCGGTCATTTTCACTCTGCACCGTGTAGCTAATTGCTGCGCTCGCCGGAACGGCAGGCGCGGACAGCAGCGCGCGTCCGGCCAGCACCAGACTGATCATTGCCGCAAGACATGCCAGCGCGGCAAGCAGCGTGCGCCGCCGCGCCTGCTGCATGGCAAGCAGATAAAAACCCTGCATCATAGTCAAAACTCCTTCACTCAGTGGGACTTGCTTTGAGTATTCCCACAAAAATACGGTCTATTCTAAAAGCAGTGTAAAAAATGTTTGGAATTTGCAAAGTCCTGTGGTATAATGCTATCAGAGTGCCTATTACATCGGCAGTAAGCTGCCGGAAGAAAATTGGCACAGGCAGCTATTGTACAATTCATTTAGCCTTATAAGACGGTAATACCGATGAATTTTACGGTATTGCCAACAATACACGGTGCTTCAAAAAACAAGACCGTGTGCGGGAACAAATAGGACGTGTTCCGCGTCTTACCCGACAGGACCCTGCGGTGCATATCGTGGGGCAAGGAGGAAAACAAATTGGCAACTGGCAATCAAAAGGAACGGGGATCGGACATCTGCTCTCCCGCATACTGATTACACTGGTATTGATCGGCGTGCTGTGCGGCTGCTTCTGCGGCATTGCGTTTGCGATGTATGTGCACATCTATATCAATCCGTCCGCGCAGGAAACTGCGGTGGAGATCAGCAAGGGACTGGGTCTGAATCTGAATTCATTCATCTATGCTAAGGAATCGGATTCCGATGAATACACGCTGTACGAAACCATCAAGGGCAAGGAAAACCGTGAATGGGTGGACAGCGACAAGATTCCGGATACCCTCAAGAACGCAGTCGTTGCAATCGAGGACGAGCGCTTTTACAAGCACCACGGTGTAGACTGGGTGCGTACGATCGGTGCGGTCAAGGGCTGGCTGCTCGGCGGCACGCAGTACGGCGGCTCCACGATAACGCAGCAGCTGATCAAAAAACATCACGGCTGACAACGATTACTCGGTAAAGCGCAAGGTAAACGAGATTTTCCGCGCGTTTGCACTCGAAAAAGAGATTGACGACAAGGACCGTATTCTGGTCATGTACCTGAACACGATCTATCTGGGCTACAACAGCTACGGCGTGCAGACTGCGGCGATGCAGTACTTTGACAAGGATGTATCGCAGCTGGATCTGGCAGAATCCGCCGTGCTGGCTGGTCTCACCAACAACCCGTCGATTTACGACGTTTATAACCATCCCGAAAAGGTAAAGGAGCGTCAGGAGACCATCCTTGCACAGATGCTCGATCAGAAGATGATCTCGCAGGAGGAGTACGAGGCTGCCGTAGCAGAGGAGCTTAACTACCGCCCCTACGAGGAGTATCAGCAGGAGATCAAGTCCACCTACAGCTACTTCACCGATGAAGTCATCAAGGACGTGATCAACGACCTGATGACCGAAAAAGGGATATTCCCGTCTGGTTGCGGAGAACATGGTTTACTCCGGCGGTCTGAACATCTATGCGACCATCGACACCAAGGTGCAGAATGCACTCGATGAGGTCTGGGCTAACGCAGATAATTTCCCGAACACCGAAAAGTACGGCGAAATTCCGCAGAGTGCCATGGTCATCACGGACAAGCAGGGCGATATCGTTGGTATTGCCGGCGGCCGCGGTGAAAAAGACCAGCAGCCGCGGCTTCTCTTACGCGTCTGACGCACGCCGTCAGCCGGGTTCCTCGATCAAGCCGCTGGCGACCTATGGTCCTGCGATGGATGCCGGTATTGCTACGCCGGACACCACGGTTTACGACCGTGCACTCATACAGGATGAGGAAGGCAATCCGTGGCCAATGAACGACGGTAAATATCCGACCGGCCGTGCAATGACGGTCAAGGAAGGTATGACGCGTTCGCTCAATACCATTTCGGCACAGCTGCTCAAACAGCTGACTCCGCAGAAGTCCTACGAATTCATGACGCAGCAGCTTGGCTTTAAGCTGGTAGACAGCCGCACCAATGAGGACGGTACCGTGCAGTCGGATATCGACCTTGCACCGCTGGCGCTCGGCGCACTGACGGACGGCGTTACCGTTCGTGAGATGGCGGGCGGTTTCTCGACCTTCATCAATGACGGTGTTTACGGCGGTACCCGCACCTACACCAAGGTGACGGACAGCGAAGGCAACACCATAATGGAGAATACACCCAACACGGATAAGGGCTTCACCAATGTCCGCACGGATTATTATATGCTCGATTGTCTGCAGAACGTTACCGCACACGGTACCGCCTACGGCATTCAGCTTGACGGTGTAGAAACCGGCGGCAAGACCGGTACCACCACCTCCAATACCGATATCTGGTTCTGCGGCATCACGCCGAAGTATTCCGGTGCGGTATGGGTAGGCTACGAGCATAACTACCGTCTGGATGGTCTGTACGGCCGCAATGCGGCGGAAATCTGGCTGGCCGTTATGCAGAAGGTGCATGCGGGTGATTCCGGTCTGGTATTCGATTCGCATCCGCAGGATTTCGAGGAAGTCACCTACTGTATGGATACCGGTCTGCTGGCATCCGGTGCGTGCCGCGCTGCGGGACGCGCTGCAACCGGCCGATTCTGGAAGGACAAGGTTCCGACCGAGACCTGCAGTCATCAGAATATCGAAAACAAGTATGATTTCGAGAGCATGGGCGTAGATAATTATTACTACGACGATGAAGAAGATGACAGCGATTCGGACAGCAGCTCTTCGGATACCGACACCGGCAATGAGGATTCCGGTGACGGTGGATCGTATGACAGCGGCGACAGCGGCGATTCCGGTGACGACAGCGGAGACGGCGGTGACAGCGGAGACGATTCGGGCGACAGCGGCGATTCCGGTGGCGACAGCGGAGACAGCGGCGACAGCTCGGAGGATCCGGAAGCATAAAGCCGAATTGTTCGGCACAAACTGAAAACTGAAAATCGTTCAGCGCCGCACAAGGCCGCACAAGTCGGGGCGTTAGCGGTGCCTTGAACCCGCAATCCGCTTCAGCGGGGACTATGCGGGTAACAAGGAGCACACATGCGGCGAGGCAGCCACTCACAGGGCGATGAGGAACCGGTACTGCGCAACGGAGGACTGTGAACCATGTCAGGCGGGGAACCGAGCAGCATTAAGCAGAAACCATCGTGTGCCGCAGATCTGCCGATTCTGAGCCCGAAATGCGGAAAGGCAGCCGGGTGTGTGTATTCGAATTACCTGTGTGCGGTCTTGTGGGGCGCTGAACGAATCTCGATCGAAACCACGTTTTCGATCGAAGGGGATGTGCCGAGCCTACGGCTCGGACAAATCCCGGCGGGACAAAAGTTCCTCCCGATGGTCGAAACTTTTGCTCCGTCTTGTATAAAAACCCACGCACATGTCGCGGGTTTTTTATGAATCTTACGGCGGGGCCGTAAGATTCGATTGAATGCCGCCGTGAAGCGGCGGAGACCGATGACTCGGGTTTTCTGGACGAAAACCTGCCATGTGGTTAGTCGCTGCATGCAGCGGTTGGTTGATTTAATGCGCGAACTTTGTTCGCGGAAGACGCTTTTGAGGCGGGCTTACGCCCGCCCTATTTTATTTTATTGAGGGGAGGATTTTCGTTTGTATCAGGCTTTATACCGCAAATGGCGGCCGCAGACGTTTGCGGATGTGATTGGGCAGCAGCATATTACGGACACGCTGCGCGCGCAGCTGCAGTCCGGACGTTTGAGCCATGCATATCTGTTTACAGGCACGCGCGGCACCGGCAAGACCACCTGTGCGAAGATCCTCGCGCGCGCAGTCAACTGCGAGCATCCGGTGAACGGCGATCCGTGCAACGAGTGTGCGGCGTGCCGCGGCATTCTGGACGGCTCGGTGCTGGACGTGACTGAGATCGACGCGGCCTCCAACAACGGCGTGGACAATATCCGCGACCTGCGCGATGAGACGCGCTACACGCCTGCACAGGTCCGCAAGCGCGTGTTCATCATCGACGAGGTACACATGCTGTCCATCGGTGCATTCAATGCGCTGCTCAAAACACTCGAGGAGCCGCCGGAGCACGTTCTGTTCATCCTCGCTACCACCGAGCTGCACAAGGTACCTGCGACCATTCTGTCGCGCTGTCAGCGGTTTGATTTCCGCCGCATCGGCGCGGAGGACATTTCCCGCCGGCTGCTGGATGTTGCGGCAGGTGAGGGCATTGCGCTGACCGAAGGTGCGGCACGCCTGATCGCCCGGCTGGCGGACGGCGCCATGCGAGACGCGCTTTCCATGCTCGACCGTGCGGCGGCAGCCGGTGCGGTGGACGAGAAAACGGTCACGGCGGCGCTCGGCGTCATGGGTCAGGACGATGGCATTCGCCTGGCCGAGCACCTGAAAACCGGTGATCTGGCGGCGGCAGTCGGCCTGCTGGACGAATATTACAACGCAGGCCGCGATCTGGCGTCCGTGTACGACCAGATGCTTGGCCTGATCCGCGATGCACTGCTGGTCAAGACCAGCAAGACCGACGTTTCTGCGCTTATTTCTCCGGCGTACAGCGTAAAGACGCTGCAGGCGCTGTGTGACGGTCTGGCGTCGTCCACGCTCATCGCGTGGAGCCGCATTATCAGCGATTCGCTCGACCATATGCGCACGGCAGCCAACCGCCGCGTGGAGGCGGAACTGTGCGCGGTGCGGCTGTGCAGCCTGGGCGCTGACAATTACGACACGCTCGGCGGGCGTGTAGAAGCGCTCGAAGAAAAGCTGAAGAACGGTGTTCCGGTGCAGATGGTGCCCGCAGCAGCCGCGCAGCAGGCAGGCGATGTGCCGCCTCCGCCGAGTGACGATGATGCACCGCCGCTTCCGGGCGATGAGGATGCGCCTGACTGGGCGCGAGAGGAAGACGGGACCGCAGACACGCCTAAGCAGGAAGTGACGCTGTGGAGCCAGTGGCAGTCGTTGCTCGAAGCGCTGACCGGCAAGATCAACATCGGCGCACACACCAATATCAAGCTGAGCGCGAAAGGCGTGCTCGAGGACAACGCGCTCGTCATTCTCTGCGAGGACAAAATGACGGCCATTCTCGCGGCAAAGGAGCCGACCATTTCGGTCATCCGGGAGCAGGCGGCCAAGCTGAACGGTGCACCCATCAAGGTCAAGGTGCGCGAAGCGGGCGAGGAGCTTGTTGTGAAAAAAATATCGCAGTCGATGAACTGATCGACCGCGCTAAATCAATGGATATTCAAGTGAAACAGCTTTAAGGAGGACATTTATTATGGCAAAGGGTAAGGGTTTCGGCGGCTTCGGCGGCGGCATGAACATGCAGGCGATGATGAAGCAGGCACAGAAGATGCAGGAGAGCATGCTCAAGGCGCAGGAGGAGATCGCGCAGATGGAATCCACCGGCACGGCAGGCGGCGGCATGGTTACCGCGACTGTAACCGGCACTTCTACGCTCAAGAGCATTGCAATCAAGCCGGACGTTGTTGATCCGGACGACATCGACATGCTGCAGGATCTGGTCGTTGCAGCGGTCAATGAGGCCCTCAAGGCGGCTTCCGATAAGTCGCAGAGCCAGATGTCCGCGATTACGGGCGGCATCGGCGGCGGTCTGGGCGGTCTGCTGTAATGGAGCTTTTTGCACCGCCGGTCGAACGGCTGATCGAGGAGTTTGCAAAGCTCCCGGGCATCGGCCAGAAGACCGCACAGCGGCTGGCGTTTCATGTGCTCGACCTGCCGAAAGAGGACGCCGAGCGGTTTGCGGATGCCATCCGTGAAGCAAAAGCCAAGACGTTCACCTGCAGGCGCTGTCAGAATCTGACGGACAGCGAGATCTGTCCGATCTGTTCGGACAAGACGCGCAACCAGAAGGTGATCTGCGTGGTGGCAGAGCCGCGCGACGTAATCGCGTTCGAGCGCACGAAGGAGTACAAGGGTCTGTATCATGTGCTGCACGGCACGCTGTCTCCGATGGGGCACGTCGGACCGGACGACATCCGTATCCGCGAGCTGGTCAAGCGCGTGGCGGAGGAGGAGACTGAGGAGGTTATCCTTGCTACCAATCCGGACACCGAGGGCGAAGCCACGGCGATGT
>VOFI01001589.1_pt1 | contig 56000 bp, 66 predicted proteins | sample 5384131 | NCBI WGS metagenome assembly VOFI01 (sample SAMN12384728, study PRJNA508395) | human gut metagenome | isolation source: healthy gut H | host: Homo sapiens
GTATGGTCGCACGCAAACTCGCCGACCGCTTTTTGCCTCCGGAGACGGAAGGGCGATACCGTAGACTATTATCCCAAACCGGGAGAACTCCACAACGACCACGTCGCCCGACTAAAAACAAATCCACCCCGCATAACCGACGGAAGCTCCTGCACGGATACCTCGCACTCACTCCGGTCTCCCCCACAGCCGATACAGGGCAAGTATAGAAATCTAAATCCCCATATGTCCCTCTGCGTCAAAATGCACTACTGTAATTAAAATAAGAGAAGGGAAACACACACTTTTAAATAAAACACCGGTTGAATATACTGCCCACATAAGCCATCTAAAAAAATAAACGAGCTGCAAATTCAAAAACATATACGATTGAAATATAATATTTTCCAATCCCTCCGGCTTTTTTTTGATCGGACACCTCCCCTATGTTTTGCATTGCAAAACATAGGGAGGTGTGCAATGTATCCTTTATACCGAAACTGAAACGCCACTTCCAATCCTCTCCCCCTGTGTTTCCGTTAGGGAATATAGGGGGGAGTGCCCGCAGGGCGAGGGGGTTGAAACGACGAAGAGGTTAAAAAAAAGCAACAGCAACAATCGGGTTTCATACTCTCCCCTGCCGTGTCCCGTAGCCTTACGGGGTGTCGCGAGCAGTATAGGGGGAGACACCGAAGAAACAATAGTTTCTGAGGAGAGGGGTTAGAAAATAGTTAGGAGTATTTATTACCGTTGTAAAATAAAGGGGCTATCAAACAATATGAAATAATGAATAGGCAAAAAAAAAAATTGATTGTCTCACGACAACCAATCTTTGTTAACCTTAATCTTAATCTAATACTATGAAAAACACATTGCAAATGTATGAATTTTCTGTTATACAACATAATTTTCAAACACAATTCTAGCACATTTAACATTATTTCAAATATAAATATACTTGTACTTTATTGGATCGTCATTTTTTTCAAATTATTTTTCAATCCGATTCTCCATTGTAAAAAGCAAATCGATGCGCTTTTATTTTTCTCGTTCTTTGTACAACACCAAAAGTCAGAATTCCGACATAAACAAATAAATTTGCTTCAACCCTCGGCTTACATTATCTTTGCAGACATGAAAGAAACATCGGCTCTTATCGACAAAGCGTGTCGCAACTTGAATATCGACTCACTGAACGGCATGCAGAAGCAAATGCTCGAAACGGCTACACGGCCAAACGACATTATACTGCTGCTCACCCACAGGCTCGGGAAAAACATTAGCATTCCTTCTGCCCGTACTGTCTCGAATCTCCCCCAAAATTGCCGGAGTGCAAGCGCTCGTCATCGTTCCCTCCCGCGAGCTCGCTTTACAAATCGACAACGTATTGCGTAAAATCGCCGCAGGTATAAAAATAGTTTGCTGTTACGGCGGCCACTCCGTACGGGAAGAAAGTAAATCGCTCGCCGTAGCTCCCGCTCTTATCGTGGGAACTCCCGGAAGAATCGCCGACCATATACGCCGGGGACGAATCGTACTCGAAACGCTCGATACCCTCGTCCTCGATGAATTCGACAAATGCCTCGCCTTAGGCTTTCAGGACGAAATGCAAGAAATCATCGCTCCCTTGAAAAAACGTAAAGAAAAAGATTCTCACCTCGGCAACCGACAGTGAATCTCTACCGATCTGGCCGCACGGGGACTCGACATTCCCTGAAGTCAAATACATCGTACATTACCACCTGCCCGTCGACTTCGAAAGTTTCACGCACCGCAACGGACGCACCGCCCGCATGCATGCCGAAGGAGAAGCATTTATCATTCTCGGCCCCACAGAACAAATGCCCGAATACGCAACCGAGGCGACCGACTTCCGAATCGACCCGAAAGCCGACTTCCTGCAAACTCCGCCAATGGCCACATTCCATTTCGCAGCCGGGAAAAAAGAAAAAATAAGCAAAGGAGACATCGTGGGATTCCTCACTCAGAAAGGAAAGCTCGCAGCCGACGAGATAGGGCTCATCGAGATTAAAGACCATTACAGCTATGTCGCTGTAACTCGCGACAAAGCGCACGAAACGCTCACCCGCCTCAAAAACGAAAAGATAAAAGGGAAAAAAAAGTAAAGATTTCTTTCGGGTACTGAAAAGCACGTTCTATTTTCCTTCCACCATCTTTTTCGAACGCCTGCCACAAATTATCGGACGGGACAGGAGCCGTCACGCTCACAAGCTCCTTCGAAACCCGGGTGGACAAACTCGATATGACGGGCATGTAACGAAATCCCCCATCGGGATTGGAACGCTCCGCTCCGTATTTCAAATCCCCCTTGATAGGCGAGCCTATCTTGGCAAGCTGACAACGGATCTGATGATGCCGGCCTGTTTTCAAATCCACTTCCAACAAGGTATAACGATCGCCCCGAGCCAAAATTTTATAATCCAATACAGCACGTTTCGCACCCGGTTTCTCCCTGGTCGTACGCTACCGACTTGTTACTCTTTCGTTTCTGACCAAATAATGTACGAGTTCGTCGCTCTCCTTTTCAGGAGCTCGTTTCACGATAGCCCAATAACTTTTCTTTACCTCGCCGTTACGAAACATATCGTTCAATCTCGCCAGTGCCTTGCTCGTCTTGGCAAACACTACCAACCCGCTCACCGGACGGTCGAGCCGATGAGTTACTCCCACAAAGACATTACCCGGCTTATTATATTTTCTCTTTCAACCACGCCTTCAACATCTCGCTCAACGGAGTATCTCCCGTCTTATCGCCTTGCACGATCTCAGAGCAATTCTTATTGACAATAATCAGATGATTGTCTTCGTAAAGGACTTCCATAATTTACACAAATTTCAATTTTGTGCAAAATAGCACAAACCGAGCGCAGAAACAAATGTGCTTGGGCATATCAAGACTCCGCCTATTTTTTTCGCAAGCCCTTGCAAAATAAAGCGCAAGCCAAGAAAAAGACAAAACGAACTTTTCGTTTTCCTATCGAATCGTAGCTTACCTTACCTTCACTTCTCTTGCCCCGACCGAGCCCCCTATTAAAATATATAGAAAAACTTATAACCAAAGACAGGACGATAAAAAAAAATTTATTTTTGCACAGTTTTTTGCAACCGAATGTAGAGAAATTACGTCTCTATTAGAAAACGACACATACAATGATAAAAAAAGCACTCCTCCTTGCAGGTATATTAGCGGTCTTTTCCACGACAAAAGCGCATCCCGCAACCGACAACGATACGATAGAAGTAGTTTATGCCGACACAACGGGAATCGACATCGACTCCATAGAAGCCTCGATAGATCACATAGAACTCGACGAAGTAACCGTAGAAGCCTCCGCTTGGGTACGTAAAGCAGACCGCAATCTGCTTTTCCCCAATGCCCAACAGATAAAACAGTCGAGTAACGGGTTGCAACTGCTCCAAATGTTACAGATTCCGGGTGTTATCATTAACCCTACCGACAACAGTATCGCTTTGGCCGACAAGAACGAGGTGAGCCTGCGTATCAACGGCCGTCCCGTCGATAACAAGGATATACAAGCTCTTTCGCCCGAACAAATCGTGCGTGTCGAGTATATCGACAACCCGGGCGTGCGTTACGGTGAGGTGGGAGCCGTGATTGATTTCATTGTCAAGAATCCCACTTCGGGCGGCAGTTTCATGGGCGACCTTACCCAAAGTGTCAATCGGGGATTTGGCGAGTACTGGTTGGCAGCCAAAGCCAACAGCGGCAAGTCGGAGGTTTCCTATTCGGGTTGGTTTGCGCCCCGTTGAATTTAAAAATGCAACGCGACAACTCCGAACATTACGAGCTGCCCGATGGTACTCGCTACACACGCACCGAAAAAGTCTCGACGGGAGTCGTTTTTGAGCAATGGAACAACGGACATTCGCTCAACTACAATTACCTCGATTCCAAAAAGCAGATGTTCAACGCGACACTCAAATTCTATAATTTTCAATACGAGAACATTTTTCGGGGGCTTCTCACCGACCATTCGCCCGGTGGCACAACTAACCTTATGTTCGACAAAGAGAAAAATTGCCGTATTAATCCCCAGCTTAATCTTTACTATCAGAACAACCTCACCGACGACCAACTGATTATGGCCAATATCGTGGCAAGTTATGAGCAGCCCAATAGCCACCGTATCTATACCGAGGACGAACTTATTTATACCGACGATGATTTCAAGACCGGGGGAACCTCTCGTCGGTATCGATAACCTTATCAAAAGCCGCACCTACTCGGTGTTGGGCGAAGTCGATTATGAAAGAACATGGGAAAACAGCCGTGTGACAGCAGGTATCCGCCACACCCAGTCGTGGATTACCAACGATTATGTGGAGCAAGGTATCGACGACCACATGAATCAGGGGAACAGCTATATTTTCGGCGAATATTGGATGCGGTTGGGAAAACATTTTGACTTCTCGGCCGGTATCGGGTATAGCCTCTATTCCTATGCACCCCCCGTGGACGGGAGTCCCACACCTACTCCATTTGGCGCCCCCGGTTCACGGCCCGATATACCATCGACGACTATTCTTCCCTACGATTCAACTTTGTCCGCATGGGCAGCGTAATCACCCTCGATATGCTCAGCCCCGTAGTTCAGGAAATCGACGGCATACAGCAATCGACCGGGAACCCCCGACATAAAGCCCTATGCCACCTATAAATACGAACTGCAATACCAGTACAACCGGGGAATATTTTACGGAAAACTCGGCGCATTCTATACCCATGCTCCCGGTGCGATCATGCCCGAGAAAGTGTGGGTGGGCGACAAAATTCTTACTCGATACAACAACCAAAAGAATGCTGAGGAGCTACGCTTTTACCTCGATACTCGGGTGATGGTTGTCCCCGATTGGATCACCCTGAGTGCCGGGCCAGCCTGGCACCGCTACTGGATGCGGGGGAACAACTATACCCACACTTATAACAACTTTTATGCCTATGCCACCTTCGAACTTTCGCATTGGAACTTTGCGCTCGAAGGTATGCTCCAAACCAACTTTAACCGGTTTTGGGGAGAAACCCTCGAAGGCGGTGAAAATGTACACACCCTTAAACTTTCCTATAACTATAAGGATTGGAATTTCGGAGTGATGGTACTCGATCCTTTTTATCAACGACTACAAAGTGAAATCGGAAAACCGGAACCGATATGCTGGATACTATCGCGAAATGACCTCAAATGCCATCAAACAAATGGTCGCATTTAGCGTGAGTTGGAACCTCAACTGGGGTCGTCAACACGAAGCCGGACAACAACGAATCGACAACTCGATCAACAGCGGCTCGGTAAACGCCGCCGGGAAATAAATATAGGAACAATACAGGGGCTATATCGTTCAGATATAGCCCCTGTACTATATATGCCTTGTCGTGCAGACCCGATTACATATTCATACCGCCGCAGCAGTGGATAACCTGTCCCGTTACATACGACGACAAATCCGAGGCAAGGAAAGTAGCTACATTAGCCACATCTTCGGGCGTACCGCCTCGACGCAAAGGAATTTGTTTAGCCCATTCGGCTTTCACTTCGTCCGAAAGAGCCGCTGTCATATCGGTGATGATAAAACCCGGAGCGATAGCATTGGCACGCACGCCGCGAGAGCCCAGCTCTTTGGCGATGGACTTCGCCAAACCTATCATACCGGCTTTCGAAGCCGAGTAATTACACTGTCCGGCATTACCCGATACACCGACGACCGAAGCCATATTTATAATACTCCCGCATTTTTGTTTCATCATAATAGGAGTTACGGCATGGATAAAATTAAATGCCGATTTCAAGTTCACGGTAAGAACCATATCCCATTGCTGCTCCGTCATGCGCATCATCAAACCGTCACGAGTGATACCTGCGTTATTCACCAAAACATCGATACGGCCGAAATCCTTTACAATTTCTTCCACCACCTTGTGAGCCTCTTCGAAATTAGCTGCGTTCGAAGCATACCCTTTGGCTCTCACGCCAAAAGCGGCAATCTCTTTTTCGGTAGCTTTACCGTTCTCGTCGATAACAAGATCCGTAAATGCGATATCAGCTCCTTCCGAAGCGAATTTCAGGGCGATAGCCTTTCCTATGCCCCGTGCTGCGCCGGTAATCACAGCGACTTTTCCTTCAAGTAATTTCATAACTCTTTTTTTTTTTCATAATACAGGGACAAGACATGCGCCTCGTCCCTTTGGTTCATATTTCTATCGTTTTATTCCGTATAAAATAAAATCCAATATATAATCCTTCAATCTCGATCGGTCTATTCCCGATTCCGAAAAATTATTGCGGATATAAGGGACGTCCAGCCCCCGAAGCGCATAATGAAGCACCGAAGCAGTAGCCGTCACATTAGGAATATGAAATACACCTTGCTCCACGCCCTCGCTCAATATACTCCGCAACAAGGCCACTTCTCGCAAGTCTATACTCCTCCGGGCCTTCTCCACTTTCCAAATATCCCTGAAAAACTCCGCTCGCAATGTCCCGTTACGCACGACAGCTTCTTTCACAGCCTCCAAACGGATATTGATATAGTTGAGCAACTTCTCTTCGGGAGGCAAATCCCGGTTTGTAAGCCCCTCCAATCGAGCGTATAAATGCTTCGATTCGGCTTCCACGACGGCCCAATAAATCTCATTCTTGTTCTTGAAATAGGTATAAATCGTACGGCGACCCTTTCCCGACGCCTCGGCTATATCGTTCATCGTCGTAGCGGCCACACCCTGACGGGCAAACAACTGACGGGCAACATCGATAAGCAATTCTCGTGTACGAACCATAATCCTAATTCATCTATCTGCACATCTGTACAAAACTTGTGCGAAATTACACATTTTATCATGAAATACCAAAGTATGCACCCCGTTTTTCCTTCATACCACGGTATTTACATTTTTAACAATAAAATAACCTTCTATCATTCAACAACTTAAATAAAATCCAAAAACAAACTATATATATTTCTCTTCAAAATATTTGCTATTTAAAAAAATTATCCATACCTTTGCACTCACAAACATCGCGGGGTGGAGCAGTGGTAGCTCGTTGGGCTCATAACCCAAAGGTCGTCGGTTCGAGTCCGGCTCCCGCAACTACACAAGGACTGTAAATTACAGTCCTTTTTTATTTTCCCCACTTTCAAATCTAACACCTCGTCGAGTTCAAAAATAAGAATATTATACCCCACACTTGCTTAAACTGCAAAAAGAACTGCTTTAACCTCTCCCCTGCCCCATAACATTACGGGGTACTACAAAACAGCAAAGAAAAAAAGACCTATATCCGACTTCATTTCCGAAGCCGGTACTACCCTCCTCCCCTGCGTTTTGCAACGCAAAATATAGGGAGAGCTGAGGAGTGTAGCAACGAGGAGAGGGCTTAAAAAAAACAGCAATGGAAGTAATAGAGTTAACCCTCTCTCCCCCTTGCCGTGTCCCACAGCATTGCGGGGTGTTCCTACAAGGGAATATAGGGAGTGCCCAAGGGGCGAGGGGGTTGAAATAGAAAAAAATATAGCCCCTCCCCCTACTCATCGCAAATGAATAGAGGGCCACTTCTAAACTCCTCCCTGCCGTGCCCCGTATGCGGAGTATCGCACTGCAATGAGCGGAGGGTTACTCTCACCCTCCTCCCCTGTGTTTTCGCAAGAAAATATAGGGGAGAACTGAGGAGCGTAGCGACGAGGAGAGGGATTAAAAAAAGACCAGCAATGGAAGTAATAGAGGAGGGTTAGAATACAAGCAAGCCCCCCGATAATTGCGGCGGCGCTTCCGGGTTCGTTCCTCTCGCTATTGAGAAAAATAAACAGGATAGAAAGTATAATCATGCCATAATTCCACTATCCCCTTATCCTACCTTCGCAAAAAAAAACAAACGAGCGATGATAGATACAAGATTCGAAACGACCATAGACCTGAGAGGTGAAATCGAGAACTACCGACAAGTAGCGCTCATCAAATACTACAAGATTCTCCTCGAACTCGACCCCCCGTCGGGACAGGCTGACCATGCTCGCCGTCATTCGTTGTATCGACAAGCTCGAAAGACATTCCCAAGAACGAAAACGACCCCGAAACGACAAGAAGAAAATGCTGGCCGAAGGAACTCTCGCTTGGCACTACCAGAAACGCAGCCAACTCTTCCGAAAAGCCGGACTATACGACATCGAGTCCACTCAGTACCTCGTCGACCACGAAGAAATCTTCGACACACACGAGGAACGGAAGAGCGCGAACGATTCGAAGCCTGCCGTCGGGAAGCCCTCAGGAGGAAAACCGAAACGCACGGGGCCGAAGAAAAAGAATCCGTGCAACCGGCCACCGCTCACGAAGCCGATAAGGACCTGCAAGAAGACTACACGACAGCCGGGTCCGAAATCCCGGCACACACCCCTGCAGCCCTTATCGCCCCTATCCGGGAGCATCTGGTGCGGCACTCCCGCCGGTAATCCCATTGGCGAACCTGCACCCGGATTCCATCGATCCTCCTTCGATTGCAACAGAAGAGAATAAATCCGACAGGTGGAGGGTGGACCTAATCCCCTCTTTTTCCCTCTCGATTTCGATGAGCAGAAACAGGAAGTCTCCCTTCTCCCCTACCATGCCTCATAACATAACGAGCCATTTTTCTCATCTCCTCTGTGTTTTGCCAATGCAAAATATGGAGCGAAACGTCATGTCGTATCAACAAAAGATTCAAGACCGTCAAAAGCACGAATTAAATCCCCGCCTTTATCGGGCGGTGAAGTCGCAAGGAAGACGGAGGAAAAGGGCGAGGACTGTCCGAGCGGAGCGAGTTCCGCAGACCCCGACGGCGACCGTAGCGACGAACCCAAAAGCCCGATAACAGCGGCGGCGCTTCTTGGTTCGTTCTTCTCGCTGTTGAGAAGAATGAACAAATAAAGCGAATTAATGTAACAAGGACTTTCTTTGACAGGGAAAGAAAATCATTAGTATTCAACCTTCTCCCCCTTGCCGTCCCCGAAGCATTGCGGTGTGTGGCGCAAAAATATAGGGGAGAGCTGAGGAGTGTAGCGACGAGGAGAGGGGTTAAAAATACCTACAATGGAAGTAATAGAGTTAACCCTCCTCTCCCCTGTGTTTCCGTAAGGGAATATAGGGGAGTGCCCAAAGGGCGAAGGGGTTGAAATAGAAAAATATAGCCCACTCCCCCTACTCATCGCAAATGAATAGAGGGCCACTTCTAAACTCCTCCCTGCCATGTCCCGTATGCGGGGGATCGCACTGCAATAAGCGGAGAGTTACTCTCAATCTCCTCCTCTGTGTTTTGCACCGCAAAATATAGGGGAGGTGTCCGCAAGGACGAAGGGGTTAATAAAAACAGCAGCCCGAACGGTTCGTTCTTCTCGCTGTTAAGAAAAACGAACGAATAAACCCTCCCTCATGGAAAGATTGAAATATGGCAAAAAATTTCATTCCATATAAAAAAATAGATTATTTTTGTTTTAATATTTTTATAATAACATATCGATAATTATGACGATCCAGAAAAACCGAGCCATTTATATAGGGTTGTTGACCATCGTATGGGCATGTGCCTACGTTTACATTTTCAATGAAAAAATAGATATAAACGGGGACAACTGCCGGTACTATACATTTGCCTCGTCTCTCGCTTCTGGACAAGGTTATGCCGATATATCGGCTCCCACCCCTCACCCCACCAATGCCTTTCCACCGGGATATCCTTTATTGATGACCCCGCTAAGATTTTTTACCGACAGCATCATAGCTCAAAAAATACTCAACGGGCTTTTCCTTTTAGGCGGAGCTTTGTTACTGTTCTTTTTTATGATCAAACGCAAAATACCCGAAAGCCTCGCACTGGTAGGAGCCTGCGCCGCCATTCTGAGCGATCGGGTACTTCACTTCTCCACGATGATGATGAGCGAGATGTCTTGCTTTTCGTTTCAACCGCGGCCATTTTCCTCTTAGCGAATATGAAGAAAGAAAAGCCATTCTATAAAGACCTTTCTTTCTACGGCATGTTAGTCATGGTCATACTCTGCTACCACATTCGCACACAAGGAGTTGCTCTATTCGCCGCCGTCGTGCTCTTTTTTCTCTGCACGAAAAAGTGGAAAGAAGCGGCAAGCACAGTCGCCGGATTCATCATCGGTTGTCTCCCGTGGATATGGAGAAATAAATCGTTAGGTATCGGGCAAAGCCGTTATTTCGAGTCCATCGCACAAGTAAATCCGTGGAGACCCGAAGACGGATCGCTCGATCTGAGCGGTATTATCGACCGCTTTTTCGAAACGCTCGGTATGCTGGTTTCCAAAGCCCTGCCTAACTCGGTAATCCCCTATTTTAAAGTCAATTACTCCGCCGAAGTTTCCGCCGGATTTTTCATGTGGGTCATAGCGATATTGCTCATTTTTCTCATCATACGCGGTTTTTGGGCTTTCGGGAAGTACCGTTGGGCACTCATCGGTTACACCGTTTTCACTTTCGGACTCGTTTCCATTTTCAGTACCCCCAGTGAAAACCGCTACATTACCACACTTATTCCCTTCATGAATATGGGATTACTCGTAGGCATCTACGCCGTAGCGACGGATGCGATCCATCGTTTCAAATTAAAATACACTTTCTCCCCGTGGGTACTCTCCCTTTATTGCTCACCGGCATAGGAAACATACAGGAGTTACACGCCATGAACAAAATGCCGTTCCCGCCGGCCTATCAAAACTTTTTTCGATTGGGTCTCGTGTTAAAAGAACATGTTTCGCCCGAAACCGTAGTAGCCTCCCGAAAAGGAGAATTACTCTACATGTTTTCAGGGACACGGGTCGCCGGCTACGCCTATTCACAAGACGACCGCGCTGTAATACAGAAAATGCTCGACGACGGGGTGGAATATGTCATTCTCGACCAGCTCGGATACAGCTCTACCCCCCGATACCTTTACCCGGCGATACAAAAGAACGACGACCTTTTCTTCGTCGCTTCCCATGTACCTGACCCGGATACCTATCTATTAAAATTCGACAGAGAGGCCGCCAAGAAAAAACTTTCTCAATCCCAACGGCAAGATGGAAAAAATACGCTACCTTAGAGCCGGGAAGCGATCCTTTCAATTTCAATCGACAGATATGAATACAATCGATAAAAATATAAAAACAAGCCATCATCGCCGGAGCCGGTCCCGCAGGGCTTACCGGAGCCTACGAGCTACTCAAACATACAGACATTCACCCTATCGTATTCGAGGAGTCCGGTGACATAGGCGGTATTTCCAAAACAGTTCGATATCAAGGTAACCGCATGGATATAGGAGGACATCGTTTCTTCTCCAAGAGCCAACGAGTTACCGAGTGGTGGAACGAAATCATGCCGTTACAAGGCGCCCCCTCTCGATGACAGGTTGCTGGGAACCACCGGCAAAGAATTTGCCCCAAAAGGTCCCGACCCTGAAAAGACCGCCCGCGTGATGCTCGTAAGAAACCGCATATCCCGCATATTCTACCTGCATAAGTTTTTCGACTATCCCATATCGCTCAAACTGAAAACGTTCACCAACATGGGCCTTTTCCGCACCATCGAAGCCGGTTGCGGATACGTATGGTCGGTATTCTTTAAAAAGCCCGAAACATCGTTGGAAAACTTCTACATCAACCGGTTCGGCAAACCGCTTTACAGAATGTTCTTCGAGGACTACACCGAAAAAGTCTGGGGCGTACACCCCTCGAAACTGGGAGCCGACTGGGGTGCACAGCGAGTAAAAGGACTGTCGGTATTCGCCATACTCAAAGACATGCTCAAAAAAGTTTCTCCAAAAAGGAAAACCTCAAAGAGGTGGAAACCTCGCTCATCGAGCAATTCGTTTATCCCAAACTCGGTCCCGGGCAACTTTGGGAAACTGTGGCCGGCGAAGTATCTGAAAAAGGAGGCGAGGTCATCACGGAAACCCCGGTCAAAGAGATTCACATCGAAAGAAATCGGGTAACGAGTGTCACAGTCGAAACACCTTCGGGCGAACGGAGGGAAGTACCCTGCGACTATTTCCTTTCGTCCCTCCCGTTAAAAGACCTCATACAATCTATCCGGGGAATCGATGTACCCGACGATGTGAAACGCATTGCCGAAGAACTGCCTTACCGCGATTTTATCACGGTGGGACTATTGATGAAAAACTATCCATAAAAAATCGAACAAAATAAAAACTTTCGCCGATCGCATCCCCGACACATGGATTTACATACAGGAACGCGATGTGCGAATAGGCCGTCTGCAAATATTCAACAACTGGTCGCCCTATTTGGTAAAAGACTACAAAAAATACGATATGGATAGGGTTAGAATACTTCTGTACCGAGGGGGACGACTTTTTGGGAAATGTCCGATAAGGACTTCACGCAAATGGCCATCGGTGAGCTGTCCCAAATAGGGATCATCGATCCCGACGATGTCTTGGATTCTGTACGCATAAAAGTCAAAAAAGCCTACCCCTCTTATTTCGGCAGCTATTACGAACTCGATAAGGTAAAAGATTTCTTGAACAAAATAGAAAATCTTTGGTGCATAGGCCGCAACGGGCAACATCGGTACAACAACATGGATCATTCCATGATGACTGCTATGGTCGCCGTCGATCACATCGCCACCGGAAATAACGATAAAAGCGAGGTATGGTCGGTAAATACAGAAGAAGAATATCACGAAAGCAAATGAATCCGACCGATAAATTCAAAAAAATCTTCTACGGAGCATCCGATAATCTCCTTATCCAATTCGTGCGATACTTCTTTGTCGGAGGATTCGCTTTTATCGTAGACTTCGGGCTATTGTATATCCTCACCGAATACGCCGGACTGCATTATCTCCTCTCGGCGACCCTCTCGTTCATAGCCGGGTTGGTCGTCAACTACATCATCAGTTGCATTTGGGTATTCAACAATTCGAAATTTAGAAACCGCATTGTCGAGTTCCTTTTCTTTGCCGCAATAGGAGTCGTGGGATTAGGGTTCAACGACCTTCTCATCTGGCTCTTCACCGACTGTATCGGCACACACTACATGTTCTCCAAAATCGTCGCTGCCGCTATGGTCTACTTGTGGAACTTCTTCGCCCGCAAATACTTGGTATTTAAATAAACGGAAGAGCAGACGAGCCACAGGAGTCTCTTTCCAGTCTGTCCAGAACATAAAAAAAGGCTGCCCCAACCGCTTGGAACAGCCCCGTATAAACTACTTGAACAGTTTTCTACTTGTTAATCAAGAACCAAGCATCGGTAAACTGAGGGTACTTAGCCTGCAATCCTTCGCGAGCCTGTACAGCAGTAGCCCTGTCGTCGAACGAACAAGCTACGACACGATACATACCTTGCGCATTCTGAGCCAATACGGCAGGATAGCCATCGGCACGCAAACGCTCGCAAAGGCTCTGTGCATTAAGTCGCTGACGGAAGCTCCCCACGATTACATTGTAACTCTTCAACAAAGCATCGTTCCCGTCGACAGCGTTTATTTTCTCACTCTGTTCCCGAATAGGAGCCGTCGTCGTTGTCGTCGAAGGAGCTGTTACTACGGGTTGCTCCGCTACGGGTGTAGTTCCGGTTGTAACGGGCTCTTCTATCTTCTTCTCTTGGGCCTTCTCATAAGCAGCCTTATAGGCGCTTTGGCTCGACTTACACGATGCCATACCACCGATTAACAAAAGGGATAATCCCCAAATCCAATTCTTTTTCTCATAGGGCTATAATTTTAAATATTTACTGATTCCTTATTTCTATTCGCCTTTACGAATACAATGCAAAAGTAACAAATAAACTTTATTACAAAAATCAATCTTACAAAAAATACAAGGATCACCTATCATTTTGTTTAACCCTGCCCCCATTTCAAAATCTTAGATTTGCTCCCCGATTCACAAAACACCTTTTGTCGAAGGCAATTCACGGTCGGTAATATCCCGTTTCACTGCCATTCGTAAAGCTCGCGCCAATGCTTTGAAAATCCCTTCTATTTTATGATGTTCATTCGTACCTTCCACTTGAATATTCAAATTCATACGAGCCGCATCACTGAACGACTTAAAAAAATGGTAGAACATCTCGGTAGGCATATCGCCGATCTTCTCACGGTGGAAAGTTGCATTCCACACCAACCACGGCCGTCCCCCGAAATCGAGGGCGACCCTGCATAAGCAATCGTCCATAGGCAAAGAAAAACCATACCGACCTATACCCCGTTTGTCGCCCAACGCCCGAGCAAAGGCCTCGCCCAAAGCTATCGCCGTATCCTCTATCGTATGATGTTCGTCCACCTGCAAATCCCCAGTCACGAACACAGACAAATCGACTCCGGCATGCCGCCCTAACTGGTCCAGCATGTGATCGAAGAATCCCAACCCGGTATGCACCTCGGTTCGCCCCGTCCCATCTAGATTCAGCGTAACGCAAATATCGGTCTCGGAGGTACGCCGGTCGATAGTAACCCGACGAGTTCCGGCACATAAAATCTCGGCGATTTTCCACCAGTCATCGGTCACCGCTTCGCAGACCGATGAAAGTCCCTCAGCGTCCAATTCAGCCACACCCCGCTCGGGCAGAGCGAAATAAATCGCTTTACAACCGAGATTGGCGGCCAGTTGTACATCGGTCATTCGATCGCCTATAACATAAGAATGTTTCAAATCATACTCTCCCGACTGGTATCGAGAAAGCATAGCCGTACCCGGTTTACGGGTCGGAAGGTTCTCTTCGGGAAACGAGGAGTCTATGCAAACCTCGTCGAAGCGAATACCCTCGTTAGCAAAAGCCTGTATAATTTTACGCTGCACCGTCCAAAAATTCTCTGCCGGAAACGAAGACGTGCCCATACCATCTTGATTGATCACCATCACCCACTCGAAATCGAGACGAGTAGCCACATAAGCAAGACTCTGAAACACTTTGGGCATAAATTCCAATTTTTCAAGCGAATCGACTTGTTTATCCACAGGAGGTTCTACTACCAATGTTCCGTCCCGGTCGATAAAAAGAACTCTTTTTCATAACTCTCGAATTTAGCTGTAACTTTTCAACGTTTCCAATAAAATATTCATTTCCCGATCTGTCCCGATAGTGATGCGCAGACAATCGCCGCATAAAGCAACTTTCGAACGATTACGAACGACGATTCCATCGGTAACCAGTCGTAAATATACCTTCTCGGCATCCACCATCTTCACCAATACAAAATTGGCATCGCTCGGATAAACCGTTTTTACCATCGGTATGCCGGACAGGCGCTCGACAAACCGCGACCGAACCGATAATATCTCATCAACCCACCGCCGGACTTCATTCTCACGGTCGAGCATTTCCATCGCATAACGCTGAACCAAAGCACTGATGTTATACGGATATTTCACTTGATTATAATAGCCGATGATATCAGGCGAAGCAAACGCCATTCCCAGACGGACTCCGGCACTACCCCATGCCTTCGAAAAGGTTTGCAGCACAACCAAATTATGAAATTCGTTCAACCGGCGAATCCACGAAGGCCGGGACGAGAAATCTATATAGGCTTCGTCCACGACCACAATCCCGTCAAAAGCAGTTATCAATCGCTCGATCTCGATGGCAGGAAAGACGTTGCCGGTAGGATTATTCGGCGAACATAAAAACAATAACCTGCTATGAGTATCGATAGTTTGCAATATAGCATCGCAATCCAACGAAAAGTCTTTCTTCAACGGAACTTCGCGATACTCTACGCCGTTAATGTCGGCACACACTTTATACATACCGTAGGTAGGAGTTATCGAAACCGCATTATCCCGTCCGGGCTCACAAAAGATACGATACAGTAAATCTATCGCTTCGTCACTTCCCACACCGAGAAAAATGTTTTCTGGCATTACACCCCGTTGCTTCGCCAACTTCTCTTTCAAATCGTTTTGCAACGGATCGGGATAACGATTATACGGAGGATTAAACGGACTTTCATTGGCATCAAGCCATACCGAAGCCTCTCCCGAAAATTCATTCCGAGCCGAGGAATAAGGTTTTAATTGTCGAATATTGGGACGCACCCATTGTTCTATCTTTTTCATAACTGTACTTTTTAGGAATGAATAGACTGCAAACGCACCGTCACAGCTTCTTTATGCGCCTCCAATCGTTCGGCCTCCGCCATTTCCGCGATCACCGGACCGAGATTTTTCAACCCTTCGGACGAAATCTGCTGGAAAGTAATTTTACGGGTGAAGCTATCGAGATTTACCCCGCTATACGACTTGGCATACCCACTGGTCGGAAGCGTGTGATTCGTCCCCGAAGCATAATCGCCGGCACTTTCGGGGGTATAATATCCTAAAAATACCGACCCGGCATTAACGATTGCCGAAGCCCACTCCCCGGCATCTGCACGATGCACGATGAGGTGTTCGGGAGCATACGCATTGACAAAGTCGGCCAAATCGGCCTCTCGCTCCAACAAGACGACCGAGCTGTGAGAAAGAGACTTCTCCACCCATTCACGCCGAGGCAATCGGTCCAGTTGTCGTTCGATCTCAGCCGGGAACAAATCGGCTATTCTACGATCGGTAGTCAGCAGTATCGACTGACTGTCAGCCCCATGTTCGGCCTGCGACAAAAAATCGGCGGCAAGGAATCGTACATCGGCGCCCGAATCGGCCACAATCATCACTTCCGAAGGCCCTGCCGGCATATCGATAGCTACACCTTGCACGGATACTTGCTGTTTAGCAGCCATTACATAACGATTTCCCGGTCCAAAAATCTTATATACCTGCGGAACACTCTCCGTGCCAAAAGCCATAGCACCTATGGCCTGCACTCCTCCCAGTTTAAAAATACGGTCTATCCCTGTCTCACGAGCCGCATACAATATAGCGGGGGCTATCTTACCCTCCTTTCCGGGAGGAGTACACATCACGATTTCATGACAACCCGCCAAACGAGCTGGAACAGCCAGCATCAGTACCGTAGAAAAGCGGAGCTGTACCGCCCGGCACATACAGACCTACTTTTTCTATTCCCACAGGCTTCTGCCAACACCACACCCCAGGCGAGGTTTCTACTTTTTTCACCTCGATAGCCTGCGAGGCGTGGAACTTACGAATGTTGTCGATAGCCTGTCTTATCGCCTTTTTTCAAAGACTCGGGCACAGCCGCGATCCCTTCTTCCATTTCGGCAGGCGTCACCTGCAATGCATCCAATACAACCCGATCGAATTGCTTCTCATAACGTCTCAACGCATCGTCTCCTTCGCATCGTACCGATTCTAAAAATATCGGACACCGTGCGAGATAAAGCGATTAAATCCATTTGCGGACGAGCCATAATCGACTTCCATTCGTCCCGCTTCGGATATTTCCAAACCGTCACTGTCATATCACAAAATCATCTTTCAATGTCCAACACCAATATACCCTCGGCTCCTGCCGTTTTCAGCCGATTAATAATCTCCCAAAAGCATTTTTCGTCGAGTACCGTATGCACCGAACACCACTCCTTATCTGCCAGAGGCATGACCGTGGGGCTTTTGATTCCCGGCAACACTGACAACACGTCGTTCAACTTCTTTTTGCGGGACATTCATGAGAATATACTTTTTATCATCTGCGGCTTGTACCGAATCGAAACGGAACAACAGCTCGTCCAGTATTCCCCGCTTTTCGGAAGAAATAGAATCCGTTCCTATGAGAACAGCTTCCGATTCGACGACGGTTTCAACTTCTTTCAATCGATTGCTAACCAACGTACTGCCCGAACTAACAATATCGAATATGGCATCGGCCAATCTAATTCCGGGAGCTATCTCGACCGAACCGGTAATTACATGAATGTCCGAAACTATCCCGTTCTTGTGCAGATAATCTGACAATATTCCGGGATAAGACGTCGCTATTTTCTTTCCCGAAAACCAGTTTCTATCTTGATAGTCTATGTCTTGGGGTATAGCTAACGAAAGGCGACACTTCCCGAAGCCCAACTTTTTCAAAAACACCCACAGGACAACGCTTCTCCATGACCTCGTTCAATCCCACGATTCCTACATCGGCAACCCCGAAGCCACAGACTCAGGAATATCGTCGTCCCTTAGAAACAACACTTCCACGGGGAAGTTTCGTGCAGGAACCAACAACGTCCTCTTCCCTCCCGGTATCTTGATACCTGCCTCCTCTAACAAAGCCATAGACTCCTCATATAGTCTCCCTTTCGACTGAATAGCTATCCTCAGCATAATTCTTCATGTTTTTAATAAGTAAAATCCATATAAAAAAAGGCTTACCATAATCCGGTAAGCCTACAACATTTTCCTATGTTATTTTTACATACAGACTCACCCTATCCCCCAAAGGGACAATGCACGTGACTGTGATGTAAAAATAGAACCATCATTAATCTTAACTATAAATTTTCAACAAATATAAGGCATTAAATACAAAATACAAATTATTTCGCTATTTTTCTTTCAAATTTATATATTATATCGTTTTTTAGTAACAACGAACTTATCCTAAAAAGAAAGTAACGACCATATAAATACCTGCTGCCAAAAGCGCACTGACAGGAATCGTAAGAATCCATGCGACTAAAAGACTTTTCGTCACACCCCAACGAACCGCAGACAAGCGTTTGGTCGCTCCCACACCGATAATAGCCCCGGTAATGGTATGTGTAGTACTTACGGGAATCTTTTAAAAATTTCGGGTAAATAAAGCGTGAACGCCCCTGCCGTTTCGGCTACCACTCCCTCCAACGGAGTAACCTTCGTAATTTTCGTTCCCATTGTTTTTACTATCTTCCAACCTCCGGACATCGTCCCCAACGATATGGCCGTAAAGCAGGCAAACGCAACCCAATCGGGCAAATCGGCAATGCTGTTTATACCCATACCTAAACCCATCGAGTGAGCGGCAATCATAGCGGCGGCAATAATACCCATTACTTTCTGGGAATCGTTCAAACCATGCCCGATACTAAACATCGCCGAAGAAACCAACTGTAATTTCTTGAACCAAACTTCGGCCTTATGGGGTTGAACCCGGCGACAAATATGAAGGACCAATATCGTAAATCCGAACGCTACGACCATTCCTATAAAGGGAGCCAAGAAAATAAATGCGGCTATTTTGAGAATAATATTGAGCTGAATCGCCCCGAATCCACTCGCCATAATGGCAGCACCGGCAAATCCTCCGATAAGGGTATGCGACGAAGAAGACGGAATACCTTTCCACCAAGTAATCAAATTCCATGCGATAGCGGCAATCACACCCGACAAAATAATAGGCAGAGTGATAAACTCTTCTACCACGGTCTTGGATACGGTATTGGCTATACCAAACCCACCGATAATGTATTTGGCAATAAAGAACGCGACAAAATTAAAGAAAGCAGCCCACAAAACCGCTTGAAAGGGTGTAAGGACTTTTGTCGACACAATTGTCGCTATCGAATTGGCAGCATCATGAAACCCGTTGATAAAATCGAACAGCAATGCCAGTACAATAATAACTATCAATAACTCCATAACATAACTCTTTACGGATTTATGCGTACTTAACAATCAACGTTCTCAGGATTTTTTCCAACATACTCGGCCGAGTCGGTAGTCTTCTCTAATATCTGCATGATCTCTTTTATCTTGATAATCTCGATACAGTCTTTTTCTCCTCCTCGAATAAGCTTTGTGATGAACAGTTCATACACATCGTCCGCCTGATTCTCTATATCGTGTAATTTCGAACAATATTCTCTCAATGTAGCCGGATTCTTGCGAAACGTATCCAACTCGTCCATCGCTTTACAGATATAATCAGCTTCTTTCTGTACCAGCAAACTCAGTTCCTTTCCGCTATCGCCGATAGGTCGCGGATTATAAATCGCTATGCGTTTCGCACAACTGTTTATTCCGTCGATGACATCGTCCATGTGAGAAGCCAACGCCTGTATATCCTCTCTGTCAAAGGGAGTGATGAATGTAGTTCCTAATTCATCAAAAAATCAAGTGAGCCAATCTATCCCCTTCACGTTCTAAGTCTTTAATTTTTTTTATAATAGGAAGATCGTTCCTCCGGCTTGTCATGTTGCATGCTCTCTACCAAAACAGCCGAAGAAGAAACCAACACTTCGGAAAGTTGTTTCAATAATGGGAAAAATTTGGGTTCCTTAGGGGTAAATCTGCTAAAAAAGGAATTTTTCATAAATGTGTATAATATAATTATTTAATGTATCCTCTTTCTCGATTTATCCTTATCTACTCAATGCCAAGACGATAAAACGGATATATCTTTGTCGATTGCAAAGGTAGAAGAATGTATATATACATCATATTACATTTATTTTAAATTTTCACATGGCTTAATTTTTTATTTCATATCATACATAAAAAGATTGTTTTATTTTTTGTTCCCGAATATTCCTCACCGAGATGCAAAAAAATATGATTATAGAACAAACCGAAGATGGTATCCCCACTCTCTATTTGCCGAGAATGGACGAACATTACCACTCCACCAAAGGGGCTTTGGCGGAAGCTCGGCATGTATACATCGACTCTGCATTGCGAGCTTCTGGGAAAAAAAGAAATCAATGTCCTTGAAATAGGTTTCGGAACCGGATTAAACACATTTCTTACATTTCTCGAATCACAGGAAAAAGGATTAAGGATAAATTATACCACCTTCGAACTATATCCTCTCTCCCCCGACATAACCGAAAAATTGAACTACCCGGCGCTCATAGCCCCAAGCTCAGAATCGATATTTGCTCTTTTACATCAATGCGAATGGAATCAAAAGATCGCTATATCACCCTTGTTTTCCTTATACAAACGCCATGCCGACCTCACTCGAACCTCTCCCGAAGGAATATACGACGTGGTTTATTTCGATGCGTTCGCTCCCGAAAAGCAACCCGAAATGTGGGACGAGAAAATTTTCCGGGAGATTTTCAATCACTTGTCTCCGGGTGGTATTCTGAGCACCTACTGTGCGAAAGGGGAAATAAGACGAAGGCTTCAATCTGTCGGGTTTACGGTAGAACGGTTACCCGGCCCGCCGAACGGTAAACGGGAAATTCTAAGAGCATCCAAAAGATAACTCTGTCAATAGATTGCATCGGCTACCGAGGCACTCAATTTCCTACCGACTCGCTGTAACAAGATATAATAGTATTCATCGGTTTCATCGAACGAAGCCACAGACAAGCCTATCTCCGTAAACTGGGCGACTTGTTCCGCTACCGGTAATAAATCTCGGGCAAAAACTTTATCCGATATACGTTTGTGCATTTCATTTAATTGTTCCCGACTTTGGGAATGGGCAATCAACAATCTACCGCCACAATACAGATTATCGGTTACCAAGCGGGCAATCGTATCTACCGGATAACGAAAATGAGGGAACACCGAATACAGCAAAATAGCATTGAAACGTCCACCCAAACGATCCCGCTCCACATCGGCCCGGACAAAGCGAACTCCTGCATTGGGAAAACGCAAAGAAGCCTCCCTCAGCATCTTTTCAGAACTGTCCACAGCCACAATAGGAGCATAATGCCCTACCTGTTCCCGGATAAAAGGTATCATAACTCCCGTTCCCGTACCTATGTCGAGAACTGTATCGCCTTGTTTCAACTGTAAAACAGACAGTACTTTTTCTATCCTCCCGGTATCATACCGACAAGTTTTATTCCACACCCCAGCCATCTCATCAAAAAAATTCATTTCTCCTCCTTTCTCTCAAAACAAGCCAACAAATACTCGCACCACTCGTCCATGCCCATACCCCGGGTCGCCGAAATTTCAAAAAAGCTCAACTGAGGATTTATTTTCAAGGCATTATCTTTCAATCGGGCGACATCGCTATCTACATAAGGCAACAAATCTATTTTGTTGATTATACAAATATCAGCACCGGCAAACATATAGGGATACTTCAACGGCTTATCGTCTCCCTCGGTCACACTGAGAAGAACGACTCGGAGATTTTCGCCCAAGTCGAACATGGCCGGACACACCAAATTGCCTACATTCTCTATAAACAACAACGTATCTTTCACGGCCAATTCATCGAACGCCGACGATACCATACGGGCATCGAGGTGACAACCATTGTGTGTATTGATTTGTATGGCCGGAATACCCAAATTCCTAATACGTCCGGCATCATTGTCGGTATGCTGGTCTCCCTCTATTACGGCAATCTTATGAAAACCTCTTTCACCCAGCCGTTTAATAGTGTTTTCGAGCAAAGTCGTTTTACCCGATCCCGGCGAACTAACCAAATTTATCGCCCAACAATCTGTCGTATTCCATATATTTCTATTCTGCCCGGCAATCCTATTATTCTCACTTAAAATATCTTGTTCTACGGTAATATCAACCGTTTTTCCATGTCCGTGAGCAATTCCCAGACGATGCATTTCTTCATGGCTCATCTCCTGATGACCACAACCGCAAGTCGTACACATATCTTTTTAATTTTAATATTATTCCTTATCTGTTTCTACAATCAATGAGGCAAGGCGAAACTCTTGTCCCGAAACCAACCGTGTTTTATAGCTTCCGCATTTCGGGCACGAGGCATATAACGAAAACGGTGAAAACGACTCACCGCAAACACCGCAAACCGCCAACGGTTTCACCCGATCGACCATTACCCGAGCACCGGCAAACGCACTTCTCTCCAAAACCATATTCAATGAAAATAAAAAAAGCATCATTATCCACACCCGATAAATCGCCAATGGTTATCTCGATGAATCGAACCGAACCACCCCATGTAGAGCCAGCTCTTTTCCCACCAGCTCCACCACGCTACAAGCCAACGACAACTCGTGCATGCCTCTTATCATTATGGTTCATCGATTGTTCTATCCATGCAGCTGTTACGGCCATTTGTCCCACGGCAATACCGGCATCGTTACAAGGGACGGAAGCTGGCAAATAGGGTTGTAACCCCAACTGCCTCAACATGGGCATCAAAATATCGACCAACAACTTATTTTGGAAAACACCCCCGCACAGGACGACTCTCGACAACTTTTGCCGGACAGCCTGTTTCGCTAATTCAACGCACCACATAGCCGCATAGGTTCGATGAAAAGCCGAAGCTATCTCAGAGCGGGGAACTCCTTTCTGTAAATCGTTCAAAACAGCCTTCACCAACCACGAAAAATCAAGAGGATTATCTTTGTCGAAAGAATAGATTTTCAAGATAAAACGGTCGGCTACTTGTTCCAACTTTTGAGGAGCTTCCGATCGATATCGATTGAAATCCGCTATACCCAATAGAGAAGCGACTGCATCGAACAGCCGGCCTGCCCCGGAGCTTAACGGAGTATTGATACGACGGGCAATCATACGACTCACCAATTTAATACGGTCCTCTCCTACCCGTTTTACGAAATCGTCGGGTAAAGGCATATTCTCTCCATACAACGAGTACAACAGCGATACGGCCATTCTCCACGGTTCACGAGCGGCAATATCGCCTCCCGGCATCGGCAAATAAAGATGGTGCGATAACCGCCTATATTCCGTACGAGAACACCGGATCAGTTCTCCGCCCCAAATCGTGCAATCATCGCCATAACCGGTTCCGTCGAGGCATAACGCCAATACATCGCCGGTGAGCGCATATTCGGCCATTACAGCTACGGCATGGGCATGGTGATGTTGTACCCGATACACAGGTATATGCCTCTCGGCTGCATATCGTTCACCCCATGCCGTAGCGAAATAGTCGGGATGCAGGTCACAGACCACACACCTCGGTTCGAATCGAAACATTCGAGAAAAATGAGAAATCGATTCTTCAAAAAAAGAAAGGTTTTCCCGGCAAGACAACTCGCCTATATATTGACCCAATAAAATATCTTCTTTTTTCCCTATCGCAAAGCAGGAAACCTGTTCGGCCCCGACAGCCAATATTCCTTCGGTAGCCTGCACGTTGCGTAATGGCTCGGGAGTATATCCCCGTGACCTTCGTATGGGACGACAAACTCCGTCATATTCCTGTACGACAGAATCATCGACCCGGTTGTAAATATCCCGATTGTACGAAACGACCGAATCGACTCTGGAATCAAACAAATCATGAGCCTCCTCATCTGCTATGACGATAGGACGTCCCCCATATTCCCACTGGTTACCACGATTCGTCTCAATTCGGGAGCTTCTGTAAACAAATCATAATGTATCGCCATATAAGGCAATAGAGCTCCCAAAGACCGATATCCCTCATTCAGCCACGGCGCATTATGCACTTTCTCCTCCGCCAGCACGATAGGCCGCCTCCACGAGTTCAACGCTTTTCGCTCCTCATCGGAAAGATTCAAATCGACCATTACCTCCCGTTCGTCCCGATACATGACAGCCAAAGGCTTGGCATAACGACCTTTCAACTCCCGTATTCGGGCGACAGCCTGCTCATTATCGGCATCGCAGATGAGGTTGTAACCGCCCAAACTTTTCAAAGCGACGACACCTCCATTCGACAATACATCGGATATTCGCGAAACTATACGGATATAAACCGTATCCTCATTCCCTTCGGAATCCCGCAGCGTATAATGCGGGCCACATTCGTTACAAGCGATGGGTTGTGCATGGAAACGGCGATCATTTACATCGGCATACTCCTCCCGACACGTATCGCACATACCAAAAGAGCTCATAGTCGTAACGGCTCTATCGTAAGGTAATTTTTCGATAATGGAAAAACGAGGCCCGCAATGCGTACAATTGATAAAGGGATACCCCATGCGATGCAACTGATGTTTCCGGTCTTTCAAACAATCGGAGCAAATAGCTATATCGGGGCTTATACGTGTGATTTCGTCGCCAGAACTACGGCTGGGAGCAATATCGAAACTTTCATATTTTTTCGAGACACGGCATTGTACTGTTTCTATATGTTCGATAGAAGCGACCTCCGGAACCGATTTTATCAAAGCCTTCAAGAATTTCTCCTTTTGAATACAGGTAGATTGCAACACGATAAGAACTCCGTCATTACTATTATCCACGTACCCACGTAATCCCATCTCATTAGCCAAGCGGTATACATAAGGACGGAATCCTACTCCTTGCACAAGACCTCTGACATGTATGTGATATTGATTCATCTGCAAAAGTTTTTTTCAGATTTCTTTCTAAACAATACAATTGTAAAAGTTGTTCATTATCCGTACCAAAACTATTACTCAAACTATGTGCTTAGCTATTCCCGGAAAAATTCTCGATATAGATACTTCCTGTTCCCTGCGTATGGCGACAGTCGATTTCGGCGGTATACATAAATCCATCTGCATACAATATGTCGACGCGGAGCCCGGCGATTTCATCTTGGCTCACGCCGGCATGGCGATAACCCGTCTCGATAGTGAAGAAGCAGAAGCTACATTGAGGATTTCAAGATTCTCGCAGATAATCTTAATCCCGACAACCATGTGGTATGAAAAACAATTCAGGGATAGCGGTAATCTTACGACATTACTTCAAGCAATCCGACAAATAGCTACGTTCCCGATACGAATCATGGAAGTATGCGGGGGACAAACCTATGCCCTATCCCGGTATCGAATCGAAGAATTACTCCCCGACACGGTACAAATGATTCACGGGCCGGGATGCCCGGTATGTGTCACCCATGAAGATACCATATCGCAAGCGATCGAAATAGCTCGGAATCCCCAAACCATATTTTGTACCTTCGGAGACATGGTGCGTGTGCCCGGGACAAAAGGAAGTTTACAACAACTCAAAGCCGAAGGAAAAGATATACGTATTGTCTATTCTCCTCTCGATACGTTACGGATAGCCAGTGAAAATCCCGAAAACAAGTCGTCTTCTTCGCCATAGGATTCGAGACGACCACACCCCTATACACTTTGCTGTTGCAAGAAATCGTCTCCCGAAAAAAATAACCAATCTATCCTTGCTGACCTCCTTGTTCACCATACCTGCCGCCATATCGTTTTTAGCCCAAGACCCCGAATGTAAAATAGACGGACTGTTGGCTGCCGGACACGTATGCTCGATTACCGGGCTCCGAGAGTACGATGCTTTGGCCGAAAAATTGGAATTGCCCATCGCCGTAACCGGATTCGAACCGGCCGACTTATTATATGGCATTTATCAAGTTATACGGTTGAAAGCACAAGGTATCGACCGTACCATAAACGCTTACCGAAGAGCCGTACCTGCACAAGGGAACAAAATGGCCCGACAAAAGACAGAGCGTTTCTTCACACCCTATGACGCCTATTGGAGGGGATTGGGAAAGATACCCGTCAGCGGATTGAGACTACGCCCCGAATATGAACAATACGAAGCTCGAAATCGTTTTTTATGCAAAGTAAAACCGGGCATTCAAGCCTCCGCATGTCGGGCAGGAGAAATCATGAAGGGGAAAATATCTCCCGAAAAGTGTCCCTTGTTCGGCAATCATTGTACCCCCGATACCCCGTTAGGGGCATCTATGGTATCGTCGGAAGGAGCTTGCTCTGCTTTTTATCGTTACAGAACTAACTAAAAACGAAATATGAATTTACCCGACTGTCCCACACCGACACAAAAATACGACCGAATCGTCATGGCCCACGGCGGAGGAGGACGAATGACAAGCCGTCTTATCGAAAAGATTTTCTATCCGGCCTTTCAAAACAAATGGCTCGAACAAGCTCATGACGGAGCGACATTGAATTTGCCTTCCGCCCGAATAGCTATCACAACCGACTCGTTTGTCGTAGACCCATTGTTCTTTCCCGGGGAAACATCGGGGACTTGGCTATAAACGGGACTGTAAACGATTTACTGTGTTGCGGAGCCACTCCTCTCTATTTATCGGCAGGATTTATATTAGAAGAAGGCTTACCCATAGAGACATTGAAACAGATCGTACAAACCATGCGAAAAGCGGCCGGGAAAGCCGGTGTCTCTATCGTCACCGGAGACACCAAAGTCGTCGAACACGGCAAATGCGACAAGATCTTCATCAACACGACCGGAGTCGGGATCGTCCCCGAAAATATCGATATAGGACTTCACCGTATCAAGAAAGGAGATGCCGTAATCGTCACCGGCGATATCGGGAATCACGGAATCTGTATTCTCTCCACACGAGACAGTTTAGGTTTCGAGACCTCTATCCAAAGCGATACGGCGGCACTCACCCAAATCGTCTCTAATCTACTGGCCGGAGTTCCCGATGTACATATACTACGGGATCCCACACGCGGGGGATTATCGAGCACGCTAAACGAAATAGCCGAGGGTGCGAACGTAACCATCGCCATAGACGAGAACGAATTGCCCATCAGCTCGTCGGTCAACGCCGCATGCGACCTGTTAGGCTTAGACCCCTGTATGTCGCCAACGAAGGAATCATGCTTGTCTTTTTACCGGACGAGTACGCCGAACGGGCTTTACAAATCATTCGAAGTGACATACATGGGAAAAACGCACGGATAATAGGACATGTAACCGAAGACAGACACCCGGAAGTAATTCTAAAACTATCCTTAGGACAAACACGGATTCTCGATATGCTGAGCGGAGAACAATTACCGCGCATTTGCTGAAACCATAAATCGGAAGAAAACAATGGAAAAAGAACAAACTTTCTATCAGGAGCTGAAAGCCAAAGGATACACCCGTCGGCAATTCCTTAAATTCTGCGGTATCATGGGAGCTATGTTGGGCCTTCACCAAACCGGTATAGCCCAAGTTGTCAACGCACTTCAAACCAAACCCCGCAAGCCGGTTCTTTGGTTTCACTTTCAAGAGTGTACTTGTTGCAGCGAATCATTCCTACGGTCGTCTCACCCGCATGTCGGACAAATTTTGCTTGAAATGATTTCTCTCGACTATTCCGACACGCTCATGGCAGCCAGCGGTTTCCAAGCAGAAGAAGTCCGAACCCGTTCTATGAAAGAGAATTGGGGCAAATACATCATGATTGTGGAGGGTTCGATTCCACTGGGAAATCCGGGATACTGCACCATTGCCGGACATTCCGCTAAACAGGTATTCGACGAGGCTGCCCACGGAGCGAGTGCTATTATCGCATGGGGAAATTGCGCGTCCTCCGGTTGCATACAAGGAGCTTACCCGAACCCGACAGATACGAAACCCGTACATAAAATTATCTCTGGTAAACCGGTCATTAACGTTCAGGGCTGCCCTCCTATCGCCGACGTCATGGCCGGAGTTATCACTTACATATTGACTTTCGACCGGTTACCCGAATTGGATAATATGGGCAGACCCGTCTCTTTCTACGGACGGCGTATCCACGATACTTGTTATCGCCGTCCCGCCTACGATGCCGGACTGTTTGTCGAAGCCTTCGACGATGAAAAATGCGAAAAAAGGATACTGCCTATATAAAATGGGTTGCAAAGGACCGAATACATTCAATTCGTGCGCAGTCATCAAATGGAACGAAGGGGTCAGTTACCCCATACAATCGGGGCACGGGTGCATTGGATGCGCCGAACCCGGATTCTGGGACGCAGAACCCATGTACCATCACCTCCCCCGACATCAAAGGATTCGGCATCGAAGCGACGGCCGACCAAATAGGATTGGGACTGACAGCCGTAGCCGCTGCGGGAGTAACCGCACACGCCATCGTGACAAACATACAAAAAAAGAAAACTCATTAAAAATCAGATGGACAACGACGATATCAATAAAGAAGAATTCGCCGTAGAAGAACATCAAATCGAACGGGAAGAAAAAAGACTCGGCCAAAAAGCTCATAAACTGGAAAAAGATAAAGATAACCGATAAAAATTCGAATTATGACTAAACGAATTGTTGTAGACCCTATTACGAGAATCGAGGGCCACCTCCGCATGGAAGCCGATATAGAAAACGGTGTCATCACCGATGCTTTCAGTACCGGGACGATGATACGAGGAATCGAGATCATTGTCAAGGACCGCGATCCTCGCGACGTTTGGGCATACGTGGGCCGAGTATGCGGAGTCTGTACCTCCATACATTCGCTCTGTTCTGTCAGAGCAGTCGAAGATGCGCTACACATCGTCATTCCGCCGAATGCCGAGCAGGTGAGAAACCTCATGCAATCGGCCATAACCATACAAGATCACGTTACACACTTCTATCAATTACAGGCTCTTGACTGGGTCGATGTCATGTCGGCCTTGAATGCCGACCCCAGAAAGGCTGCCGAAGTGGCGCAAAGCCTATCGGAATGGCCTAAAAACTCCATCGGTTATTTTGTCGAAATACAAAAGAAAATACGCACGTTCATAGAGACCAGCAAATTCAGTATTTTCTCCAACGGATATTGGGGACACCCGGCCTATAAACTTCCGCCGGAAGTAAATCTCGTGGCTTTGGCTCACTATCTCGAAGCGCTCGAAGTCCAAAAAGAAATCGTCAAAGTCCAAACCATTTTCGGAGGGAAAAATCCCCACCCCAATTTCTTGGTCGGGGGTATGGCCTGCGCCGTCAACATAAACGATCCCAACGCCCTCAACATGGAACGGTTGAATTATGTCGCTCAAATCATTGAACGTACGCAGACCTTCGTCCGCCAAGTCTACCTTCCAGATGTTCTGGCCATACTTTCCTATTACCCCGAATGGACGAAAATAGGCGGAGGGCTGCATAATTATATCGCCTATGGAGATTACCCTATGGGTAACTACGGGGAACTGTCAACCTATAAAAGTCCGAGGGGTATTGTCGTCGGTCGCGACTTATCGAAAGTCGTCGAATTCGATCCCTGGGCTATGGACGGGCTGTTGGAATTTGTCAACAATTCGTGGTATTCCTATACGCAAGGCAAAGATGTGGGGCTTCACCCGTCGGTCGGCGAAACTCATCTGAACTACACGGGTGCTACGCCACCCTATGAATACCTCGATAGAGACCAGCCTTACAGTTGGATCAAAACTCCCCGATACAAAGGTATGCCTATGGAAACAGGGCCATTGGCCCGTAATATCGTAGGACATGCATCGGGCAACGAAGCCTATAAAGAAATCACACAACGGTGTTTGAAGCAACTGAATGTCCCCTACGAAGCGATGTACTCCACAGCCGGGCGTACTTTGGCACGAGCTATCGAAGCAAATTTATTGGCAGACTGGCAAACCGAGTTTTACACGGCTTTACTGCAAAACATAAAGAACGGAGACTACCGTATGTTCAACGGTATAAAATGGGAACCCGACACTTGGCCGGAAGCAGCGCAAGGTGTAGGACTCACCGAAGCCCCGAGGGGTGCACTGGCCCACTATGTAGGCATTAAAGATAAAAAAGTCTTCAATTACCAAATGGTCGTTCCTACTACATGGAACGCCTCTCCTCGCGACACCAAAGGACAACATTCGGCTTTCGAGGCCTCCCTTATCGGGACTCCGGTCATCGATCCCCGACTGCCGCTCGAAATCATACGCACCATACACTCGTTCGACCCCTGTATGGCATGTGCCGTACATCTATATGACGAAAACGGTGAACACATACACCGATGTGAAATGTTATAATATAAACCCCAAGCAGTTGAATATATGATAAGCCGGAAAAAATCTTTACGTGAAGTCTACGTGTGGGAACTCCCCGTACGCATATTCCATTGGGTCAACGCAACAGCTATCGTCGCACTATGCGTTACCGGATACATTATCGGCAACCCACCCGCTATACAACATGCCACTCCACCCGAAGCGAACTATTGGTTCGGTTGGGTACGGTTTATCCATTTCGCTGCCGCATTTGTTTTCATTCTCAACTTTATTGTTCGCCTGTATTGGGCTTTCGACGGTAACTCGTTCGCCCGATGGAACAACTACCTCCCCCTCACCCGAAAACAGTGGAGGAGTATTTTCGATACCACCAAAGTCGATGTATTGTTGTTGTCGCCGAAACCGGTCTATGACATAGGACACAATAGCTTGGCCGCCTTTACATACTTCGGGGTCTTCGTCCTATTCATTATCCAAACCGTCACAGGACTGGCCATGTTCTGCGTGTCCACCAACAATGTTATGGAACCCTTTTTCACTTGGGTATTACTCAAATGCGGAGGGTTCTTCGTCGTAAGGCAAATACATCATATCACCATGTGGGCATTCATTCTCTTTACGATTGCCCACATATATCTGGTATTTTACCACGACTATATCGAACGAAACGGAATAGCCTCCTCGATCATAGGAGGCTGGAAATTCGTTCGGGAGGATTTGGCGGAAGAGTACGAGACCGAACAAAAACAGCAACAACAACTTCAAAAACAAAAAGATGGAATCGCAAACGAAACAACCGAAAAATAATCCTACACCCGATAAGATACTCGTTTTGGGAATAGGAAACCTCGTACTCAACGACGAGGGTATAGGAATACACGTAGTCAATGCTCTAAGCGAGATGGAGATACCACAAGGTGTGGACGTGCTAGACGGTGGAACCGGTGGCCTTGCCCTGTTGGAAACATTGCAAAGTTACCGGCAACTTATTCTCGTAGACGCAGCACTCGACAACAACCCAGTCGGGACGATTCGGCGATTATCGCCCCAATATTCCAAAGACTATCCGCCCCTGCTAAGTGCACACGAAATAGGATTGAAAGAAATGATAGACGCCATGCTATTACTCGGACAAGCACCCCGTATCGAACTACTTGCCATCAGTGTGCGCAACTGTCATCACTTAGGCATGCAACTATCGCCCGAAGCAAGAAAAGCCATACCACAGGTATTGCAACTTATTTTTGAAATCATCAACGACCTGCAACACGATCGCTGCTTGATGGGAGCCGAGTAAAATCGCATATCCCGACTCGGCGAAATCAGAAATTTTATATTTCGTCGTAAACCGTCCCATCGTTATATCGGTCATTGTTACAGAACGATATATTTAGAAGCTGTTTTAAATTTATTGAGAAATAATATTATCATTGCAAGCAGGTATGTTCCGTCCATATTGAGCCCCTGTCTCGCATCTCGAATCCCTTGATTTTTTTGTCAATAGCCCGCTATTGACTAAAAATCTCGGACTCCAATCGGCTTCAATATAGGTCTCAATCTGTCTCGGAATAAATTTAAAACAGCTTCTAAAAAAGTATCGATTTTTTGAATCGCCGATAGAAAAAAATTGAGTAATTTGGCAACATAATTCGAAAAATTTAAATCATCACTTATGAAAACAAAAATTCCTTTCTGCTTATTTTATGCTTGCTATTATTTTCTTCTTTACATGCCCAAAACGAACCTGTTAAGATATTGGCTATCGGAAACAGTTTTGCCGACGACGGAATCGAATACCTTGACGAAATCGCTATCTCGGCGGGAAAACACATTATCGTCGCCAACACTTATATCGGCGGGTGCTCTATCCAAAGACACCTCGATAACGCCCGGCACGACAAACACGATTACAAATACAGAAAAAATATAGATGGGAAATACACCGAAGAAAAAGGGAAGAGTCTATTGGAAGCCCTGAAAGACGAGGAATGGGACTACATTGTATTTCAACAAGCAAGCTCTTTCGCCGGACAATACAGTTCTTATTTCCCCCGAATTGACAGAACTCATGGAATACGTCAAGGCGAATGCAAACAATCCGAATGTAAAATACGCCATGCAACAAACTTGGGCTTATGCAAAAGACTCCAACCACCCCGGATTTTTCAGATACGGGAAAAACCAAAAAGCCATGTATGAAGATGTCGTATTTTCTTATGACAAAGCGGCTCAAAAACAAAACATATCAATCGTCATACCCACCGGAACAGCTATTCAGAACGGACGTAGCAGTAGCTTGGGCGATACATTCTGCCGTGACGGTTACCATCTGGATTTAAAATACGGCCGCTATACGGCTGCTTGTGCATGGTTCGAAACATTCTTCGGAGAATCTCCGATAGGCATTACCTATCGTCCCGAAGGAGTTACCGATGAACAAGCGTCGATAGCACAACATGCCGCTCATTTCGCCATACTCCGTCCTACTTCTGTAACCGATATGAGTAACTTTTAATACACGGTATCATGATTCAACATATTAAAAATATTACTATCCTCTTTTTTCTCCTACTCTCCTTATCGGTAAGTGCTTGTTCAAAAGATGATTTCACCCCTGCCTATCCCAAAAGCGAGGGTGTAACCCGTCTCGTTTCCTACAACGTAGGTGTTTTTTGCCAAATATGCAAAAAGCGGTTACAAGATGACGGCTCGCATGATGAAAGAACTGGATGCCGATGCCGTCTGCATGCAAGAACTGGACAGTTGTACGACTCGTACCAAACACGTTTTCCAAGTGAAACGTTTTGCCGAACTCATGGGGTGGGAATATGTCTATGCCAAAGCCATGCCCTATCAAGGAGGATATTATGGTACAGGACTTGCCTGTAAAGATAAAATTCTGAAAAAATTTTCCATCGCTCTACCACAAGGCGGAGAACCTCGTACCGTAGCCGTAGCCGAGCTCGAAGACTACATTATAGCCTCTACTCACCTCGATTTGCAAAAAGAGACACAATTGGAAGAGGTAGAAGTCATCAACAAAACTTTTACCGAATTATATAAAGATTGCCCCAAACCGATATTCTTGTTAGGAGATATGAATGCCGAGCCAAACTCCGAGACCATTCAGATGCTCAAAACATGTTGGGACATTCTTTCGGTAGAAGGAAACACATACTCGTCTCATAATCCCGACAAATGTATCGACTTCATTCTACAATTGAAAAATGGTGTGAAATGCGAAGTCATCGAATCCAAAGTACCCACCGTATTCCATACAGGCGACGTAACCCAAGCATCGGACCACCTGCCTATTTACGTAGACGTGAAGATTCCAAAAATTAATATTTCCTTTACTGAACAAACGCTCTCCCCGGCACGGTGCTGTCGGGGAGAGCGTTTTAGCCCGCCAATCGGTAAAAAATGGTAGATATATCGGTAATTCATATAAATGAGATACACAAAAATGACGTAATTTCGTATTGAACAAAAATGATCTATCCATTTTAAAGAAAGCCTTATGAACCGATTCATCGCTATTTTAGTTTCTTATAGCCTCGATATCGGCATACTGCGATTCACCAAATGAAAACCGAAAAAGAAAAGCAGCCGGGTAGTTCGTAATCTTACATGTATGAGACGTATGACACTATATATTCTATTAGGTATAATCATATCGATAACCATCGCAGGCATTGCCTTCCTGCACCAGCCGAGTTTCGGACGGTTACCGAAAGGAGAACGACTGGAACGTATCAAACGTTCACCTAACTATCGGGAAGGAGAATTTAGGAATATCGACACGACCATATTAATGACATCGCACAAAAGCCGACTATCCGGGATATGGAGTTTTCTGTTTCGCAAAGTAGAAGGATTACGCCCCGACGAACCCATTCCCGCCATAAAAACCGCTCTCCGTAAAATCCCGCTCGAAGAAAATGCTTTGGTATGGTTCGACACTCGTCTTATCTATTGCAAGTCGATGAAAAACGTATATTGGTAGACCCGGTGTTCTGTATGGCTTCGCCCGTATCGTTTGTCAACAAACCTTTCCGAGGGACAGAAATCTATTCTCCCGACGACATGCCAGACATCGACTACCTCGTTATTTCCCACGACCATTGGGACCACTTGGACTATCATACGGTCAAACAATTGAAAGGCCGCATTGGGAAAGTAGTCTGTCCATTGGGTGTGGGCGAACACTTCGAACATTGGGGTTTCGATAAATCCCGAATCATAGAACTCGATTGGAAAGAGAGCGCAACACTCTCTCAGCAATTCATCATACACTGTCTGCCCAGCCGTCATTTCTCAGGCCGAGGACTCACTCCGAATCAAACCTTGTGGGCATCATTCTTGCTTGAAACACCCGACCGAAAAATTTTCATCGGAGGAGACGGCGGATACACCATGCCCTCCTTATTAGAGCAGACGATAAAAGACCTCGGAGTTCACAGAGTCCTTACCGTACATCACTCTAAATACGCTCTCGCCCGTCATCGGTGGGACGAACCTTTGAAAAATGCCCGCAACTTGTCTCGCAATGACTCGCTGACTATCCTTATGCCTGTTATCGGCGAAGTGGTGAACCTCTTCTGAACGACATAATACGAAAAGTTTTCTTCCCTACGAAGAAAGCCGTTATATAAATAAAAAGAATGACTTGCCAGATTGGGAATAACTCTCCTCACCAGACATATATCCCGCAGCGGGGAATTACATTTAATCACCATTTGTAAAAATTAAAAAGCAAAGCTCTGAAATTCAAAAATTTCAGAGCTTTTGCTTTTTTGCGGTGCGGACGGGACTCGAACCCGCGACCCCATGCGTGACAGGCATGTATTCTAACCAGCTGAACTACCGCACCAGTTTCGTTTTCGTGTGCAAAGATAGAACGCTTTTTTCAATTCTGCAACTCTTCGATTCAAAAAAATAGAATTATTTATCTCCTATTATCTCCGACAGAAATACAAGGAAATTGAAAGAGTCTCATATTCAACGCAAAACTCACACAATTAAAGCAAATGAATATTATGCCGCGCACACTCGGCAATTTGCTCCTCGGGCCAAATACTGGCCTGTACCTCGCCAATGTGTGCCTTTTGCAAAAGAAACATCGAGAAACGCGATTGCCCTATCCCCCCGCCTATCGAGAGGGGTAACTCGTCATTCAACAGAGCCCGATGGAAAGAAAGCTGAGCCCGCTCGGGACAACCGCAAATATCGAGCTGACGCAACAGAGCCTCTTTATCCACCCGTATCCCCATCGATGAAAGCTCGACCGGGTTTCCAACACGGTATCCCAAAAGATAATATCGCCGTTCAGGCCCAAATAACCATCGCTGTTGGGAGTCGTCCAATCGTCATAGTCGGGAGCGCGCCCGTCGTGACGAGTTCCGTCGCTAAGCTGCTGTCCTATACCGATAAGGAATACGGCTCCATACCGACGGGCAACAGCGGCTTCCCGTTCTTTCGGAGACAAACGAGGATACTCTTGCAACAACTCCTCGGTATGTATAAATGTAATCTCGTCGGGCAAAGTCGGTGTAATGTGAGGAAACTCGGCATAGATGAGACTCTCGCACTCTTTGATAACCTTATAAATACTTTTCACGGTCTTTTTTTAAGGTATTCGACATTACGATCCTCCCGTGTAATCGTCTTCTCCCAGTCCCATTGATCGACATACAACGAATGAAGATTGTCAAGCTCCTCGTGTGTGCGAATCGCATTCATATCGGTATAAAGCCCGAATCCCGGTGCAATGTCATATGCACCCAATTTCACCCGCTTCCACTTGGCGAGCGAGTGAACGACCTCGGCCTGTCGCCCACCCATATCGGCAATGGGAAAAGATACCGCCCGCTCGCTTCCATTCAAGTCGTCGTTCAGCCCCGTACCGGAAAGAACGAACAAAGGAGCTGTTACCCGACGCAAGTTAAGCGTCTTGGACAATCGTTCCTGAAAAAGCATCTTTTCAACATTTTTATTGCCATTTCGGTAGCTTCGGGCAACAACTTCAATTTATATTTCGGAGGAATTATCAGTGACATTAGGATTCTCTTTGGTTAATATTATATTCACTTCGCATAAAATATTTGCAAATATATATCATTTTTCCAATAACAGAAATTATATTATATCAAATTGAGAAGTCAAACGCACAATATTATAACTTTTATAAAAAAAGATTGTCGAATAATTTTAATTTTCTGAAACCAAAAGACAAAATAAATTGTTTATAAATATACACATATAAAAATTATATACTTTTGCACCGGAAAAATGCGAACATAAGCTGCGATTTTGCCAGCTTTACCTTCGCACGAAAAAAACAAAATTCACACTCATGGATACAAACCGACTTGGCACTATGCCCGAGCCAAAGCTCTCGAAAGAAAGCGAACATAATCTTGTTTTCAAACCCATTACACTGGACTCTCTTTCCGAAATCGAACCCTTCCTGCACCGACAATGTTACCGCACCTGCGACTTCTCGATCGGCGGCATCTACATGTGGGTAGATTATTTCGGCTACGAATACTGTATTTCCCAAGATACGCTGTTTATCAAAGGAGGAGAGGAAGATAATTTGCAAAAAAACACGGCTTTTTGCCGTACCCGTCGGCAAATTGAATCTGCAAGAATCCTTACCGTTACTGAAAGAGTATTGCTGCCGACACAACGTCCCGTTCATTTTGTCGGCCGTACCCGAACCGGCCGCACTGGAAATTCAACAACTTTACGGCTGCCCGATAACCGAATTGCCCGACTGGGGGAGACTACCTATACAATGCCGTCGACCTTGCGACATTAGTTGGACACCGTTTTAACAAAAAGCGCAACCGAGTAAACAAATTTAAAAGCACCTACCCCGATTATCGCTACGAGATGATCACATCGCAGAACCTCCGGAAATAACAGCTTTTTTCGAGACCTACAAACAAGAATATCAAAAAGATAGTTTGCTGTTCACGTACGAAGAAAGCAAAGTGGTTCAAGTATTGCACGAATATGAAAAACTGAAATTTGAAGGGAGGCGCTCTGCGGGTATCGGGACAAATCGTAGCATTTTCTATCGGCGAAGTTATAGGCGACACGCTTATCGTCCATATCGAGAAAGCCCGTAAGGAAGTGGCCGGGGTATACGAAGCCATCAATCAATTCTATTCGGCGCAAATGGCCAAAAAACACCCCGAAGTGAAATACATCAACCGAGAGGACGATGCCGGGGATGCCGGCCTACGCGAAGCCAAACTGTCGTATAACCCCGAAACCATCTTAAAAAAATACAATATCGCACTTAACGAATACACTCTGTAAATCTATTTTTCTTACATAAAGACAGCTTTTCACCGCTTCCTCTTCCTTTTCTCATAAAAACAGCCGATATGAGTTTCAATTAGCCGTTTGCAAATAGGCTTGGTTTTGGACAAAGTTTATATTATCTTTGCGCAGTATGCCATTATAAAACAGACTCACAAAAAAACAAGTATATGAAGAAATTGCTATGGGCCATTCTTGCGACGGCTATCATCGCAGGCGCAAATCCCGAGACATGTTATGCCAAAAAGAAAAGTAAGAAAAACGATAAGAAAGAACAGGTAAAAGACACGACTGCCAAAGAGTCGAAATATGAAAAGCTCATCAAAGGAGCTAAGACTCAAAAGGGTATGTTCACGCTACACATTACGAATGACAACAAACTGCTGGTCGAAGTACCCGACTCGTTGATGAACCGCACGTTCCTGTTGTCGAGCCGTGTAGCCGCCACGACCGATCCCAAAATATTCGTCGCCGGCGAAATGACGACCAATCCGTTCATGATACGATTCAGCAAAAACGAACAGTCGCTCTTCATGCACCTCGTTCAGCACCGGAACATCATCGACGAGAACGATCCCATAGCGGCATCTTTCGACAAAAATTTTGGAGACCCTATTATCAAAGCATTCAAAATCTCTACCCAAAACGGGAAAGACGTGGTAGTCGACATGAGTGATTTTTTCAAAGGCAATGAAAAAATCATCAGCCCTATGCCTACCCGACTCCCGGCAGCTCTTCCAAAATAAAAACCGGAACCTACACGGCCGCCAATTCCTATATCTTAGGGGCGAAAAGTTTTCCTCAAAACAGTGAAATCCGTTCGGTATTGAGCTTTACCGGCGACAATAATTGCACCGTCACTATGCATCGCTCGTTCTTTCTTCCCGAACGACCTATGACACCGCGTATCTACGACCGTCGGGTAGGATTCTTTTTCGAGCGGTAAGAATATCTATTCCAGCGACAAAGATCGTATAGACTACACCAAATACGTACATCGCTGGCGTCTCGAACCGAAAGAGGAAGACCGCGAAGCCTATTTCAGAGGTGAACTCGTAGAACCGGCCAAACCTATTGTTTTCTACGTGGACAGTGCCTTCCCCGATAAATGGAGGGACATCGTAAAACAAGGCGTGGAAGATTGAATACGGCATTTGAAAGCCGCCGGCTTCAAGAATGCCATTATTGCACGCGACTATCCCAAAGACGACCCGGACTTCGACCCGGACGATATGCGGTACAGTTGTGTGAAATATGCCGTGACCGACATCGCCAACGCTATGGGTCCGAGTTATGTAGATCCCCGCAGCGGCGAAATTCTGACAGCCGATGTCATCTGGTATCACAACGTAATCTCTCTCGTTCACAACTGGCGGTTCGCCCAGACAGGAGCTGTGGATAAACGGGTGAGAAAAGAAACCTTCGACAACGATGTCATGCGCGAATCTTTACGCTACGTCGCTTCGCACGAAATAGGTCATACACTGGGACTGATGCACAATATGGGGGCCAGCTACTCCTTCCCTATCGACTCGCTGCGCAGTCCTTCGTTCACGCAAAAATACGGAACCACGCCCAGTATCATGGACTATGCCCGTAACAACTTCGTGGCACAACCCGGCGACTACGAAAGAGGAGTACGGCTCACGCCGCCCATTCTCGGCGTCTATGACATTTTACGCTATCAACTGGGGATATCGTCTCATACCCGATGCAAAAACACCGAAAGACGAAATCCCTACATTGGATAAGTGGATCGAAGAGAAAAAGGACGATCCCATGTACACTTTCGGAGCACAACAGTTCCCCGGAGCTTACGACCCGACAGATCAGACCGAAGATTTGGGAAACGATCATTTCCGCGCAGGAGAAATGGCGGTTTCCAACCTCAAACTCATTATGAAAAACTTCGAAAAATGGCTGTTCGACGAGGGTAAAGATTTCACTACGATTCAAGAGCAATATGCCGCTATCGTACAACAATACAACCGTCACCTGCGACACGTCACTCCCTATATAGGCGGTGTGCTCTTCAAAGAAGTGAGACAAGGAGAGAATGAACTACCCTACACTTATCTGGACAAAGCTACGCAGAAAAAAGCCATGCGGTGGATTTTGAACCAAGTACGCACCTATCGAGACTGGTTGATGCCGGCCGATTTAATGCAGAGAATCAATGCACCCACCAACTATGCCAGTTCGGTTCACCGTTATATTCCGGCCTACCTTGTCAACCCCACGGTGCTGTTCCGTATTCAGGAAGGCGGTATCATAGACCCCGTGAAAAATTACACGCTAGACAGTTACCTCAACGATTTGATCGCCGAAGTATTTAAAACGACTTATCAGGGACGTAAATTGAACAACATCGAACGCGACTTGCAAAGCGAGACCATCAATCAATTCATTCGCTATTCGTCGCTGAAACCGGCTTCATCGGGGATAAGAAATTTAGACTTCACCGACGACATCGACCTCGAAAGCGAAGCGTTCCCTTGCAGCCACGCCCTTTGCCGTCATCACGATTCGGAAGAGCAATCGTTCACCCGTATCAACATGGGGCCAGCCCTATCGTCGGCCGATATGGCTCCTTACATGACCGGTGCGCTCAAAAAGTTTTGGCGTTATACAAGCAAAAAGAGCGGCCACGGCCGACAGTGCCACCCGCAATTTCTACGACTATCAGATCATCACGATAGAAAAACTATTTAATAATTAAACTCCGATGAAAACAAAGAGGTAAGAAAAAACATTATTTTTGGAGTACGTCTTTTGTAAACATATAGAATGAAAGAATTTATTTTAACACAAGAAGAAACCGAACGCACCGTTTTAGTGGGATTGATCACCAACACCCAAAACGAAGCGAAAGCAAACGAATATCTCGACGAACTGGCTTTCTTGGCAGAAACGGCCGGAGCGTTGCCCGTGAAGAAATTCCTTCAACGGCTCGACACCCCCCAACTCCCGCACTTTCGTCGGGTCGGGAAAACTGTCCGAAATAAAAGCATACATCGAAGAAAAACGAAATAGGCATGGTCATCTTCGATGACGACTTGTCGTCGAAACAGGTACAAAATATCGAACGGGAATTGCAAGTGAAAATACTCGACCGCACCAGTCTCATTCTCGATATTTTTGCCAAACGGGCACAGACTGCCAATGCCAAACGTCAGGTAGAACTGGCACAATACCAATATCTGTTGCCCCGACTCACCCGGCTGTGGACTCACCTCGAACGACAACGAGGAGGTATCGGCATGCGTGGACCCGGCGAAACTCAGATAGAGACCGACCGGCGTATCATTCTCGACAAGATTTCTCACTTGAAAGAGGAGCTGAAAAGCATAGACCGGCAAAAAGCATCCAGCGGAAAAACCGAGGGAAGCTGGTACGAGTAGCATTAGTCGGTTATACCAATGTGGGGAAATCCACTTTGATGAACCTGTTAAGCAAGTCGGAAGTCTTTGCCGAGAACAAACTCTTTGCCACGCTCGATACGACCGTGCGCAAAGTGATTGTCGACAACCTTCCCCTTTCTGATCTCCGACACAGTAGGATTTATCCCCAAACTGCCTACCCATCTGGTCGATTCGTTCAAATCGACACTCGACGAGGTGCGGGAAGCCGACCTCCTGCTACACATCGTGGATATCTCGCATCCGGCTTTCGAAGAACAAATAGAAGTAGTCAATAAAACCTTACAGGAAGTCTGCGACTCCACCGACAAACCCATGATACTCGTGTTCAATAAAATCGACGCATTTTCCTATGTGGAAAAAGCGGCCGACGACCTCACCCCGAAAACGAGAGAAAACATTACGCTCGACGAATGGAAAGAAACGTGGATGGGAAAAAATGCACGACAACTGCATTTTCATATCGGCCAAAGAGAAAAAGAACATCGACGAATTGAAAACGCTGCTTTATCAACGGGTGAAAGAGATACATACGACGAGGTTCCCCTTACAACGATTTCCTGTTTCAACACTACGACGAAATAATGACCGACGAAGAATCCTGAATCCATAACCGGGCTACCCTCCGGCCTTTTACAAAATTTGTCCGATGAAGAATTACCGTAAACTCAATATTGCAGAAATCAATCAACTCACGACTCAATTTTGTACGGCCGAGGACTGGTCGAAAATAAATGTAGTCGAAGGGTTCTCTCTCCCGATCATATTACCCACACCCGTTTTTCCGGAGAAATCGAGCTGGGGATATTCGAAAAAGAGATGGAGCTTCCGGGTGGATTAAAGAAAAAACGGGACTCCACCACGTCACCTTGCACAATTGCTCGATAGGGAACAACTCATTGATAGAAAACATTCCCAACTATATAGCCAATTACCGGATAGGAAGCGACTGTTTCATACAAAATGTAAACCTCATTCTCACCGAAGGCGAAAGCTGTTTCGGGAATAATACCGAAGTATCTGTATTGAACGAGACAGGAGGTCGGGAAGTCCCCATTTACAATCGGCTGTCGGCACAACTGGCCTACATCATCGCCATGTATCGGCATCGCCCCGACCTGATAGCCCGCCTTCGAGAAATGATAGAGGCATATTCCCTCGCACAAAAAGAGTTGCTACGGGAAAATAGGCAACAGCGTGCACATCGTCAATACAGGAACTATACGAAACGTTTGTATCGGAGATTACTGCCAGATAGACGGGACATCGAGACTCGAAAACGGTAGTATCAACAGCAACCGAGAGGCTCCGGTATACATCGGGCCGAATGTTACGGCCGAAGATTTCATCGTCAGTTCGGGGGAGCTCATATAAGTGACGGTGTAGTAATGTCTCGTTGTTTCATCGGACAAGCCTGCCACCTCACCCATCTTTTTCTCGGCTCACGATTCGCTCTTTTTCAGCAACTGCCAAAGCGAAAACGGCGAAGCGTGTGCTATCTTTGCCGGCCCCTACACGGTCACCATGCACAAATCGAGTTTGCTCATCGCCGGAATGTTTTCTTTCCTGAACGCAGGCAGCGGGTCGAACCAAAGCAACCACATGTACAAACTCGGCCCTATCCATCAAGGAGTCGTCGAACGGGGCTCGAAAACGACCAGCGACTCCATATATCCTGTGGCCGGCCAAAGTAGGTGCATTTTCCCTCATCATGGGACGCCATGTCAATCACCCCGATACTTCGGGCATGCCGTTTTCCTACCTGATAGAACACGGAAATCGCTCTTATCTCGTTCCCGGTGCGAATCTCAAAAAGCGTGGGAACGATACGCGACGCACAAAAGTGGCCCAAGCGAGACAAGCGCACCGACCCCGACAAGCTCGATTGTATCAACTTCAATCTGCTCAGTCCCTACACTATACAAAAGATGCTGCAGGGCATCGACACATTACAGGGATTGAAACAGACATCGGGTGAAACGTCGGAATGTTACTCCTTCCAAAGCACTACGATCAAGAACAGCTCCCTCAACAAAGGAATAGACCTGTACACCCTCGCTGTCCATAAATTCATGGGTAACTCGATCATCAAACGACTCGAAGGAGCACCGTTCTCCGATCTGAACGATTTGCACGACCGGTTGAAACTGACCGACTCCCTCGGAGAAGGCGAATGGATAGATCTGTCGGGATTGATTGTACCCAAGCAGGCTGTCAAAGACGAAATAGACCGTATCGTCGGTAATCCCGATTCCACGTTAGAAGAAACCGAATCTTTCTTCCAAGCCATGCATCGGCGTTACTACGACATGGAATGGACATGGGTTTGTTCGATAATGCCCCGTTGGTATGGAAAAACAGTCGACAGGCTGTCCCCGGAGATATTATCCGAATCGTACGGCAATGGAACGAAGCCGTTGTGTCGCTCGACCGAATGCTCTATGACGATGCCCACAAAGAATTTTCAATGATTTCCCGTATCGGATTCGGTGTGGACGGTTCTACCCGGCAGCGGGATTTCGATTTTGAACAGGTTCGGGGTGAATTTGAGAACGATGCTTTCGTCAAGATGGTCTGCAAGCACATCGAAGATAAAACCGCTTTGGGAAACGAGTTGATAGGCCGCCTCGAAGCATTGATGACATCGATGCCTCAGCATTAATATCATTTTACCAATCCATAACCCGAGGACGGAAAAAGTACATTCGTACTTCTCATTTCAAAATTTGCCCGAAAAGTGTAACGATTTTTTGTTGGACGATACCGAGCAAACTGCCGACACGCTCGTTGTCCCACTCTCCCTTCCGACGAGCCTCGTCCAGCACGATTCGACTCTCGGCGTATCTTTTTCGAGCGATAACAATCTTTGGGCATATCCGTTACCTTCGGGATTATAAAGCAAAGCCATATGCAAATAATGCGGGCCGCTACCTCTTTCCAAAGAAAACACTTTGTTTTTCAATCGGTTCGACCATTCGCACAACGGAGAGCGCACAGAATCTTCCGCCCCCTGCAACAGAGTCGGGACACCATACTGCAGCCGATCCACACCGGCAACACGACCGAACAGGGAGGATACCCCAACATCGTCCACATGGTAGTGAATACAGGAGACTTTCCCGGGTTCACACCTTCGATGACAACAGAAGCCGATGTACTGCGGCGAGGTATGAAATCCTGATCGACTACCCATGCATCGGTCGTAAAATCCCTTCCCAAAAAAGTGTGATAAAACGAGCGGGAACAAACGCCTGTAATCCATTCGGGAGTAATACTGCGCTCGGAGGCAGCACGTGAAAACAACCGGGCGGCATTATCGTAACGGATATAACCATAACCTTCGTTCGGCCTCCCCGATACAGAATAATTGGTACGAAGCAGATAACCGTCGGGACTATCTTTTTACGTCATAACGGAATACCTCGTAACTATTCACTTCGAAATAGGCTGCTCCACCCAAAGCATCGACCACCCCGAAGTTAGCCTCCACCCCTATCGGACGAGGAAGAGAATCGAGTAACCGGGCGAAATCCTCTACCGTACGGCACTCGCCCAACACTTGTTTCATCACAACCCCTTCTCGGTCGGACAACGATGAAGTATCGTTTTTAAGATTATATGAAGCCGTATTCATGATAGCGAATCCAGAAGTATTATACCCGGCCCACACTTCGTTGGCCATCGTATCGACCCCGTTCACAAGTCCGACAAATTCCAACTTTCCTCCTTCTGCTTCGAAATGAACGATACGATTATTCAAATCCGATGCATCGCGATGTTTCCACAACAACGGACGCCGTCGGGTGTTACCCGCCCCGAAACCACGGCCGAAGTACACGGGAACATAGGTATCCAGCCCACCAAATAGACAATAATAACACTCAACAATTTACGCATAACATCATCTTCACATCAATGCGTAAAAATAATATAAGAAATATTAGAATCAAACATACTCGTACAAAAACGTACAAACTCTGACAGAAATCCCAATTTTTAGGTATTGATACTCCTTTAACGGAAATCTAACTTTGCTTCACAAAATAAGTACTAAAACATTTATGCAAATAGCCAAAGAACATATCCGACAAAACATTCTAAATGCTGCTTTGCCCCTATTCTATGCCAAAGGCTATTCCAAAGTCACCATTCGTGAAATCGCCGACGACTCCCATGTAGGGTTAAGTAATATTTACAACTACTATAACAGCAAAGAAGATATCTTTCGCGAACTCGTACAACCCGTGATCAATGATTTTGAAATCATGTTAGACAAACATCATGGAAAAAGCGGATCTGACATCATGGAAATGTATACCGAACACTATCTCCGGGCTGTCATAGCCGAATACATATCGTTAATCAAAAATATCGTAATCTGTTATTCCTGCTTTTATTTCGTTCGCAAGGGACTTCCTTAGAAAATTATAAAAGAGATTTTGCCGACCGTTCGACCGAAGTCGTCAAAGAATATTTTCGAAACATGAAAATAAAACACCCTGAACTAAATATAAACATATCGGAATTCACGATTCACCTGCATACCGTTTGGATGTTCACCATGCTGGAAGAATTAATCATGCATAAAAAGGTCTCCGATGAAATAGAACAAATAATAACAGAATACATGATTTTCAGTACAACCGGGTGGAGAGAGCTTATGAAAGGATAGGTTCTCTCTTTTTTGAATGATTTTGAATATTGTTCGTTTTTGAAAATAACAAATAAGAATATGAAAAGAAAATACGAGTTCAAAAAACATTGTAGCCGAAACACTGCTTATTCCACTTTATATGCGGGCAAAAGAAAGTAGGCGAAAAGATGCGATTCTAAAAGACAAAATGGCGGAACAATTAATCGCCTGCATCGAATACGATTATTCCAAATTCGACGGAGCAAAACTGAGCGAAGTAGGTTGTGTCGTAAGAGGTAGGTATTTCGACGATGCTGTCCGCCGATTTATCGATAACCATTCCCGACCGATTGTAGTCAACGTCGGTTGTGGATTAGATACACGTTGCCAACGCATTCATCGGGAAAACGATCCGACAAAATATTACGAACTGGATTTACCCCGAAGTAATCTCTTTGAGACGAGAATTGATTCCCGAACCGGAATACGATACCTATATATCTTCTTCTTTATTAGAAACAAAATGGTTAGAGTGTTTGAAAACACAACACCCCGATTGTGATTTCATTTTTATCATCGAGGGCGTACTCATGTATTTCTATGAAGAACAAGTGAAGGCAGTTCTCCATAACATAGCTTCCCATTTTTCCGGCGGGGAAGTACAAAAGAGATCAACCATTAACTCAAAAACTCAATTCACATGACACCAAATAAAAAGAAAGAAGGACTTGCCCGTCTATTTCAAATAGCAGGTGAGCGAAAAGGCTTACTGATATTATCCGGTATATTGTCGGCAATCAGTGCTTTGTGTATGCTCGTACCTTATTGGTCGATATATGAAATTCTCAACGAACTCCTATCGAAAGCAGGAAATCTAGGTTCAATCGACAGCGATTTACTCATATACTGGGGGTGGATAGCTTTTGGAGGATTAATCATCGGATTGATACTACTCTATGCATCACTCATGGCATCACACGTAGCTGCTTTTCGCATCTTATACGGACTGCGTGTAAAACTATCCGAACATATCGGGAAATTATCCCTGGGATTTCTCAGCGATACCTCCACAGGTGCTATCAAAAAAGACAATAGAACAAAATATCGAGAAAATAGAATCCTTCATAGCCCATACGATTCCCGACATGGTAAACGTCGCGGTAACCGTAATTTTCATGTTTGTTATTTTCTTTTCACTCAACGGTTGGTTAGCTGCAATTTGTCTTGCTTGTATCGTATTAAGCATTGGATTACAATACATCAACTTCATGGGCAAAACTGCAAAAACATTTACCGCCAACTATTTTGACACACAGGAGCGTATGAGCGCATCGGCTGTACAATACGTACGAGGTATACCCGTCGTGAAAATATTCGGACAGAGCGTAAAATCCTTCCGACAATTCCACGACGAAATTCAAGGATATAAAAATGGGCATTGAAAGTTTGCGATACATACGAACCAGGCATGATCACTTTCACCGTGTTGTTAAACTCCATCGTCTCGCTTATTATCCCCGTCGGTCTGCTACTCATCAGTAACCAACCACACAATATCGCACTGGCCGCCGTATGGCTATTTTTTTCATCATCATGGGACCCGGTGTAACTTCACCGGTATATAAATTAATATTTCTAGGAGGAGGTACTCGCGAAATCGACGAAGGAGTAAAACGCATAGACCGAATACTCGACGAAAAACCCGTTCCAGAAACAACCTTACCCCAAACTCCCCAAAGTTATGACATCGAATTCAGAGATGTCAGTTTCTCCTATGAGAGCAAAGAGCAAGTCACTCGCACAGAGGCGTTACGTCATATTTCTTTCAAAGCGTCACAAGGCGAAATCACAGCACTCGTCGGGCCGTCTGGTTCAGGGAAAAGTACGGTCGCCAGCCTCATACCCCGATTTTGGGACGTCGGCGAAGGCGGTATCTACATAGGAGGAGTCGATGTGAGAAACATCAAAACCGAGGAACTAATGAATCTTATATCTTTCGTCTTTCAAGATACATTCCTTTTTTTACGATACATTGTATGAAAATATAGCCGTAGGTTCACCCAATGCCACCCGAGAACAAGTAGAAGCCGCCACTCGTGCCGCCCAATGTCATGAGTTCATTTCAAATCTGCCCGACGGATACGACACCCGCATTGGCGACAAAGGAGTATTTCTATCGGGCGGTGAGGCGCAAAGAATCTGCGTGGCACGGGCCATACTGAAAAATGCACCCATTCTCGTACTCGATGAAGCTACGGCTTTTTGCCGACCCCGAAAATGAATACAAGATGCAACAAGCCTTGCAACACCTCATCAAAAACAAAACCGTCATCATCATAGCTCACCGATTATCGTCCATCGTATCGGCTCAACAAATCGTCGTACTCAAAGAGGGCTCGATAGCGCAAATCGGTACACATCAAAAGCTTAGCTCCATACCGGGAGTTTACCGACAGATGTGGGAAGCATACACCGATGCATTCCAATGGGAATTAAAAACCGAATATAAAGCTTAACATAACATTCACAAGAATATGAAAAAGAAAAACATAATCAACTCTATACTACAAAATACCCGTATGCCCGAAGGGTTCTTCGGTAGAATAATTCTACGAGGTATGAACAAGGGACATGCTTCACTCTCCCGCTGGGGGCTCTCCCAAATAGAATGGAAATCCGACTGGACGATACTCGATATCGGGTGCGGAGGTGGAGCGAATCTGAAACGCATGGCAGACTTCTGTCCGCAAGGGAAAATATACGGTATCGATATATCCTCCGAAAGCGTAAAATTCGCTCGAAAGGAAATCAAGAAACTGCTGAATACTCGTTGCTTTATCTCGCAGGGAAACGTAATGAACCTACCCTATGAGAAAGGAACGTTCGATCTGATTACTGCTTTTGAGACCGTCTATTTTTGGGGAAATCTGCAAAAAACTTTCAACGAAGTACACCGGGTTTTGAAAAATGGAGGACTCTTCCTTATCTGCTGCGAAGCTAGCGACCCCTCCGACGAAACATGGACAAGCCGTATCGACGGCATGGTCGTCCATTCTGCCCAAGATTTAGAGTCCTGTCTTGCCCGGTGCGGATTCTCAAATATCACCACACACCGTAGAAATAAAGAAAATATCTGTGTAATCGCACAAAAAATTCAGTAAATCATGAACGCTATTCAAAAAAATATAACCATCGGCCAACCGGATCGTTTGAAAAAGCCCGTTGGCTATACCATATTATCCAATTTGGTAAATATCATACCCTTTTGCCTCTCTATCGAAGCTATCGACGTTATTTTCCGAGCTTTCGACGGGAACGGTACACCACTCGATACCACTCGATTATGGACAATTTCCGGTATACTCGTCATATATGTAGCCGTCATGGTAGCGGCCGAAAGAGCCTCCTACCGGGCGAACTTCCGTGAAGCCTATGCCATGAGTGCCGACGGACGCATCGCTCTGGCAGAACACTTGCGCAAATTATCACTCGGATTTCTATCTCGCCGTGATCCGGGCGACCTGTCCTCTATGATTATCACCGACTTCACCATGGCCGAAACCGGCATATCCCATCATCTGCCTCAACTAATGGGTGCTCTTGTCATGCCTGTACTGGCTTTCCTGTCTCTCCTCTGGATAAATTGGCGCATGTCGGTAGCTATGTTCATAGCTCTTCCCGTAGCCATTCTGATCTTATGGCTCAGTACAAAATTACAACAACGGCTCAGCAGTAAACAGATAGAAGCGAAAATAAACGCAGGCAACCGCATGGAAGAATATCTACAAGGTATTCGGGTCATGAAAGCTTATAATCTTTTAGGCGATCGCTTCGTCAGATTACGCAAAGCGTTCTCCGATTTACGAAAAGCCTGCATACGACAAGAAGCCTTGTTGGGCCCGTTCATCATGCTCTCTATCACAATCGTCCGAGCCGGACTAACCTTAATGATCCTGTGCGGAACCTACCTTCTTATTGGAGGAGAACTCTTGCTAACCACTTTCGTCCTTTTTCTGGTCGTCGGCTCACGGGTATTCGACCCACTGACTTCTGCCTTGACAAACTTCGCCGAATTTCGTTATTTTTCCATTGCCGGAGGACGCATATTAAATTTAATGAAAGAACCCGAAATGAAAGGAGATAGACCCGCTCCCAACGGCGGTGACATTGAATTTCATAATGTATCTTTTGCTTACCAAGATAAAAAGGTTCTGCACCATATTAACCTCACTTTGAAACAAGGTTCCCTAACCGCACTCGTGGGACCGTCGGGCAGTGGAAAAAGCACCTTGATGAAACTCTGTGCCCGATTCTATGATCCTGGGGAAGGTACTGTTTCAATGGGTGGGCAAGACTTATCTACATTAGAGCCCGAATCCCTTATGAAAAATATATCTATGGTTTTCCAAGATGTTTATCTATTCCAAGATACGATTCGCAACAATATCCGATTCGGGAAAAATGATGCTACCGACGAAGAAATTATCGAAGCTGCCAAGAAAGCACAATGTCACGAATTTATCACGAAGCTTTCCAAAGGTTACGATACGATGATAGGTGAAGGAGGTTGTACTTTGTCAGGAGGAGAAAAACAACGCCTCAGTATCGCTCGTGCCATCTTGAAGGATGCTCCCATCGTATTGCTCGACGAGGTGACTGCCTCGCTCGACCCAGAGAATGAAGTGGAAGTACAACGAGCCATTAACACCCTGATAGCTGGTCGTACTGTCATTGTTATCGCTCACCGTCTCAAAACAATCCGTAACGCCGACACGATAGTCGTTCTCGATGAAGGTCGCATTGTAGAAAAAGGCAGACACGAAGACCTTCTGAATAACCACGGATTGTATGCTCATCTCTGGGATATACAAACTCAAATTGCCGGTTGGAAATTATAAGGTATCGCACCGAAACACCGTTCGAGAAGATAAAGGATACAAAGGGGGAACCAATTAATTGGTTTCACCCCTTTGTTTATATTATCTTTGCATCGGGAGGTGAAAATAAACTTTCGGTACGATCGAGAATGTCTGCTTTCGCTCCCTGCTTGCACGGTATTTACATAAACCATCAATGGAAAACTAGTTATGGAATATATTTTTGAATTGGAAATGCAAGTGCGCGACTACGAATGCGACATGGAGGGAATCGTTAACAATGCCATCTACCAGCACTACCTCGAACATACCCGTCACGAATTTTTAGCATCATCTGGAATCTCATTTATCGAGATGCACGAGAGGTGTAGATCCGGTAGTCAATCGCATCGAAATAAACTATAAAACACCGCTCCGCAGCCGCGACAAATTCATCAGCAAATTATACATGCGCAGGGAAGGCATCAAATATGTCTTTTATCAAGATATTTACAAGACTTCGGGAGAAACATGCATCAAAGCTGTCGTGGAAACGGTGTGTACCGTAAACGGACGAATAAGCCGAGGTGAAGAATTTCTCCCTTATTTCGAGAAGTATCTGCAATAATCCTTTTCTCATTCAAGCCATTATGGAACAAGAGGTGATATATCGTATTGCATTATCCCGATTAAAAGGAATAAACAAAGCCCTCGCCCAGCACATTCATGAAACGGTCGAAAGCCTCGAAACTTTCTTTGAATTACCGGAATCCCAACTACAAAAAATTACCGGGATAAAGGGAAGGATTCTTCACGAAGACAACCGGCAAACAGCCTTACAGGAAGCCCGCAAGGAAATGGAATTTATCCGAAAAGGGAACATCGAACCTCTCTATTTCACAGAGCCGAATTATCCCCAACGGTTACTCGATTGTATCGATGCCCCACCCTTGCTCTATTATCGGGGTAATGCCGATTTAAACTCTTCTAAAATAATCAGTATCGTGGGAACGCGCCGGGCGACCGAATACGGTAAAGATTTCTGTGAAACCCTGATTCGGGATTTATCGGAATATTTTCCTCAACTGGTTATCGTCAGCGGATTGGCGTATGGAATCGACATTTGCGCCCACCGTTGTGCCCTGCGACATGGCTTAAACACGATCGCCGTCCTTGCACATGGATTGGATCACATCTATCCGGCGAACCACCGTTCCACAGCCGTAGAAATGGTATCACACGGAGGATTGCTCACCGAATATACCGGCTACCACCGTATGCATCCGGCATTTTTGTCGCCCGCAACCGCATTGTCGCCGGACTTGCCGATGCCGTTATCATCGTGGAATCGAGGGAAAAAGGCGGGGCACTTATCACTGCCGGTATAGCCGAAAGCTATCACCGTGATGTATTCGCTCTACCGGGAAGCATACAATCCGAATCGTCAACCGGGTGTAACCACCTGATACGCCGGAATCGGGCAGCCTTAATAACCTCGGCCGACGACCTCGTCGAAGCCATGTGCTGGAACGCCCCACGGAAACAAGCCGTGCAACGCTCGCTTTTTCCGGAGCTCACCGACGAAGAGCAAGTTGTTACGAACTATCTGACACAAAAGGGAGAAGGACAGATAAAACCACATGACCATCGATCTGAACCAACCTTTGTCACAACTGCTCTCCATACTGGTGGAACTGGAATTTAAAGGTGTAGTAAAAGCCTTACCGGGAGGCATCTATAAATTATAGGCCATAAAACGAAAGCGGAGAAAAAGCCGTATATCGACAACAACTTTTCTCCACCCATACATTCTTCGTGCAAATCTTTATAGATAAGGTTGTGTATCGCTATCGCATCCTTGCTGCTCTTCGCAACAGTCGCAATGTCCGTCACAATGTTCTTCTTTCAGTTCCAATTCGAGAGTAGCATGCTCGATACCCAAATCCTGTAAATCGTGCTTCAACCGATGTTTTACCTCGTGCATGTGCGTAATATCTTTCACAACGATATGTGCTGTCAATGCCGTTTGAGTCGTACTGATGGCCCAAATATGCAGATGATGTACATTAAGGACATCTGGATCGGACGATAGAACGGTTTCCACTTTCTGTACATCGATTCCTTCGGGCACTCCATCGAGAGCGAGTCGTAAACTCTCTTGTAACAAATGCCATGTGGAATAAAGAATCACAAGCCCCCACCACGATACCTATTATCGGGTCAATGACATTCCACCCCGTATATTTGATAACAATCCCCCCGAAACCAACACTCCAACCGATACCAAAGTATCTGCCGCCATGTGTAAGTAAGCTCCTTTGACATTCAAATCTTTCGACTTGTCGGCAAAGAAAAAGATAGGCCGTAAAAGCATTGATAACGATGCCTATCGCTGCTACCCATGCGATCGCACCACCGTCGAGGGGAGTAGGATTACTGAACTTCTCGATACTTTCATACAAAATAACGGCAACGGCAACAAACAGAATGGCAGCATTCAATAGCGAAACCAATACGGTACTTTTCTTATATCCATAGGTATATTGCAAAGAAGGTTTAGCCATCGATAACCGCAAAGCGAACATCGCCAACACAAGGCTCACGACATCGCTCAGGTTATGACCCGCATCGGATAACAAGGCCAACGAATCATAATAAAACCCTGCACCGGCTTCGGCCAACACGAAAACAATATTCAATACGATACCGACGATAAACGACCGATTCAATTTCTGCATATCGGGTGTCGGGTGAACATGATGATGGTGGTGATGTTCCATAACCGCTAATTTAGAAAGGTTTGAATCCCATGATTTCACGAACCTCTCGCAATGTTTTCGATGCACTTTCGCGAGCTTTCTCGGCTCCCATCTTCACAACCCGAGCCAAATAGGCCTCATCGTTTTGTATCTCAAAAAACGTTCCCGAATCGGCAAAGTGACTTTAAGAATATCCTCGGCCAGCTGTTTCTTCAAATCGCCGTAACGAATTTCGCATGTATTGTATTTCTCTTCGAAATAGGCTACCGTGTCGGGAGCAGAAACGATTTTAAGAAGAGTGAACAGATTTTCCACAGGTTCGGCTTTGGGGGAATTGGGCACTTGCGGACCTTCGTCGGTTACCGCCCGCATAATCTTTTTTTCCTCAAAGTCTTTTCATCGTCCACCAAATAAACGCAGTTGCCTTCCGACTTACCCATTTTTCCCGATCCATCGAGTCCGGGAACTTTTATAGGGTCGCTGCCGAAATTGAAATTCTGAGGTTCGGTAAAATACTCGACACCATAAGTAGAATTAAATCGACGGGCAAAACGGCGTGTCAACTCCAAATGCTGTTCTTGGTCTTTACCCACCGGCACATAATTAGCATGCTGAATAAGAATATCCACAGCCATTAAAGTAGGATAAGTAAGCAGACCGGCATTCACCCGTTTGTTAGAATTACCTCCTATAATCTCGTGCTCTATATCCTCATCGTTATTCGTCTTTATTCCCAACTGTTTACGAGCCTTATCTTTAAATGAAGCCGTCCGCATCAACTCTCCGATACCTACGTGCATATTCATTAACAAATACATTTCGAAATCTCAGGTACATCGCTCTGTACGAACAAAGTCGATTTCTCAGGATCAAGACCGGCAGCCAAATATTCGCAAAGGATATTCCGAACATTCTCATGTAGAGTTTTCGGATCAGGATGCGTAGTGAGGGCATGTAAGTCGGCAATAAAAAAATAACTATTGTATTTCGACTCTTCCTGCATTTTGACAAAATTACGCAATGCTCCGTAATAATTTCCCAAATGCAAATTTCCCGTGGAACGGATTCCACTGACAACAATTTCTTTCATATATATAGTTCTAACATTTCAACGGCTCATCAAAATACGTTTGCTTTCGTATTATCTATTGCAAAAATACAAAAAATAGCCGCAAAATAGTGCCCGGAATAATGAAAAAAGCACGGCAGTAATTCATTTAAAGACATATCTTCCCCGGCTTGTCGGACAATCGAGGATATAATTTCTCGACGATAGCAGGAGTCCCCGCTACAATAGAAACATTACGATCCTCCCGAAACGAACGAACCGTCCCCCCGGCCTCGGTTACAATCAATATACCGGCACAAACGTCCCACAAATGCAAATTGAATTCCCAATACCCGTCCAAAATTCCGGCAGCGACACAACATAAATCAAATGCTGCCGATCCTTGACGACGCACCCCACGAACCATTGGTAAAATACGGGCCAGATTGTCGAGATTATTATCGGGGTTACGATCTTTATCTATGGGAAATCCGGTAGAAACGACAGACTCCTGAGTGTCATTCTTTCCTGAAACATGAATAGAACACCCGTTCAACATAGCTCCTTTTCCTTTACAAGCCTCGTACAGTTCGTTCAAATATGGAGCATAGACCACCCCTAAAACAGTTTCGCCTTTACATTGGAGACCAATAGAGACTGTAAATATAGGCAGTCCTTGACTATAATTGGTTGTTCCGTCCAAAGGATCGATCACCCAACAATACTCCGAATCTCCCGCATGCATACCACTCTCTTCTCCCAATATAGCATGTTCAGGATAGGTCCTCTTTATTTCGCCTATGATATAACGTTCACTTTCTTTATCTGCGACCGTAACCACATCGTGCATATTGAACTTGGTCTCGATATGCAAGTGATTCCCCCTGAAATAAGAAAGTTGTATTTTACCGGCTTCCTTCGCACAGTTTCGGGCAAAAGCAAGCATCTGCTCTATTCTATCCATACCCGTTAAAATTAATCCCGGCTTTCTTCCAGAAGGAAAAGAAAGCCGGGTAATCTCTTATCAATCTCTATTTTAATCCAGATCTTCTACCTCTTCGATAGGAAGCTGACGTCTAAAAATTTCTCGAAACGAAATCAACGTCTCGGTGCGAGATAAACCGATGGGCTGTAATTTCGTATGAATAATTTCAAGTAAATGCTGATTATTACGTGCAAACAATTTGATAAACATATCATACTGTCCTGTCGTAAAATGGCACTCCACTACCTCAGGGAATCTTACGCAACTCTTCCACTACATGGGAAAAATCACCCGGATTTTTCAAATAAAAGCCCATGTAGGCACACGTTTCAAATCCTATTTTATTTGAATCTATTATGTATTCCGATCCTTTAAGAATCCCCAAATTCGTCAATTTTTTTTGTACCCGTTGATGAATAGCGGCCCCCGACACATTGCATTCCCTTGCAACTTCGAGAAATGGT
>VOFI01004298.1_pt1 | contig 55547 bp, 56 predicted proteins | sample 5384131 | NCBI WGS metagenome assembly VOFI01 (sample SAMN12384728, study PRJNA508395) | human gut metagenome | isolation source: healthy gut H | host: Homo sapiens
ATTAGTAGCTTGAAGAATATCCCCTTCGTTGATATCAAATCCTAAATTAATGCTGAAATGATTCGTCTTATAATTCATTGAACAGGGCTTTCATTTTAATATTTAAGGCTTTGGCAACTTTCTCTATATTCGCCAGAGTTATATTTTTCTCTCCTCGCTCTATCATACCGATATATGTACGATGAAGTCCTGCACGGAAAGCCAACTCTTCTTGCGAAAATCCTCGCTCTTTACGGAATTTTCGCACGGCACAACCAAAGTTTTTTAAAATCATCTGTTTAATAAATATTTTAATATACAAATTTGAGCAATAAACTCAACACATACAACATACTATAATTAGCTATTTTATTCTAAGAGATCTGCAATACCAAAGCTACATCTGCTTTATCGACATTTTACTTATCATTGTTAGCTAGAAAATAGTAAATTTGCATACAACAAACATTAAAATGTATTCCATGTTCTACTATTATGGCAGGAAAAAGCAAATAGCCAAATATTATCCATCTCCCAAATATGATACGATAATAGAACCTTTTGCCGGTTCTGCAGCATATTCTCTTTACAAAAAAAATTGGGAAAAGAGAATTATTTTAGTAGAAAAGGACAAAAAGGTATTCGATATATGGGATTGGTTGATCAATGAGGCGACAACAGAGGAAATCAACAATCTCCCAGCGCTCAAAATCGGAGAGAAAAGCTCTGATTTTTTACATATTATACATGCCGTCACAAAATGGCATTTCAATTTAAAACAATAAAAGTAACTGCTGTCCTGGAACGCAATTGGGAAATCAGCAAAAGGGTTATGTCTCAAAACCTTTACAAGATAAAAAACATTGGGAAATAATCAACGGGGGATTATACAGAAGCTCCAAATATAAAAGCTACATGGTTTATTGATCCTCCATATAAAGGAAACGCCGGTTTAGGGTATCGATTCGGCAGTAATACAATCGATTATAACAAATTGGCAGATTGGGCGTTGCAAAGGAACGGAGAACTTATCTTTGCGAAGGCAAAAACGGGGATTATTTACCGTTTTAGACCGCTTGTTGATTTAAAAGGTGTTGCAGGAAAGGTAAATAAAGAAGTCATCTTTTATAAAAACAACTCGGGAACAGATAAATAATTTATCAGACAACTTATTCATTTGGTCTGCATTTTATTTTTTTCATACAAATTATCGTCCAACAGACACACGTAATCAATTTAGTATTACCATTATCGACTCATAAATTAAGACCTCTACATTATCTATTTCGGCACATACCAAGCCAACAAATATTTTATATCGTTATTTCAATTTTTAAGTATTTATCGACAAAAACTTTCTGTTTAAATAATATTTACGACCGCCTTCCAAAAGTAAAGCATGCCCCTCTTCAAAATAATATAGGGCTTACAATAATACTACCCGCACTCCTCGCAGCGGGTGATGCGGGCGCCCAGCGCGTTGAGCCGGCCGTCGATATTGCAATAGCCGCGGTCGATCTGGTCGATGTTCTGGATCGTACTGCGTCCCTCGGCGCTCATCGCGGCGATCAACAGCGCCACGCCGGCGCGGATATCGGGCGACGTCATGCGCGTAGCGCGCAGGCGGATGCGGTGGTCGTGGCCGATGACCGTCGCACGGTGCGGGTCGCACAGGATCACCTGCGCCCCCATGTCGATGAGCTTGTCGACGAAGAACAGGCGGCTTTCGAACATCTTCTGGTGGATGAGCACCGACCCCTTGGCCTGCGTGGCCACCACCAGGAAGATCGACAGCAGGTCGGGCGTCAGCCCGGGCCACGGCGCGTCGGCGATGGTCATGATCGAACCGTCGATGAACGACTCGATGCCGTAATGGTCCTGCTGCGGGATATAGATATCGTCGCCCTGCTGCTCGAAGCGGATGCCCATGCGGGCGAACTGCGCAGGAATGATTCCCAGATCGGCGTACGAAACGTCCCGGATGCGCAGCTCCGACTGCGTCATGGCCGCCATGCCGATGAACGACCCCACCTCGATCATGTCGGGCAGCAGCGTGTGTTCCGTTCCGTCGAGCGCCTCGACCCCTTCGATCGTAAGCAGGTTCGAAGCGATACCCGATATGCGTGCGCCCATGCGGTTGAGCATCCGGCACAACTGCTGCACGTAGGGCTCGCAGGCAGCGTTGTAGATCGTCGTCGTCCCCTGGCCATGACGGCGGCCATGACGATGTTGGCCGTACCCGTCACCGACGCCTCGTCGAGCAGCATGTAGCAGCCGCGCAACTCCTTGCCGTCGACCGAGAAGAACTCCTCGGCGGCGTCGAAATCGAACTTGGCTCCCAGTTTCTGGAAACCGATGAAATGGGTGTCCAGCCGCCGCCGCCCGATTTTGTCGCCGCCCGGCTTGGGGACGTACCCCACGCCGAAGCGCGCCAGCAGCGGCCCGATGAGCATGACCGAGCCGCGCAGCCGTGCGCAGCGGCGGCGGTAATCCTCGGTCAGCAGGTAGTCGAGGTCGATCTCGCGGGCGCAGAACGCATAGGTGTCGTCCGCCAGCTGCTCCACCTCGACCCCCATCGCCCGCAGCAGATCGATGAGCTGCATGACGTCCAGAATCCGGGGCACGTTGTGCACGACGACCCGCCGGGGCGTCAGCAGCGTGGCGCAGAGGATCTGCAACGCTTCGTTCTTGGCCCCCCTGCGGGTGATCTCGCCGTGAAGGCGATGGCCGCCTTCGACCTGAAAAAATATGCCATAACCCGTAAATTTTAATTCAAAGGTAGGAATCTTAATCAAGACCCGCAAGCGGGAAGGGCAAAAACCTGCGAAAAACGGGTGTCCCGCTCATGCGTCCGGTCGCGGCGATTCCGGCGCGGAAGTTGCGCGAACCGGCGGAGAGACGCCGTTTCGGCTCCGCCGAAGACACTCCCGCTCGGCAATGTGCAAATAAATTTGACATTGCCCTCGCTTATTCGTATCTTTTGTCAAAGCGAGGCGCCGACTGCGGTCGTCCTTCACGGCATAAAACTGTACACGACATGATGAACGGAATACGAATCCGCCCGTTTGAAGCCGCCGCGATCCTCGCGGCGCTGACGCTGCTGACAGGGTGCTCGCTGCTGAAATTCTCGGTCGATACGGGCGGCGAACCGCTCTCGAAAGAGGAGACACGCATGCGGCTCCTCACGCGCGGTTTCTATTACGAAGCCTCCGACGAGGTGACGGCCGCCGCCGACTCGATCGCCGCCGGCAGCGACGACGCCGAGCTCCAACGCCGTACGATCCGGTGGAAACTGCGCACGACGCGCGCCGCCGTCGACGCCGCCATGCAGCAGGCGCCCGAACTGGCCCTGCTCGACACGTGGATGCTCTACCGCAACATGGATTCGCTCTTCGCCGCACGGCCCGACTCGCTGCTTTTCGGCGCGGGTTCGCCGCTGGCGCGGCGCACCGCATCGCGCCTCCACCGCAAGGCCCGACACCTGGCCTCCGACCTGCTGACACCCGAGCGCTACGAGCTGATGCGGCAGTTCGTCGCCGCACAACCCCTGCCGGCACCCGGCGACGAGGTGCAACCCGACCGCACGATGCTGCCGTGGGTCGATTTCCTGCGTGCCCACGGCATCGAAGCGCTCTATCCGGTGGGAACCATCGCCGAAGTGATGGCCGACATGGGCGACCGCATCGGCGGCGTGACGCAGCAGACGACCAACGCGATCGACTGGACGGGCGACCTCCTTTCGCTCCGCATCCGCCAGGACAGCCTGCGCGACCGGCTGGCCATGCAGCTCGATTCGCTCTCGAACGCGACTTCAACCGTCTGACGGCCGTAGCCGAGGATCTGCCGGGCGTCTCGCGCGAAGTGGCCGCCGAACTCAACGCAGCGCTCGCCGAAGCCATGGCGACTTTCAACGCCGGCGTCGACAACGCCTTCGCCGACATCGACCGCCAGCGCATGGCGCTGCAACACTACGTTTCGGCCGAACGCGAAGCGCTCGTCGCGCAGGCGCAGCAGGCCGCCGACGACGCGATCGCCAAAACGCTGGCCGCACTGCCGGCGCTCGTAGGCAAGGTGGTGTTCTGGATCGTCCTGCTGGTCGCGGCGCTCGTCGGGGGGTTCCCTTCCTGCTGGGCTTCTGGGCGGGCGGCTGGCGCGAACGGGCACGCCGCCGCAAGGCCGATCGCGCGAAACAGGAGTAGCCGACACCCTTCCGAACCCCGTTTCGCGGTCGCCTCGGCGGCAGTCGGAAGCGTTTGCGCCGCTGCGCAGCAACGGGAATCTTCGACCGTCGGGACTTCGAAGCGGATAATCACGGATTTTATTGTATTTTTTGCGGGCGTAAAGGGAAAAGCTATGGCTCGCAGGAAACAGAACTATCCCCTCATCGAAGGGTTGGAAATTACGACGCTCGCCGCCGAAGGCAAGGCGATGGGACGCTGGCAGGATCAGGTGGTCTTCGTCCCGATGACCGTGCCGGGCGACGTGGTCGACGTGCAGATCCGCAACCGTCGCCGCCGCTTCATGGAGGGGACGGTCGTACGCTACGTGCACCGCTCGCCGCTGCGGGTCGAGCCCTTCTGCGCCCATTTCGGCGTCTGCGGCGGCTGCAAGTGGCAGAATCTGCCCTACGCCGAACAACTGCGTTTCAAGACCGAGCAGGTGCGCGACCAGCTTGCCCGCATCGGTAAGGTCGAGCTGCCCGAAATCCGCCCTGCCTGCCCTCGGCCGAAACCCGTTTTTACCGCAACAAGCTGGAGTTCACCTTCGCACCGCGCCGCTGGATGACCTACGAGGAGATCGCCGCCGGAGGCGACATCAACGCCGGCCCCGCGCTGGGATTCCATATCCCCAACCTCTTCGACAAGGTGCTCGACATCGAAAAGTGCTGGTTGCAGCCCGAGCCGTCGAACGCGCTGCGCAACGAGATCAAGCGCTTCGCGCTCGAACACGGCTATTCGTTCCACAACATCCGCGAGCACGCGGGGCTGATGCGCAACCTCATCGTCCGCACCGCCTCGACGGGCGAGGTCATGGCCATCGTCGTATTCGGCGAAGAGGACACGCCCCGCATCGAAGCGCTGATGAGCCACGTCGCGGAACGTTTTCCTCAGATCACGTCGCTCTTCTACGTGGTCAACACCAAGTGGAACGACTCGCTGGCGACCTCACGCCCGTCTCTACCGCGGCAAGGATCACATCATCGAGCGGATGGAGGGGCTGCAGTTCAAGGTCGGACCCAAGTCGTTCTATCAGACCAATTCGGCGCAGGCGTACGAACTCTACAAGGTGGCGCGCGACTTCGCGGCGCTCACCGGCGGCGAGACGCTCTACGACCTCTACACCGGTACGGGCACCATCGCCAACTTCTGCGCCGCACGCTGCGCCAAGGTCGTGGGCGTGGAGTACGTCCCCGAAGCGATCGACGACGCGAAGGTCAATTCGGCGCTCAACGGCATCGGCAACACACGCTTCTACGCCGGCGACATGAAGGCGGTGCTCGACGACGCGTTCGTGGCCGCCAACGGCCGCCCCGACGTCATCATCCTCGATCCGCCGCGCGTGGGGGTCGACCAGCCCGTGATCGACGTCATCCTGCGCGCCGCTCCCGAACGCATCGTCTACGTGAGCTGCAATCCCGCCACGCAGGCGCGCGACCTGGCGCTCATGGACGGCGCCTACCGCGTCGAAGCGGTACAGCCCGTCGACATGTTCCCCCACACGCACCACGTGGAGAACGTGGTAAAGCTCGTGCGGCGGTAGCGGGAGCCGTGCATTCGGGCAGGCCGGAGGCCTGTTAAAACAGGAGACCAGCAAATAATCATCGTTGCGCGCAGCGCACCATAACTTCCGCATTGCAAAGGATCGCTCGAAAAGTTTTCTTCTCACAGATTCTTTTCTTGTGCTTTTGGCTTGATCCAAAAGCACCAAAAGATCAAGCACAGCGAAAAGTAGCGGGTGACGACACCCGTGCTCGCTGAGCAGGCACAAAAGACTCCGCTGTTTTGTACTCCCGCTCCGGGCGCTCGCGCAGGTGTCGTCACTGCTTCCGCTATTTTCGCAATGCGATCCCGCAGACCGGAGGCCTGCCAAATACAATTTCGAAAGATTCGCTCTTCGGCTGCGGCCGAAGAGCGGCAGCCTCCGTCCGCCAGCGACATTAAATTTTTCGCCGCTTCATGCAAGATTCCGCACAAGGCGGCGTTTTATTTGCAAAGGAGTTACCTTAAAACGGAAATACGCTATGAAAAAACTCATTTTAATGGCTGCGGTCATGCTGTCGGTACTCCCCGCGGCGGCGCAGGAACAGGCTTCGAAATTCGACGCCAGTTATATTCAGGTCTGGGGCCAGGCCGAAAAGGAGATCACTCCCGACGAATTCTACCTCTCGGTCACGATCAACGAGAAGGATTCGAAGGGTAAGATCTCGATCCAGACGCAGGAGCGCGCCATGCTCGACGCGCTGAAAAAACTGGGCGTCGACACGCAGAAGCAGCTTCGCGTAGTAGACATGTCGAGCGAATACTTCAAAAAGGGCAACGCCTTGGCATGGAAACAGTTCCAGCTCAAACTGAACACACCGGAACAGGTGGCGCAGGTTTTCGGATCGCTCAACGATCTGGGCATTTCGAACGTCTCGATGGAGAAGGTGACCCACTCGCAACTGGATCAGTATAAGAACGAAGTGCGCATCGCCGCCATGAAGAGCGCGCAGACCAACGCCCAAACGCTGGCCGGCGCCATCGGGCAGAAGGCGGGCAAATGCTTCTACATCTACGATTCGAACAACGACGTCGTGCCCTACTACGGCAACGTCTTCATGGCCCGCAGCATGAAGGCTGCGGTAGCCAACGACGCAGCCGAGGCGGCGGGCGAAGCAGCCGGACTGGACTTCAAGACGATCAAGCTCAAATACAGCATACAGGCCAAATTCGTGCTCGAATAATTCCGGGCACAACTTCCCCCGAAAACGACTTTTCAGTTCCGGCCCGGCGAGACGACTCGTCGGGCCGTTTTCAAATCTCCGACCGATGAAAAAGACGCATCCCGCCGCATTTCATACGGGAGACTGCACTTCTGAAACGACCCGAAACGACGCCTCCGCACTGACGGATTCGCACGATTCCGCATGAAAAACGCGACATTCTTCCGAAAAATATCGGAATAGACGTCGAATTGTTCGAAAAAATAGTATTATCTTTACAAACTTTTCCACCTGATTTCAAGAGGAGGTGCCTATGAAGACGAAACTCTCTTACGATTACGAGCATTACGCCTCGACGGCCGAGCTGCCGGAAGCCGACCGGACACTTGTGGCCGAGGCCGAGCGCGCCACGCGCCGCTCCCATGCGCCCTACTCGAAATTCCGTGTGGGTGCGGCTGCACGCCTTGCCAGCGGCAAGGTGCTCCACGCCGGAAATTTCGAGAGCGAAGTCTTCCCCGCGGGGCTGTGCGCCGAACGCTCGCTGCTCTTCTACGTCCAGACCAACTTTCCCGACGATCCGATCGAGACGCTCGCCATCGCCTCCGACCCGTCGCTGCGCGAATGCTATCCCTGCGGCCAGTGCCGGCAGGTCATGGTCGACGTCGAACGCCGGCAGAGGCGGCCCATGCGCATCGTCATGTCGGGCGGCGGTACGGCCAGCGCGGTCGATACGGCCGAGAAACTCCTCCCCTTCACCTTCAAGCTCTGAGATGTTCTCTTCCGACGATATTCTCTACGAAGACAACCACCTGCTGGTGGTCAACAAGCGCTGCGGCGACCTCGTACAACCCGATCCTTCGGGCCAAAGCGCCCTCGAAGACCAGATCAAGGCCTACATCAAACGCCGCGACGCGAAACCCGGCGAGGTGTTTCTCGGCGTCGTGCACCGCATCGACCGTCCCGTGAGCGGCGCAGTGCTCTTCGCCAAGACCTCGAAGGCGCTGGTGCGGCTCAATGAAATGATCCGTTCGGGCGAAATCCGCAAAACCTACTGGGCCGTCACGGAACAGCGGCCCGACCCGCTCGAAGGGGAACTGCGCCACTGGGTGCTGCGCGACGGCCGCACCAACCGCTCGCGCGCCTGCGACGCCCCGAAACCCGAAGCGAAGGAGGCGCGGCTGCGCTACCGCACGCTCGGCGCCTCGACCAACTACACGCTCGTCGAGGTCGAACTGCTTACGGGGCGCCACCATCAGATCCGGGCGCAGCTCTCGAAGATCGGCTGTCCGATTAAGGGCGACCTGAAATACGGGGCTCGCCGCTCGAACCCCGACGGCGGCATCTCGCTCCACTCGCGGGCGATCGAATTCACGCATCCCGTCCGTCGGGAGCCGGTGCGCATCACGGCCCCCGTCCCCGCCGGCGACAACCTCTGGGCCTTCTTCGCCCGTAACGCCTCCGAACCATGCGCCTGCTGATCCAACGCGTCCGCCGCGCCTCGGTCACGATCGACGGCACACTCCATTCGTCGATCGGAGCGGGACTGCTGCTGCTCGTCGGCATCGAGGAGGCCGATACGCAGGAGGACATCGACTATCTGGCGGGCAAAGCCTCGCGCCTGCGCGTCTTCGACGACGAAGCGGGGGTGATGAACCTCGACGTGCGGCAGACCGCGGGCGAGCTGCTCGTCGTGAGCCAGTTCACGCTCCACGCCTCGACGCGCAAGGGCAACCGCCCCTCCTATTTCCGCGCCGCGGGCGAAGCCTTCGCACGACCGATGTACGAGCGGTTCGTCGCGGCGCTCGCAGCCGCGAGCGGCCGCCCCGTTCGCACGGGCGAGTTCGGCGCCGACATGGCCGTCGAACTGGTCAACGACGGGCCCGTGACGATCTGGATCGATTCGAAAAACAAAGAGTGAAACAACTTATACGATGAAACGCTTTTACCTGACTTTCACGCTCCCGATCCTGCTTCTGGCAGTGTCTTGCAGCGACAGCGACACGCCGGGCGGCGAACCTTCGCCCTCCGATCCGCGCGAAGAGTGCCGGTTTTCGAACGTAAAGGCCACTCCGGCGGCCACCTCGGCCGACTTCTCGGCCAGCTATCTCTATCTGGGAGGATTCCTGGTCAAGGAGAACGGCTTCGTCTGTACGCCTGCGGGGGGGGGTGCGCCCGTGACGGTCGTCTGCGAACGGTCGACCGAACCGGCCTGCACGCTGCGAGACCTCGCGCCCGAAACCGACTACGAACTCTACTGCTATGTAGTTGCCGGAGGCCATACCTTCCGCAGCGAAACGATTTCGTTCACCACGCTCGAAAAGGGCGGAGCCCGAACCGACACCCGACGGGAAGGTCGTCTTCGGCACGCTGACCGTCTCGGAGCGCACCGCCACCTCGGCCACGGCCGCCGTCACTTACACCTGCGAAGGCGAAGCGACGGTCACCGACGCGGGGTTCCTGCTGAAAAAGGCGGGGCAGAGCGACGAGACCAGACAGTCGTGCGGTACGGCAGCGACCTCGCTGCGCTACACCTTCACCGGTCTGAGCGAAAACACCTCCTACGAGGTCGCGGCCTACGTCGTCACGCCGTCGAAGACCTGGCGCAGCACGGCCGTCGGGTTCACCACCGAGGCAGGCGCCGTCACGCCGCCCGACAACAATACCCGCCACAAAGGCTGGGCGGAACTGCCGAACGAAGTGTCGAACGGCGACTACCTCTACGTCGACCATGAATGCGCGATGGAAAAGGGGCCAGAGCCCGCAACTTCACCGCCTGTTACAGCAAATCGAAGCTCTGCCCCGTGTGGGTCGCCGCGCCGTTGCACGACGCCTATGCGAAGAAGAACGTCGAGCGCAAAAATTCCTACAAGGACGATCCCGACCTGCCCTATGAACAGGTCGGGAAATGGGACGGTTACACGCGCGGGCACATGCTCGGATCCGCCGAGCGGCTGGTAAGCCGCGAGGCCAACAGCCAGGTGATGTACTTCTCGAACATCGGCCCCCAACTCGGCCAAAACGACTATTTCAACGGCGGCGGCGGTCAATGGAACACCGCCGAAGACTGGGGTGGACGAGCAGTGGCGCGGATTGGCCGATACCTGCTATCAGGTGGTGGGCTGCTATTGGGCCAACACCAACAAGAAGGTCTCCGGTACGACGATCCCGACCCACTATTTCACCGTGCTGCTCAAAGCCAAGAAGAGCGCCGGAAAGAAATGGGTGGTGAACTGTACGCGCGACGAGCTGCAATGCATCGCCCTGTTTATCGAGCACAAGTCCTACTCGAAGAACGCCGTGACGAAACCCGCTCAATTCGACTCGAAAGGCATCTTCATGCGCGTCTCCGATCTCGAAGCGAAGACCGGACACAAATTCTTCATGAACGTTCCCAACGCTCCGAAGGACACCTACGACACACGCGACTGGAACTTTTGATCGTATCCCGGCATTGCCCCTCGACACCCGCCACAGAGTTCGGACTGTCGAAGAGGCAATGCCGGGAAACACGACGGCCGTCGAAACGGGGAGCGGTCCTCGTATAACCGCACCGAACGATAAAACAAAAAACCGATTTTCGACCCTGACATGTACCCCTGGGGCGACGCACGACCCTATCACAGCTATGCGGCCTACTGCCGCCGCACCTTCGGCCGGCCGATACAGAAACTTCCGGTCGACGGAGGTTTCACCTGCCCCAACCGCGACGGCACGGTAGGACACGGCGGCTGTTCGTTCTGCTCGAACGAGGCCTTCACGCCCGCCTACTGCGACCCGCGCCGCACCGTCCGGCAGCAGGTCGACGACGCGATCGCCTTCCACCGGCGCGGGTTTCCGGCCGGAACGGGATTCCTGGTCTACTTCCAGTCGTACAGCAATACCTATGCGCCGCTCGAACGGCTCCAACGGCTCTTCGGGGAGGCGCTCGCCTGCCCCGGCGTCGCGGGAATCGTCGTGGGCACCCGTCCCGACTGCGTGGATGCGGCCAAGCTGGACTATCTGGCCGACCTCGCCCGCCGCACCTACGTCTGCGTCGAGTACGGCATCGAATCGACCTCCGACGCCACGCTGCGCACGATCGACCGGGGCCACGACTTCGCCGCGGCACGACGCGCCGTCGAGGCGACGGCCGCACGCGGCGTCGCCGTGGGCGCGCACTTCATCCTCGGCCTGCCCGACGAGAGCGACACGGAGCTGCTCGACCGCACGCGCATCATCAACGCGCTGCCGCTCGCCACGGTCAAGTTCCACCAGTTGCAGTTCGTCGAGGGGACGCGCATGACCGACCTCTACGACGCGGAGCCCGCGCGGTTCCGCCGCTGGACGGCCGCTGAATACGTCGACCTGACGGCCGAAATCCTGCGCCGCCTGCGGCCCGACATCGCGCCGTCGAACGCATCGCGGGCCAGACACCGCCCCGCATCCACTGCCGGCGGCCGTGGGGCAACCTGCGCGGCGATGCGCTGTGGCGGATGCTCGAAAAAAGACTCGTCGAAAAAAACGCGCATCAGGGCGAATTTTTCGTATCTTCGCAGCGTTAATCGTTCGCTGTCATGAAAAAGACCCAGGGTAAACCGTCAGGCGGTCGTCGGAACCGTCCTCGAATATGTCTGGATGATTTTCGGCATGTTCATCTACTCGTTCGGGTGGCTGGCCTGCATCATGCCCGCCAACACGCTGGGGAGGCGGTGCAGCCGGTCTGTCGCTGCTGTTCTACCATATCACGGGACTACCCATCGGCATGTTGACGCTCATCGTCAACGGCGTGCTGCTGCTCATCGGCGGCACGATCGTGGGGTGGAACTTCGGCATGAAGACCATCTTCTGCATCGCCATGCTCTCGGTCACGATGTCGGTGCTGCAACCGCTGCTGGCCGCCGTTACGCCGGCCGGGCAGACGCTCTTCGCGCTCGATCCCGTCAGCGACCGCATCCTGCTGGTCATCCTGGGCGGCATCATCGCCGGCATCGGCATCGCCATCTGCTTCCGGCAGGGCGGCTCGACGGGCGGCACGGACATCATCGCCATGATCGTCAACAAGTACAAGACGATCAGCTACGGCCGCATCGTGATGACCGTCGACTCGATGATCATCCTCTCGTCGCTGTTCGTGGGCGACATGGGCGTCGACTCGGTCATCTACGGCTTCGTCGTCACGGCGGTGCTGGGCTATACGGTCGACGTGATCCAGGCCGGCAACCAGCAGTCGAGCCAGATCTTCGTCTTCACGCGCCGTTACGAGGCGATGGCCGACCAGATCATCGCCACCACGCGCCACAGCGCCACGATCCTCGACGCTACGGGCTGGTACTCGAAGGAGGACATCAAAGTCGTGGTCGTGGTCTGCCGCAAGCGCGAAACCTCCCAGCTGCTCAAACTGGTGCGCGGCGTCGACGGCGACGCCTTCATCTCCGTGGGTTCCGTCATGGGCGTCTACGGCAAGGGCTTCGAAGCCCTCAACAAGGTCTGACGACCGCTCCTCAACCGAAACCTCCGACCGTCCGCCGCGACGGTCGCCAATCGATAGCGCCTATGCGAAACATTGCCTTCCCCAACCTGCTGAAAACCCTTCGGGAATATGTTCTCATGACCGCGGGCCTGCTGATCTACTCGTTCGGGTGGATCGCCTGCATCAAGCCCATGGAGGTGGCCGCCGGCGGCGGCACGGGGCTGGCGATGATCGTCAGCCACACGGCCGCCGAAATGTGGGGCGTCGACATCCGCATCGGTACGGTATTCCTGACGATCAACGCCTTCCTGCTGCTCCTGTCGGGGCTGACGGTGGGTGGAACTTCGGTTTCAAGACCCTCTTCTGCATCGTCGTGGCATCGGGATTCATGGCGCTCATGGAGCCCTATTTCATGGTCCACTACCCGCCGTCGGGCGACGTGCTGGGGCTCGACGACAAGCTGCTCACGATCATCCTCGGCGCACTGCTCGCAGGCGCCGGCATGGCCGTCTGCTTCACCGCCGGCGGCGCCACGGGCGGCACGGACATCGTCGCCAAAATCTTCCACAAATACTGGGGCGTCGCCTACGGCAAAGTCATCATCTACACCGACATACTCATCATCGGCTCGACGCTGCTGGTAGGCTACGGCCTCTCGGACGTGGTCTACGGCTACATCGTCACGGTGGTCGTCGGCACGTCGGTCGACCTGCTCATGGCCGGCAGCCAGCAGTCGAACCAGATCTTCATCGTCACGGCCGACTACGACCGCATGGCCGAAGCGATCCTGCACGAAGCCGACCGCGGCGTGACGCTCATCGACGCCACGGGCGGCTACTCGCGCCACGAAATCCGCATCGTCATGGTCGTCTGCTACAAGCGCGACGCGGGACACGTCCTGCGCATCGCCCGCGACGTCGACCCCAAAGCCTTCGTCACCATCGCATCGGTTTCGGGCACCTACGGCGAAGGATTCCGCAAACTGACCCAACTCCGCTGACCTGCCCGATGGAGCGTTACGCCGATATCGTCCTGCCGCTGGCGCAGCCCGCCTACACCTACGCCGTCGCCGACGGTCTCGACGTGGAGGAGGGGCAGGCCGTGGCCGTGCAGTTCGGGGCGCGGCGCATCTACACGGGCATCGTCTGGCGCATCCACGGCCGGCGGCCCGACTTCCCCGCATCAAGACCGTCTCGCGGGTACTCTACGACCGTCCGCTGCTCGACGCGCGGCAGCGCGCCCTGTGGGAGTGGATGGCCGACTACTACCTCTGCACGCTGGGCGAGGTGATGCGCTTCGCCCTGCCGCAGACGATCAAGCCGTCGGGCAACAGCGAACAGGAGTTCGCCGACCGCGAATACCGCCCCCGCACCGAGCTCTACGCGGCGCTCGACGCCTCGCTGCACGACGAGGAGCGGTTCCACGACCTCATGGAGCGGCTCGCGGCGGGCGCCGCGCCAGTACGCCGCGCTCCTGGCCATCGCTTCGGCCGAGGGCGGCGACCGCATCTCGACCGGCGAGGTGCCCCGACGGCTCTTGGAGGCCGACGCCGCGACGCTGGCGGCATTGCAGAAGAAGGGCCTCGTCACGCTCACCCGCCGCGAACGGGCGTCGAACGCGGCTGCGTGCGGTTCCAGCTTCCGACACTCACACCGGCCCAACAGAGCTGCCTCGATACGATCCGCAACCACTTCGACGCCGGACGCCGCACCGTGCTGCTGCACGGCATCACCGGTTCGGGCAAGACCGAGCTCTACATCCACCTGATCGCCGAGGCGCTCGCCCGCGGCGGCGACGTGCTGCTGCTCGTGCCCGAAATCGCCATCACGGCGCAGCTCATCGCGCGGCTCGAACGCATCTTCGGCAGCCGCGTGACAGCCTACCACTCGAAGCTCACGCTCGCGCGCCGCACCGAAAGCTACCTGCGCCTGACGCGCTCCGACGGCGGGGAACTGGTCGTCGGCGCCCGCTCGGCGCTCTTTCTGCCGCTGCGGCACCTGCAACTGATCGTCGTCGACGAGGAGCACGACACGGGCTACAAGCAGACCGACGCGCAGCCGCGCTACAACGCCCGCGACGTGGCCGTCGTCATGGCACGCCTGCGGGAGGCCCGCACGGTGCTGGGCAGCGCCACCCCCTCGCTCGAAAGCTACGCCAACGCACTGGGCGGCAAGTACGGACTGGCGACGCTCGCCGAGCGGTACGGCGACGCACGGCCGCCGCTCGTGCTCGTTTCGGACACGCTGCGTGCCGTCAAGCGCAACGAGCGCAAGACCCATTTCAACCGCCTGCTGCTCGACAAGCTCGCCGACGTACTCGCCCGCGGCGAGCAGGCGATGCTCTTCCAGAACCGCCGCGGATTCGCCCCCTACGTCGAGTGCCGCGCCTGCGGCTGGACGGCCCGCTGCCCCCGCTGCAACGTGACGCTCACCTACCACAAGCGCGACGACCGCCTCCAATGCCACTACTGCGGCCACGTCGAAACCGTCCCCGTCCGCTGTCCGGCGTGCAGGGCCGGTGAGGTAACCCCCGCGGGATTCGGCACCGAGAAGGTCGAGGAGGAGCTGGCGCGCCTCTTCCCCGCGGCGCGCATCGAGCGGCTCGACCGCGACACGGCGACCTCCGAACGCGCCTACCGCGCCATTATCGACCGCTTCGAGAGCGGGCAGAGCGACCTGCTGGTCGGCACGCAGATGATTACCAAAGGGTTCGACTTCGCACGGGTCTCGCTGGTAGGCATCCTCAACGCCGACAACCTGCTCTTCGCACCCGATTTCCGCGCCGCCGAACGCGCCTTCCAGCTGATGACGCAAGTGGCCGGACGCGCCGGACGGCGCGACGCGGCGGGCGAAGTGGTGATCCAGACCACGGAGCCCGAACACCCCGTCATCCGGCAGGTCGCCGCGGGCGACTACGAAACGATGGCGCGCACGCAGCTGGCCGAACGGCGCGCCTTCGCCTATCCGCCCTACGCACGGCTGATCCGCCTGACGCTCCGCCAGCGCGACCGCGACCTGCTCTACCGGGCTTCGGCGGCGCTCGCCGTGGCGCTGCGCGGCCGTTTCGGCAGACGGGCCATGGGGCCGGTCGCTCCGCCCGTCGACCGCATCCGCGAGGAGTACATCACCGAATTCCTGCTCAAAATCGAGAGCGGCGCCTCGGCCTCCCGTGCCCGGGAAGTGCTGCGCGAGGTGCTCCGGCAGACGCTCGGTGCGAAAGAGTTCCAAACCGTAACGCTCAGCTGCGATGTCGATCCTCAGTGATACGGTGCGCGGCGTCGGACGGCTACTCTTTCCCGTGCGGTGTCCGGTCTGCGGCGGCGAGATGCCGCCCGGCAGCCGCGTGGTCTGCACCCGCTGCCGCTATGCCGTGCCGCTCACGGGCTTCTGCTATGCGACCTACAATCCCTTGTGGGAGCGGCTCGGCGCTGGTTCCCGTCGAACAGGCTTCGGCCTTCCTCTACTTCATCCCCGGCAGCGGGTGGCGCGAGCTGATCCACCGCTTCAAATACGACGGCGCATGGCGCCTTGCACGCGATATGGGCGTATGGTACGGTCACTGCCTGGCCGACAGCGGCCTCTACGACACGGTGGACCGGATCGTCCCCGTGCCGCTCCACTGGCGCAAACGGTTGCGCCGCGGCTATAACCAGGCGGAGTACCTGGCCGAGGGGATCGCCCGCGCGCTCCGCGCCGAAGTCGACCGCCACAGCGTCCGCCGCATCCGCAACAACCCCGCACAGGCGCTCCACCGCCACGCCGAGCGGTGGGACAACGTCGAGGGAATCTTCGCCGTGCGCTGTCCCGAAAGGCTCGCGGGGCACCATCTCCTGCTGGTGGACGACGTGCTCACTACGGGCGCCACACTGCTCTCATGCGCCGAGACGATCCTGCGCGCCGCGCCCGACTGCCGGCTGAGCGTCGCGGTGCTGGCCGTCCCGCAGCGGGAGTTCGGCCTCGACGGATGACGGGCGGGAAAATGTACCGTCAGACGCTCTGCGAACGGTGCCGATGCGGCTTCGGTTGGCCGTCGGCGAAGGAGCCGCACGAGCCGGAGCGAGTTGCAGACCGCCGCGCGGGGCGGTGACGGACTGCCGACATCGCCGGACGATGTTCCCTCTCGGCACGAAATGTCTCCGGCCGTTTATGCGGACGGATATTTTATTTTTCACGCTTAATTTTATTTATTGCGCAGCTTTGCGTAATTTTGAATCCGAAACCGAATGCCATGTCACAGGAAAACAATACGACACCGTCCGCACGCAACCGCGAAGCCTACACCGCACTGACCGAAATGGGCGGCAACGTCCCGCCGCAGGCCGTCGAACTGGAAGAGGCCGTGCTGGGTGCGCTGATGCTCGAGAAGGATTCGATCATCACCGTGCAGGAGTTCATCACGCCCGAGGCTTTCTATACCGAAGAGCATCGGTTGATCTACCGCGCCATCGAGGAGCTGTCGTCGGAGTTGAAGCCGATCGACCTCTACACCGTCACCGAGCGGCTCAAAGTCAAGAAGGAGCTCAAAAAGGTGGGCGGCGCCTCCTATCTGGCGCAGCTCACGCAGAAGGTCGGTTCGGCCGCCAACGTCGAGTTCCACGCCAAAATCGTGGCGCAGAAGTACGTGCAGCGCGAACTGATCCGCTCGGCCACGGAAATTCAGCGCCGTTCCTACGACGAATCGACCGACGTGACGGACCTGATCGGCTTCGCCGAGCAGGAGATCTTCAAGGTGGCCGAAGGACACGTGAAACGCTCCGTGCAGTCGGCAGCCGACGTGCTGGCGCGCACGCTGGCGCAGATCGAGGAGAACGCCAAGAACAAGAGCGCCTTCAACGGCGTGCCGTCGGCTTCATGGCGCTCGACCGCGTGACGATGGGCTGGCAGCCGTCGGATCTGATCATCATCGCCGCCCGCCCCCTCGATGGGCAAGACGGCCTTCACACTCACCATGGCGCGCAACATGTCGGTCGACCACGAGCAGGCGGTCGCCTTCTTCTCGCTCGAAATGCCTGGCGCACCAGCTCATGATGCGTCTGGGTGGTGGCCGAGACGGGCATACCGGGCAACGATCTCAAACTGGGCCGGCTCTCGCCCGAACAGTGGCGCCACCTCGAATCGGCCACCAAGCCGCTGGGAAGCGCCAAACTCTTCATCGACGACACGCCGGCGCTGTCGGTCTTCGAGTTCCGCTCGAAGGCGCGCCGTCTGAAAATACATAACGACATCAAAATCATCATGATCGACTACCTGCAACTGATGACCGGCGGCCCGCAGGCCGCCAAGGGAGGCAACCGCGAACAGGAGGTGTCGTTCATCTCGCGCACGCTCAAAGCCATCGCCAAGGAGCTCAACGTCCCGATCATCGCCCTTTCGCAGCTGAACCGTTCGACCGAGTTGCGCGGCGGGCTCGAAGCGGCCGCAGCTGTCGGACCTGCGCGAGTCGGGCGCCATCGAGCAGGACGCCGACATCGTGGCCTTCATACACCGTCCCGAATACTACGGCATCAACCAGGACGAGAACGGAATGCCCACGGCGGGCATGGCCGAGCTGATCATCGCCAAGCACCGCAACGGCGCCGTGACCGACGTCAAGCTGCGCTTCCTGAAAGACCAGGCGCGCTTCGCCGACATCGACGACGCCGACCTGCTGCCGGGCGGCGCGCCCGCACCGGGGCAGCAGTACGACGATTTCGCCAGCGATTCGAACGCACCGGCAGGCTTCGCCCCCGGCCCCGCATCGATGGTCTCCACCGAATTCGACATCACGCCCCGCCCGCTCGGCGACGAAGCCCCCTTCTAAGGCCATGTTCGTCCGTATCGCAGCAGGAGCCGTCGCAGGCATCGACGCCGTGACGGTCTCGGTCGAGGTCAACGTCGCCGCGGCCGGACAACTGGGCCTCTTTCTGGTCGGACTGCCGGACAACGCCGTCAAGGAGAGCGAGCAGCGCATCCGCGCGGCCTTCGAGAATACCGGTCGCAAGATGTCGGGCCGCAAGGTCGTGGTCAACCTCGCTCCGGCCGATCTGCGCAAGGAGGGGGCGGGTTTCGACCTGCCGATCGCCGTGGGCATCCTCGCCGCCACGGAGCAGGTTCCGGCCGAGGCGCTCGACGGGACGATGCTGGCGGGCGAACTGTCGCTCGACGGGACGCTCAAACCCGTGCGCGGCATCCTTCCGATGGCCGTCAAGGCCCGCGAAGAGGGGCTGCGGCGTCTGATCGTCCCGTGCGACAACGCCTGCGAAGCGGCCGTGGTCGAGGGCGTGGAGGTGATCGGTGCGGCATCGCTGGGAGAGACGGTGGAGTACCTGCGCGGCGACCGGACGATCGCACCGGCGGCAGCTCCCGCCGCCTTCGCGGAGGAAGAGGGCGGCTACGCCGAAGATTTCGCCGACGTCAAGGGGCAGGCAGCCGTCAAGCGGGCGCTCGAAATCGCGGCGGCGGGCGGCCACAACGTGCTGATGATCGGCGCGCCGGGTTCGGGCAAGACGATGCTCGCACGCCGGCTGCCCTCGATTCTGCCGCCGCTGACGCTCGACGAAGCGCTCGAAACGACCAAGATCCACTCCGTCGCGGGCAAGATCGGAGCGCACCGCGGCCTGCTCGCCGAACGGCCCTTCCGCGCACCGCACCACCTCACGTCGCAGGTGGCGCTCATCGGCGGCGGACAGTCGCCCCGCCCGGGCGAAGTGTCGCTGGCGCACAACGGCATCCTCTTTCTGGACGAGCTGCCCGAATTCGGCCGCAACGTGCTCGAAGTGCTCCGGCAGCCCCTCGAAGAGCGGCGTATCACCGTCTCGCGGGCGCGTTACAGCGTCGAGTATCCGGCCAACTTCACGCTGGTGGCGGCGATGAATCCCTGCCCGTGCGGCTACTACAACCATCCTACGCGCGAATGCACCTGCCCGCCGGGTGCCGTACATCGCTATCTGGGCCGTATCTCCGGCCCGCTCATGGACCGCATCGACCTGCACATCGAAGTGACGCCGGTATCGATTCAGGAGATGGCCTCCGCCGAACGCGGCGAACCGAGCGCCGCGATCCGCCGGCGGGTCGTTCGCGCCCGCGAAGTGCAGCGCGACCGATTCAGGGGCGTGGCCGGCGTCTACACCAACGCGATGATGACGGGCCGCATGGTGCGCGAATACTGCCCGGATCGACGCCGAAGCGCGCATGCTGCTCGAACGGGCCATGGAGCGGCTCAGCCTCTCGGCACGCGCCTACGACCGCATCCTGAAAGTGGCGCGCACGATCGCCGATCTGGCAGGCGACGAGCGGATCGGCACGGTGCAGATCGCCGAGGCGATCGGCTACCGCTCGCTCGACCGCGAGTCGTGGGGACGATGACTGAAAAAATTAAGAATGAATATTACATACAGATGAAACGGGTGATTCTTTCAGGCGGCGGCACAGGCGGCCACATCTATCCGGCCGTCGCGGTGGCCGAAGCACTTCAACGCCGCTGCGGCGACGGGGGTGGAACTGCTCTTCGTCGGCGCCGAAGGCAAAATGGAGATGGAGAAGATTCCGGCGCTGGGTTACCGCATCGTAGGGCTGCCGACGGCGGGACTGCAACGGCGGTTCGCGCTGTCGAATCTGGCGCTGCCCTTCAAGGTACTCAAAAAGCGTCGGCCGTGCGCGCGGCGCACGATCCGCGAGTTCGGCGCCGACGTCGTGGTGGGATTCGGCGGCTACGCCTCGGGACCCGTGCTGTGGGCCGCGCAGCGATCGGGAATCCCGACGCTCATTCAGGAGCAAAACTCCTACGCCGGTCTGACGAACAAGATCCTCGCACACGGTGCGCGGCGTATCTGCGTGGCCTACGACGGCATGGAGCGCTTCTTCCCCGCCGAGCGGATCGTGCACACGGGAAATCCCCTGCGCGGGACGCTTCGCCGTGCCGACCGAGGCCGACCGGCTGGAAGGACTGGCAGCTTTCGGGATTGGACGCCGCACGCCCCACGGTGCTCGTCGTGGGCGGCTCGCTGGGCTGCCGCACGCTCAACGAGACGATGAAGGCGTGGCTCGCGCGGCAGGAGTTCCGGCCGCCGTTCCAGGTGATCTGGCAGACGGCAAATATTACGAGGCCGAGATGCGGCGCTTTCTCGAAGAACATCCCGCGCCGGGCGTCTGGCAGGGGGCCTTCATCGACCGTATGGACCGCGCCTATGCCGCGGCCGACGTCGTGGTGTCGCGCAGCGGCGCCTGCTCCGTCTCGGAGCTGTGTCTGGTGGGCAAGCCCACGCTCTTCGTCCCCTCGCCCAACGTGGCCGAAGATCACCAGACCAAGAACGCGCAGGCGCTCGTCGACCGGCAGGCTGCCGTTCTGGTCGCCGACGCCGAAGCGCCCGCACGGGCCATGGAGACGGCGGGCGAACTGCTCGCCGACCCCGCACGGCGGGCGCTGCTCGCCCGCAACATCGCGGCGCTGGCCGTGCCCGACGCGGCGGAGCGGATCGTCGACGAAATCGAAAAAATCTGGTAAGATGGAGATACAACGCATCTATTTCATCGGCATCGGCGGTATCGGCATGAGCGCGCTGGCCCGCTATTTCCTCCACGAAGGCCGCGAGGTGGCCGGTTACGACCGCACGCGGTCGGCACTCACCGAGGCGCTCGCGGCCGAGGGAGCCGCCATTCACTACACGGACGACACGGCGGCCATTCCCGCCCCGTTCCGCGAGCGGGAGGGCACCGTGGTGGTCTACACCCCCGCCGTGCCGGACGACCACTCCGAACTGAGCTGGTTCCGAGACCACGGCTTCACCGTCGAGAAACGGTCGCAGATGCTGGGCCACCTCTCGGCCGGCAAATACGTGATGGCCGTGGCCGGCACGCACGGCAAGACCACCACCTCGACGCTCGTCGCATGGCTCAACCGCGAGGTCGAAGGGACCGGAAGCGCCTTTCTGGGCGGCATCTCGAAGAACTTCGGCAGCAATCTGGTGCTGGGCGACGGGCCGCGGCTCGCAGTCGAAGCCGACGAGTTCGACCGCTCGTTCCTCCGCCTGCGGCCCGACGTGGCGGTCGTCACGGCCGTAGACGCCGACCATCTCGACATCTACGGCACCCACGAAGCCGTGAAGGAGGCTCGCACAGTTCATCGAGTGCATCCGGCCGGGCGGCGCGCTGGTACTCAAAGCAGGCGTCGACGTGGCGCTGCGCAACGACGCCGTCACGGTCTACCGCTACGCCTACGACACCCCCTGCGACTTCTACGCCCGCGACGTGCAGCTCATCGAGGGCGGGCACTACCGCTACGATCTGGTCACGCCGTCGGTGTGATCGCCGACTGCACGTTGGGGATCCCCGGCTGGGTCAATGTCGAAAACGCCGTGGCGGCTGTCGCGGACGATGGGTGCCGCCCGCGCCGAAGGAGGGACGCTCGACACAGAGCGACTGCGGCGTGCGCTGGCGGCCTTCGAGGGGGTCAAACGCCGCTTCGAATTCTACGTCAATACCCCGCGGCAGGTCTACATGGACGACTATGCCCACCATCCGCGCGAACTGGCCGCCGCGCTCACCTCGGTGCGGCGGATGTTTCCGCGTGACGGCGCTTTTCCAGCCGCACCTCTACACCCGCACGCGCGACTTCTACCGCGAGTTCGCCGAGGCGCGTCGCAGGCCGACGAAGTGCTGCTGCTGCCGATCTATCCCGCACGAGAGGAACCGATCGAGGGCATCGCCTCCGAGATCATCGCCGAACGGGTCCATCGTCGGCCGCGAAGCGCTGGCGGCGACGCTCGGCGCAGCCGCGACCGACGTGGTCGTCAGCTTCGGGGCGGGCAACATCGACGCCTGCTGCGATGCCGTGGCGGACGTATTGCGTAAAAAAGCCTGACGGATGCCCAGACCGCTGCGATACACGCTCATCGGGCTGCTGTGGGCCGCCGTGGCCGGGTACATCGTCTACTCGGCCGCACGGGTGCGGACTCACCGGCGACAGCTCGTCGTGCAGCGGCTCGATATCGAGATCGCCGACAGTTCGTCGCACGGGCAGCTCGTCACGGGCGGCGCAGTACGGCAGTGGCTGGCGCGCAGCGGCGTGAAAACCGTCGGTGCGGCGGCGCGCGAGGTCGACCTGCGGAGCATCGAAGGACTGATCCTGCGCAACGGGTTCGTGGCCGACGCCACCGCCTCGATCGACTACGGCGGCGTGCTGCGCATCGCCGTGCGCCAGCGCCGTCCCGTCGTGCGGCTGCTGTTCGACGGCTACAACGCCTACGCCACCGACGAAGGGTATCTCTTCGCGGCGCCGCAGTCGTCGGCACTCTACGTTCCGGTGATGACCGGTTCCTACGCCCCGCCCGCTCCGGCCTCCTACACGGGATCGATAGCGGATTACACCGCCGCGCGGATCGCCGAATCGGAGGGCCGCATCGCCGAGATCGAACGCGAAAAATATCCGCTCTACCGCGCCGAGCGCGAGAACGACGAAAACATCAAGGCGCTGCGGCGCATGACGATCAAGAAAGGGCTGTTCGAACGCCGCGAAAATTTCGAGCGCCGCGTGAAGGAGCTGCGTGAAAAAAAGGCGCGGCTGCGCCGCGAATACCGCTATACGGCGCGGGTCTTGCAGGAGCGCATCGATAAAATCTCCGCCCGGCAGGCGGCCGAACGGGAAAAACAAAAAAAGTTGCGGAAAAGCTACGAAGATTTCCTGAAACTGCTTAACTTTGTGGTGCTCGTCGAAAAGGACGATTTCTGGCGATCGGAGATCGTCCAGATCGTCGTGGCGAAAAGGCCCGGACGGAGCGCCCGAGATCGAACTGGTACCCCGCACGGGCAGCCATACGGTGATTTTCGGCAGCCCCGACGACGCGGAGGAGAAACTCGCGAAACTGCTGACGTTCTACCGCCGCGGATTGCGGAACATCGGATGGGAAGAGTACCGCACGATCAACGTCAAATACAAAGAACAAGTGGTGTGCACAAAATAGAGCGTTGCCTGCACCGGAGCGGCGGCCGAAAGACCGTCCGCAAGGCAAACGCCCGATGAAACAAAGCTGACAAACGTGGAGAAGAAGAATTACATCGTCGCAATCGACCTGGGATCGTCGAACGTCGTGGTGGCCGTCGCCGAACGCGACGCCGAGGGACGTCCGGTCGTCCGCAGCATCGTCTCGAAACCTTCGCAGGGAGTGAAGGCGGGCATGATTACGAATATCGAGCAGGTGAGCAATTCCATCAAGGCGGCCGTCGAGACCGTTGGCGAGGAGCTGGGCATCCGCATCACCGAAGCCTACACCGGCATTTCGGGCGATTTCGTGCGCTGCGCCCGCCACACCGACCACGTCTTCACCTCCGATCCGCAGAACGGCGTCAACCGCACCGACGTGGAGGCGCTGTTCGACCGTATGCGCAACGTGCAGGCCCCCGACGACGAGACGATCATGGAGCGCATCCCGCAAAACTACCTCGTGGACGAAAACCAGGAGGTGGCCGACCCCGTCGGATCGTTCGGCAAGCGGCTCGCATCGACCTTCAACTTCATCCTTTGCGCCAAAACCCCGATCGAACGGCTCAACCTGGCGCTGCGCCGGCTGGGCATCCGCTCGCTGGGGATGTACGCCAACGCGCTGGTGACGGGCGCCGCCGTCCTCTCGGCGGACGAGAAGGAGGAGGGTGCGGCCGTGGTCAACATCGGCGGCGGCGTGACCGACGTGGCGGTCTACTACCGCAACGTGCCGCGCTACATCGCCACCATCCCCATGGGGGGGGGCGATCAACAACGACATCCGCACGCTGGGCATCCTCGAACGTCACGTGGACAGCCTCAAACGCAAATTCGGTTCGGCGGTCGCCGAGCTGGCACCCGAAAACAAGATGGTGAGCGTCAAGGGACGCACCGCCAAGGAGACCAAGGGATATCCTGCTGCACAACCTGGCCGTGGTGATCGAATCGCGCGCCCGCGACATCGCCGAATACGTCGCGCAGGAGATCCGGGATTCGGGATTCGGCGACAAGCTGGCCTACGGCATCGTGCTGACGGGCGGCTCGGCGCAGTTGCAGCATATCGACGAACTGTTCCGCCGCGTAACGGCATGGAGGTCCGCATCGGCACGGCCGAGGAGGCCGTCGACGAGACGTCGCGGGAAAAGGTCGCTTCGCCGGCCTACTCGACGGCCGTCGGACTGCTGCTCCGCGGCGCCGCCCACGGCGACTGCGCCGTGACCGATATCCCGCGTCAGGAGGTGCGGCACAGCCCGCCGGGCCGACGATCCCGCGCGCGACCCCCTACTCTGCCGGGAAGCCCGCGACAGGCGTTTCGGCAGCGCCCTACACACCGCGGCCCGCGGCCGCACCGACTCCCCCGCCGACGACTCCCGCGGCGAACGCCGCAACGGAAGGGGCGGCGCAAGGGGCCGCAGCCGAAACCGCCGAGACGCCGCATCGTCCGGAAACGGGGCCTGCTCGACAAGCTCAAACAGAAGTTGGGAACCCGCCTGGACGACTTCTTCACCGGATCGGAAGACGAAGAGATCTGAGTCGCCCGACCGGGCAAGGCGGCGGGAAGCCGAAACAATATGAACGAGAAAACGCAAAACCGGCCGGCAACCGGAACGAACGCCCGACGAAAAAGAGGTTAAGGAATTATGAGTGACGATCTGATGAACGAAATTGCTGCGGCAAAAAGATAAATCTTCGATAATCATGGTGGTGGGCGTCGGCGGTGCCGGCGGCAACGCCGTGAACCACATGTGGAACCTCGGCATCAAGGACGTCGGGTTCATGGTCTGCAACACCGACGCACAGGCGTTGGACAACAGTCCCGTCGAGGAGAAGGTGCAGCTGGGGCGTGAAGGTCTCGGTGCGGGCAACGATCCCGAAAACGGACGCAAGGCGGCCATCGAATCGCTCGACGACATCCGCCGCAGGCTCGAAGCGGCCGGCACGCGGATGCTCTTCGTGACGGCCGGTATGGGCGGCGGCACGGGCACGGGCGCATCGCCCGTAATCGCCAAACTGGCGCATGAAATGGGCATCCTCACCGTCGGTATCGTCACCTCGCCGCTGGCCGTCGAGGGCAAGATCCGCTACGAACAGGCCTTTCGGGGCATCGAGGAGCTGAGCCGCAACGTCGATTCGCTATTGGTCATCAACAACGAGAACATCGTCGAGATGTACGGCCGCCTCTCGCTCAAACAAGCCTTCGGCAAGGCCGACGACATCCTCGCATCAGCTGCCAAGGGCATCGCCGAGATCATCACCGTCGAAAGCGACATGGTCAACGTCGACTTCGCCGACGTGTCGAAGGTGATGCGCGACAGCGGCCGCGCCCACATGTCGGTGGCTACGGCCGAAGGCGAACACCGCGCCGCGGAGGTGGCCCGCGCGTCGCTCGAATCGCCGCTGCTCGACCATACGCTCATATCCGGCGCGAAAAACATCCTGCTGAACATCTCGACCTCCGACGCCGATTCGCTGGCGCTGGACGAGGTGATGGAGATACTGAAATACATCCAGTCGCACGCCAGCGTACAGGCCCTCCGACGGCACGGTGCACGACGCCAACATCATCTGGGGCACGAGCGTCAAACCGCAGCTGGGGCGGCGCATCGAGCTGGTCGTCGTGGCGACGGGATTCGACAGCGCGGCGATCGAGCGCGCCGCGAAACCGGTCGTCCCGCCAGCCGACGTCCTCGCCGCGCAGCCCCGCGAAGAGAACACGGTGCTCGAACCGATCAAACCGCGCCCCATGCCGACGCTGCGGCCCATGACGCAGGTGATGCTGGGCGAACGGCCGACACGTTACAAGAATATCGAGGCGCAACTGGCCGTGCCGGCCTACCGGACGCGCAAGGCCGAGCTGATCGTCGAGACCTCGACCAGCCGCAAGGAGGTGCTCAAGGAGGAGGGCGACGCCGCGGCGAAACCTCCGCAGGAGAAGGGCGGCTCGCTCTTCGACTGATCCGTCGGCAGGCAGTGCAAAACGAAAATAGACGAATTTGGAAGGCAGTCTGGTCACACTCAACCCCGTAGACATCGGTCTGCTCCTGCCGGGAGCGGTCGCGGTGTGCCTGCTGGCGGTCTCGGCCCTCGTTTCGGGCGCCGAGACGTCGTTTTTCTCGCTCACGCCGCACGACATACGGGACATCAAGGCACATCCCGAAAAATCTTCGAACGACGCCATTCTGCGGCTGCTCGGCGACGTCGATCAACTGCTCGCTACGATTCTGGTGGTCAACAATCTGGTGAACATCTGCATCGTCATCCTGGCCGCACGCATCATCAACCTGCTCTTCACGTTCGGCTCGGCCGGCATGCGCTTTCTCTTCGAATCGGTCATCGCCACCTTCCTGCTGCTGCTTTTCGGCGAGATCATCCCCAAGGTATTCGCCCAGAGCCGCCCCCTGCGGTTCGCCCGTACGGTAGCGCGCCCCATCCTGCTGATGCGCTGGCTGATGCGCCCCTTCGCCTACATCCTGATCCGCACGAGCAGCACGATCAGCGAACACGCCGCGCGTCGCAACGAGATTTCGCTCGACGAGCTGGCCGACGCCGTCGACATGACCGCCACCGCCTCGGCCGAGGAGCACAACATGCTCTCGGGCATCGTCAAGTTCGCCAACACCGAGGTGCAGGAGATCATGCGTCCCCGCGTGGATGTCGTCGCCGTCGGAATCGGCGACAACTACCTGAGCGTCAAGGAACGCATCATCGCTTCGGGTTTCTCGCGCATTCCGGTCTACGACGAGGATCTGGACAATATCAAGGGAATCCTCTACGTCAAGGATCTGCTGCCCTACATCAACAACGGCGACGAATTCGGCTGGCAACAACTGTTGCGAAAAGCCTATTTCGTGCCCGAACACAAGAAGATCAACGACCTGCTGGAAGAGTTTCAGTCGAACAAGGTACACATGGCCGTCGTGGTCGACGAATACGGTTCGACGCTGGGCATCGTCTCGCTCGAAGATATTCTCGAAGAGATCGTCGGCGAGATTTCGGACGAGAGCGACGCCGTCGAAAGCGCCTACACCAAGCTCGACGACCGCAACTACCTCTTCGACGGCAAGACCCACATCGGCGACTTCGAACGCATCCTGCAACTGCCCGAAAACACCTTCGCCGACGTCAAGGGCGAGGCCGAGACGCTGGCGGGGCTGATGCTCGAAATCAAGCGCGATTTTCTGAAAAAGGGCGACGTCGTGACCACGCACGACCTCCGTTTCACGGCCCACACGATCGAAGGCCGACGCATCGACAAGGTACAGGTGACGCTGCCCGAATAGACGGCCGCGCACCGGATTCCCCAACCCGCTCAATCCCGAAAAGATGACCCTCCGCTGCATCCTCGCCCCGCTGGCTTCGCCCGACACGCTTCGCGGGCAGGTGACCGATGCCGACTGGGCTGCTGCGGCCGCATTCCCGCCCCGCCGACGGGCCGAATACCTCACATGGCGCGCCGTCGTATACCGCGAACTGGGTGCCGTGCCGATCGGCTACGACGCCGCGGGCGGCCCCGTGCTGATCGGCGATCCGCGCCATATCGGCGTCTCGCACGGGGGCGGGCACGCGGCCGTCGTGATCTCCGACCGCCCCTGTGCGGTAGACATCGAATCCGAGACACGTCGTTTCACCCGCGCGGCGGCGCATTTCCTTACTCCGGCCGAGGCCGCACTCGGCGACGATCCGCGCGTGGCGGGCGTGGTCTGGTGCGCCAAGGAGACGCTCTACAAGCTGGCCCGCCGTCGCGGAATCGACCTGCTGCGCGACCTTGCGATCGAACGGATCGACTTCGCGGCGGGCGAGGTCGTCGGCCGCGTCCGCGGCGGCGAACCGATCCCGATGCGGCTGGAACTGCGCGAAGGGCTGATCGTCGTCCACACCCTTTGATCCGCAGCGACATCCGCCGCACCGCCTTCTCTATGCAGCGACCGATCCGGAAATCGACGACAACATACGCACCCGGACCGGGCGCACACGAAATCACCCCTGCTGCAATGTATCGCAGCGGGGGTGAAAACCGTTTCCGGCGGCGGAAAGCCCGCGTCGGTCAACTCCCGTGCAGGGGTTCCCAGCCCAACCGCAGATCGGGAAGTCCGGTCAGTTCGCGCACCGCCCGACGCCCCTCCTCGCCCAATGCAAGCGAATAGCGATTAACGAAGAGCGCGATATGACGGTCGATCACCTCGTCGTCCAACTCCCGAGCGTGTTCCCTGACGAACGGCCGCGACACCGTCGGGTGTTCGAGCGCGTAGGCGATGCTGTCGTGCAACACCCGATCGGAGGTGCGACGCACCTCCGCCGGCAGTTCCCGACTCGCCACGATGCCGCCCAACGGCAGCGGCAGTCCCGTCTGCCGCTCCCACAACGCTCCCAGATCGGCCACCAGTTCCAGATTGTGCCGCGCTCGTAGGTAAAACGCCCTTCGTGAATGAGTACGCCCGCGTCGAACGCACCCCGTTCGACCGCTGCGGCGATCTCGAAAAGAGCACCGGCGTACGGTCGACGATCGAGGGAAAAAAGCGCAGCAGCATGGCATTGGCCGTCGTGAGTTCGCCCGGAATGGCTACGCGCCGGATCGGCGACCGGTCGCCGCGGCGCCGCACGAGCAACTGCCCGTTTCCCCGTCCGAGTGCCGATCCGCTGTCGAGCAGCGCATAACGGTCGACGACGGCCGGCAGCACGGCATAGCTGATCTTCGAAATATCGGGTCCGTCGGGCGACGAGACGCCTTCGTTCAGCTCCTCGATATCCTGGAATCCGACCTCGAACGCGAGGCCCTGCGTCGGGATACGACCGTTGAGCAATGCCTCGAACATGAACGTATCGTTGGGGCAGGGCGAAATACGGAGGCGCAACCGGTCAGTCATCGTCGTCGGCCGAAAGCCGTTTTTTCGCGACCGCCTTCTCCGACCTTCTCCGACCGCCGAAACGGCCGATCAGGAAGCCCGCCAGGAAGATCACGGCCCAGATGACGAGCGTCGTGATCTTGCCCATGGCCCAGACGTAGATCTCGCTCGAATAGAAAATCAGGAGGAAGAAGAGCACCAGCGCGGCGGCGATGCCGATCATCCATTTGGTAGATGTTTTCATAAGCCTATCGGTTTGAATTTCAAGTTTATCACCCCTTCCCGACACCCCCGGCGGATCGGCGAAGGGGAAGTCGATCCTGCGAAGAGACGGATCCGATTTCGCCGACGAGCAGCGCCAACTCCCGTGCCAGCGCCTCGCAGGCATCGGCTACGCGCCACACGCCGAAGGGTTCTCCCACGCGGTTGGAGACGGCACGCACCTCGGCGGCCGGTACGCCCAGCGCCGCAGCGACGGCGAAGAACGCCGCCCCCTCCATGTTCTCCACCTCGGCTCCGGCAGGTGCCGCCCCGCTGCGTGCGACGCTGTTCGAAACCGCCGTGCGCAGCCCCGGAACAGCGAACGTCGGACGATAGACGTCGGCATACCGTTCCGGCAATCCCTCCACGCGCTCCTCGGCGACGGCGACGACCTCGCCGACGGCAACCTCCGATGCGGGATAGACGCCGGCGATGCCCGCCAGCAGCAGCAGATCGGGGCGTTCGTCGACGACCGCACGCGCCGTCGCGGCGGCAGCAGCGGCAAGGCCTACGCCCGTGATGCGGTACGCGACGTCGGGACAGCGGCGCCGGAAAGCCTCGGCTTCGCCCGCCGTGGGGAAGAGGACGACCGTGCGCATACGTCTACCGGCCGACGACGGCTTCCAGCTCTTCGACCGTCACGGGGATCGTACGGTCGCCGAGGATGCGGCAGCCGGTGTCGGTCACCAGCAGGTCGTCTTCGATGCGGATGCCGCCGAAATCGAGGTAGCTGCTGCGCAGCAGGTCGTAGTCGACGATCCCACGGAACTTGCCTTCGGCTTTCGCACTTGTCGACGAGCGCCGGGATGAAGTAGATGCCCGGTTCGTCGCTCAGGATCGTTCCTGGGCGCAGACGCCACGTGGCGCGGTGGAGGCAGGTAGCCGACTGCGCGGCGCGCTCGGCCACGAGCGAATAGTCGAAACTGCGCTCGCCGATGTTCTCGCAGTCGTGCACGTCCATGCCCAACCCGTGTCCCAGTCCGTGGGGCATGAAGAGGTACATGGCGCCCGCGGCGACAGCGTCGTCGGCCGAACCTTTGAGCAGCCCCACGCCGACGAGCCCCTCGGCCAGCTTGCGGTAGGCTTCGAGGTGTACCTCCTGCATGTACATCATTCCCGGGCGCACGATGCGTGCGATGTGGTCGTGGCACGCCAGCACGATGTCGTAGATCTCGCGCTGCTGCGCCGTGAAACGGCCGCTGACAGGGTAGGTGCGCGTGTGGTCGGAGCAGTAGTTCATCAGGTTCTCGCCGCCGGCATCGACCAGCAGCAGCCGTCCGTCGGCGAGCACCCCCTCCGAGTTGAGGTTGTGCAGCGTCTCGCCGTGCTGCGAGACGATCGACGGGAACGACACGCCGAGCCCCATCGACTTGGCGACGCCCTCGATCGCACCGGCGATCTCACGCTCGACGACGCCCGCGCGGCACATCCGCATGGCGGTGGTGTGCATGGCGTAACCGATGTGGAAGGCATCCTCCATCTGCGCCACCTCCTCGGCGCTCTTGACCTCGCGCATCTCCGCGACGGCGAACATCAGGTCGACCGACTTGTAGTCGTGCAGCAGCGCAGGAGCGATCCCCAGCAGCGCCGAGAGTTGCAGCTTCGTTTCGCCGCGGTAGGGCGGCAGGTAGTGTATGCGGCGGCCGAGCCGGATCGCGGCGGCCAGATAGTCGGCCAGCGCGCCGCCAGCGGGCGGCAGTCGGCGACGCCCGCGCGGGCGCCTTCTTCGCGCAGCGTGGGCTGCGGCCCCGTCCAGATGATGTCGTCGACGGTGAAATCGTCGCCGAAAAGCACCTCCTCGCCCGTATCGGCGTCGATAACGCCCGCGAGCGACGGCCGGTCGAGGCCGAAATAGTAGAGGAACGTCGAATCCTGACGGAAATAGTAGGCGTTGTTGGGATAGTTGTTGGCTGAGGGCTGGTTGCCCGGCAGCAGGATCAGCCCGCCGCCCGTCTTCGCGCGCAACTCGGCGCGGCGCGAAACGTAGGTTTTGACCGGAAACATGTTCGTTGATTTTTTTTCTTCCATTTCTCGCCTCGGCAATTCGAGTAAATTCGATTGCGCTCGGCTTGACGAAATGGTTGTCTTTTTTTACGTCGTCTCCCTACCGGCGGTTGCCCAGCAGCCGCAGCATGTAGAGAAACAGGTTGATGAAATCGAGGTAGAGCGACAGCGCACCCAGCAGCGCCATTTTCTGCATCGGCTCGTCGACCTCGGCGCCGGAGTAGATCATCCGCTTGATCGTCTGCGTGTCGTAGGCCGTCAGCCCGACGAAGAGCAGGATGCCGACGTAGGTGACGATCCACATGAGCATCTCGCTTCGGAGGAAGAGATTGACCACCGAGGCGAGGATCACGCCCACGAGGGCCATCGTCAGCAGGTTGCCCCACGACGAGAGGTCGCGCCCCGTGACGAAACCGTAGAGTGACATCGCGCCGAACATGCCGGCCGTGACGAGGAACGTCAGGCCGATCGATCCCAGGTCGTAGACGAGGAAAATGGTCGACAGCGTGGCGCCGTTGACCACCGAATAGGCGATGAACATCAGCGTGGCCGTCAGGAACGACATGCGCATGATGTTGGCCGCCAGGACGAAGACGAGCACCAACTCGGCGACGATGAGGCCGAGGAAGACGAAGCGGCTGCTGAAAATCGCCTGCAACAGCGTTTCGGAGCCGGCCACCGTATAGGCCGTCAACGCCGTCAGTGCCAGCGCCATAGTCATCCAGAGATAGACGTTGCGGAAAAGCGTCGCGCGCGCGGCATCGGGCTGCGCGGCGGCAAGGGTCGGTTTGGTTGTTTCCATTTTCGTGTCGAATGATTTTGTTATTTTGACATTTCTTTTCGTTTTTCCCTGCAAAAGGCGTGCGGCGAATCAGTCGGGCTGCGAATTCGAGGCGTCGGCCAGCACCATGCGGTAGAGCTGGTCGCCGCGCCGCACGAGCGAAGGGGTTTTCAGCGAACAGAAGACCCCTTGCACGGCCTCCTGGGCAGGAGCATTGCCCACATAGGGGTCGGCCGTCAGTTCGACCACGCCCGTCGTCGGCCCCTGGAAGAAGAGCTCGTCGCCGCGCCGCACGGGCGACGCCTCGACCCATACCTCGGCCACCGACTGCTTCTTGAAGAAGTTGGTCACCCGCCCCACGTAGACCTTTGCGGCGCGTGGCCGACGACCCGTAATGCTCGCTATGTTCGGCCATCGGCGCACCGGCATAGTAACCCTGCCAGAAGCCGCGGTTGAAGACCGTCGCCAGCTCCTCTTTGAGCGCCGCAGCCAGTTCGGGCGTATATTCGCCCGTCTCCATCGCCCGCAGGGCGCGGTCGTAACACGCCACCACCCGTTTGACGTACTCCCGCACCGCGGGCACGCCCTTCGATTTTGAGCACGCGCACGCCGGCGCCGACGAAGCGGTCGAGGAAGTCGATCGTGCAGAGGTCTTTGGGCGAAAGGAGGTATTGCCCCTCGGCGGCGAGCTGCGCGCCCGTCTCCACGTCGGTGAGCGTATATTTGCGGCGGCAGATCTGGCGGCAGGCGCCCCGGTTGGCCGAACACCCCGTCTCGTGCAGCGACAGGTAGCACTTGCCCGAAACGGCCATGCACAGCGCGCCGTGGGCGAACATCTCGATGCGCACCGGATCGCCCGAAGGGCCGCAGATCTGCTGCTCGTCGATCGCGCGGGCGATGCGGCCGATCTGATCGAGCGACAGTTCGCGCGCCAGCACCACCACGTCGGCCCACTGCGAGAAGAATTTCACCGCCTCGCTGTTCGTGAGGTTGCACTGCGTGGAGATATGCACCTCCATCCCGATGCGGCGCGCGTAGAGGATCGCCGACAGGTCGGAAGCGATCACGGCGTCGACCCCCGCCGCGCGGGCGAGGTCGACGAGCGCGTGCATCTGCCGCAATTCGTCCTCGTAGATCACCGTATTGACCGTCAGGTAGCTCTTCACCCCCGCCGCGCGGGCGATCCCGACGATGCGTTCCAAATCGTCCGGCGTGAAATTCGCGGCCGACTTCGACCGCATGTTGAGCTGCCCCACACCGAAATAGACGGCGTCGGCTCCGGCCTGTACGGCCGCCTGCAACGCCTCGTAGCTCCCGGCCGGAGCCATCAGTTCTATGTCGCTTCGTTTCATCTCGAATGTTTTTCTCGTGCCGCCGCTCTTTTCCGACAGCGTTCTGCATCGCAGGCGGTTCGCCCCTCTCGCACGACGGACTGTAACCCGCGGAGACTCGTCCGATTCCGACCTCCGAGGCCGAATCGCGAGTTTTTTCGGGAAATCGAATCGTCTATTTCCTGCGTCCCATCAGGCTGCGGGCGTACTCGCGCAGCGGCTCCTTGCGCGCATCGGGGACGTTCAGCCCGTCGAGCGTCGCCAGCGCTCGGTCGAAACGCAACGAAATCTGCTGCTCCGTGAGGCGCGGCACATCCAGCGCGTCGAAGACGGCGCGCACACGGGCGATCTTCTCCGCAGGCGAAAGCGCCGCATCCTTGTAGGTGTGGCGCAGCACCTCGCGCTGCTCCTCATCGGCACGGCTCATGGCCGTGACCATCAGATAGCTCTTCTTCCCTTCGAGAATGTCGCCGCCGATGGTCTTGCCCAACTCCTCGCCGCCGTAGCTGTCCAGCAGGTCGTCCTGCAACTGGAAGGCCATGCCCAGTTCGATGGCGAACTGGTAGAGGCGGCGGCTCTGCTCCTCGTCGGCACCGCCCAGAATCGCACCCATCATGGCCGAACCTGCCACCAGCACCGACGTCTTCAATTCGATCATCGACATGTACCCACGACCGAAACCTTCTGCTTGCTCGAAATCCATGTCGTACTGCTGCCCTTCGCAAACACCCAGCGCCATCGTGTTGAAGACCTCCAAAATACGCGGCAGCAGTGCCGGCGGTGCCTGCGCCAGCAGCCGGTAGGCGCTGATGAGCATGGCGTCGCCCGACAGAATCGCCACGTTGCCGCCCCAGCGGGCGTAGACCGAAGGTTTGCCGGCGCACGGCGGCATTGTCCATGATGTCGTCGTGCAGCAGCGTGAAGTTGTGGAATATCTCGACGGCGGCGGCGGCGGGCAGCGCGACGTCGACGTCGTCGGCAAACAGCCCGCACGACAGCAGCAGCAGCATCGGGCGCAGGCGCTTGCCGCCGCCCGCGAGCGAATAGCGGATCGGATCGTAGAGCCGTTCGGGTTCAGTAGGCAGCTCACGCTGAGCGAGATAATTTTCGAGAAGGTCGAGAAGCTGTTCGTTGGTCTGCATTTTTCTTACGTTTGATCGTTCGTTCGCGACAGCCGTTTTCCCGCCTCGGCAAAACCCGAACGAAGTTCGGCATTGCGCTCGGCTTATCGAAAACGTCGGCGAATACACGTCCAAAGATACGAATAAGCGAGAGCAAAAGCAAACTCGTTTGCATTTTGCCGAGCGGGAGTATCTTCGGCGAAGCCAAAGTACGAATAAGCGAGGGCAATGTCGAATTTATTTGAACATTGCCGAGCGGAAGTATCCAAGGCGAAGCCAAAGATACGAAAAGTCGGGCGCAGAAGCAAGCGTCGGCTTGATTATGCCGAGACGGAGTATCTAAGACGCGATCAAATATACCTAAACTCTTTTGCAAACACATCAAATTTGATGATAACATATCAAGTCGGCGCCTCACAGCAAACAAATTATCGACACAAATACCTAGCTTTGCCATCAAAATAACGATAGATGAAAACAGACTGTTTGAAAGGAATTGACACCTTGCGCTACTCGGATATTTTTTGGCTATGTATTCTGACAATGGAAGCAGTTGCCTGCATCGCAACCATTCTCACGTATTGGTCTATATGTATTCCGGGGAACTGGAAATAAAGGAACACAAGAAAATTACCCGATTGCACAAAGGGGATTGCGCATTTATTCGTAAGGATTTCAGCGTGCAGCTCACCAAACAAGCATGCAAAATGGAGCAGTTCAAGGCCGTATTCCTAATGTTCACGGATAAATTTCTGCGTAACTTTTACTGCCGCTTGGACAAGGAAAGTCTGCCGGAAAATGCACGACGAAGCAAAGTCAGTCTGTACAGACTGCCGTCCGACCGTCCCGACATCGTAAGCCTGTTCGAGTCGATGACCCCATACTTCAATTCCGGCATCCGACCTACGGACGAACTGTTGGAATTGAAGATGACAGAAGGATTGTACGTACTCCTGAATACGGACAAGAACCTGTATGCCTCGCTTTTCGACTTCGCCGACCCGTGGAAAATCGACATCATGGACTTCATGGAACAGAACTACATGAACGACCTTACGCTGGCGGAAATGGCCAATTATACCGGGCGGAGCCTTGCCACGTTCAAACGTGACTTCAATAAAGTAAGCGACCTGTCTCCTCAAAAATGGGTGATACGCCGCAGACTGGAAGCAGCCCATGCGCTCATACTGTCCGGCACACGGAAAGTGACCGACGTTTGCTACCGTGTAGGCTTTAAAAACCTTTCCCACTTTTCAAAAGCATACAAGGGACTGTACGGATATTCCCCTGCCCACAGCTATTGATCTTTTATTCAAACGAACGGACTTATGGATATTCAAGGACAAGAAAACCAACTTATTCTCGCATTCCCGGACAGGGAAGTACGCTGTTTGGATACGGCAGACAACAGAATCAACCGGATGTTGGAACGGTCGAACATATCCATCATCGGGAACAATAACCGTGTGCTGTTGCATTTCGAATCGGAAGATAGTGCGGAAGAATTGCTAACGGGAGCCGGATTCCTGCTTATCGTCAAAGGGGATGGAAACGAAGTGGACATGGGAACGGTCATTGTACGTTGTTCCTCCATATTGGGCATGACCGGGCTGAAACTCATCATCGGGCAGCTGCCCGGACTGGGTGCAGGCGTATCCCGGACTGCAAACGGATGCAGCGTCACCATAGGCGACCGAGTGGTCATCAACGGAGTCACCCTCTATCTGCAAGAAGACCATTCGCGTGTCAGCATCGGCGATGACAGCCAGTTGAGCTGGGGCGTGGATGTGGTGCACAGATGCCCACACGATTACCGACCTCGAAGGAAACCCTGTCAATTATGCCGAAAGCATTGAGATAGGCCGTCACGTATGGGTGGGCAAGGATGTCAAGATAGGCAAGAATGTGCGAATCGCCGACAACAGCATTGTAGGTTGGGGCAGCATCGTTACCAAACGGTTCGACGAGCCGAACGTAATCCTTGCAGGCACCCCGGCCAAGATAGTGAAGCGTGGCATAAACTGGGACCGCAAGTGCATCAACAAGTACGCGAAAGGGTTGTAACTGCATTTCCGTTCTTCTGAACTGTACGGCAAAACACTTTGAGCCGACGGGCAAAGCCTTTTCATAACAAACCCGCTACCTTTGCACCGGAATTTTAAAAACAAATATACAATGGACATTTTTGAAAAAGACCTTTCTGGCGCTATGGTCTCACCCGATGAACCGGGCTATGACAAACTTATCAGTACCATATTCGACACAATGGCTGCAACAGCGGAAATGAATGCAAAAGGCTGGCTCACGCCGGAAGAAGTGCATGAGTATCTGCGCCGTATTACGGGCAGGGAGATTGATAAGAGTACGACACTGCTGCCTCCGTTCTATGTGGATTACGGCAAGAACATCCACATTGGCAAAGGATGTTGGATTCAGCAGGGCTGCACCTTCTTTGACCGTGGAGGTATAACGATCGGCGATGGCGTATTCATCGGCCCGAAAGTGAATCTTATCACCATCAACCACGATCCGAATCCCGACAATCGCAACGCCACGTACGGTCGTCCCATTGTCATAGAGGACAAGGTGTGGATTGGCATCGGCGCTACCGTTCTGCCCGGCGTACATATCGGCTATGGTTCTATCATCGGTGCCAACAGCGTGGTTACACACGATGTGCCGCCTATGACAATTGTCGGCGGTAATCCGGCAAAAATAATTAAAGCGATTGAAACAAAAGACAAGGAGTAAACGGAACAGTAAAGAGTACGATTGTTAAGGCCGACGAAAGGAGGCAGCGTTTTCTTTTCTTCTGCTTTATTTTTACAATTTGCATCCGTAAGAGTCGCCAAACGAGCAAAGCAATGCAGGCCGCAGCAATTGGGTCGGTTGCCAAACCATTGTCCAAAAAATGAGGCAATTTTCACAACTATCTTAATTTCAAATATCTATATTCCCTATACAGATTTACGGAAAAAGTTTGGAGTTGAGGGAAATTTTCGTAACTTTGATGCGAATAAACGGCGCTCGCGCCACAAACCAACATTCTGCAACGATGAAAAAACTTGCAATAGGAATCGACATCGGCGGCATCAACACGGCCTTCGGGCTGGTGGACGAGAACGGCGACCTCTATGCCGATTCGGTCGTATCGACCAAGAAATTCCCGCTTTTCACCGACTATCCGGCCTATGTGGCCGAGCTGACCGAATCGCTGCATGCGCTGGCCGACAGCCTCTCGTTCGAATACGAGCTGGTGGGCATCGGCATCGGCGCGCCCAACGCCATTACCACACGGGCGTGATCGAACACCCGGCCAACCTGTGGAAGTTCCCCGTCGGCGAAACCAATCCCGACGAGAGCCGCCGCATGTTCCCGCTGGTGGACGACATCAAGAAGGCGTTCCCGGGCGTCGAGTGCCGGATGACCAACGACGCCAACGCCGCCACGATCGGCGAGATGATCTACGGCAACGCCAAGGGGATGAAGGATTTCATCATGATCACGCTCGGGACGGACTCGGTTCGGGATTCGTCGCCAACGGCGAGATGATCTACGGCCACGACGGCTTCGCCGGCGAATTCGGCCACGTGATCGCCGTGCGGGGCGGCCGCCAGTGCGGTTGCGGACGCCGCGGCTGTTTGGAAACCTACGTTTCGGCCACCGGCATCAAGCGCACCGTTTTCGAACTGATGGCCACCATGACCGAACCTTCGGAGCTGCGCGACATCCCCTTCGCCAATTTCGACGCGGCGATGGTCTCGACGGCCGCATCGCACGGAGACCCCATCGCGCTCGAAGCGTTCCGCATCACGGGCGAGTTGCTGGGATATGCGCTCGCCGACGCAGTGACGATCACTTCGCCGGAGGCGATCTTCCTCTTCGGCGGCCTGGCCAAGTCCGGAAAATACATCTTCGAGCCGACGCAATGGTACATGGAGGAGAACATGATGAGCGTCTTCAAGAACAAGGTAAAGCTCCTGCCCAGCGGTATCCAGAGCCAGAACGCCGCCATCCTCGGCGCTTCGGCGCTGATCTGGCAAGAGGTGAAACAGCTCGGAGCCTGATCCGTCCGCAACATCCGTACAGGAGCTATCCGCATGTCGGACGGCTCCTGTTTTTTATGCCGCGGTCACGCGCCGTGCCACCGGAAACGGCCGGTACACGGGACGACCTCCGGCAATATTTCCGCGAAACCATAGAACCGACCCAAAAACCTTTTCCTCATGAAACGAACCTTCACCCCTGCTGGCGGCCGCCTTTGCGACGACGGCCGCAGCCCAGAAACCCTACCACCGCGACCTCGCCGTGCTGGAAGTCAACCGAGAAGCGCCCCGCACCGAATTCGTGGAGTTCGCCTCGCGCGACGAGGCGCTCACGCGCTCCTTCGAGCGGAGCGACGCCTACCGCTCGCTCGACGGCGTATGGAAATTCCGCTATGCGGACGACGTCCGCGCCCCTGCCCGCCGACGCGACGGCCGCCGACGCCGACACTTCGGCGTGGAGCGACATCCGCGTTCCGGGCAACTGGGAGTTGCAGGGACACGGCACGCCGATCTACGTCAACACGCGCTACGAATACGCCACGATCGATCCCGCGCCGCCGCACCTGCCCGAGGCGATTCCGGCAGGCGTCTACCGCCGCACCTTCACCGTTCCCGAAGCGTGGGCGGGACGCAGGATCTACCTGACGATCGGCGGCGCCAAATCGGGCGTCTACGTCTATGTCAACGGCCGCGAAGCGGGTTACAACGAAGATTCGAAGAATCCGGCGCAATACCGCATCGACCCCCTCCTGCGTCCGGGCGAGAATACGCTGGCGCTCAAAATGACGCGGTGGAGCACCGGTTCCTACCTCGAAGCGCAGGACTTCTGGCGCATCAGCGGCATCGAGCGCACGGTCTACCTTTCGGCCGAAACGCCCGACGCGCTGCGCGATTTCGAGGTCGTATCGACGCTCGACGACAGCTACCGCACGGGGCTTTTCACGCTGAAAATGTTCCTCGCAGGCGATCGGGAGGTCGAGGCGGGCTACGAACTGCTCGATCCCGAGGGCCGCACCGTCGCCTCGGGACGGCAGCAGGCAACGGGCGAAGCCCTGTTCCGTGCCGAGATACCCGACGCAGCGCACTGGACGGCCGAAACGCCCCACCGCTACCGGCTCGTGATGCACGTGCGGACACCCGAACGGACGGTCTACGTTCCCTTCTCGGTGGGATTCCGCCGCTTCGAGTTCGCCGACGCCGCCGAGCGCGACGCCAAGGGACGCCCCTACCGCGTGCTGCTCGTCAACGGACAGCCCGTGAAATTCAAGGGAGTCAACCTCCACGAACACGACCCCCGCACGGGACACTACGTCGACGAGGAGCTGTTGCTCCGGGACATGCGGCTGATGAAGGCGCACAACGTCAACGCGATCCGCACCTGCCACTATCCGCAGCAGCGCCGCTTCTACGAGTTGTGCGACTCGCTGGGCTTCTACGTTTACAGCGAGGCCAACGTCGAGAGTCACGGCATGGGGTACGATCTGGCCGCGGGCCGCACGCTGGGCAACGACCGTGCATGGTGGCCGGCGCACGAGACGCGCCTGCGCAACATGTACATGCGCTGCCGCAACTATCCCTCGGTCTCGATCTTCTCGCCCGCCAACGAATCGGGCAACGGCTACAATTTCTACAAAGCCTACGAATGGCTCGAAGCCCGCGAGAAGGGCGAAGGCCGCATGAACCGCCCGATCTGCTACGAACGCGCACAGTGGGAGTGGAACACCGACATGTTCGTGCCGATGTATCCCACGGCGGGAATGCTCGAAGAGTGGGGACGCGAGGGCACCGACCGTCCCGTCGTTCCGTGCGAATACTCGCACGCGATGGGCAACTCCAACGGTTCGCTGTGGCTGCAATGGCAGTCGATCTACAAATATCCCAACTTGCAGGGAGGCTTCATCTGGGACTGGGTCGACCAGGGATTCGAACGCCGCGATGCAGCGGGAACCCTCTATTGGACCTACGGCGGCGACTACGGCGACCGCGAACCGAGCGACGGCAACTTCTGCTGCAACGGTCTCGTTTCGCCCGACCGCACGCCCCATCCCGCCATGGCCGAAGTGCGTTACGCCTACGCCGACATCGCCTTCCGTCCGGTCGGGCCGGCACGGGGGTCGTTCGAAGTCGAGAACCGCTTCTATTTCACCTCGCTCGACGGCTACGACATCGTTTACACGGTCGAGGCCGACGGCAAAGCGGTGCGCAGCGGCACGGTGCGGTTGCAGACTGCGCCGCAGCAGCGCGAGACGGTCGACGCAGCCGTCGGGAAACTCAAACCCGGACGGAATTATTACCTGCGCCTGCGGGCCGTGACGCGCACCGACCGGCCGGGACTGCCCGCCGGCACGGTCGTGGCCGAGGAGCAATTCCCGTTGCAGAAGGGCGCTCTGCCGGCCTATGAAAAGGAGGGCGAGAGGCTGGCGCTCTCGACGCAGGGCGACCGGATCGAAGCGGCGAACGACCGTGTCCGCTTCGCCGTCAACCTCACGACGGGAGCGGCGCTGAGTTATGAAATCGACGGCACGGAGCTCTTCGCCGACGGATTCGGCGTGCGTCCCAACTTCTGGCGGGCACCCGTCGACAACGACTACGGCGACGGAATGCCCCGCCGCACGCAGGTGTGGAAGGAGGCGTCGCGCGACGCCGACGCCGAGGTAACGGGCCGCATGGAGGGCGACGCGGCGGTGATCGCCGCGACCCGCGCGCTGGCCGGCGGCAACCGCGTGACGACGACCTACACCGTCTATCCGTCGGGGGCGGTCAACGTGCGGATGCACTTCGCCCCCGGCGAGGAGCCGATGCCCGAAATGCCGCGCTACGGCGTGCGGTTCCGCCTGCCCGAACGCATGGACGCCTTCGCCTATTTCGGCCGGGGGCCCGAAGAGAATTACTGGGACCGCAAGGCAGGCACCTTCGTCGGCCGTTACGAGACTTCGGCGCGGCGGGAGTGCTTCCCCTACGTGCGGCCGCAGGAGACGGGACACCACTGCGACACCGAATGGATCGATTTCGGCGAACTGCTGATCGTGGCCGACTCGACCATGGAGTTCAACGCCCTGCGCTGCACGGTCGAGGATCTCGACGGCGAACAGGCCGTCGGCCGCGACTACCAGTGGCACAACTGGACGAAAAGCGACTCCAACGAGGTGGACAAGGCGCGTAATGCGATGCGCCGCCAGACCCACGTGAACGACATCCCGGTACGCGATTTCGTGGAGGTATGCCTCGATTACCGCCAGATGGGGCTCGGCGGCTACGACAGCTGGGGGCCAAGCGCCCCGAGGAATCCCGTGACGCTGCGGACCGGAAAGCTTCCGCGACTGGGGCTTCACCCTCGTCCCGAAGCGTGCGAGAAAATGAAGCGCCGAGAATCAGGATTCACGGGCCGGCCATAAAGGCCGACGCCCTTCAAAAACGGACGGTGCGACTTCGCGAAGTCGCACCGTCCGTTCGTGTCGTGACGAAAGATTCCTCCCCCGCTATCCGTTCGTCCGGAAAGCCTTCTGCACGCCCTTGATGCGCAGGATGGCGTGGACGAGCGTGTCGACGACGCTCGTGGCAGGCACCTCCACGTCGACCGTACCCGTGAGCAGACCGCCCCGCGAAGCGAGGTTCATCGAACGGATGTTGAGTTTCAGGTCGCGGATCACCGTTTCGGTGATATGGTTGGCCATGCCCGTCGTATCGGCCGCCACGATGCGGATCGTCACGCGGAACGCCCCTTCGGCCGTCTGCCGCCAGCGGGCGTCGATGACGCGGTAGGGATAATTCTCGCGCATACGCCGTGCATTGGGACAGTCGGTGCGGTGGATCGTAATGCCCGAGCTGATCGTCACGAAGCCGAAAATATCGTCGCCCTTGATCGGGTTGCAGCACTTGGCGAGCTTGTACTCGATCTGGTTGATGTTGTCGTCGATCACGAGCGCGTCGGCCGAATGCGCGGGCCGCGCGGCAGCGTTCTGCAACTTGGCCTGCTCGGCTGCGGCGGCCGCTGCGCGCTCCTCGTCGGCCTCGCCCGACTGCCAGCGGGTGAGAATCTCCTTGACCGTCGCCAGATCGATCTTTTCGGTGGCGATCAGCCCGTAGAGTTCGGTTCCCGCTTTGAGCTTGTAATATTTGCACAGATACCCCACCGCCTCGTCGATCGTGAGGCCGAATTTCCAGTTTTTGAGCTTGCGTTCCAGCTCCTCGCGTCCCAGCCGCGCGCTCTTGGCCTGCTCTTCGCGGATGAAGGCCTTGATCTTGCTGCGCGCCTTGGCAGTCTTGACCGCCGAGAGCCAGTCGGCCTTGGGCGTCTGGTTCTTCTGCGTGAGAATCTCGACGATGTCGCCGTTATGGAGCGTCTCCTTGATCGGCACGGCGCGGCCGTTGATCTTGCCGCCCGAACAGCTGCATCCCAGATTGGAGTGGATGTCGAAGGCGAAGTCGAGTACCGTGGCCCCTTCGGGGAGCTTGCGCAGGTCGCCGTTGGGCGTGAAGACGAAGATTTCGCCCGACGACGGCCGCGAATCGAACCGCTGCGCCAGCGCATGGGGCGTGTTCTCCATCAACTCGCGCAGGCGGCCGAGCCACATCTCGCTCGTGAGCGCCCCCTGATTGACCCCCTTGTAACGCCAGTGCGCCGCGATGCCGCGTTCGGCCACGGCATCCATCCGCTCGGTGCGGATCTGAATCTCCACCCAGCGGCCGCCGCCGGCCGAAACGGTGGTGTGGAGCGACTCGTAGCCGTTGGACTTGGGGATCGAAATCCAGTCGCGCAACCGTTCGGTATTGGGGATGTAGTAGTCGGTGACGATCGAGTAGACGGCCCAGCACTGGGTCTTCTCCTCCTCGGGCGGACAGTCGAGGATGATGCGCAGCGCGAAGATGTCGTAGACCCCTTCGAACGGCACATGCTGCTTGTGCATCTTCGTCCAGATCGAGAAGATCGACTTCGTGCGGCTCTTGACGTGGTAGTTGAATCCCTGCCGGTCGAGCCGCTCGACGATCGGCGCCAGAAAACGGTCGATGAAGGTCTGGCGTTCGCGCTCGGTCTCCTCCAACTTGCGGTGGATATGCTCGTACTCGGCCGGTTCGAGATAGCTCAGGGCGATGTCCTCCAACTCGCTCTTGATCGAATAGAGGCCCAGTTTGTGCGCGATCTGGGCGTAGAGGTTCATGCTCTCCCAGCTCTTCTTGCGCCACTTCTCGCGCGGGAACATCCGCAGGTTGCGCATCACTTCGAGGCGGTCGGCCAGTTTGATGAGGATCACGCGCGGGTCTTCGGAGTAGCTCACGATCAGGTCGCGGAAGTTGGCCGCCTGCTCCTTCGAGACTTTCAGCCGGATCTTCGAGATGTTGCTCAGCCCCACGGTAATGCCCAGCACCTCGTCGCCGAAGCGGCGGCGGATTTCGGACGTCACGCCCATCAGGTCGCCCGCCTCGCCGCAGGCGGCGAGCCGCACCACGTCGTGCAGGATGGCCGCCAGCGTGGAGTTGCGCCCCAGTCCGATCTCGGAGATGACGATGCGTGCGACGCCTGCGGCGTGATCCAGCAGCGGAGATCCGTCGTAACGCACCTGTTTTTCAAGGCATTCGGCGGCATATGCCAGCGCCTCGTCGACGAGCCGCTGCGTGGTCTCGGAAAAATTTGCGGCGACGAGCGTCCGCAGCTCGTCGTAACGTGTCGTCTCCATAGCTCTGCACGATTTTAGCGGGATGCCCCGTTAACCTAACGCAACAAAGTTACAAAAATTTCACAAACCCCGTGCTTCGTCGCACCGTCGACACCTCTTTTCGTACGGGTTCCGTGCGGAAGGCCGGCGGAGCGCGGCGAACGGCCGGCAGCACAGGCCGTGCCGAGACCCTGCCGGAGTCGGACGGAGGGGTGAAACCGCAGGCATTCCCCGAAATACCGTCCCGCGACGAAAGAACGGTGCAATCTTTGTTTCGACAGCGAAAAACTTAATTTTCCGCCAAGCCGGACGCAGAGCCGAACTCGCACAGGCTACGCCGAGGCGGGAAAACGAAGAAGAAAATCTCGAAGACGATGATCCATACTACCGATTTTATCGCTACATTTGGCGTGAAAACCAAATGGAAGCACCTCATGGCCGAACAGAAAGTCTACGTCCCGACCGTCGGGGAAGAGGTCGCCAACGCCGTGTCGCACGGCGTGATGCTGTGTCTGACGCTCGCCGCTCTTCCCTTCGCCGCCGTGCGCGCCTACGTCCACGACGGAACGCTGGCCGCCGTGGCCGCCAGCGTCTTCGTCATCTCGCTGCTGCTGATGTTCCTCGGATCGACCCTCTACCACTCGATGCACCCCGCGTCACGCCACAAGGAGGTGTTCCACATCCTCGACCACATCTTCATCTACGTCGCCATCGCCGGAACCTACACCCCGATCGCACTGTCGGTCATCGGAGGCTGGCAGGGTACCTTCATTACGGTACTGCAATGGGCGATGGTGCTCTTCGGCATCATCTACAAGTCGCTCGCCCGCCGTTCGATTCCGGCGATCAGCCTGACGATCTACCTGGTGATGGGGTGGACGATCGTCTTCTTCATGCCGCTTTTCGTGCGTCACGCCTCGATGCCGCTACTCGTGCTGATCGCCGCGGGAGGCGTACTCTACACCGCCGGCGCATGGGTCTACGCCCGCAAAGGGTTCCGCTATCACCACATGGTATGGCACCTGCTCATCAATCTGGCGGCGATCTGCCACTTCACGGCCATCGTCTTCTACCTCTACTGAGATACTTATCCGCGCGATACTCCGCGATGTTTCGCGTCGGACTGCCGGAAAGAACGGGGAGAAGACGAAGGTTAAATTTGCGTTAAGGAATCCTTACCTTTGCGTTAATTCTGCGCGCATTACGCGAGAGAATCGACTTTTCGGTCTAAATTTGTCCTGCCTAACGAACGTTTTCGGAATGCGGCGCACGCCGGGCGGCGGAAACGAATTAAAACGGATTTATGGACCCGATTTACACAGTGATTATCGCCATTCTGGCAGTACTGGCCGTCTCAGGCCTCTTCGTCGGCGTCACCAACGACGCCGTAAATTTCCTCAACTCGGCTATCGGATCGAAGGCGGCCCCCCGCCGCGTGATCCTGATCGTGGCATCGATCGGAATCCTGGTCGGCACGCTCACGTCGAGCGGCATGATGGAGGTGGCGCGCAACGGAATGTTCGATCCGGGGATGTTCTCCTTCCACGAGGTGATCCTGCTCTATCTGAGCGTGATGTTCGCCAACATCATTCTGCTGGACCTCTACAATTCGTGGGGGCTTCCCACCTCGACCACCGTGTCGCTCATCTTCTGCCTGCTGGGCGCCGCGATCGCCGTTTCGACCTTCAAGATCGCCGGCAGCGACGCACTTTCGATGGGCGACCTGGGCGAGTTCATCCACGCGGGCCGCGCATTCGGCATCGTCGCGGCGATCCTGCTCTCGGTGGTCATCGCGCTGACGGTGGGTACGGCCGTGATGTACGTCTCCCGCCTGATCTTCTCGTTCCGTTACACGCGGGCCCTGAGCCGCTACGGCGCGCTATGGTGCGGCGCATCGCTCACGGCGATCATCTACTTCGCACTCTTCAAGGGACTCAAAGGGCCGCTGTCGCAGACGGCCTTCATTCATACGATCGAAAACCATATCCTTCTCTCGCTGCTGGTCTGCTGGCTGACATGCAGCCTCATCCTCTTCTTCGTCCAGCGTTTCAAGATCAACATCCTGCGCATCACGATCCTGGGCGGCACCTTCGCCCTCGCGCTCGCCTTCGCCGGAAACGATCTGGTGAACTTCATCGGCGTACCGATCGCCGGCTGGGACGCCTTCCAGATCGCCCGCCACGCCGGTGACTCCGCGATGACGATGGATGCGCTCAACGAGAACGTTCCGGCCAACTTCTCCTTCCTCGTCGGTGCGGGCGTGGTGATGATCCTCACGCTCTGGACGTCGCGCAAGGCGATGCACGTCACCGAAACCGAACTCTCGCTGGCCAGCCAGAACGACGAGCAGGAGCAGCGCGAATACGGTTCGTCGGCCTTCGCCCGCGCCATCGTCCGCGCGACGCTCAACACCAACCATGCCATCGAGCGGGTCGTTCCCCAACGGCTCCGCGAGGCGATCTCCCGCCGCTTCGAAGTGACGGACATCGAGCACACCGGCGCACCGTTCGACATGATCCGCGCCACGGTCAACCTCACCACTTCGGCACTGCTGATCGCCATGGCCACATCGCTCAAACTGCCGCTGTCGACCACCTACGTCAGCTTCATGGTGGCGATGGGTTCGTCGCTGGCCGACCGCGCCTGGGGACGCGAAACGGCCGTTTACCGTATTTCGGGCGTGATGACCGTCGTGGCGGGATGGTTCGTGACGGCGCTGGGAGGCTTCATCATCGCCTACGTCGTCGGACTGGCGCTCGTCTACGGAGGAACCGTCATGCTGATCCTGCTGACGGTGCTGGCGGGCTACATGCTCGTCCACAGCAACTTCATCAAAAAAGACGAAGAGCGCCGAAACGACGACCGCCGTCACGAACGAAAACGTCGTCGAAGAGATCGCCACGGTGGTCAGCTCGACGATCAACACCGCCACCCGCATCTACGACCGCACGCTGCTGGCCGTCTTCAAGGAGAACCGCAAGGTGTTGCGCGACCTCAACCGCGAATCGTCGGAACTCTACGAGCGGATGCACGAACGCAAATACCGCATGATGTCGACGCTGCGGATGCTGCGCGAGAGCGATCTCGACACGGCGCAGTACTACGTGCAGGTGGTCGACTACCTCAACGAACTGACCAAGGCGCTCACCCACATCGTGCGCCCCGCATACGGCCATATCGACAACAACCACGAAGGGCTGACCCGCGAACAGACGACCGACCTGATCCGCGTGGGCGACGAAGTGGAGGCGATCTACCGCCGCATCAACGCCATGCTCACGACCAACGACTTCGGCGACATCGACCTGGTGCTCTCGATGCGCGACCGTCTTTTCGAGACCATTTCGGACGCGATCAAGAGCGAGCTGCGGCGGTTCAACACCTCCGGCAAGGGGAGTACGAAAGCCAGTATGCTCTACTTGACGATCCTCAACGAGACGCGCACGATGGTGCTCCAGCTGCGCAACCTGTTGAAGGCGCAGCGCCACTTCCTCGAAACGAAGGGCGTCATCAAGAGCTGGCTCTATTACGCCAAATAAGCGGAATCATTTCGTATCTTCGGCTGACGCCTCAGATACTCCGGTCTCGGCAAAACGCAAACGAGTTTGCTTTTGCCCTCGCTTATCCGTATCTTTGACTTCGTCGAAGACACTCCCGTTCGGCAATGTTCAAATAAATTTGACATTGCTCTCACTTATCCGTATCTTTGTCGGGCGCGTCCCGAAACCGGACCGTTCACTGCAAACGGTCCGGTTTTTCATACGGAGCAAAGCCCGCCGCACATGCTGCGGCAGGCGAAACGAAACGCATCGCACGCTGAGCAACGAAACAAAGACGACATCATGGATATAGCCAAGACCAAACGGCGCGAAAACATCGCCGAATACATCCTCTACCTCTGGCAGCTGGAAGACTTGCTGCGGGCGCTGCAATTCAGCCCCGAAGCCGTTCACTCCCAGCTCATCGCCCCCCGCGACCTCTCCCAGCCGGAGCAGCGGCTCTATCTGGAATGGTATATGGACATAGCCGACCTGCTGCGGCAGGAGGGCAAGGGAGCGGCAGGGGCACCTCGACCATACGCTGCACCTGATTGCCGACCTGCACAACCTCCACCTGCAACTGATGAAGCTGCCCGCCGGGGCCCGCTACCGCGAACTCTACGCCCGCCTCGAACCCGAACTGCCCCGCCTGCGCGCGGTGCTGGGACGCAACGAGACGAGCGACACCGAACTTTGCTTTCCGGGCGCTCTACGCGGCGATGCTCTACCGTATCCGCGGCGAAGGAGGCCAGCAGGCCGTCGCCGACACGGTGGAGTATATTTCGCCCGCGATCGCCGAACTCGCTTCGATGTACGGCAAGGTGGAGCGGGGCGAGATCGATCTCTTCGAACGGGAAAAATAGCCGCAGACTGCGGCGAAGCGGAAACTGCCCTGTCGCATGGAAGAAGGGGTTGTCGCAGCCAGCGACAACCCCTTCTTCGGATTACGGACTCTTAAAAACGGCGCAGACGCAACCCCGCGGTGTCGGACGGCTCGCCGCGCAACCCCTGCGACGGCAATTCGCGCAGGTCGGCCACCGAGGAGAACCGCGCGAGGGTGCCACGCGGAGAACCGGCGTCGACCGACAACCGTTTCTCTATGCTCCGGCGTTCCGGACGGAAGACGCCGAGCGAACCGTGACGGCGGCTGCGCACGGTTTTCGCTACCGTACCCGAAGCCGCTGCGGAGGTGGTGAAAGGTTCCGACTCGAAAATCTTCGTCGTCCGTCCCCCGTTGTAACCGAACGCCACGGCGACATAGGTCGTCGACGGTTCGAGCATATCCGTGAAATCTACGGTACGATTGCCCGAATAGAGCGAATAATCGAATAATCCGTACGCTTTGAGAATATCCATATAGACCTCGGCATAAGCCTCCTTGCCCTCGTCGTAGGCCGTATACTCATCGTAGACGAAGACGTCGGCGAAATAGACCTCGTCGGTATTCGACGGCGTTACGTCGAATTTGGCGCCCGAAGCCGTAACGTCGTGGACGTTCAGGCCGATCGTCATCGTCGAAGGAACAAGTTCGGAGGTTCGCTGCACCGCGCTGGCGACCTCCGTCGTGCGCACGCCCTCGGTGCTGACGCCGAAGACGACGGCCACGTAATCGGTTCCCGCGTCGAGGTCGCCCATCGCCAGATCGGCGTCGGTGTCGACCGTCACGTCGCCCGTCCAGATATATTCGTTGCCGGCCCAGTCGATCTCGTAGCCGTTCTCCATCTCGATGAAGGCGTCCGCAATGGACGAAGGCGTATTTTTGTCGAACAGCTCCTTGCTGCACACGCCGATATAGTAGCGCGTAGCCGCATTGGACGGCCGGACGGAGATGTCGAATGCCGTCACGGAGACATTCCGGAAGGAGATGCCGAACGTGCAGTCGTCCGTCGGAACGAACGCTTCGGTACGCACCGTCTCGCGCGTCACGCCCGTCAGCGGCCTGCCCCTCTTCGGTCAGGGCGAACGCGTAGACCACGTACTCCGTATCGGGTGAAAGTTTCGTGAATTCGTAGCCGTCGGGGCCGATCGAGAGAAAGTCGGTCCAGTCGAGATCGTAACCGTTGGCCTGGTAATAGGCCGCCGTCTCTTTCAGGTCGGCGACCACCGAAGCGACGATTTCGGCGTCGGTACCCCATGTGTCGAAATCGGCCTTCGCCGCCAGATCGAAATAGTAGAAGCAACCCGTATTGGAGGGCGTCACCTCCACGTCGCAGGTCGATTCGGTCTCTTCGTGCGCAATGGCGAACTCGCAGGAGAAGGGCCCGGTGCGGAACTCGGTCTTCGAGATCGCCGACGTGGCGACCCCTTCGGCTGTCATACCGTAGGCATAGGCGTAATAGTCGGTGTCGGAAGCGAGTCCGGAGATCGTCTGTTCGCCGGTGGGGCCTGTCGTAAGGAACATGTCCAGCATCTCGGTGAACGTCTTTTCCAGCCAGGTCGGCCTGCCCCTGTATGTACTCGATGTCGCTGCGGATATAATCGACCTCGGTCGCATAGCTGTCGAAAAGCGACTTCTCGACCACCATCGGGACATAGCTCGCGGTATCGTCCGACGGCGTCCACGCCACTACGGCGCTGCTTCCGTCGATACCCGACACCCGAATGTCGAAGGTGAGTTCCGGCGTTTCGGGCGCCGGCTGCAAGAGGGTCACCACTTTCTTCTCAGCACCCTTATAGGTCAACGCGACGTTGGCGATGCGTACCTCGCCCTCGCTCGGATCGAACGAGAAGCCGATCCGGCCGGAAACGGAGTAATCGAACGAATGCACCCACGCATCGGTCGTCGAAGCGGCGATAGCCTCGCCCTCGACCGGATTTTCGACCTCGTATTCGAACCACGACGTTCCGCCTTCGGGCGAAACCGAAAGGGGCGACGCTGCGACCGCCTCCGGAAGTTTGATAACGGGCGCCGGCGCCTCGGGCGGTGCGGGATCGTCGGTGTCGCTGTCGCTGCAACCGCCGGCAAGAAGCGCCGAAGCGGCGAACAGAAAAGTCAAAAAACGTTTCATAGGCAAAATGGATTTTGTGTGGCGGTAAAACGGGGCTTTCCGAAACGCCCGTCGCCCTGTCACGGTTAAAAACGATCGATCCGCCGTCCGGCCTGCGGTTTCGCTCCGGAACGGCTTGCGGCCGGATTCGGGATCGGGCACATAGGCAAATATAGCGTAAAATAATTTATATCCAAACATCGTAACCCATTGCATTTCCAGCAGTTGAATTACACTTCCGAGCCGAAAGCAGCGGTTTTCGCACGAATCGGAAGGAAGAATCGGGATTGTCGGGGCGGATCGGTCGCGGACGGAGCGATCGGGTTACGGATCGTAACCTTTCGTTTTTTCGATCTTTTCCGGAATCATCCCCCCTCCGTTCCGTGCCCGAATTCCCCTTTTACTGCGGGATACCCTTTCCGCCGGAGCATCAGTCCGTTGACGGCGGCTGTTCATAAAATGTTGATAGGTTTTCCCTGCGAACGGCTGCGGCGCTTGCAAAAGCACTATATTTGCATACACAAGGATGACGGTTCCTTGCCGCCGCGTCATGCGGCGGAGGGATGAAAAGGGAACGCCTGTGCAATTCAGGGACTATCCCCGTAGCTGTAACTTCCACGACAAAGGCCGCACAATCTCCGCCACTGCCGCCAGCGGGCGACGGGAAGGCGTGCCGGCCGGAACGAGTCAGAAGACCTGCCGTCCTCCCTTCGTTCGGAGCTTTCGGGTCGAAGAGCCAGACGATGCGATCTGCCCTGCGGGGATTATCTGCCCGTACCGGCGCGGTCGCTGTCGTATCGCATTCATTCCCGCAACACCGCAGCCGAAATCGCCCTTTCCGATCGTGACCGGTCACGGAGCATCCGTGCGCGCCGGAAGCGCCGCAGAGAACGATTCGACAGGGATTGTCGCCATGAAGGGCGGAGAGGAGACTCTCCGTAACGCAAGTCCGACGGGATTTCATGCCGACGCCCGACCTAAGATAAGTCACCCCCTTCCGTCGGACGCATGTCAACTATGAGCAGTTCCGAAATTTTCATCACCAAGCGCGACGGCAAACGCGAGCGTTTCTCGATCGACAAGATCCGTGCGGCCATCGCCAAAGCCTTCCTCTCGGTCGGGAGTTTCGCCACCGACGAGATGCTCACCCAGATTCTGGGACGCATCCGCGTCGCGGACGGCACGACCGTCGAACAGATTCAGAACCAGGTCGAGACGGCGCTGATGGCCGAACGCTACTACAAGGTGGCCAAAGCCTACATCATCTACCGGCAGGAACATACCGAAGACCGCGAAGTGCGCGACAAGCTGCAATTCCTGATGAACTACTGCGAGGCCAAGAACCCCGCCACCGGCTCGAAATACGACGCCAATGCCAACGTCGAGAACAAGAACATGGCTACGCTCATCGGCGAGCTACCCAAGCAGAACTTCATCCGTCTCAACCGCCGCCTGCTGACCGACCGGTTGAAGGAGATGTACGGCAAAGAAGTCTCCGACCGTTACCTCGAACTGCTCGACCGCCATTTCATCTACAAGAACGACGAAACTTCGCTGGCCAACTACTGCGCTTCGATTACGATGTATCCCTGGCTCATCGAGAGGCACGATTTCGATCGGCGGCAATTCGAAGCGGCCGACCAATCTCAAGTCATTCTGCGGCGGCTTCGTGAACATGGTTCTTTATCGTGTCGAGTATGCTCAGCGGGCGCCTGCGCCACCACCCGAATTTCTGATGTATATGAACTACTTCATCGGCGCAGGAGTACGGCACCGACTATTTCAAACGGGCGGACGAGGTGGTCGATCTCTCGAAGAAACGGCGCACGATCGACAAGGTCATCACCGACTGTTTCGAACAGATCGTCTATTCGATCAACCAGCCGACCGGAGCGCGGAATTTCCAGGCCGTGTTCTGGAACGTTGCTTACTACGACCGCTACTATTTCGAGAGCCTGTTCGGAAATTTCCTCTTCCCCGACGGCAGCAAGCCCCGACTGGGAGTCGCTCAGCTGGCTGCAAAAGCGTTTCATGAAGTGGTTCAACCGCGAACGGACCCGCACCGTGCTGACCTTCCCGGTCGAAACGATGGCTTTACTCACGGAAAACGGTGACGTGAAGGACAAGGAGTGGGGCGATTTCACGGCCGAAATGTATGCCGAGGGACATTCGTTCTTTACCTACATGAGCGACAATGCCGATTCGCTTTCGAGCTGCTGCCGCCTGCGCAACGAAATTACGGACAACGGGTTCAGCTACACGCTCGGCGCCGGAGGCGTATCGACCGGCTCGAAGAGCGTGCTGACGATCAACCTGAACCGTTGCATCCAGTACGCCGCACGTAAGGGTATGCCCTATCAGTTCTTCCTCGAGGAGGTGGTCGATCTGGTGCACAAGGTGCAGTTGGCCTACAACGAGAACCTGAAATACATGCAGTCGAAGGGGATGCTGCCCCTGTTCGATGCGGGCTATATCAATATGTCGCGCCAGTACCTCACTATCGGTGTGAACGGACTGGTCGAAGCAGCCGAATTTCTCGGCATTCCGATCAACGACAATCCCGATTACGAACGTTTTACACAGGAAATTCTCGGAATGATCGAAAAGTACAACAAGAAGTACCGCTCGAAGGAGGTGATCTGCACGGCGCGCAGTACATCGCCCACCTCACGGGCGGCTCGGCGCTGCACATGAATCTCGAAGAGCACCTTTCGCAGCCGCAGTACCGCCACCTATTGCGCGTGGCGGCGCAGGAGGGGATGCAACTACTTCACGTTCAACATCCCCAACACGGTCTGCAACGACTGCGGACACATCGACAAACGCTATTTGAAGGAGTGCCCCCGCTGCCACTCGACGAACCTCGACTACCTGACGCGCGTGATCGGCTACATGAAGCGCATCAGCAACTTCTCGCAGGCGCGGCAGCAGGAGGCTGCGCGGCGGTATTACAACCGTCCGGAACGGATCGAGGGCGGCGTCGAAGAGCGCAGCGTGGCGGCACCGCGACGCGACGAATAGCCGACGGCCATGCTTCGTTACACCGACTACGACATCGTGTTCCGCGAGATCCCCGACGAGACGACGCTCGCCGTCAACCTCGCGGGATGCCCCAACCGCTGCCCGGGCTGCCACAGCCCGCAGTTGCAGGAACCGATCGGCGAACCGCTCACCGAGGAGGTCGTGGAGCGGCTGCTGGCGCGCTACGGCGCTGCGGTCACCTGCTTCTGCCTGATGGGAGGCGACGCCGAACCGCACGAGGCAGCGCGGCTGGCGCTCTTCGCCCGCCGGCTGCGGCCCGCCCTGCGCACGGGGTGGTACTCCGGACGTGCGACGTTGCCCGAAGGGTTCGATCCGACGGGAGTTTTCGACTACGTGAAACTCGGCCCCTACATCGCTGCGCGGGGGCCGCTCGACGATCCGGCGACCAACCAGCGGCTATGGCGCATCCGGCCCGACGGCCGGCGCGAAGATCTCACGCCGCGGTTCTGGCGCAAACGAGGCTGAAAAACCGATCGGGGAGAGCAATGCTCTCCCCGATTACGTCAGACCCCGTCTCCGCCGCCGATCGCCCCTCCTCGAACGGCCGGCGATGCTACGACCGCCTGCGGACAGACGCCCCGCGAGCGGCCGAACAGCGGACAAACAGACGAGAGAATCGGGCGATTCGAAAAAAATGCTTACCTTTACGCCTTGTTTTACAAGATTCGACGCCCGAAGGCTTTGTGTCCGGCGTCCGGTAACTAAAACTGAAATTTATGTCATTCAATCTGTTAAAAGGGAAGAAAGGAATCATTTTCGGCGCGCTCAACGAGCAGTCGATCGCATGGAAGGTAGCCGAACGCGCCGTCGAGGAGGGCGCCGAGATCGTGCTGACCAATACCCCCGTGTCGCTGCGCATGGGAACGCTCAACGAACTGGCGGCCAAATGCAACGCTCCGGTCATCGCGGCCGACGCCACGTCGGTGGCCGATCTGGAACACCTCGTGGACGAGGCGATGAAGCACTTCGGCGGGCCGTTCGACTTCGCGCTCCACTCGATCGGCATGTCGCCCAACGTACGCAAGGGCCGCACCTACGACGACCTCGACTACGATTACCTGCAAAAGACGCTCGACATATCGGCCATTTCGTTCCACAAGATGATCCAGGTGCTGCGCAAGAAAGACGCCCTGCGCGAATGGGGTTCGATCGTGGCGCTGAGCTACATCGCCGCACAGCGCACGCTCTACGGCTACAACGACATGGCCGACGCCAAGGCGCTGCTCGAATCGATCGCCCGCAGTTTCGGCTATATCTACGGCCGCGAGAAGCACGTGCGCATCAATACCGTGTCGCAGTCGCCGACGCCGACCACCGCGGGCAACGGCGTGCTGGGGCTCAAAGACCTGATGGAGTTCGCGGAGAGCATGTCGCCGCTGGGCAACGCCTCGGCGAACGACTGCGCCGACTACGTGCTGACGCTCTTCTCGGATCTGACGCGCAAGGTGACGATGCAGAACCTCTTCCACGACGGCGGCTTCTCGTCGATGGGCATGAGCCGCCGCGCGATGCGCACCTACGAAAAGGGGCTGCGCTTCGAGGACGTACACGAACATCAGTTCCCCTTCGGCACGGGCGACAACAACGGGGCGGCTTCCCATCGGGGAGCCGCCCCGCCGGTTTTATCGCCCGTAT
>VOFI01000868.1_pt1 | contig 55361 bp, 111 predicted proteins | sample 5384131 | NCBI WGS metagenome assembly VOFI01 (sample SAMN12384728, study PRJNA508395) | human gut metagenome | isolation source: healthy gut H | host: Homo sapiens
AAATATCGTTTGGAAAATGAGTATAATGTAGAGATTCATATGGAAAATCTTCCGTATGAGCATATCCGCTGGATCAAGAACAAAGAACTGGATTTAGATAAGCTGACAGGAACTTCTGATATGAAAAAATCCAGGATTTAAAGGGCAATCCATTGCTGTTGTTTATCAATGCATGGAGTGTCGGTATGGTATTAGACCGCAATGAAGGGTTAGAATTAGAAGAGTTTGGTAGAGATTAGGAGGAATGACACATGGAAGTAACAAAGATTACAAACGACAATTTTGAAGAAGAAGTATTAAAAAGTACGGTTCCGGTTGTCTTGGATTTTTTGGGCAGACTGGTGCGGACCGTGTAAAATGCAGTCACCGATCATTGAGGAAGCTGCCGAGGCAATGGGCGATCGTGTAAAATTCGGAAAAGTCAATGTAGATGAAGAAGCAGCATTGGCACTGAAATATCAGATCATGAGTATTCCGACTTTAGTAGTTATGAAGGATGGGATTTTTAAAGGAAAAGCCATCGGACTTCAGAACATGGAGGCAATTAATCAGTTAGTTGCCGATGCCATAAAGGAGTAATACAGCGATATTTAAAAACAATTTCAGAAAAAAAAATAATTTTCAGAAACACAATTTTAAAGATGGCTTGACGCAAACAGGAAAAGACATGTATAATGGAACAGTTGATAAATCTATCAGCTGTTTCTTTTTTTTATCTTTTGAAATTATCATAAAATCAGTTGACAATCCCATCAAAGTATAATATGATTAGAACAGAAACGAACATACGTTTGCGAAAAAGGAGATAAAATAATGGCAAAGAATGATAAAAATGATAAATTAGACGCGTTAGAATCCGCAATTTCACATATTGAGAAGCAGTATGGAAAAGGTGCGATCATGAAGTTAGGAGATTCCCAGAGGGATATGAATGTGGAGACGATACCGACAGGATCTTTAAGTCTTGACATTGCCTTAGGAGTCGGAGGAATCCCAAGAGGAAGGATCGTAGAGGTCTATGGACCGGAATCCAGTGGTAAGACCACTGTTGCATTACATATGGTAGCCGAGGTTCAGAAAAAGAGGCGGAATTGCCGGTTTTATCGATGCCGAGCATGCTTTAGATCCGGTTTATGCAAAAGAATATCGGAGTAGATATTGATAACCTTTACATTTCCCAGCCGGACAGTGGAGAGCAGGCATTAGAGATTACCGAGACCATGGTACGTTCCGGTGCCGTGGACATTATTATCGTAGACTCGGTTGCCGCATTAGTACCGAAGGCAGAGATCGAAGGTGAGATGGGAGACTCCCATGTGGGGCTTACAGGCACGTCTGATGTCACAGGCGCTTCGGAAACTGACATCTATTATCAGTAAATCCATCTGTATTGTAATCTTTATCAGCCAGCTCCGTGAAAAAGTCGGTGTCATGTTTGGAAGTCCGGAGACGACAACCGGAGGACGCGCATTGAAGTTTTATTCTTCGATCCGTTTAGATGTCCGCAGAATGGAATCTTTAAAACAGGGCGGAGAGATTATCGGTAACCATACAAGAATTAAGGTTGTAAAGAATAAGGTAGCTCCTCCATTCAAAGAAGCAGAATTTGATATCATGTTTGGAAAAGGAATCTCAAAAGAGGGAGATATCTTAGACTTAGCAGCACAGATCAATGTAGTAAATAAGTCCGGTGCATGGTATGCCTATAAGGGGGAGAAGATTGGTCAGGGCCGTGAGAATTCTAAGAATTATCTCAAAGAGAATCCGGCCATCTGTGATGAGATCGAACAGAAAGTCAGAGACTTCTATCAGTTAGATGGTTCTACAGAAGACGAAGCTGAAGCAGCAGACGAGACAAAGACAGCAGCAAAAGCAGAGAAAAAGGCAGAAAAGAAGCGAGGAGTCTGAGGAATAAAGATGTATATTGAACGGATAGAGCAGCTTGAAAAGGGAAGACGAAGGCTTGTGTTTGAAACAGGGGAACGTCTGGTATTATACAAAGGCGAGATACGTTCTTATGATCTGTCTGAGGGACAGGACATTCCGGAGACACTTTATCAGGAACTGCTCTGTGATGTTCTTGGAAAACGGGCGACAAAGCGGGCAATGCATCTGTTAGAAAAAGGACCGGACCGAGTACCAGCTTCGTGAAAAACTGCGTCAGAACGAATATCCGAAAGAAGCAGTGGAGCAAGGCGATCGCCTATGTCAAGAGTTATCACTATATCGATGATCTGCGTTATGCCTGCAGCTATGTCCGTTATCAGAAAGAGAAGAAGAGCAACCGCAGACTTCAGCGGATTTACAGAAGAAAGGGGTTGCAAAAGAGTTCATCGAACAGGCACTTTTAGAAGAGGGCAATGAAGATGAGACAGATGCGATCCAAAGATTGTTAGAGAAAAAAGGGTTATACGCCGGAAATGCCAAGAGAACAGGCAAATAAGATTTATCAGTTCCTATTACGCAGAGGCTACAAAAGTTCAGATATCTTGTATGTCATGCGTTCAGAATACTTGACATAATACTAAATAAAGTATAAAATCTAACTGTTGTTATTTATGACAGATAAAGTGAAAGACTTTGTTATATGTACAATGAAAATTAAATAAAGGAGGTGCTCCTGTGCTACAAGTAATAATTGCTGTAATTCTTACCTGTATTATTACTGCAATTCTTACAGCTGCAATCACGATATCCTATCGCAAGAAGGTTGCTGAGGCGAAGGTTGGAAGTGCGGAAGAGAAAGCGCGCGAGATTATCGATGAAGCCGTAAAAAATGCGGAGACAAAGAAGCGTGCATCTTCCTTAGAGATTAAAGAAGAATCGATCCGTGCAAAGAACGAACTTGATAAAGAGATCAAGGAACGCAGAGCGGAGATCCAGAGAAATGAACGCCGTATTGAGCAGAAGGAAGCGAATATCGACCGCAAGTTAGAAGCAGTTGAGAAGCGTGAAGCCGGATTTGCAGCGAAAGAAGAAGAGATCAACAGGGAAAAAAGAAGAAGTTGCAAGATTACATGAAGAGCGTGTACAGGAACTAGAGAGAGAATCTCAGGTCTTACCTCCGAACAAGCGAAAAAGAATATCTTTTAAAAACCATTGAAGACGATGTTAAAATTGATACTGCAAAGTTAATCAAGGAAATGGAAAGCAAGGCAAAGGAAGAAGCCGGTAAGAAAGCGAAAGAATATGTGGTAACTGCCATGCAGAAATGTGCAGCTGACCATGTCGCAGAGACGACGATTTCCGTTGTACAGCTTCCGAACGATGAGATGAAAGGCCGTATCATCGGTAGAGAAGGACGAAATATTCGTACATTAGAGACGATGACGGGTGTGGACTTGATCATTGATGATACTCCGGAGGCAGTCATTCTCTCAGGATTTGATCCGATCCGTAGAGAGGTGGCGAGAATTGCATTGGAAAAATTAATTGTGGACGGACGTATCCATCCTGCAAGGATTGAGGAGATGGTCGAAAAAGCGCAGAAGGAAGTCGAGACAATGATCCGTGAAGAAGGTGAGGCTGCAACCTTAGAGGTTGGTGTTCACGGAATTCATCCGGAACTTGTTCGTTTACTTGGTAAAATGAAATTTAGAACAAGTTATGGTCAGAATGCATTGAAACATTCTATTGAGGTTGCACAATTAGCCGGACTGTTAGCAGCAGAAGTCGGTGTGGATGTCAGAACTGCAAAACGTGCAGGTCTGTTACATGACATCGGTAAATCCGTAGACCATGAGCGAGGAAGGTTCACATATCCAGATTGGTGTGGAACTCTGTAGAAAATACAAAGAGTCACCAATTATTATCAATGCGGTAGAATCACATCATGGTGATGTGGAACCGGAATCTTTGATCGCATGTCTTGTACAGGCAGCAGATACGATCAGTGCTGCACGTCCTGGTGCAAGAAGAGAGACATTAGATACTTATTCCAACAGATTAAAACAATTAGAAGATATTTCAAACGGTTTCAAAGGTGTGGAAAAATCTTTTGCTATTCAGGCAGGTAGAGAGATTCGCGTTATGGTAGTTCCTGAACAGATCAGCGATGCGGACATGATACTAATGGCACGTGATATTTCCAAAGCGATTGAAGCTGAATTGGAATATCCCGGACAGATTAAGGTCAATGTAATTCGCGAGTCCAGAGTAACAGATTACGCGAAATAATAAATCTTAGACAGGAATAGGTAATGATGCAGACCGTCGTATACGAGTATACGGCGGTCTTTTTAACAATATAAGGAGGATTTGATATGGAGCATGGAATCAAACGCTTAAACCGGGAATTAATACGTCGCGGAGCAATTTTAAATATTTATAAAGACACGATGCGACTTCCAAATGGTGAGATCGAAGAGTGGGACTATATAGAACATCGGATGGGTGCGGCGGCGGTCGTAGCAGTGCCGGAACCGGAAAAGGTTCTGATGGTGCACCAGTATCGTCCGGCATTAGAAAGAATGACATTAGAGATCCCGGCGGGTTCAAGAGACAGTGTGACGGAAGATACAAAAGTCTGTGCTGCAAGAGAGTTAGAAGAGGAGACAGGCTATCGTGCAGGAAAGCTGACGAAGCTGCTATCTTTAAAGACAACGGTTGCCTTTTGTAACGAATTCATAGATGTCTATTTAGCAGAAGAACTGACGAAAACACAGCAGCATTTAGATGCAGGCGAGGAAATCGAGATCGAAGTCTTTTCCATTGAGGAACTGACAAAACGGATCTATGCGGGGAGAGATCCAGGGACAGTAAGACCGTTGCCGGACTGCTGGCATATCAAAATCTGTATAAAAAAAAATAGTGAACGCATATTTTGGACTGGTATCCCATAGATTGTTTTAAGAACAGTCAGGGGAAGTGCCATGAAAAAAAGAGAAGAACTTATATTGAACCGAAAAAGCAAAAAGGGGAAACAGGGAAGAATTTTAGCAGTCTGTCATTTGGACATGATATTCTTTGTTTCTTTTTTTTGTGGGGATCCTTTGGGCAAATTTTATAGGGGACAGCTCTAAGAATCGTTTTTTATGCTAAATGAATATTATTTACAGCAGCTAAAATATGCAAAGCTAGATTACAACCGGCTCTTTCTCTATATCTTAGAAAACCGATTGCCACTGTTTGGGGTACTTTTGCTACTGAGCTTTACCGTGGTAGGGATTTTAATACAGATACTTTTTATCCTGTATTTTGGAGTGTCCTTTGGATTTTTGTGCGTAATGGCAATTACGAATTTCGGGTGGAAAGGAATTCTGTATATGGGAGGTTTTTTGTTTCCACACTACATATTTTATATTGCCGGCTATCTGCTATTTTTAAAAATATTTTGGAAAAAGAAAGAGGACATGGCGATGACGCAAAAAGAGCTGGTGATGCAGACCGGAATGATAGTATTATTGTTTGTGATCGGTCTATTGGTGGAAAGTTATGTAAACCCGATATTTTTAAAGAAAATGTTAAAAATATTTTAAACAGATATTACAAGATATGGTACAGGAGAAACGGTATGATTTCGATATGTGGTAGTTCTATGAAATCCCTGAAAATAAGGGGCAAATTATCCGTTGCTTTTCTTGAAATTGTTCATTATAATAGTAGCTGAACCGTTTTTAGGCGTTTTTTTTGGAAAAGAATTACTCAGGATGAGGCAGGATAGATTATGACGAAAGAGATTCAGAATTTCATCACATATATGTGTGAGGTGAAACAGATATCGAAAAATACAGAGCTTTCTTATGAAAGAGATTTGAGAAAAGTGAGTGTTTTTTCTGCGAGGAGCGTAGGGAGTGGCTTCTGTATCTGATGTTACGTCAACCAATTTAAACGCTTATATCTTATATCTTGAGAAGGAGGGCAGAAAGCCGTCCACCATTTCAAGAAGTATCGCATCGATGAAGGCTTTTTTGGTTACTTACAAAAAAAGAATTATGTAAATCAAAATCCGGCAGAAGGGTTAAAGGCACCAAAGATTGAAAAAATGCCGCGATCCTGACAACGGAAGAGACCGTGAAATTATTAGAGCAGCTTTCCGGAAGTTCTCCAAAGGAGCTTCGGGATAAGGCGATGTTAGAGCTTCTCTATGCAACCGGCATCCGTGTTTCAGAGCTGATCGCATTAAAACTGAGTGATATTAATATTTCAATGGAGTATCTGACCTGTCGGGATGCACACAGGGAGCGGATCATTCCATTTGGAGGAATCGCAAGAGAGGCAATTGAGAATTATTTAGACTTAGGAAGACCGAAACTGATTAAGGATGAATCCTGTGACCTTTATTTACCAATTGTTCCGGTGGGGAAATGAGCCGACAGGGATTTTGGAAGATTATCAAATGCTGTGGAAAAAAGCAGGGATCACTTCGGAGATCACACCACATACACTGCGTCATTCCTTTGCGGCACATTTAGTCAGCAATGGAGCAGATTTAAAATCTGTACAGGAGATGTTAGGCCATTCGGATATTTCCACTACGCAGATTTATGCACAGGTCAATCAGAACCGGATCCGTGAAGTATATGCGAAAACGCATCCGCGTGGTTAGAATAGTAAAAAGGCGGGTTTCTCATAGTTGGGAAACCCGCCTCTTTGATCCGCTCGAATATTGGATGTCCTATATCTGGTTCATTTCTGCAAGGTCATAGATCAGACGTTCCGTGGTTGCCCAGCCGATACATGGGTCGGTAATGGATTTTCCATAGACATGCTCGTTGACTTTCTGGCATCCGTCCTCTATATAGCTTTCGATCATCAGACCTTTTACCATTTTTTTAATGTCAGAAGAATACTGACGGTTGTTCATAACTTCCTTGGCGATACGAACCTGTTCATTATATTTTTTCCGGAATTGGAATGGTTGGTATCAATGATAGCGGCGAGGATTGACCACATCCATTTTGTCATATTTTTCGATCAGGCGCATGATGTCCTCGTAGTGGTAATTCTGTGTGGAATTGCCATGTTTGCTGACTGCACCTCTTAAAATGACGTGTGCCCATGGATTTCCGGTTGTTTCTACTTCGTGGCCTGCAAAGGAAAAATGATGTGGATGCTGTGCAGCGTAAACGGAGTTCAGCATAACTGCAAGGTCACCACTGGTCGGGTTTTTCATGCCGGAAGCAACATCAAAACCGCTGACCGTAAGACGGTGGTGCTGATCCTCTACGGAGCGGGCACCGATGGCAACATAGGAGAGTAAGTCCTCTACATAACCCCAGTTTTCCGGGTAGAGCATTTCGTCAGCAGCACTCAGTCCGCTTTCTTCCATGGCACGAAGGAACATTTTTCTCGATGAAATAATACCTTCTATCATATCCGGTGCTTTTTCCGGGTCCGGCTGGGATGCAATCCCTTTATAACCCTCACCGGTAGTACGCGGCTTGTTAGTATAAATACGCGGAACGATTAAAATACGGTCTTTGACTTTTTTTCCTGAACCGGTGCAAGACGGCTGACATAGTCTACGACAGGGTCTTCGTGGTCTGCGGGAGCAGGGACCGATGATCAACAAAAGTCGGTCATCTTTCCGCTGATAATATCTTTGATCTGGTTATCACGATCGGCTTTGATGGCAGCAAGTTTTGCTGAAAGCGGATACTGTTGTTTGATCTCTTCCGGTGTCGGAAGTGCTCTTAAATAAGTGAAACTCATAATGTATCTCCTTTGATTCTAAGAATTAAAAATTTTTTTTTAATGATCTCTACCGGCATATCGGCGCCTGTCCAGCAATGAAAGGAAGCTGCACCCTGATAGAGCAGCATATAGAGCCCGTTACAGGTTGGACATCCGATAGATTCTGCCTCCTGAAGAAGCTTTGTTTTTCTTGGGTTATAAATAATATCGGAAACGACCAGCTCAGGATATAACAGGGATCTGTCAACCGGACTGTTAGAAATATCAGGTGCCATGCCGACGTTTGTTGCGTTTGTTAAGATCGCACTGTCTGATAGTGCCTGTTTTAACTGATATGTATCTGCTATGTCATACAAAAATACCTGACAGTCGGTAGTGCGGGTGACTTTATCGGCAAAATCCTGTGCTGTTTTCCAGGAAGCATTTTTTGCGCTTAAACATATAGATGTTTTTTTACACCATCTAAGGCTGCCTGTGTGCAGATTGCAGTAGCCGCACCTCCGGCACCTAAAAGTGTCATATTTTTTCCAAGAATATCATAACTTTTTGCGTCCTTAACCGAGTGCATGTAGCCGATTCCATCCGTTGTATGGCCGATCAGTCTGCCGCTTTCATAGGTTACGGTGTTGACTGCCTGCGCCAGCTTTGCAGCGGGGGTCAGCTCATCCATAAAGGGAAGGATTGCAGTCTTGTGTGGCATGGTCAGGTTATAGCCGCGGACATTCAGCAGTTTTAAAGCATGAACAGCATCCGGTAGATTCTGTGGACTGATGTCAAATGCCGTATAGACATAATCAAGACCGAGAAGTCGAAATGCTTCATTATGCATCTGTGGTGAAATACTATGTGCTACGGGACTTCCCAAAAGACAGGTCAGACGGGTAGTTCCGGTAATCTCGTATCTCATAAATATACCTCCTTAGCGGAATGATATACCGCTCATGCCTATCTTAAAATAATTTGTAAAGGATGTCAATTACTTGCGGGATTTGGTGGGGTGGGATATAATGAGCAGAAGTGAGGGGAGAGTTTGTTTTTTGTTTGTTTTGGTGGGGGTCATCTGACAGCGATCACGCTTGTACAAGTGTCCGGAATTAAGAAGTACCAGACATTCTGTGAGAGGTGTCGGGGACGAACGAAACCGGGGCAGATTCGCCATCCTGGCTCAGCAGCCCCTTTTCGGACATCCGTGTCCGAAAATTTCTGATAGCAGACAGAATGTCAGGAACTTCTTAATCCCGGACATAGTTACAAGCATGATTGCTGTCAGATGAACGACGAACGAAAAAACCTAATATCCACGGTGGCAGCAGGGAATAAACTCTTAGCAAAACAGATCACGCAATAAATATTTATGCATTATTTATATGCTTCATATACATATATACTATATACAACATACAGAGATATGAATATGTGAAGCACTGTAGGATAGTTATATCACATAAAATCACATAAAAATAGCGGGAATGGGAAACAAAGTAGATGCAGCCGGCACAGATCAGATATGGAAGGTTTCTTTTTTGTGCAATGGAGATGAAACTCAGAAATCGTGAAGCTCAATAGCGCACACGATTTCCGGTTTCAGAGGTTCATCGGAATGGTCTGCACAAGGAAAACTGGAATATCTGATCTGTGCCGGCTGCCCCATAGCGTATAACCATAACATATAACCATAACGAATAACTGAATATAACTAAAAAATCAATAGGAAAATAGGAAGAGGAAACATCATGGCGAGGAATCATTGAAAAAAAAGGAAAAATCCTCGGAACCGGCACCCCGCTCATCTGTGTTCCGGTAACAGAGGAGACACAAGAGAAAATCGTGGAAGAGATCCGCATATTAACAGAACAAAACGTAGATATGATCGAGTGGAGGATGGACTGGTTTTCAGAGGTAACGGATAAAGAGGCAGTGAAGAGTGTTCTCGAAGAAATCCGCCCTTATGTGGAAAATACGCTGTTCTTACTGACCTTCCGCTCTAAGATGCAGGGTGGACAGCTACAGATGAAACCGGCAGAGGTCTTAGAACTGAACGAAGCGGCGGCAAAGACAGGAGTGGCCGATTTTTGTAGATATTGAATATTTTGAATATGAAAAACCGAAAAAAAGCCATCCAAAGAATGAAGGACTGTGGTGTGACGGTCATCTGCTCCCATCATGATTTTGAAAAGACACCGGAGAGAGGTGTATTGCAGATGATCTTAGAAAAAATGTACCATGGCGGTGCCGATATCGTGAAACTTGCAGTGATGCCGCAAAACCGGCTGGATGTTTTAAATCTGTTAAGTGCCACGGAGAGTTTTGTGGAAGAGCATCACGATACACCGGCGATCACGATGTCCATGGGAAAAGACGGAGTGATCAGCAGACTTTGCGGTGAGGTGTTTGGCTCCTGTGTGACCTTCGGTTCACATGAGAAAGCGTCCGCACCGGGACAGATGCAGATGGATGATCTAAAGACCGTATTAGAAAAAATACATAAGAGTATCAGTTAGAAGAGGAAGAAAGATGAAAAAACAGGAAATATTTATTTGATCGGCTTTATGGGCGTGGGAAAGACAACCGTCTCAAAATATTTGAGGGAACTGACCGGATGGGAGGAAGTCGATACCGATAAGGTCATTGTCCGGAAAAAAATATGGGGATTCCGGAAATTTTTGAAAAATATGGGGAAAACTATTTTAGAAATTTAGAAAGTCATATATTAGAGGACTATGCAAAAAAGGGGCAGCGGATCGTATCCTGTGGCGGTGGAATTATTTTACGGGAAAACAACCGGAAGCTGATGAAAAAAAGCGGCACCGTGATTTTGTTGAGTGCGACTCCGCAGACCATTTATGAAAACGTAAAAAGACGGAAAAGACCGTCCGCTTTTAAATGGAAACATGAATCCTGACTATATTGGAAAAATGATCCAGGAAAGACAGCCGTATTATGAAAAAGCAAAAGATATCGAAATTGTTACGGATGAAAAAAAGCACCAAAGGATGTCGCATTCGAGATTATAGAGCGGCTGCAGATACCAATGGCAGGTGAAAAGAGGAAGAGGCATGATACAGGATATCGGAGTGGAGCAGTTAAAAAATGAATATCATCCAAAGCCTCCGAAAAACGAGAGCAGGATCATGATATTTGACTCCGGAAAGCTGCTTTGTAGGATCAACGAAGAGATGCAGATCGCATATCCTAAATACAGTGAGTGGAGAAAAATAAGGCAGATGAGGGAACACTCATCTACCTTTTTTCCATTGGAGAGGACACTTATTATCTGTTGTATTCGCCGCAAAAGACAGAAGTCGAGGGGTATGTCTATGAAAAGATGTTCCGTTTACGTCGAACATTTCCTGAGCGTGAGCGATTTGCGGGGAGTCAGTGCCTATCATTTGTATACCTGGTATGAAAACAATCATTTTTGCGGAAAATGCGGAACAGAACTCTTAAGAAATGAAAACGAAAGAAAACTGCAATGTCCGGCATGTGGGAATGAAGTGTTTCAAGGATCAATCCGGCAGTCATTGTGGCAGTCAGCCACGGCGATGAACTGATCCTGACAAAATATGCGTGCGGGGAATATAAAAAATATGCATTAATTGCCGGTTTTGCAGAATTTGGTGAAACGATAGAGCAGACGGTACAAAGAGAAGTCATGGAAGAAGTCGGGATACGGGTAAAGAATCTGCGGTATTATAAGAGCCAGCCATGGGGATTTTCCGGGAGTCTGCTGTTTGGCTTTTTTGCAGAGGCAGAAGGAGACCTTACGATCTACAGGCGGGGAAGACGAATTAGCGGAGGCAATGTGGGTGCCGGCAGAAGAGATCGTCTTAGATATAGAGGAGATCAGCCTGACAAGAGAAATGATGCAGGTGTTTCAAAAAAAGAGCATTGTAAAAAAAAGAGTGAAGAAATTGTGAGCGAATCTTGACATTGGAATAGAACATGCTAAAATGATAGTTCACATGGTTAATTAATAACTAGGTTAAATAATAGAGGTGATACACATGGAAGAGTATATAGCGGACCTTCAGGAACAATTGATCACGGCACAGCATAGATTTATGAAGATGCACCGGGATCTTTGCTTTACAGGTCTTCGCAAAAGTGAGTTTGTCATGCTGGAGATCATTGAAAAGAGAACGGAAACCGTGAGCAGGGTGTGCTGGCATCCGATATTGCCAAGCGCCTGAGGATCACGGCTCCGGCAGTCTCAAAAATGTTAAGAAGCATGGAAGAAAAGGGGTATGTAGAACGAAGAGTGGATGAAAAAGACAGACGGAATACACGGGTGAGCATTACGCCTGACGGAAAAGAAGCAGAACAGCAGGTACGCGCAGGCAGATGCGAGGAATTTATCACAGGAGTTATAGAACGTCTGGGGGAGGAGCGTACCAAAGAGCTGATTCATTTAATGAACCGATACACGGAGATCATGCGAGGAAGAGAATCAGAACAGAAAAAAGAAAAAAGAGGAGGAAAAACATGAAGCAAATCTTTAAATACTTAGCAGAGCACAAAGGAGCAGTGGTCATGATCATACTGCTTTTAGTTGTTCAGGCATATTGTGATCTGTCTCTTCCTTCCTACACATCGGATATTGTCGATGTCGGAATCGAACAGGGAGGAATTGAGCATGAAGCAATGGAGGAGATGCGAAAGGAGAGTTTCGACACACTTTGCTTCTTTGTAGAGGATAAGGATGAAAAAACACTCCGCGATGCATATAAGCTCGATGAGAATACTGAGCGATATGTCAGAAAGAGCGATAAAAAGAAGATATTGAAAAACTCGACGATATCTTAGCAAAACCTATGGCAATGGTCAATGGCATGAAAAGCAGCAAAGAGATGGATTTTGACCAGTTTTTGGGGCGTGAAGGCGGAGGAGCCATTACCAAGGATATGATCCTGCAGCAGGAGGAAGAAACCTGGGAAAAATACGATACGATGAGTGATTCCATTGTTTCGCAGATGGCAATCCTATATGTACAGGACGAATACAAAGCCATGGATTATGATACTAATCAGATACAGACACATTATCTGTGGGTAACCGGGGCAAAGATGTTAGGACTGTCCATTTTAATGGTAGCGGCAGCAATCTGTGCAGGATATTTTTCCTCTAAGACCGGAGCAAAGATCGGTATGGATTTACGAACCAGGATCTTTGGACAAGTGCTGAGCTTTTCGAACCGTGAGATGGATCAATTTTCCACGGCATCCCTGATCACAAGAAGTACGAATGATATCCAGCAGATACAGATGGTTTCTACGATATTGCTAAGAATGGTACTGTATGCACCGATCATTGGTATCGGAGGAATCTTAAAAGTAGTCAATACAAAGACCGGAATGGGTTGGATTATTGTGGTTGCAGTCGTTGCTATTTTTGTTCTGGTAGGAATTTTAGTCGTAGTGGCAATGCCGAAGTTCAAACAGATGCAGACCCTTGTGGACCGCATGAATCTGGTTTCAAAGAGATATTGACCGGTATTCCGGTTATTCGTGCATTCAGTCGTGAAAAATTTGAGGAAAAACGGTTTGAGAAAGCAAATCGTGATCTGATGCAGAACACAGTTGTTTACGAACCGTGTTATGACCTTTATGATGCCGACGATGATGCTGATCATGAATGCCATTACGGTAGCGATTGTGTGGTTTGGGGCAAAAAGGGTAGACCTTGGAAACCTTCAGGTTGGTGACATGATCGCATTTATTACCTATACGATGCAGATCGTCATGGCATTTTTAATGTTGACGATGGTATCCATTATGCTGCCAAGAGCAGGTGTGGCAGCAACCCGTATAGAAGAAGTATTAGATACGGAACCAAGCATCCGTGATGCAGAGCAGACAAAGGGTGATGAAGAAGACTTTAGTGGTGTATTAGAGTTTCACGATGTGGGGTTTGCCTATGATGGTGCAAAAGAAGAGGCACTGAGTGATATTTCCTTTACGGCAAGACCGGGGAAACAACAGCCATTATCGGAAGTACCGGATGTGGAAAGACCACGTTATTAAATCTGATCCCGCGTTTTTATGATGTGACCTCCGGAAGCATTACCATAGATGGAATTGATGTCCGGGAAATGTCACAGGAGAAATTAAGAAGTCTGATCGGATATGTGCCGCAAAAAGGAGTGCTTTTTTTCCGGAACGATCGCATCTAACCTGAAATTCGCGGAGATCAGGTCAGTGATGAGATGATGAAAGAGGCGGCAGACATTGCACAGGCAGTAGATTTTATTGAAGAAAAAGAAGAAAAATACAACAGTCCGATCGCACAGGGCGGAACGAATGTCTCCGGTGGACAGAAGCAGAGACTGTCCATTGCAAGAGCGATTGCAAAGAATCCGAAAATCTTCTTATTTGATGACAGTTTTTCCGCATTGGATTATAAGACCGATGTGGCACTTAGAAAGAAGCTGAATGAAAGAGTAAAAGATGCAAACCGTTTTGATCGTGGCACAAAGGATCAGTACGATCTTACATGCAGATAAGATCATTGTATTAGAAGAAGGCAGAATTGCCGGTATCGGAACACATGAGGAGCTGTTAGCGAGGATGCGAGACCTATCAGGAGATTGCAAGCTCCCAGCTTTCTGAAGCAGAACTGAAAGGAGGTGTCCGTTAATGGCAGAGCAGAATACAAGAAGACATGGACCAAGAGGACCGCATGGTGGAATGGCACCGGGTGAAAAAGCAAAAGATTTTAGGGGAACGATGAAAAAGCTGATGACTTATATCGGAAAGTATAAGTTTGCTGTAGCAACGGTCATTGTATTTGCAATCGGCAGTACGATCTTTAGTATCATTGGACCGAAAATCTTAAGTAAGGCGACAACAGAACTGTTTAACGGCTTAGTAGCAAAGATCAAAGGCACCGGTGGTATTGATTTTGACAAGATCGGAAAAATTCTGTTGATCCCGCTGACGATGTATTTAGTCAGTGCAGTCTTTTCCTTTATCCAGGGATGGATCATGACAGGAGTGACACAAAAGCTCTGTTTCCGTTTCCGAAAAAGAGATATCGGAAAAGATCGACCGGATGCCGATGAAGTATTTTGAATCACGGACAGTAGGAGAAGTGTTATCGCGTATTACCAATGATGTCGATACGTTAGGACAGAGTCTGAACCAGAGTGTGACGATATTGATCACATCCGTGACGACTATTATCGGAGTGTTGATCATGATGCTTACGATCAGTCCGTTGATGACATTGATCGCATTTGTGATCCTCCCTATCTCCGCACTTTTGATCAGTCTGGTCATCAAACATTCGCAGAAGTATTTCTTTACACAGCAGGAATACCTTGGAAAGATCAACGGACAGGTCGAAGAAGTGTTCAGCGGACAGAATGTTATCAAAGTGTTTAACCGTGAAGAGGTAGTGAAAAAGACCTTTGAGGAAGATAATGACGTGCTCTATCAGTCAGCCTGGAAATCACAGTTTTTCTCAGGTATGATGCAGCCGATCATGATGTTTGTCGGAAATCTCGGTTATGTTGCAGTAGCGATCAGCGGAAGTATGTTAGCGATCAAAGGAACGATCGAGGTCGGAGATATTCAGGCATTTATCCAGTATGTCAGAAGTTTTACCCAGCCGATCACACAGGTGGCACAGGTATCGAATATGCTTCAGTCCATGGCAGCGGCAACAGAGCGTGTATTTGAATTCTTAGAAGAGAAAGAGGAAGACCAGTTTGCCGAGAATCCGGTGCATGATGAGAATCTTCAGGGAAGTGTAACGTTTGAGCATGTAAAATTCGGTTACGATGAAGATAAGATCATCATCCATGATTTTAACAGTCAGATCTCTCCGGGACAGACGGTAGCGATCGTAGGGCCGACCGGTGCGGTAAGACGACGATGGTCAAACTGTTGATGCGTTTTTATGATGTCAACGAAGGTGCGATCAAAGTTGATGGCTATGATATCAGGGATTTCAACCGCAGTGAGCTTCGCGAGAACTTTGGAATGGTCTTACAGGACACCTGGCTGTTCAAAGGAACGATCATGGAAAATATCCGTTACGGAAGACTGGATGCAACCGATGAAGAGGTCATCGAGGCAGCGAAAGCAGCACATGCCCACCACTTTATCTCCACACTGCCGGGCGGCTATCAGATGGAATTGAACGAGGAAGGAAGCAATGTTTCGCAGGGACAGAAGCAGCTTTTGACGATCGCGAGAGCCATTTTAGCAGATAACAGGATACTGATCCTTGATGAAGCAACAAGTTCCGTCGATACGAGAACTGAGGCAAGAATACAGAAAGCAATGAACAATCTGATGAAAGGAAGAACCAGCTTTGTCATTGCGCACAGACTTTCTACGATCAAAGATGCAGATTTAATTTTAGTCATGAAAGACGGAGATATTATTGAGGAACCCATAAAGAACTCCTAGAACAACAGGGATTCTATGCGGATTTATACAATTCCCAGTTTGAGGAAGCGTTAGCCTAGAAGTAAAAAAGTGTGAAAAATTGTTTTTCACACTTTTTTCTTTGATTTTTTCCTATGAGTATGATATGATAAGTTCTGCTATGTAAAGTTTGCATCTATAGTCTAATGGATAGAACGCTGGACTCCGATTCCAGTAATGTGGGTTCGATTCCCGCTAGATGCATTTTTTACTCTATAGGAGATCGTTTGTTTTCGCAATGTCCTACAGAGTAAAGAATAACTGAGGACAAGCAGCAGTATAGGAGGTTTTTATGAGTACTGAGGATGGAAGTAACAAAAATAACATAGATGGGAATGGCACAGATAAAAATAGCATAGATAAAGAAAAACACAGGAATTTTTGCATAAAAACGGACGATATCTGATCATGGCAGGCATGTTAGTCGTGATCTTGATCGGTATCGTTATGTTAGTCAATAACAAAGGTACATCATCTGCTGATCCGAAAGCCAGAGCAGAAAAAGTGCTGAAAGAGGATTATCAGGTAGATGAAAATGAAGCCGTTACCAAACTGATGAAGAATTATTACAAATACTACGCAGAAGGTAATGTAGATAAGATGAAAGAGATTGCAACTCCAATCTCGAAATTAGAGCAGAGTTATATCAAGATGTTCAGCGAACGCGTAGAGAAATATAAGAACATCAAGTGCTATACAAAAGAGGGATTAGATAAAGATTCCTATATCGTATCCGTAACAATGGATATGAAGTTCCGAAGATCAAGACAACGATCCCGTCTTTGGAGACTTTTTATGTAAGAACGGATGACAAGGGAAATCTGTATATTGACAATCTCTACAGTACATTCAATTATATCGCAACGAATGAAAAAGACGTTGATTCGAGCGTTTCAGAATTTATTGACAAGTATGAAGAGCAGGATGACTTTGTAAAGTTAGCAAACGATATCGAGAAAAAAGCAGCAAAGCGATCAAATCGGATAAAGACTTAGAAAAATACGTTAATAAGCTGAATGATAAGGTAATTCCAAAGTGGCTGAACAATTATAAGAAGGCACAGGAGGAAGAACAGAAGAAGAAAGAAGAAGAGCAAAAAAGAAGAAGGACGAAGAAAAGAAGAAACAGGAAGAAGAACAAAAGAAGAAAGACGAAGAGAAGAAGAAAAAAAGAGGAAGAACAAAAGAAGAAGGACGATAAGAAAGACAGCAAAAAGAAATCCGAAGAAAAGAAAAAATCTGAGGATAAAAAGACAGTAAAAAAGAAATCTGACAAGAAAGACGATCAGAAAAAGAGGATAACAAGCAGAAGAGCAACAACAGGCAGAGCAGCCGGCAGCCGAGACTGTATATGTAACCACAAAGGTCAATATCCGTGATGCTGCAAGTACCGATGGAAATGTCGTAGAGATGTTAGAGTTCGGAACAGAGTTGAAGCGGACCGGAACAGAAGGCGACTGGAGTGCCGTAGAGCATAATGGTGTAACCGGTTATGTCAAGAGCGAGTATCTGTCTACAGAAGTTCCACAGCAGATACATCAGCACCTTCCCTGTCAGAGGGTTCTACCGTTACCTTAAATGGCACGATTAATATCCGTGAGTCCATGAGCGAGACTTCCACGAAGGTAGCAGTAGGATATGCCGGTGACAAGGTTACGGTTGTTATGAGTTATGCGGAAGGATGGACGAAGGTAAATTATAAAGATACCATCGGTTACATAAAGACAGAATTATTACAGTAGGAAGAAATGCGGAGGCTTAGGTCTCCGCATTTTTGAAAGGATAGGAATGGAAACGGAATTTATCAGGATCAATAAGTTTTTAAGTGAAGCAGAGTGTGTTCAAGAAGAGGAGCAGACCGTCTTGTGGAAGAAGGAAGAGTGACTATTGACGGAAAGGTAGCAGTACTTGGTGATCAGATCCTTCCGGGACAGAAGGTTCTTGTGGACGGCGTGGAAATACAGAGAGAGGATGAGAAGATTTTACTGGCTTTTCATAAACCAAAAGGAATTGTATGTACGGCAGAGAAGAGAGAAAAGAACAATATTATTGATTATCTTCATTACCCGAAACGTATCTATCCGGTAGGAAGATTAGACAAAGATTCCGAGGGATTGATCCTTCTTACCAATGATGGAGAGCTTGGAAACGAGATTCTAAGAGCAAGAAATTTTCATGAGAAAGAATATATCGTAACGGTAAACCGCCCGGTTACGGATGAGTTTTTACGCGGAATGGCGGAGGTGTACCAATCCTCGATACGATCACGAGAAAGTGTAAGGTAGAAAAGTTAGATAAGCGGAAATTCCGTATTGTGCTGACTCAGGGACTGAACCGGCAGATCCGCCGGATGTGTGAATATTTTGGCTATCGGGTGGTCAAACTGGTCCGTGTCAGGATCATGAATATTAAATTAGAGATCTTCCAGTGGGAAAATACCGTGATCTTACACATCAGGAATGGGAAGGATTATTGGCACTGCTATCAGAGAGTGGGAAAGAGGAATAGAATGGAAATTCAGGGAAAAAATAGAAGCGTTACGCAAGGAAATTGAGTATCATATCGAACGCTATTATAATCAGGATGATCCGGAGATTACCGATTACGAATACGATCAGAAAAATGAACGAGTTAAAACGTTTAGAAAGAGAACACCCGGAATATGTCACACCGGATTCCCCGACACAAAAGGTCGGAGGAAGTGCAAAACGTGAGGCGGGTGTCTTAGTAGAGCATAACGTACCGATGTTGAGCCTTCAGGATGTTTTTGACAGGGGAGAGGTAGAGAATTTTGTTGCAGAAATGAAAAGCAGTTAGATGATCCTGAATTTGTGGTTGAATACAAGATAGACGGACTGTCTCTTTCTTTGCGTTACGAATACGGCGAGTTGAAGTTAGCAGAGACCAGAGGAGATGGCATCCAATATGGGGAAGATGTCACGGCAAATGCAAAAGTGATCCGTGATGTCAAAAAAGAAATTAAAAGATAAACCGGAATATCTCGAAATCCGTGGCGAAGTCTATATGACAGAGGCTGATTTTGAGAAGGTCAACGAAAACAGGAACTGCTCGGCAAAAAAGCTGTTTGCAAATCCAAGAAACTGTGCAGGGCACACTGCGTCAGTTAGATACCGCAGTGACAAAAGGAACGCGGACTGTCCATGTTTATTTTTAATATTCAGGATGCAAGAGGAATCTCATTTGAAACGCATACAGAAGGCTATGAATATTTAAAAAAACAGGGCATTTCGGGTCATTGAAGAATATACGGTCTGCAAGACAGCAGATGAAGTCTGGGCAGCGATCGAAAAAATCGGCGAGAATCGCGGAAAACTGCCATATGATATTGATGGCGCGGTGGTAAAGATCAACCGTTTTTCCGACCGGGAAAAATTAGGGGCAACTTCTAAAGTTCCGCGGTGGGCAGTGGCATATAAATATCCGCCGGAAGAAAAAGACAAAACTGTTAGATATTGAGTTGTCGGTTGGCAGAACCGGAAGGATCACGCCGACAGCCGTTTTTGAACCGGTGCGGTTGTGTGGAACGAGTGTATCAAGAGCAACCCTGCATAATCAGGATTTTATTGATGAATTAGATATCGGGATCGGTGATACGATCGTGGTATACAAATCCGGTGAGATCATACCGAAGGTACGAAGAGTCATTCACGAGAAGAGACCGGCGGGTGTCAAAAAAATTCGTGATACCGAATGTCTGTCCGGTCTGTGGTGCAAAGACGGAACGCGAAAAAGGATACGGCAGATATCAAGTGTACCTCACCAAACTGCCCGGCACAGTTAGAACGTCATATGATCAATTTTGTCGGCAGGGATGCTATGGATATCAAAGGATTTGGTGCCACTTACATTATGGAGCTGGTACATCTTGGATATCTCAAAGATATTGCAGATATTTATGATTTAAAAAGCACCGGGAAGAACTGATTGAACAGGGAATTATCGGAAAAGAAAAGAATACAGATAAGTTGTTAGATGCAATTGAAAAATCCAAGCAAAATGAGGCATTCCAGTTGTTGACCGGATTTGGTATCCCAAATGTCGGTAAGGCAGCGGCAAAGACCATTCTGAAACATTTTGGCAGTATAGAAGCACTGATGCGGGCAGATATGGAGAGTCTGCAACAGGTTGCAGATGTCGGAGAGGTTACGGCACTTTGCATCCGTAATTATTTTCAGGATGAAAATAACTGCAAGATCATAGAACGTCTGAAAGAAGCAGGGGTCAATATGGAAATGGCAGAGTCAGGCAGTGAGGACGGACGTTTTGACGGATTGACCTTTGTCATTACCGGAACACTTCCAACGATGGATCGAAAGGCAGCAGCAGCCCTGATCGAAGCGCATGCCGGCAAGGTATCCGGTTCTGTTTCTAAAAAAGACCAATTATCTGCTTGCCGGAGAAAATGCGAGGCAGTAAGCTGACTAAAGCAAATGATCTAGGTGTTTCCGTGATATCGGAAGCAGAATTGCAGTGAAATGTTAAAATAGATATTGATAAACAGAACACAGACAGAAAAGAGGGAAAAAATATGCCGATCAAGACACAGGGAGATTTACCGGCAAAGGAAATATTAGAAAATGAAAATATATTTGTGATGGATGAGAGTCGTGCTATCCATCAGGACATTCGTCCGCTTCAGGTGTGCATTTTAAACCTGATGCCGTTAAAGGAAGATACGGAGTTACAGTTGCTGCGTGCACTATCGAACACACCATTACAGGTGGATATTACGTTTTTAACAGTAAAAAGCCACGAATCGCAGAATGTATCTGCGAATCATCTGAACAAATTTTATACAACCTTTGAATACATCAAAGATCAAAAATTTGATGGCATGATCATTACGGGAGCACCGATCGAGCATCTGGATTATGAAACAGTAGATTACTGGGAGGAACTTTGTCAGATCATGGACTGGACAAAGACAAACGTGACCAGTACGATGCATATCTGCTGGGGTGCTCAGGCAGGACTTTACTATCATTTTGGTATTAACAAGGTGCTGCTTCCGAAAAAATTATTTGGAGTTTACCCATTCCAGGTATTGAACAGAAAAGTGCCGTTAGTCCGTGGCTTTGACGATGTGTTCTATGCACCAAACAGCCGCCATACAGCAATCTTAACCGAAGACATTGAGAACTGCCCGGATCTGAAGGTTCTTGCAAAATCCGAAGAGGCAGGTGTATTTCTGTGCCTTTCAAATGAAGGAAAACAGATATTTGTCATGGGGCATCCGGAATACGACAGGATCACACTGGACAAAGAATACCATAGAGATTTAGAGAAAGGTCTGCCGATTGACGCCGTATAATTATTATCCGAATGATGATGCCACAAAGCGTCCGCTGCTGCAGTGGAGAGCAAACAGCAACAATTTGTTCAGTAACTGGCTCAATTATTATGTATATCAGTTCACTCCGTATGAGCTGTAGGGAAACCGCTGAAAACAAGCAGATTCTTGGGAAATCACAAAGAAATAAAATCACTTTAAAATTACATATTTTCATGTATTTTCACATATTTTAATGGACAAATGGTGTCAAAATGGTGTCAAAACAAAAAAATCAATGGTGTCAAAAAACAGAGCCTTTATATAATACGAAGATGTCATTGTTTGACACAAAAGATGTGATAAAGTGATAGCGATTAAAAGGGTAGATGGTTAAAAGCCATCTGCTCTTTTTTTATTACAGAGAAAAGGAGGAATCTATATGAATACGGTAGAGCCAATCCGAGATATCGACACCGTCTGGGACATAGCGGATTATCTCGGAGAGACAAGTGAGCGTAACAGGATGATGTTTCTCTTCGGAATCTATGTCGGCATCCGGATCAGTGATATTTTTAAAATTAAAGGTCAGAGATGTCCGGGATAAAACGCATATTTATATCAGGGAAAAAAAAACGAAGAAAGAGAAACGATTTCCGATTAATGAAGAGCTTCGCCCGGAACTGAACCGGTATATCAGAGGAAAGGCAGACTATGAGTGGCTGTTCCCATCCAGGCAGGGGTCCGATCATGTGCAGAGAGTCAGAGCTTATCAGATATTAAATGAAGCCGGTCAGAAGTTTGGGGTAGATCACGTCGGCACTCACACATTAAGAAAGACATTCGGATATCATTTTTATCAGCAGACACATGACATTGTGACCTTACAGAAAATCTTTTAACCATTCATCCATTGAGGTAACGTTTCGTTATATCGGAATCTCACAGGATATGCAGGATGCAGCGATTAAAAAAATATCTTTCAAGCGAAGATAATTTTTTTAAAAGTACAGTTTAACATATTGAAAGTCAATGTATAACTGCTGATAAGAAAAACGAGTTACTTCCATTAAGTGCGAAAATAAAAAGTAGTTGAACAGAATTTATAGATATGTATATCTCATACCCAAACCACAAAGATGTCATTGAATGTCACTAATATATAGTGATAATATCTACGCGAAAGAGCTGGTAGTGCTCCCGCTCTTTTGTTCTGGCATAGTGCCATACAAAACCCATATACCTTTTAACTTCATAAGCATCCGCATGAAACTTAGTGCGGATGCACTCCTTTCAAGAGAAGAGAGAATGAAAGACGTAAAAAGCATTCATAGAGAAATTAATCCGCGACAATGAGTTGTGGAGATTTTATAAAACGAAAGAGTGGATAACACTCCGTGAAAGAATCCTAAAAGAAAATAATTATGAGTGTGCCGAGTGTAAAAGAGAGGTCGTATCACAAGATACGATGTCAAGCCGGATGGGACAAAGGTGTTAATCAGCACAGTCCATCACGTTCAGTTTGTGAGGAAGCATCCGGAGCTTGCATTGAGCCGCTATTATTTCTACAAGGGAAAACGATATGACAATCTGATACCTGTGTGCAAGGCGTGTCATAACCGATTGCACCCAGAGAAAAACAAGAACAATCGAAATCCAGATAAATTTTTTAACGAAGAGCGTTGGTAGCACCCCCGCACCCCCTATACCCCCTGTGAAGGAGGGGGGCTAGCAACGGGGGGGGGATGGTCACGACAAAAGAAATTTTTTACATGCATGTAACAAGGAGGCGGTAATATGGCAGCAAAAGAACAGACGGAGAGTGAAAAGAGGGTGGGGTCCATCAAAAGGTCCGTCCGTTATAAGGACATCAGGGAAGATCTGAATGATCAGCTTGAACATTCCGGCAATTCATCAAAATACACGATTGACCTTGTGGAAGATTACATGAACTTGTGGATCACAAAACAGCTTCTGGTGGAGGACATCCATGAACGCGGTGTGCGTGTAAAATACGATAATGGCGGCGGTCAGTCCGGCTATAAGAAAAACGAATCGGTTGACCAGATCATTAAGGTCAATGCCCAGATGCTAAAGCTGCTCACAGAACTTCATTTGTCACCGTCTGATGCAGAAGGAGACATGGACGATGTACTCTAAAAAGTTTCCAAAAAGAAATTCAGGGTTGGATTGACATTGTTGAGAAAAACATCTATCAATGCTGTGAGGATCAGCATCTGCTTGTCGCATATGTGAAAAAGTGTTTTGAAACAGAAGATATTTTTGTGGATGAAAAACAGCTGGAGAATTATATGCGGATGGAGAAATACTTGCCGTTCAGATTGTTTGAGTGGCAGAAGTTTGTGTTTGCTTTGCATAACTGTACATACTGGCGAGAAAACAATATGCCGCGATGGCCTGACCTGTTTTGTATGATCGCTCGTGGTGCCGGAAAGGACGGAACAATTGCATTTGAAAGCATGACACTTTCCTCACCATATAACGGAATCCCGCAATATGATGTTGACATCTGCGCAAACAATGAAGAGCAGGCAATCAGACCGGTCAGAGATTTAACGGACTGGCTTGAAAATCCAAAGAACACAAAAAGTTACAGAGGTTCTTTTACTGGACAAAAGAACGGGTTATCTGCACCAGGACAAAATCAGTCATCAAGGGACGGACAAACAGTCCGAAGGAGAAAAGACGGCTTGAGGTCAGGGATTGTTATTTTTAACGAGATCCATGCTTATCAAAATTACGATAACATCAATGTGTTTACGACCGGACTTGGAAAGAAGAAACATCCAAGGAGGGCTTATTATACAACCAATGGTGATGTCCGAGGAGGTCCGTTAGATGATATTTTGAAAAATTCAGATGAGATTCTAAGAGAAGGAGCAGAGGATAATGGCCTGCTACCGTTCATCTGCCGCCTGAACAAAAAAGAAGATGTGCATAAGGAAGAAAAACTGGAGCATGGCGAACCCGTCATTGCCATATCTGCCGGATCTGTTAATGGAGACCAGAAGAGAGTACAGAGAATGGTTAGAGAATCCCGGAAGGCTTCCGGCTTTTTTTATGTCAAAGAGAATGAATCTCCCGGAGCAGGTACAAAAGAAACTGCAGTTACCGAATGGGAAAATATTAAGGCAACCAACACAGAACTGCCGGATATGAAAGGCTGGCAGTGCACTTGCGGAATCGATTACATGAAAGTCACTGATTTCGCATCTGTAAATCTCCATTTCAAAAAGGGAGAGGAGAGGTTTGATATAAACCACTCATGGATTTGCTCTCATTCCAAAGACCTTCCAAGAATCAAGGCACCTTGGCAGCAGTGGGTGAAGGAAGGAAGAATCACATATATAGACGATGTAGAAATCCATCCGTCCGTTATCACAGATTATATTTTTGAGATGGGGAAGCAGTATAACATAAAAATGGTGCTGCTTGACAATTTCAGATTCACGCTATTATCCGATGCACTGGCGAAGATAGGGTTTCGTACAGAAGCCGGGAATCTCCGCCTGATCTCACAGATGGATATTCTTAGAATCGTACCGGTCATCGATCATTGTTTTGCAAATCAGTATTTTTGCTGGGGCGATAATCCGGTGCTCCGCTGGTCAGTCAATAACACAAAGCTGGTACCTTACGGGAAAAAGGCAGGAATTGATCGAGGATCATTTGTGTATGCGAAGATTGAAGCGAAGAGCCGCAAAAATGATCCATTTATGGCACTGGTTGCATCCATGATCGGGGAAGGCGAGATTAAAGAGTATGTTCCGTTGACAGACAAGACACCACTGGTCTTATAGGAGAAAACATGGGAATTATTGACAGATTAAAAGAAATTTTTTCAAAAAAACGATCACAGGCGGCGGGGGTCCTGATGTGATTCGGATAGACATCCCGACAGAAATTTATGTGAAAGAGCTTGCAATTTACACAGCGACATCGCTGATCGCCAATGCAATTTCACAAAGCGAGATTAAGGTTTATAAGTCAGGAAAATCCGTACAGGACGAAGATTATTACTCCTTAAATATCAAGCCAAATAAGAATGAGTCAGCGAGTCAGTTCTGGCACAAAGTTGTGGAGAAGCTGTTACGGTCAGAGGATGGAGTCTTGTGCTTCATATCCGGCAGAGAGCTGTTTTGTGCAGACGATTTCACATTAGCAGAAAAACGGCCGTTTCTTGGCAATGTATATTCCGGAATCGTAGTTGATGACCTGACATTAAACAGAAAGTTTACAGCTTCACAAGTGTTTTTGTTCAAACTTGAAAATATCCAGGCACGCAAACTTATAAATGGAATGCACAATGATTACGGAAAAATCATCAGCACAGCCATGAGGTCTTATCAGGATACTAATGATACAAAGTATGTATTGAAAGTTCATGGATTGCAGGCGAGGAGATGAGAAATTCCGAAAAGAATGGGAAGATATCTTAAAGCAGCCACTAACGGATTATGTGAATGGAAAAGCAAGGATTTATGTTGAGTATGACGGAAAAGAGCTTGTGAAAATGAAAAGTGAAGGTTCACAGAAAAGTGCGGATGATCTGACAAAGCTGATAGAACAGACCTTTAAAGTTGTCGGAGAAGCCTTTAAGATTCCGCAATCGCTGATGCTTGGAAATATCACGAACATGAATGACATTGTAAAATCATTTCTGACATTCGGAGTTGATCCATATGCAGACATGATCGGGAAAGTCCTTACCGGACAATATGGAATGGAAGAATGGTTGGAGGGCAACTATTACAAAGGTTGACACATCGACCGTAAACCATGTGGATATTTTCGATATGGCAGATAAAATTGACAAGCTAATCTCCAGCTCTTTCGCTTGCGTTGATGAAGTAAGGGAGAAATCTGGATTAGATAGATTAGACGAAGAATGGAGTTCCCGCCATCTTCTCACTAAGAACTATGAATTTATTGACAAACAAAATCTACAGGGAGGTGAAAAGGGTGAACAGAGCGAAGATGATGATGCGGTTTGAACCGCACATGGAAAAAAAATATCTTTAAGCAGTTTATCTATGACACAGTCACAAAGGAAGGAACCTTTGAATAGTCAACATGGGAAGCCGTGAACAGTAAGACCAGTGCACAGTATTTTTGCAGACCAGTTATCGCAGATACCGGATAATGCTGAAATTGAATTGTACATTAATTCAAATGGTGGAAGTGTTTCAGAGGGTGTCGCGATTTATAACCAGTTGAAACGGCATCCGGCACAAAAAAGACCGGATATGTGGATGGAATCGCATACAGCGTAGCAAGTCTTATTCGCAGGCTTGTGATAAGCGGATCATGGGACTTGGCACATCCATGCTGGTACATGAAATGTGGGTTGAAATTGCAGGAAATGCGCGGATGCTTAGAAGTGCAGCGGACGACCTTGATAATTGGATGAAAGCAAACCGAAAAGTCTACATGGAACGTTCAGGAATGAGCGAGGAAGAATTGATCGCATTAATGGAAGAAGAACGAATCCTTACACCGGAGGAATGTCTTAGCATGGGATTCATTGATGAGATCAGCGAAAAATTATCAGAAGATGATCCAGATGACGATCCGGAGAATAACCCGGAAGATGACCCAGAGGATAATCCGGAGAATGACCCGGAAGAGAGTACAGACGATGATATGGATGACGATTCAGAAGACGATTTAGAAGACGATTCAGATGATGAATCGGACGATGATCCGGACGATGATCCGGATGGTGATTCACCACAGGAATATGTCTTAAAGAACATAAAACAGTACTTCGATATGAGAGAATCACTCTTTAAAAAGTACTCATCAGATGACAGATGTGAGCAGAAGACGCAAAAAAAATGTGCAGAATAAAGCAAAATGCATACAGTTTTTTGACAGATTTTACAGTTAAAACAGGAGGAAAAGATATGAGACCATTAAATAATCCGGTAGTAAAACAGGCAGCAGTAGCGATGCAGGCGGCGATTAAATCAGGAAACGATAAAAAGTTGAATGATGCGTGGGAGCAGTTCTATGATGCCGTGACAGACACCTTAAGACAGGATTTTGAAATGGCAAGCGGAGATCAGAAAGTCCTTGCAGACCGCGGATTCCGTATGTTAACAGCAAAAGAAAATAAATTTTATCAGGAATGGATTGATAGTGCGAAATCCCCTGATCCTAAGCAGGCATTCACAGATTTACTCAATGGCGGAATGCCGGAAACCATCATTGAAGATGTATATAAAAAAACCTTGTCAATGACCATCCGCTTTTAGATGCCATTACATTTACGAATGTAAGCTATTTAACAAAATGGATCATGAACGATCACACCGTGCAGACGGCAGTTTGGGGACAGATTACTGCTGAAATCACAAAAGAAATCTCATCTTCCTTTAAGATTTTAGAGCTTACACAGTGCAAACTGACACGCTATGCGACACTTCCGAAAGACATGTTAGAGCTTGGCCCGGTATTTCTTGACAATTATATCCGCACCATCCTGATCGAGGCATTGGCTTGCGGATTAGAAAACGCAATTGTTTCCGGAACCGGAAAGAATATGCCGATTGGCTTAGATCGAAACATTTCAAAAGATGCAGCAGTTGTTGATGGAAAATATCCACAGAAAACAGCCGTTAAGATCGAGAGCTTCTTGCCGGCGGAATACGGAAAAATCCTTGCTTCTGTTGCTAAAACAGAAAACGGACATTACAGAAAGTTCACGGAAGTCGGACTGGTGTGCAACCCGGTCGATTATTTCAAGAAGATCATGCCGGCAACAACCGTCATGAACACGATGGGAACTTATGAGCACAATGTATTCCCGTTCCCGACAAAGGTCTACCCATCAGCAGAAATTGCGGAAGGAAAAGCGATTCTCTTTGTGCCGGAAGAATACTTTATGGGACTGGGATCACCAAAAGAAGGTTCTCTTACATATGACGATTCCGTGCAGTTCTTAGAAGATAACAGAGTGTATCTGATTAAATTATTTGCAAACGGCAGAGCATACGATAACACGGTGTCCGTTTTATTGGACATCTCCGAGTTAGATTCCGCTTATATTACGGTCAGAAATGCAAATGCAAAGACAGAGACACAGGGAGCAGCTTCTGATACAGGTGCTTCAGACAAAAGGAGCTTCTGATGCAGGTGCTTCAGACAAAGGAGCTTCTGATGCAGGTGCTTCAGACAAAGGAGCTTCTGATGCAGGGGATGATACCAAGACAGTATAGTGGAGCTTTGAAAGTATGACGGAAGAATCTAACAAAATTCTGGTAGGAAAATTAAAACAAAAACTCAATATTACATGGAATGACGAAAAAAACAGATCGGAAGCTGTCAGATATCGTGTCTGATGCAGAAGCTGTCATGAATCATAAGCTGGGGGCAGAGATAGACTACTCTGCCCCGGAAAGCTGGGATAGGAAGAACGCTGTTTATAAATTACTGTGTTTACGCATGGAACGATTGTGAAAATGAGTTTGATGATGCTTACCGGGAAATGATACTTATGGCAAGGGCATTTTATGAGGTGCGAGGGACATGAAGGACAAGACCAGGGGACTGAATGATGGATATATGGAAGTTTATCATCAGAAGAGAGAGTGACTGATTTTAAAAATCCATCTGCCAACAAGACGGAGGAAGAGCTTGAGCTTATCGTAGCATTAGCGTATTCCGAGGAAGGGAAGCGTGAACAGGATTATGATTTTGCGGAAGCCCGTGAGCGCTCTTTGAACTTAAAGACCAGAACCTTGATTTATGAAGGAATCACGAATGACGATATTGTGAAGATTAACGGCTCTTTTTACAGCATCATCAAGACAGATACTGATAAAAAAGAATCGTGTCATGTATTTTTATCTTGAGGAGGCGGGAGACATTGCTTGATAAGATCAGTGAGAAAATTAACAGTTTTATTGCGAAAATGGACTATGAAACAGCCTCTTACGGGATGATAAAGAATCCGCCAAACGCATGGAATTACATTGTTTTCAGCAGAGACAGATTGCAGAGATCTGATAAAAGTCCGAATGATTTTAACCGTAAATATCGGATTGTACTGGTACACGAGGACTGTGTCCCGGAGGGCGATGAGCTTGCGCTTATGAAAGCCATGAAAGAGATACCGCGCTTGAATCTTGCAAAAAGAGGATATCATTTATGATTATGCCGTGAATCCGAAAACAAAAAAAATGTAGTGGAAATGGCAGTGCTTACATTTGCCGAGACGATCAAGGGATACGAGGTGAAGTAAATGGCGATGCAGGAATTTGGGTTAAACATAGAAGAGTTTGAGCGCCTACAGGAAAAATCCGTGTCTACCCACAAAATGCTGAAAGAAAAAAATAACCGAGTACCTTCATGGTGCGGGCTATGATCGCATCTCGCAGTCGATACAAAATGCTATCCCGGTGTCTGGCCGGAATACAAAGAGACATGCAAAATTTTCCAATGCATTAAGAGATAAAGACACAGGATCAAACCTGTCTGTTACAGTCAGCACAAAACAGAAGTTTCATTATCTGTACTTCCCGGATGATGGAAGCAACACACTCCGTCATGCCGGTAATCAGAGATTTTTTGAGGGGGGTTAGAGCGAGTACAGAACGAACTTGTGAACGGCATACTTGGTTGCTTAGATTTTGAAGAATAAAGGAGGATATATCATGAATTCAACATTTCAGGAATTTTCAGAATTTGAAGTCAAAGATTTTGCAATTAAATTTCCGGGGGAAGAAAAGCATTCGATTTGCGGAGCAATCGGCTCCTGTGAAGAGACGCTGGATGCAAAGACGATCAAGAAAAAGTACAAAGGGATTGAGTCTAAGACCCGAACATGCGGTACCGGAACAGGCGAACTGAAATTAAGCCTTCACATGAATTATCAGAAGTACCTTGAAATTTACGGTATGAAGGACGAGGAATTAAAAGACGGTGTTTATGCATATGGACAGGATTCTATGCATCCAGTTTTTTCTGTAACGGAAAAGGTTACGGACGAGGATGGTGCTGTGAAGTTCAAAGCGTATCCGAACTGCACCGTAAAAAGAAGGAATTACCAGAAAGGTAGAAAATGGCGGAGAAGATGTCGCCGAGATTGATATGACGCTTTCTGTAATGCCGGATGAACATGGTGTTGGCATGTACGAAGCAATAGAGTCCGGTTTGGACGAAACCATCAAAACAGCATGGTTAGAGAACTTTAAACCCGAGCTGGTCAGAGTGAGCACCACATAGGAGGTCTTTATGAAAGTCAAAGTCATTAATAAATACAGGGATAAAGAAACCATGCAGATCGTTCCGGCGGGCACCATTATCCCGGATATGAAAAAAAGAACGTTTTGACGAGATCCAGTCGGTCGGCAACTTCCTTGAGGAGTTACCGGAGCCGACATTGAAAGAGTTACGGGAGCGAGCAAAAAGAGCTTGGGATCCCCGGCTGTAACAAAATGAAAAAGGAAGAACTGTTAGAGGTCTTAGAGGGGAAGTGATTTAATCATGGCAGAGAAAAATACATATGTAGATTTTGAGTTAGAAGATGGCACAACCGTTAAGCTGACCTTACAGTTTTTTATCGCCTTTACATGTTAAAAAACACAAACAAAAAAAAAGCCGTTTATGATCGATATAACAAGATCAATGCGGAGGGATTTAAAGAAGAGCTTGACATGGTAGATGTTCTGTACACCGCTTACCTGTGTGCGAATGTAAAAAGAGATCGATACCTGTATGACAAGAGAAGAATTTCTTATGAACATGCCGGTTGACCGCGAGTATATCGGCGATACTTACAATATGTTAGTTAATCCAAAAAAACAAGGCTTCCGAAAAGCCTTCCGAGACAAAACCAAACGCTTAAAGAAGCGTATACGCGTACCGAGATTCCCGCTCGAAGATGTAGAGGATTATTACACATATTATGTGGAGATTCTTGAGATTTCAGAGGAAATCTTCTGGTATGCTGACATCGCATTTGTAAAAAATGTAGCAGAGAACAAAGCTGTGTATGACAGGTGGCTGTCATCTGTTCGTGAAAGCGAGGGTTAAAATGGCAGCAAAGAATGAAGCAAGGGTTAAATTTACTGCGGAAACAACGGAATTTAATCAGAATATTAAGGAATCTGAAACAAAGATGGCTGCTCTTAGAAGCGAGTTAAAGCTGAATTCAGAGCAGATGAAGACTTCCGGTGTCAGCATTGAAGGTCTTGAGGCAAAGCATGAGATGTTAAAACAGGTGCTTGCCGAGAGCGAGAATAAGACAAAGAATTTAAGTGATAAATTAGAAGCCGCGAAGCGGATCTATGGAGAGAATTCAGAGGAAGTCTTAAGATTACAGTCAAAATTAAATAATGCGGCAGCTTCACAGGAAAACATCAAGCGGTCGATTCAGGACTGTACGGATGCCATTGATAAGCAAAAAAAAAAAAAAGCCGAGCGAGGAATCGCAGAACCAATTTTCTAAGCTGACGAATGAAATCGGGCAGCGTGAACTGAGATTTCAAGCTGAAAAAAGGAATATGTCAATGTTGTTTTAGAGCAAGGCGAAACCAGTGACGCAGCACAGGAGTTAGCCGGAAAGATAAATAAGCTGTCCGGTGAGCTGGGTGAGAATAAGCAGAAACTTAATGATGCGCAGAAAGCCGCGGATGATGTGGCACAGGGATATGATAACCTTGGGGACAGTGCAGAGGATGGGAAAGGGCGGTCAGTCCAGTGCAGAGGGATTTACCGTTGCCAAGGGAGCCATTGCAAATCTGGCTTCCGAAGCGATCCAGCAAGCCATTGATAAATTTAAAGAGCTTACGATCGAGTCCGAAAAAAGCCTTTGATAAATTGCGGGCAAAGACCGGAGCATCCAAGGAAGATATGAGCCAATATAAGGATGTCGTGCGGGGATGTTTACGGGAATGCATGGGGCGACAGCATTGAGGAATGTACCGGTGCACTTGGCACGGTTGTCCAGATGACGGACGACCTCAATAAAAAGGACTTGAAAAACATCACAGAAAACGTGATGACTCTTTCGGATGTCTATGATCTTGATTATGCAGAAAGCATGAGAGCCGTTAACTCTTTAACAGATCAGTTTGGAATTTCGCAGGAAGAGGCTTTTAATCTTGTGGTGCAGGGAGCACGGGAGGGATTGAACCAGAATGGCGATCTTTTTAGATGTCATCAATGAATATTCCGTGCAATTTGCACAAGGCGGCTTAAGTGCTAACGATATGTTTAATATGATCGCCAATGGTGCCGGAGAAGGTGTATGGAGCATTGATAAGATGGGAGATGCTTATAAAGAGTTTAGCATACGTCTTTCCGATGGCACCGCAAATGATTATCTGAAAAATATTGGTCTTGATGCCAATGAAGTTGTTGAAAAATTCCGCAAAGGCGGTCCTGATGCCAAAGAAGCCTTGGGGCAGATTTCGGATGCGATCAAAAACTGTGATGATAAAACACTGGCATACCAGACCGGTGTCGGTCTGATGGGAACAATGTGGGAGGACATGGGACAGGATGCCTGCCTCGCCCTCTTAAATACAGAAGGTTCCATCAATATGACCAATGAGGCCATGAGCCAGGTCAAAACAGATGCCTATGACAATGTCGGGACATCATTACAGCAGCTTGGAAGGTCATTAAATAACGAGATTTTTTGTCCCGATCACAGAAAAAAATCGAACCGCCTTTAAACCGTATCATTAAATTTGCGATCAAACATATCGATGTGATTGGTCCGTTAATCCTCGGTGTCGGAACGGCAATCGGTATTCTTGCTCTTGCAATGGGGGCGCAGGGATTAGTTGCCACTTTAAAAAAGGCATCGTCAGCTTTTGGAGCGTTAAATACGATTATGAGCCTGAATCCCGCCGTGCTGATCGTAGCACTGATCGCAGGACTGGTCGTGGCATTTATAACATTGTGGAAGAAATGCGATGGATTCCGAAAGTTTTGGACAGGACTGTGGGATGGGATCACGAAGTTTTTCTCTAAAGCCGCAGATACGCTAAAAAGGCGGACTGAAAGGACTTGAGAGAAATTCGGTTCGTTGAAAAATCGGCATCCAAACATATGTCGGGGATGAAGCAGACTGTTGGAGAAAAAAAATGTCGAAGATCTCTGATATTTTCAAATCGAATGGTGGCGGTATTAAGGGTACGGTTGCCGTGATGTGGGCAAAGGCGTAAAAGGCTATTACAAAACAGGCTTTAATGTTTTAAATAAATTGACAGGCGGACGGCTCGGCGATCTGAAAGATACAGCAGAAAGAAGCTGGGAGAATTTCACGATAAATTTAAGAGCGTCCGGGATAAGATCGCAGGGATTTTTGATTTTCATTTGAAACTGCCAAAGATAAAGATGCCAAGCATCAGTGTATCGTGGAAAACGGAAGGTACTCTTGCGAAAGCAGCGCAGTTCCTTGATTTTCCCGGACTTCCACATTTTGATGTGTCATGGCATGCAAAGGGTGCCTTATTGACGAAACCGACCATTTTCGGATTTGCAGGAGGAAAGTTTCAGGGAGGCGGCGAAGCAGGACCAGAGGCAGTGCTACCGGTTTCCCTTCTGGAAGACTACATCGACAATAGTATGATGAAGTTCTTAGCTGCAGTTCCACAGATCGATTATGACCGTCTTGCAGACTGCTGTGTCAAAGCGAGGGGAAGCGAGAAATCTTACGATTGCAGTGGATAACCGGGAAATCGGCAGAGTCATTGATTCTCATGTGAGGTAATTATGGAGATTTTTTACGTTAACAGTCAAAACCAGCGGCTAGGACTTGATGAGTGGCCGCTGGTGCTCCAGGAACCGGAAAAGCTGTTTTCACACAAATGGAGTTACAAGTCGTCTGGTGGAGAAAAAAAATGGTTCCAAAATAGAAAAAATTTTATAAAAACACTGCTGAAAAATCCGCAAAAAGTATCTGTGTTTGCAGATTCCAAAGAGGAATATACAGAAGCGATGGCGAGATTTCTTAGCATCTGCGAATACGATATCGAACAGAATACGGCGAGGAAAGTTATATATAAATGATTATTATCTTCGCTGCTATCTGTATGCGGCAGATTACAGTGAGTATGACGAAAATTTTTATGCAGTGGAAAAAAAGTGTGAATCTGATATCGCCTTATCCGTTCTGGATCAATGAAAAAACGTATGTGTTTCACAAGATCACAGAATCGGAGCAGAACCGGACAGGATTAGATCATCCCTTTGACTACCCTTACGATTTTGCCGGAACATCACATGACGGACTTGTTGAGAATGCGGGTTTTTGTCCTCTAACTTCCAGTTTAAGATATACGGATCCTGTGAAAATCCTGCAGTAAGTGTCGGAAGACATACTTACAAAAGTAAACACCGTGTTAGAAGCAGGGGAGTATCTGGTCATTGACTCCCTGACTAAAAAATCTTCAAAGTAAAACGTAATGGCGAGAAGATCAATGAGTTTCATTTAAGAGACAGTATGTTCGATGTCTTTCAAAAGATTCCTCCCGAGGACTGCACGATAACATGGAGCGGTCTTTTCGGATTTGACCTCACGATTTTTTCGGAAAGGAGAGGAACCGTCATGGATCTGATCTACACAGATAAAAAACAGAAAGGACATCGATGTTTTATCAGACTATGAGTTGGATGAGGCTTTTGGGAAGAATGAGAATAATTTCAGCCTCAAGATCAGTCTTTCCGAACACTGCATGGAACCCGGATGTGTTATATATGCTGAAAACACAGAATATGGCGGTATCATCGACACTTTGAACCCGAACACGAAAGACAGTACGCTGACATATAAAGGACGTACCTGGCACGGCATTTTAAATTCAAAAGTATTAGAACCGGATGCAGAGAGGATTATCTGATCTTATCGGGAGAAGCAAACAGTGTCTTAAAGGAGATCATTACAAGATTAAAACTCAATGATGTGTTTTCCGTGTCAGAGGAGGATTCAGGAATTGCGATCATCCATTATCAGTGTAGTCGATATCCGTGTGCTTATGATGAGATCCGTAAAATGTTATATGAATTCATGGGCAAGTTAACAATTAATTGTCAAATGAAAACGGTCTTATTATCCGTGAGTCCGCTTTACGATTACAGTGCAGATGAAGAATGGGATGCAAGTCAGTTAGATTTTGCCATTGAAAAAATTATCATCCGGTAAACCACCTGATCTGCCTTGGCAGCGGGGATTTGAAAGACAGGCATGTGATCCATCTTTTTACGGACGAAAACGGAGGAATCCAGCCTTACAGCTTTCATGACAACCCTTATCAGGATGCGGATTACATTTTAGATAAACGGAACCAGATATTAAAGGAGCGGGGAGGAAGTTGTCGAGGTTTACGACTATGGAAATGCGCAGGACACCGTAAATTATGTGCTTCTTACTTCAAAGCCGCAGAACTGGCAGAATGTGTATACGAATTTTTTTATTGCGAAAGACGATAAATTTGAGCAGCTGACAAAAACGGTGGAGCAGACATATGAAGTTCTTGCGTCACAGCCCTCTGACTGGGGTAAACGGTATGCATCGTATTTTAAAAGAATGGTTCCGGTTACGCAAACGTGGACGGAGTGGTGCGGGAATCTTATGTGAAAATGTCAAAGAAACACGCTGACTGGGATAAAAATTACGCTAATTATTATGTGTATTTCTCGGATGGACTTACTTCCGAATATCAGGGTGTATCGGGAGTTTCAAAAAGACCGTTACAGGTTGCAGACACAGCAGCCTTCCGACTGGTCTGTTACTTTTAGTGATTATTTTAAGAAGGTGAATGTATATAATTTTTTTTACGATGAGTATAAAAAGATAAGAGCGGTGTCTGGGTAAAAGCAAGGGTGGTCAAAGATAGTCAGGTCCAGAATGAGATCACCGATAAACATGTTTTAATTTTTATGGAGAAGATTTCTGTTGGCATCGAATATAAGGCGTTGGAGAAGAAAGCTCCGAAATGGAAGAAAAAACACCTTTTACACAAAGGTTTCTAAGCAGTATCCGCCGAAATGGAAGAACGGATATTATTATCGAAGAAAGGAAGAGACAGGTGCACCGGAATTTAAAGCAGGATTCTTTTATCAGGAGCGTTCCTGTGAAGTTATTCCATCATGGAAACCAAACAGCTATTACATAGAGCGCACAGACCACTTTCGCAGACCTTGTAAAAATGGGATTGAAAAACTAAAAAGTTATTATAACGATGAGAAGATCACGACTTCTCTGGATGCTTCGATATCATACGATGTTGGGGATGTCATTGGTTCAAGGGAGGCCAGGTGACGGGGGAGTGCGGCACAGCCGATCACAAAAAAGATTTTAAAGATTACATCGGACGGAAATACCGTCTCATATGAGATTGGAGAGTGATTTTATGGCGACACATTTAGTAACCGGAAGAGCCGGTGCAGCACACGTTACAGCCGCAGATGTCGGATCATTATTAGCCGGAATTATTGGCGCAGGAAAATATGTTTTAGGCACCGGAGATTCATTTTCAGCTGAAATCGTAAGTAACAACCTTATAAAGATCAGAAGCGGTGATCTGCTAAATCAGGGCAGACATATCCGTATCAGTAATGAAGATTATGAAGAGTGTGAGATTGAAAATGGCTCACAGGGGTTAAAACGTCGTGACCTGATCGTCATGAGATACACACGGGACATTGAGAACGACATTGAGACCGCGGAAGTAGTTGTGATCAAAGGGACTCCGGCAGAATCTTCAAAAGATCCCGCGTATGTGACAGGAGATATCATAGCCGGAGATTTAACAGATGACTTTCCGCTTTACAGGGTCTGCTTAAACGGAATTTCTATCGAAAAAGTCGAAAAAATGTTTACTTCGCTTCTTGATGTGAAGAGCATTTATGACAAGCTGGTGGCTGTTAATAACTTAGCAGCGGCTGCTGTCCCTAATTCAAAGATCACACAGAGCAGTGCTGTTACGGCTTCCGGATATGTATTGGATGCAAGGGAAAAAAATGCTAGTATCAGCGGGACACTTGCATATATGCTAAATAATTTCAGTACTAAAATTGATTTGCTTTGGAGTAATAATGGCAGTAATTTTGTCAAACTAGATAATGCACTTACAAGGCAGAGTCTTGTTAGTGTTCGGAATTTTGATAACGAATTATATGATGCTTTTGTTATCATGTACGGTCAAGCCAGCTTGTCGGGATAAGAAATTATAACGGTGCACTCTGTTATTTAACGCAGTTTTTAAATTTAACAACACCTGAAAATAATGTTTATATAGCATTTAGAGAGGTCAAAGTCGAGCGTACGGTGGAAGATATTGAAAATCGCAAATTATATGTATCATCCATCTATGTTTATGGCTGCCAACATAGAAGTGTCGTGTCTGGCGGTTCTTTAGCAATTAATAATAACAATAGTATTCCATATAAAATTTATGGAATCAGAAAATAGGAGGTAGAAATCATGGAATTTGTTAAAGCAAACGGTGCAGAGTACGCTTGCGAAGCAGTAGTTACAGGGATTGACAGCATCTCAATGTTAATGAAATGTCAGGCTGTCGCAGACATTGAGACAACCTTTCGTCAGATCACAGAGCTTACCGTAGCGGGGAGAAGATAAAGAGGTTTACGGTACATACGAGCATCTGTCCTTTGAATCCGCCACCGTCTATGGGGACGGCAGTACTATGGTGACCATGCATATTAAATCGGACACAGAACTTCGTTTAGAAAGCCTTGAGCAGACACAGGCAGAACAGGACGAGGTCTTGGCAGAATTGTTAGGGGGGTGAAGCATAATGAGTAACGCAGCTAAAAACATCATGCTCCGTGTCATCCGCCGGAGAATGGCAGAGGGCGAAGAGCTTGAGGATATCTTAGCCGGTTATCCCAAGCTGACGGATGCAGAGAAAGAAGAACTCAGGGAAGCCGTTTTATAAGCTCCCGGAAAGGACAAGTCAGTGATTTGGACATTTATACAAAATAACTGGTTAGAGTGGCTTTTCGCCATTGTCACATTCATTCTCGGATGTCTCTACCGGGACGTAAAAAGCGTCTCTTGGAAGAGAAAACGAAAAGTGATGCCATTGCGGAAGGAGTGCAGAGCCTTTTACGCGAGAATATTGTGGCCAATTTTAACAAGTACCATCAGGACCGTAAACATTGCCCAATTTACGCCAAAGAATCTCTTAAGCGGGTTTACAGAGCTTATCATAATTTGGGCGGAAATGACGTAGCGACAGCATTATATGAGAAGGTCCTGGACATGCCGGAAGAACCGGAAACAACAGAGAAAGAGAGGTCAGACGAAGATGATGAGTGAAAAATCTAAGAAATGGTTAAAAGCTGCCGGAATCCGTGCAGCGAAAACAGTTGCACAAACAGCGGTAGCCTTACTTCTGCCGCCGCAACGCTGTCACAGGTAGACTGGATGACAGTTGCCGGAACTGCAGCATTGGCAGGAGTAGCATCAATTTTAACATCAGTAGCCGGATTACCGGAGATCAAGGAGGATTAAGACATGGCGAGAGATATCACAGCGTTACATCCGGATTTACAGGTTGCAGCAGCAAAGTTGAAAGAAATCTGTAAAGCACATGGGATTTCGATTAATTACAGCGAATGCTTAAGAACAAAAGCGGAACAGGATGCGTTATATGCAAAGGGAAGAACAGCACCGGGAAAAATCGTCACAAAAGCCAAAGGAAGCTCTTACTCTTCACAGCACCAGTGGGGAGTTGCCATTGACTTTTATCTGGACATGGATGTCGATGGAGATGGACAGAAAGCAGACGATGCATTCAATGACTCCACCGGATTATTTAAACAGGTGGCAGATCTGGCGAAGTCTATCGGGTTAGCCTGGGGCGGTGACTGGAAGAGCTTTAAGGACAAGCCGCACCTGTATCTGCCGCAGTGGGGCAGTACCACGTCAAAGTTGAAAGCACAGTACGGCACCCCGGAGAATTTTATGCGTACATGGAAAGGTTCGGCGGGAAAGTCAGCAGAAGTGAAGATTAATCAGGTATCCCCTACCGGATATGAGCGGACACAGTTTATCTGTGATGTGCGTGCTTGTACCGGCTCTAAAGTTGATGGAAAAGCGGGCAATGAGACAATCTGTAACACTGTCACGGTTTCTAAGTCTAAAAACCGTAATCATGCGGTTGTAACACCGTTAGAGCGGCGCTTAAAGGCTCTCGGTTATTACACCGGTACCATTGAAGTCGATCAGGGCAAGACACCTTGCTTTGGTGGCGGCATGGAAAGAGCAGTCAAGGCTTATCAGAGTGATCACGGCTGTGTCTCTGACGGAGAGATCACGGCAAGGAAAAAAAACGTGGAAGTCTTTGCTTGGCATGATCTAAAAAAATATATATATAAAACAAAGGGCTGTGATCTTCACAGCCTTTTTTTTTAAAAAGTATTTAATTTTCTCCGGATCATCGAAGTTCTCACGGATGAATTTCTCTGCGGCGGCTCTGGCGGCAGCGGCATCCTCCAATTTTAAATAGAGACCGAGATGATAACTCTTTCGCGTAGCGGATTTTGGCAACCCATTTACTTCCTTTTTCGCTCCACTGAACACCTTTCACACCGGACTGTGTATTTTTTTTTACTCGGAATATCATATGCATTGAGACAGCTCCCGCCTTTAAAGTTTCTTGATTCTGCAGCTTTTTTAATCGATTTTCTTGCAGCTTCTTTCTGTAAGCATCCGCAGGACTTTCACATAGTTTCCGGTCAGCTGTGAGGTTTTCTTATAACAGATGCTGCCGCAGGAGCAGCGGCACTCCCACAGCGTTTTCCCGTTTTTATCTTTTCCGGCTTCTTTTATGACCTTTAAGCGTCCGGTCTCAAAGCCGGTTAAATCAACCCTGCTCACGTTCCATCTTCTCCTTGATGGCTTCTACGACATAAGCGGTGTTAGAGCTTGCAGCCCCGGCTTTTACTCTGGAGGTTATCTCATCCTTTAAGCCTTTCGGCAACGATAACTCCATCCGGTCATATGTCTTGTCGCGATATTTTTCTCTTTGCCCTTGTTGCTGCATTTCCGGAAAAGCTGATTTCCTCAAGAAATTCTTCCTCCGTCTGATACTCACATTCTGTAAGTACCAGTGTCGTAAATAAGCTCTCTGTCGAAGATATCTTCTTAGGATCCTTTACAAAGCGTACTGCCTTGATATGTTGGATGTTCTTTCAAAAAGTATGTCGCGATGTCCCTAACATCGCTTACTTTTGATGTGGTTGTAGCCCATTTTCCGGGCTACATCATAAAATCTGATTTCTTTAAGTTCCTCTGACTGTTTATCAAGTTCTTTGATAATCTCCAATTTCCATTCTGCATTTTTATGTCCTCCTTGTGTTATTATAGCATATTTTTAATCTCTTGCCGGGATTTCTAAGCCAGCTTCTGTGATCTTTCTCATTAAGGTCTGTGTTTTCATTCCTCTGCGGATTCCCTTGATTCCGTTTTCTTTCGCGAAAGCTACCAGCTTCTCGTTATAATTTAATCCGGCTTCCATTCTCTGATATTTTTTAACCATCTGCTCGTCTACTTCGCCATCTTTTAAGATGCAGGACTTCGGGCACCAGAATGTCAGTGTTCCGAAATCACTGTCTGCTCTGAACTGGACTGCTTTTTCTCTGTCTCTTTTAAGGTCTCTAACTCGTCACCGTTCATTGCTAAGTTGATAATGTATCTTTCGTTCTGTGTAAAATTCTTATCTAAAAACCATCCTTTAATTGTCATTTTGTTTCCTCCCTATCTCTTTTCTATGATTACATTATACTCCCGTGAGTATAGAATGTCAATAGGAAAATCAAAAAAATTTCAAAAAAAGTGGAAATCATTTCCGGTTCCTCTTTTTATAAAACAGAGTAAAAATAAGAGTGTGAGGTTTAATATGAAGATACTGCTTGGAGAAGTCATGATTGAGAAAGATATTACATATCAGGAGCTTGAGAACCGAAGCGGCATCAGCAAGGCAACACTACACAGGATAGTGTGCGGGCGGAATTACACACCGATCGAGTATCTGGAGAGGATAGCGAAGGCGCTGGATATGAGAATCTCTGATCTGTATGATTCAGACTGGAAGTAGTTTTTAAAAGCTGGAAGCCGCAGAGCAGTATTTTTGTAAATACAATTTTTCATATATGGAAAAAAGTGCAAAATAAAATAGAGGAGGGGTCCTCTATTTTAAGTTACCCTATATTAAATTATCGCACCCCCGCACATTAATGACGGTCGGCTCGCCGGTCTTTTTTATCAATGATGGAGATGCTCAATAAGCGTATACTGATTTCACGGTTGCCGGTTTCTTCGTCAATTTTCCGGTGCAGCTCAACGCGGTACTTCCACACTTCGTCCTCGTTATCTTCGCCGGTCACTGTAACAAGTCCGTCCTCGTCTTTACATTGGTTTAAAGCGTCTTCCAGTTTCTTCCAGACAGCTTTTCCGTTTACAGTTCTTCCAGTTCTTTTCTCAATAAGAATCTCAATGAGTTTGAATCTGTCCATTTTATATCCCCTTTTTAACTGTATTATACGAGAAACAGTATTTTTTCAAGTGATTTTATAATTTATCACAGAAATTAAAAAATTTTTTTCATAATTTTCTTCTTTTTCTAGTATAAATATTTAATGTAGGGGGAATTGGAAATCACTCCATTGTTTGGACTTCGCGTCCGTTAATTAAACTGATATCCGTCCCCCCCTCATTTGTAGTATTATTTTATAATTTTTCAAACTTGTGATTGACTGGAAAACAGTCGGATATGAGAAACAGTAGTGCAGTAAGATAATAAATAAGGGGAAGAGCAGATTTCGTTCTTCCCTTAAAAATCATTCACATTTTTTAAATCTTCATCAACCTGTCGCAGATTTTCTTTGGTTGAATCATCCAGAACGGTCTCGACATTTCTGTAAACATATTTAATTGCCTGTACCAGATCGGTTCCAAGCTCTGCCCGAGGGTCTGAATCCTCGTATTTACACTGGAGCAGATAGCCATACCACAGAAATTTCTCCATTTCTTCCGGTCCATCGTAAAACTTAGGGTTTTCTTCCTTGATCGCATTCACGATCGCCGCAGCTTTGCTCGTCTGTCAGAGTGTCCTTATAATCTTTGGCGGTCTTATAAATCTGTAAGTCCATATCACTGGAGTTCTTTTCAGCAGTAAACGCGGGGCAGTTCATAGGGTCATCGACACTGACCGCTTCAATTCCACTAGGGTCACTGCTTTTTTCTGTGTTTTCTGTCTTAGACGCTTCTTTTGTGCTCGTGTCATTGTCACCACCGGACAGACCAGCGAAGAGCAGTATGCAGACAAAAATAATAATTACAGGAATTAAAATTTTCTTCTTCATAATAAAATTTCTCCTTTTCCTATATGAATTTATATTTTTACGGGGATTTTTTGAATTGATCTGAATAACCCACTTCCCCAGAGAAAAAATCTCTATCTCAAAGTATAACTGGATGTGGTAAAAATTTCAATGTTTTACCACAAAATAGTATTTTTTCCCATGCAATTTTTCATATATGGAAAATCGTATGGGAAATTATGGAAAATCCAGACTGGATGTTTTATAATGACATCCAAGAAGGGAGGGGGCAGTTATGAAAGACTACAAAAGAGCTCTGTGTGAGTTGATTGAAAATATCTCTAAAAAAATCGATGATCGGTTAAAGTGCATTTATCATTTACAATCTTCGTTCCGGGGAAAACTGGATCGGCAGCATTTAAAAATGCGTATTTATTTAAAAACAGCTGAAAAATATGTGAAAAATCTGCAAAAAAGGTGCAGGAGAAATTATCAGCGAGAGTTAAAAAGGAGAAAACTGCTGATACAGATGTTAGAAAGAGCTTAATTTGGCAGAATCCGAAGAAACTGCCAAATAGTTAAAATTGCTTATCAGCAACAAGGATGTCCCGGATAGATTTTAAAGCAGTTGTCATTGCCTCATGGGTTTGAGCCAATGGAGTAGAAATCTCATCGGAAGGACAATAATTAATTGCAACACCGGCATCATTATTAAATTTTTTAATAACATCATCAAGAGCATCCTGAAAGGTTTCTTTTGTCATAACGAACCTCCCTCATTGTGTACTCGGCATAGCCATGCCTGTAACAATATTATAAATGGGGAAAATTGGAAAAGCAAGGATGGTAGAGTAGGTAAACACGAAAGGAGTATTTTATTATGAAGACATTTATCACAGAGTTACAGGACGGTTACAAGCCGCTTAATCAAAAAAACGGAGTATCCGAGGAAAACATTAATGCAGTTGAGGAGGCTTTAGAAAACCGGACAGATCATATTGTGGAGCAGGTCGAGTGGCTGGCTCATTTCGATTACGGTATCAGAACACTGGAGTTTCTGCTTGACTGTAAATATCATCAGGATATTTTCTGGAAGGACCTGGCTTCGTTCCTTAATGAAGCAGATGAGGAAGAGAGTGTAGAAGAGATTTGGCAGAACTTCTGGAGTACAGCGAGAGAGGAAGACCTGACTTCTATGTTTTTGAGAAGAACAGGTAGGAGGTACAGTGATGCCAACTTATAAAGATTTACTCGGGATGTTGCGAAGTGCGATATCCAGGTCAGTTAATATCATTGCATTTGATGAAGGAGAGACAAATGAGAATGGCGTTCACGAAGATTATATTAAAATCGTAAGAGCCGTAGATGGACCGCTCACTACATTGGATGGGAATGTGCAGATTTTAGATGAAAGTTTTTTGAAGATGATGAATTAATGATCCTTGCAAAATTACTTTACATACTCTGTTATTTAGAAGATATCGACAAGAAAGTGTCAGCTAAATTTCAGTTGCAGTAAAAAGTTTATTTAGGAGGAAAGGTATGGATAAGGCAAACCAGATCATAGGCTCGGAAATGAGCAAAGAAACAGTTGATTTTTTAAAGATTCAAAGGGCACTCATTGAGTTTGCCCAGCAGGTCGGAGCAGAGCGTATCGGAGTAGAGGTCAATGATAGGGATTCATCCGCGAACATCGTATATGGTGATAAGACGGACACGATCATCACGACTGATAATATCTCATACGCTTCGCAGACCACGGTCACAGACAGAAAGGGGGTTATCGCTTGCCGACTGCGGACTTGGTTACATCCAAGATTATGACGCGGATCAACCCGGACGGTCGCACTTACCGACTGCCGCTAATGGATAATGGAACTCTTCGAATAGACGGCTCTAAGACATCCTTAGCAGCTTTCGGTGATGCGATCGACAAACTTGGAATGTATGAGGCTTCCGGATTCAGCGTTAAAGAACTTGCAGAACTCAAAGAGAAGAGGAAAGCAGGCTTGATTTAGATGGTTGAAACACCTTAAGAAACGTTGCTTAATAATATATCACACAAAAAAGGAAGCGTATGGAGGACAGTTTAAGGCTTAAAAAGAAAACGTATCTCAATTCTTACACGACGCTTTCGGCAGAATCAGAAAGTCTTAAGAAACAAATCACAGCTTTCCGGGCGAATGCTCATAACAGCGAGGACACAGCTTTACGGTGGCTCTTCCTGTGCATCGAATGATAATCAGGAAGAAAAGCTGCTGGATAAATGGGAAGAGGATTATAAACGGACGGTAACAAGGTGCGGAGAGATTTATTGTAAGATTGAAAACATAAGTGATGAGAGAGAAAAGACCGGGCTTAAGATGCATTATTTAAGAGGTATGTCCATCGAAGAGATCGCGGACAAGCTCCACTTGTCACCAAGACAGACTCATCGGATTCACAAGCGGGCACTGGAGCATTTTCAGTTGGAATCCGGGAATGAGACCGCTTAAAACAAGATTATTTTTTAAAGTGCTTTTCAGTGCTGCATATCCGGTGTGAGGAATCGGGCTGATATGTTGGTGCGGGTACAGCATAAAGCTGTGTGTCGGCTGCTTGCGCAGGAGGGGTGCGTCAGAGTGCTGCCTGTCGGGTGGAAGGCATTTACCGGAAGCACGGAAGGAGTTACAAGTTGGCAGGAAGATCGAAAAAGAGGATTGATTACTCCGGTTGGTCTGTCGACATTTTCTCCAACGATACAAAAATAGACAAGCTGTTAGACGCTCAAGGATGGGAAGGATTTGGAGTTTACTTCTACCTCTGCCAGATGGCGTTTGGCGGCGAGGGATACTTCTATGAATGGTGCTATGATCTCTGTGCAACGACCGCAAGGAAGATGGGCGGGGGCGTGGGTGCCGGTACGGTCAAGAGACCGTGGACTACTGCTTACGGATTGGTCTTTTCGATAAAGGGCTGTTCGATAGGTGGGGAGTGCTTACCAGTAGAGGTATCCAGAAAAGTTATCTGATCGTCTTGAAAAGTAAGAACCGGAAGGGCACTCAGATTTATAACGAATACTGGTTACTTGATAAAAATAAAAAAGAGGATTATCAAGGTGTTATTTTTGTACAAAAAATTAAGGAATCGGTCAGAGTAAATGACGATTCACTAGGAGTAAATGACGATTTACTAGGAGTAAATGACGATTCACTAGGACAAAAGGAAAGTAAAAAGGAAAGGAAAGGGTATTTATACCCCCTATATCCCCCGCGGAATCGTTTGAGCAGTTTTGGGATGTTTACCCTAACAAGGTCCGCCGCTCAATGGCGGAGACAGCATATTGTGACATGATCCTGTCGGAGATGGTCACAGAGGAGCAGTTGGTTGCTGCGGCAAAGAATTACGCAGAGTATTGTGAAATTCAGAAAATCGACAAAATTTATTATCCAAATAACTTCATCAGCAAATGCGTGTTCGATGATTTTTTGCCGGAAAACTACAAGAAACCGAAGCGGACAGCAGACACTAAGAAGTCGCCGGAAGCAAGTTTAATAATTTTAATCAGCGTGAATACGATTATGAGGATTTAGAGCGCAGGTTACTACAGGGAGGTAATTAAAAATGGCAAATATGGCGAAAGACGGAAAGAGTAAGTTGTACAGCATCTTTGGAGGAGCAGCAAACGTAGCAGAATGGGAAAAGGTCTGCTCCAAGTTCCGTAAGGTGCAGTGGGTGAAAACAGGCGGCAAGAAGCTGATCGTTACGAGTAAGAAGGAAGAGAAGTAGGAGAGCAGAGGAAGGAGTGCGGAGGATGACGATTAGAGAGTTAGCCGCAGGAAATCCGATGATTATGGACATTAACATTGATATCCGGGAAAACGGAAAGCTGAAGCACATATACAGATTCGGTTGCGGTGCAGAGTATTATAATTCAGATCCGGATCTGTTTAAATGCAAGCAGATCGACGATGATCCGGAGGACGTTAAAAAGTATGTCACGGTCGATAATACGGAGATTAACACTCACGATATGGAGTCGATGAGAGATTATTATACGCTGAAATTAAATAAAAATCCCTAAAAAGTATCAGCCGGTTCTTGACAGAGAAGTGTCCTCATGGAATTTATACAAAGCATGCAGAGGACTTTCAATTTTTTATGACGGTGCAAAGAAATTGTGGGTAAATGTCGATGACGGCAAAAAAGAGCTAGAGCTTGATAAGTTAAACATCGAAGTTCATGGACAGGAAAACGGATACCAGCTTGAGCTGGAAGAGTTTTTATAGATTAGTGGAAAGGAGCCGGGACACGGAAAAATGAGTGATTTAGATAAATTTAATTATGAGTGTGAAGACCAGATCGATATATTTGATCTGATCAGAAAGCCAATAAGTATCACAAAACCTATTCGGTTAATCGAACTTTTTGCCGGGTATGGTTCACAGGCAATGGCATTGCGGGATATAGGTGCTAAATTTGAGCATTATCGCGTAGTGGAGTTCGACAAGTATGCGATTGCCAGTTACAACGCGGTGCATGGTACTGACTTCCCGACAATGGACATTACAAAAGTTCATGCATCTGATCTAAACATCTGTGATACTGAAAAATACTGCTATTTTATGACATATTCGTTTCCGTGCACTGATTTGTCAGTTGCCGGGAAGCAGGCAGGAATGAAAAAGGGCAGCGGCACAAGGTCCGGTCTATTATGGGAAGTAGAGAGAATTCTTTGTGAGATACAGGAAAACGGAGGAGAGCTGCCGCAGATTCTCTTCATGGAAAATGTACCACAAGTACATGCGAATGCCAATAAAACGGACTTCCAGAACTGGATAGATTTTTTGACAGATCTTGGATATGCAAGTTACTGGCGGGACCTGAACGCGAAGAACTACGGCGTTGCACAAAACAGGAACAGATGCTTTATGTTCTCGTTTCTTGGAGAGTTTAATTATAAATTTCCAAAACCGACACCGCTTGAAAAAAGACTCAAGGATTACCTGGAGGATAGTGTAGATGAAAAATATTATATTGACAATGAAAAACTCAAAAGCTGATAAGGACACTCATTGACAATGGTACTTTGCAAAAATACAATGCTAAGAACAGAACAGAACAGAACAGAACAGAACAGAACAGAACAGAACAGGTCTGTGTTGACGGAACGATTAAAGAACCGAAAAAACGAGAAGTTGCAAACTGCATCAAGGCAAGATATGACTGCGGAATCAGCAACCTCCGTTCAGATGGAAACGTGGTTATTGACAGATTGCGGAGAGAAAGCGGAAAAACGCATTGATGTTGCGAGAGCATTAAAAAGCAAGAGATTACAAGGGATTAGATAATTACGGACAGCAATGGAGTAATCGAATGGAAATATTAGGAAGCATTTATACAGAAGTTTCAGAAAAGTTTCAAAATGGCATTCTTAAGGGAGGAATACCGAGGTGCATAAAAGCTGAAAAACATGATCTTGGAGTTGTTATGGCAGAAGTAAAGCAGATAGGAAATATTGCAGAAGAAAAAAAATTTTAGCAATCCACAGATAGGCAGAATCTATGATGTAGGGGGGTGCAGTCCAACATTGAGTACAATGCAGGGAGGTGGCAGAGAGCCCAAAATAATAGTTGTCATGCGTGGCAGAAATCCTGATAACCCATCAGACAGAGCAGCCGGAAGTCCAACGGAACAGCGGCTTGAACCAAATATGCGAGGGGAATCAGTAATTGCCTGACGAGTGTACAGAAAGACAATCTTGTTCTGATCAAGCAAGCCACAAAAGAAGGTTCGATCGAGTGTGAAATAGGCGGCTGCTTTGATGCAAGCTACCCTGAAAGCACAACAAGAAGAGGGAGAGTGCGGGATAAAGGGAACATCTGCCCAACCCTTACGGCACAGAATCAAAGAGATTGTAAGGATCGAATCAAAATACCGTATAAGAAAATTTACACCTAGAGAGTGTGGACGGTTGATGGGAGTATCCGACGAGGACATCTCCAAAATGGCAGCGGTCAACAGTAACACACAGCTGTATAAGCAATTCGGGAACAGCATTGTAGTGGATGTTATGTGTGCCATGTTTAGAAATTTAAACATCAATCAGTAGGCAGAGCAGACCGGACAGCTCCGGTTTGCCTAAGCGTCTTTAAATTTTAGAACCAGATAACAAAACCAAGCAATCATATAACACATCCCGCTTCTAGTATAGGCGGGTGGTGCGAAATGATTTGCTTGTAATAATTAAGATTTAACGGAGGAAAAAGCAATGAAAGAGGAATTATTAAAAATAGCACAGGAAAGTTTATCTTCGGATGAAGTAAGCAAAATTGTCAAAGAAAAATTTATGAATGCATTGGGAGGAGCAATCGAAGATGCTTTTCGCTGGGGAGATGCAAAGCATGCCATTGAGGAAAAGGTAAAAGAAGTCATGGTTCCATACATTGAGAGTTATGATTTTTCAGAGTATCTTCCTAAACTTGATTCTGTTCTAACAGAGATTGTTAATTCGGATTTTTTGCATTGGCAATAAAAAGGTTTTGGAGAATTTTAAAAACCTTATGATTGAGCCGGAGCAGAAAGAAATCAAACTTACGGATTTGTTCAAGGCATGGATTAAACAATGTGAAAGGGATATTGACACAGACGATTTAGACATTGATTACGATGATAGTGTTTCTTATCAATCCGTAGAATGTGAAATGCGGTTTGAGTTGGAAGATAAGCCATCATGGAGTAGCAAACAGAGAGCAGTTATCACATTTGAAAACGAGCATGACGAAAACTTGAATGTAGAAATTCCTGTGTCAAAGTGGATATGGAATAGCCGCAATGAAGAACCGTATACGCTTTCTGTCAATAAGGATTTGACGATTTCGTCACTTAGAAACTTGAGTGAATTTGAGGTTTTACTTTTGAGATTATCCAGAGCCGGAACAGCCATCATTATTGATAAGGAATATGATGATGATTATATTCAGCCGGAAAAACAGCCAGAAGCATCATTTAGCTAGGAGAAAATGTTATGAAGAAATGCCCATACGAAGAAAATAAAATATGCACCAAGGACTGTAAATACGCTCTGACGTGCATCCAGAGAAAGTCGAAGAGGGAAAGGAGCAGGTAAGATGATTGAATGTATGAGGACAGAAGCAACAAGAAAAACGGTCACGGAACAAAGGTGGATTCCGGTTAAATATCATGAATTGACAGAGGAAGAGCGGAAAGAGTGCTTATTCTCCGCAGACATTAAGTATATGCTTGACTGTGAGCTTCCTGATGATGAGCAGGGAAATCATTGTGACCGACGGAAGGCATGTGTGGGTTGATACCGCATCGTGAATGATGGGTATGCATTGGATAGCGAACACGATTGGATTGAGGACGTTGTAGCCTGGATGCCCCTGCCGGAACCGTACCGGGAAAGCGAGGAAGAACAATGAACAAAGATTTGAGTGATAAGGAAATAGAAAATTTTAGTAATCTGACAAATAAGGTATTGAAAGAAATATGTCGTATATCTGATGCACACAATATAGACAGAGATAGCACATTAAAATACTTTGCAGATATGCTTACGACTTTTACAAAAGTTGCGACTATACAGAATTATGACAGCAAGCAGACCAACGCCGATCGGATTCGGAACATGACGGACGAGGAACTGGCAGTCAATATGATGTGTCCGAATGAAAATGGGTTAGCCGAAATTGACTGCGACAAGAATGATAATTGTAATTGTTACGAGTGCTTATTAAAGTGGCTTCGGGCAGAAAGTGAGGATAACATGGAGAGATTAACATATGTGGCCGAGAATGGAGAAGTTTTATTTCATCCAGCAGATTTACCGGATGATGAGGGAATTACCATTACCCAGCTTGCGAAAGATGGAAGATACAAAGCCCTGGAAGAGATTACGGAAAGACTTGCAAATAGAGAGCAAGCCGAGGAGCAGGGATTACTTCTGCGGTTGCCGTGCAAGGTTGGAGATACGGTGTATGAGACATACAGAGATGGAGAATATTGCTCGTCTTGGTGGGATATAAGACAAAGAAAATTTACACTCGCGTTTTACGAAAAACATCTCAATGATTTTCATAAAACCGTATTTTTGACACAGGAGGAAGCCGAAGCGAGATTGAAAGACATGGAGGATAGCGATGGAAGATAGATATTTATGCAAAGCAAAGCGAACTGACAATGGGAAATGGATTATTGGCGGTTTGGTACGATATGGATTTGCCGGAAGAGAAAATACTATATCGTTCCTAATTACGCATCAGATTTATATGCTCTGGAAATTGATCCATCCACAATTTGTTGGTACACCGGACTCAAGGACAAGAACGGAAGGCTGATTTGGGAGAATGATATTCTGATGTGCCACGGAAACGCGGAAGACCTTGTAAAAGCAGCTTTTGGAGAATTTAATATAATCAATGCAGAAACGCTGGAAGTTGTTGATCGTGTTATTGGATGGCATTACGAGGTTGTTCCAACAGATGCTCTAAGTAAATGCGAACCATTCTGTTTATCAATGCCACTTACGGAAGAATATGTGAAAGCGTGCGAATTTGAGGTTGTTGGTTCGGTGTTTGACAACCCGGGACTGTTTAAGTGAGTTATTTCCATTTTGGAAACAACTCAGATACTGAATAAATTTAGGAGGTGCAGGGATGACAGAGAATGAAGAAAAAGCAGTAAAATTTATTGAGAATATCAAAAGCCACGCAACGGTAACTCTTGACCATATCGCCAAAGAAGAGCCAAATGTAAGCCCGCTTATTTATAAAGGTAGAGAGGAAAAGGCGGACACTATACTGAAAATGATAGAAGAGTTAAGGCAGTACCGAGCAATCGGCACACCGGAAGAATGCCGGGCGGCGATGGAGAAGCAGAAACCAAAGAAGCCGGTAATGGATGGATACTGCTGTTTTGAAAGCTATGAATGTCCTACTTGTCATCATGATATTAGTAACGAACAAAAGTATTGCGATAAATGCGGACAAAAGTTGGGAGATGATGAAGAATGAGAAAATATGACATATGTGGAAACTGCCCTGCGTCGTGGTGCGGAAGGAATGACGACTGGGAGTACGAGGAAGGCTGCTACTTTTACTGTGAAAAGTATGAGTTGATGTGTTTTCTGCCGCACTGGATCAAGAGACTGATATTGAGATGGTTGAGGAGGAAAGAGCGTGAGTAAGAAAATTAGAGAACTTAAGCCATGTCTGGCTTGTGGCGGTATTATGTGGCCAATCATGAAATATCATCCTTCATACAGGCAAAGTGATTTAGAGCTACTTAGGGAAGACAGCATGATTTTTTCAAGGATGACAAAATCTAGTAGTGTGGAATATGCGGCGAGATGTTATTTCTATGGATATGAAAGGACAGATGAAAAAACGAAAGAGATTGTCGCTAAAATGCGGGAAAGGAGGCTAAACGATGAGACTGATTGATGTGGATGCGTTTAAAAGACAGATTGCTGGAATGACTATCGCCAATAGTTATTCTGTAAATAAGGCTAATGCATTGTGTGAGCTGATTGATGCACAGCCGATCACTTTTGACTTGGACAAAGTTGTGGAGCAGCTAAAAGACGAACAGGAACTGTCATATGCGGATTTTGAAATTTACGCAGAGGAACATGGATTATCAGAAGATGATGACTGGCATTACAGGGGTCTTGGAAGAGCAGTCGAAATCGTGAAAAGAGGTGGAGTAGATGGGAAGATTAATTGATGCGGATCATGTAAAAGATTTTTTCTTTTCGGAAACAAGTGGGACAGAAGATGTTATTCGAGATTTAATGAATACTCATGGACTGGATTATGCAAATGATATAAACGAAGAAGTAATTATGGCATTTGCAAAAGATTTACTGAAAGCCGTGCAGAACGTAATTGATACAGAGCCTACCGCATATGACCCGGACAAGGTTGTGGAGCAGTTGGAAGATTATAGCGATGCAGATGAAGCAGAAGGAACAATACCAGTGATAGAGCTTACGAAAGCAATTGAGATTGTGAAAGGTGGCGGTGTAGATGATAACCCCAATTCAAACAATGACTATCGACCAGATATGTAACAGACAGGACGATTTGCTTGTGTCTGTCGATGACATAAGAGAGGTGGCAAAAAAGGGAGAGAAATAAGGCTATTGATGATTTTGCAGAAACATGCAAGCAAGATGTTATGTGTCAAACATTTGGATTGCATCCAAGAAATATTGATGAAATCGCAGAGCAGTTGAAAGGTGGCGGAGTAGATGGCAATTAAGCCTATATTATTTAACACGGAAATGGTTCGGGCGAAAGAGGGTAGTAAATATTGAAATATCCTAAAGATATAGCGGGTATGAAATTTGGACGATTAACCGCGATAAAAAAAGGTTGGAACAAAAGGCAATGGAAAAGGTTCAAAATCAATATGGCTTTGCAGATGTGATTGTGGAAACGAAAAAGAAATATTGAGGAATTCATTGGTAAGCGGAACAAATAAAAGTTGCGGCTGCCTTGAAAAAGAAGTTAAAGCAACAATGCATTTAAAACATGGAATGGCAAAATCAAGGATTTGGAACATTTGGACTGGAATGAGAGACAGGTGTTCCAGACCGAACAACAAGAATTATCAGAGATATGGTGGAAGAGGAATATGTGTTTGCCCAGAATGGGATAGTGATTTCCAAAATTTTTATGACTGGTCGATGGAGAACGGTTATAGTGATGATTTAACCATAGACAGAATCGACAATGATGGAAATTATGAACCGTCTAATTGCAGATGGGTAACGAGAAAAGAGCAAACAAGAAATAGGAGTATCACGAAAACAATCCCGCTTGCAAGAATAGCTGAAATTGACGGAATTACTTATCAGGCAGCATATGACAAATATGTGCGATGTAATGTATCGAATTTGAGAGGTGCGAGAAACCGGAAGAAAATTAAAGTTTAGCGGAGGATAAAAGATGGCTTATGGTTATGAAGATTTATCAAGAGCGCAAGAAGATGTTATACGAGTTATGAAGGCGCATGGAAATATTTTGATAAAAAACATGGGTTTTGGACATATGAAAATTGTGAATTTCACAAAGATCATAACAGCAACATTCAATTTTCAGTTGCCAAATAACAACATTGAGAGTGCTTGCGCGAAGAAATATAGTCACACTTGATGAAAATAAAGGTATTTGTAAATTGAACTGAAATTTAGGAGGTGAGTGATATGGCTAAAGCAGTATTGGTAATGGATATGGCGGAATGTTGTGCTGATTGTCCTTGCAGTTTTTTTGAAAGGGACAATCCAATATTAAATTTAATATGTGGCGTGACACAAGAAGATGCATATAACGTTGGAAAGCCAGATTGGTGTCCGCTCCGGGAACTGCCGGAGAAAGCAAATCATCCCGCTTATTGTGATAATGGGAGATTTGATAAAGGCTGGAATGCTTGCTTGGATATGATATTGGAGAAGAAGGTGAATGAGAATGTTATGCCCGGTACCAGGAATGAAAAAAAGAACAGAAGGAGCACAAGAGAATGAAAAAAAAAATAATAATGTTGTTCCGATATGGGGAAAAAGTGACGTTATCATTTGAAGAGGCAAATGCTTATTCTGGAATAGGAATTAATAAATTAAGGGAGTTGACAAATAGTCCAAAAATGCAACTTTGCCATCAGAATCGGAAACAGAACGCTGATTAATAGAAAAAATTTGAAATATTTCTGTCGCAGAAGACAGTGCTTTGATACGTCACAAAAGAGAGATTGAGGAAAGAGCTTTTATATGTTAACATAGCTGTATTATATAAAGGCTCTTTTTAGATAGGAGTAAAATTATGGGAAAGGATTTAAAAAAGGTAAGGAACTTGGGGAAAAATATAAGCCAGCGAAAGGATGGAAGATATTGTGCAAGATATGTTGATAGATTTGGAAAAAAAGAAAATCTATTTATGATAATAATTTAAAAGAATTAAAACAGCGTTTGCGGCAGGCAATATATGAAGATGAGAAAAAATAAACGTTATCGATGATAAAATAACGTTAGATGAATGGTTTGAAAAAATGGATGGATATATATAAAAATCCGGTTATCAGGCCAAGTACAAAGAGGCATTACGAACATATTTATAAAAAGCATATATCGCAGCGACTTGGCAATCTTCCGCTAAATGAGATAACTCAGTTACAGATAAAATCATTAATAAATAAGTTGGATGATATGGGATATCAATGGGAGACTCAAAAATAAAACTCGTGTTATTTTTGACAGATTTATTTGAAAGAGCATTAGAGGATGATTTTGTAAGAAAAAAATCCTCGCCAGAGGTGTGCGCTTGGCAAAAAATAAACCAAATGAGAGATTTATTTTATCTGTTGAGGAACAAACGGAGTTTTTTGAGTGCTCTGCTGGAACCTTTTACGACAATTTGTTTGTTGTAGCGGTAAACACAGGACTTCGTCCGGGAGAGTTATTTGCACTCACATGGGATGATATCGACCTAGAAAATATGATTATAAACGTTGATAAAACATTGTCATATCAAAAATTTGATGGTGATGAAAAAAAGATTTTTCATCTAGGGCCGCCAAAAACCGAGAGTAGCGTGAGAAGCGTGCCGATTAACGACTTATGTTGTGTGGCCTTAAAAAAAACAGTATATTTTTAAAACGCGTTATAGCTAAAAAAAATGTGAG
>VOFI01001874.1_pt1 | contig 55091 bp, 53 predicted proteins | sample 5384131 | NCBI WGS metagenome assembly VOFI01 (sample SAMN12384728, study PRJNA508395) | human gut metagenome | isolation source: healthy gut H | host: Homo sapiens
GCAAAACAAGCAATGGTGATTGCATTTATATGTCAATTCCAAAGCAACAGATTTTGGAAGAATGGGTATGCTATTCTTCATTGCTATCATTTTCTTTTATTCCTATTCCTGTCATTCTCTTGATAGTATCTTGCTCATCCATGATGCTATGGTAGCGATCATAACAGTCTTTAAAGTAGGCATCCCCTTTCAAAAAAAAGCCAATACGGCTTGGTAGTCATCAAATGACTCTATGTCGGTTATAGCTTGATGATAGTCTTTATCGCTTTTTGCCTTGAAACAGAACAAATGATATGTTCCTTCTTCGTAGATGTCATCCTCGGAGGTTAACGGTAAATCGAAAACTCTGCTTCTTCCTTCGCTTCTAGGGCGCATGAACCACATATTACTTCAAGAGACGCATCATATCCCAAATCTTTTATCTCTTTGATGATGGAGTTGAACATTTCTTCATCACTGTGGAAAGCTTGATAGGTCAATGGACGATGGCAATATTGTCCTTTCTATTTAGGTGCATTGGCGTAAGATTTCAAGATAGTGCGTTGGTTGCATGCTCAATGTTTTGCATGAAGCATATTTTTTCTATTTAAATGCTTTTGCATATCTTCAGCATTCCACATTCGTATCCAAATTCACGCTTGATACTATTTTTAATGCCTTCATCATAATTGTCTTGACACATCTGTAGCATGATTCTAAATTTCAAGGAAGCCACGCTTACTTGATTTGATTTGGAATCAAGATAACGATTCTTCTTATCTATAGGATTCCAGTTGGAGCCAGAACTATTGGCATCGGAACCAATCATGGCAAAATTGCCAAAGCAGTTTATCTCTTCTGATGTGATAGGCTTATCTTCGCCAGCTTTTGCCTGAGGATAGTAATGCTCAAGGCTTTTGCGAGTTCGAGAGAAATAGAAATTGTCAAATGTATCAAGGCCAAAGTCGCTGCATCCCAAGGCGGTAAAGAATTCAATTCTAGCTTTTGAACCTTTCTTGGCTCTGTTTCCTCGCAATTCTTCTGCGTATTTCTTCCACAATCTATAGTCGGTATAGTTGAATACAAAGAGAGGTATATTGCTTGAACCTTTGGGATAGACATCATCGAAGGGATGATCCACATTTTCCAATTCAACACTCTGTTTGCCATTTCGAATGATGGTTTCATCGAAACTATTTGGCTTTGGCTGGTTTCTTTCATTCAGTTTGTTTGCATCCAAATATACATCGAAGAAGTACTTGTCTGCTAAATTTCTCACGAACTTCAAATAGTTATCTTCATTCCAGTCCTGGAATAGGTGCAACAAGCAGTAGAAGAGATAGTTCTTGCGTTGCTTGGCTGTAAATGCCACCTCAAACATAGATAAAAGATGAACCAACTCTCTTTGTTTAGACTTGTCATTGTCAATCAAATCTGCCATGTAGGCAGACTTGCCCTTCTTGCAGTAATATTGTAGTTTCCAAGGATTCTCAATGGCTTTATCTTCACCATTTATGTGGTGCACCATGTAGTTGTCGAGATAATATTTTGCCAATAGCAGGTTATAGGCAAACTGCTTGACAAATTCTGGAGTGAGCTTGACTTTGTCAAACTCATTGATAAGTTCCTTGTCATCGAGTGTGAAGTCTGATGGATTAAAATCTTTCTCTTGCATTCTTGTAATTTTGAGAACAATCAACAGAAAATTTGGAAAATCAATGATTGGTTGGAACGAATCGTTATAGTCAATTTCGCTCACCTCCTTTTCCTTTTTTACAGGAATATCGAGTAGTTTTTCTATTGTCTTCATCCCAAAGGAGTTGTCTAATTGTTGTGGTGCAATAGGAAAATCGTCAAATCTCTCCAACTTGAAGTTGCTCATATCTTTACCGAATATCTCAGTCATGTTAGGTAACTTTTGTTGGATATAGAAACTCATATCGCTACAAGCCTCCCAAATTTTGCAGAACTTTTCCATCGCTTTATTGTCATTCTTCAGTTGATCACTCAATTTGGCTTTTACAATTTCATGCTTTTCAAGTTGCTCGCCACGAGAGTTCATTACTTCAAAATAATGATTCAACTCAACATCCTTAGGCACACGATAATGTATGATATGCACATGGTTCAAAAAATACTCCTTGAATTTGTCCATATCAACTTGATTTTCACCTACTATTTCCTTTAGTGCTTCTTTGGCAAAGTTATAGCCATTCTTTATGCCAAGGTCATATTCCTCCCCAAAATCAGAATCTTTTACTTCCTTATTTTTCTCAAACTTAGACATGACTTCTATGGTTTGAGTAGAAGCTTTGCGTGAGGAATATGCAAGTTTGTTGGTAACCTTCTCGCCCAGTAGGCAGTATATTGTAGTAAGATAACCTGAATACATTCTCGTCACGTTTAAAGGTTACAAGTGTTCCGATATAGTATATAGGCTTGTCTATGACCATGGAGTCATAGATATCCTTTATTAATGCAGAAATCTCATCTCGTTCCCAGGCGTAATTACGCTGATAGATGGGAATTTTTAGTATAACTGTTCCACTATTGACATAATAGATTCTTTTACAAAAAAGCGTTTATAGCATAAACAGCTGATTAAATTAATGCTGTTGCTGCTTTTTCCATCGGTCAGGAAGTAAGTCTCTATATTTTCTAATGGGGTATTTGGGTTGCCATTCTACAGTCTTTTCTATTACGTCGCATATGTATTCAAACAGATTAATGCCATTCAGCCTGCATGAGATTGCGATAGAATATAGGATAGCCGCCCGGCTTGCTCCTTCGTGCGAACCAAAGAACATTGAGTTTCTTCTTGATAGTGATATGTACCTCTGGATTCTCTCAATGTAGTTGTTATCGAGAGCCGTATCACCTCTTTTGAAGATGTCACAAATGGCATTATATTCATTAAGGGCATAGCCGACCGCCTGCGCCAAGGTAGACTTGGGCAGCAAATCTTTCCTGGAAGATATTTCCTCCAGTTTCTCCAATAAATCCTGCAAAATGTCCGGTGCATATGACTGCCGATAGGCTAGATGGTCTTCAACGGTCCATCCATTTACCCCAACCTTATGTTTTTGTCTTCTCGATAAAACCTGTTGATAATATCTACGACTTCCTGAGCATCTTTGTCCTCCTTGCCGCAGTCGACGAAGTCTCTCTTGACATGCTGCAGACAGGCGATTCTCATGATGTCCGGATAAGCATCCGACTCCAGTTTCCGGTAAGGAGCATATGCATCACTCTGTATTGTACCTTTATAATCAGAGAATACGTTAAGTATAACTTGCTCTGAACGTGATCCATCCTCATATACAAAGAAGACAAGTCCCAGTTTAGGCGCACTTACAGCCCAGAGGTAGCCTTTCTTCGAACCCTTGTCCGTAGGCTTTGTCTTGGCTAACAGCACTTTATGGTATGTCTCGTCTGCCGAGACATAATCCTGCTGCAACACTACTTGGCAGATAGCCTTATAGAAGTTTTCCAGTACATCGGCACTTCTGGCAATCAGTTTGTTTGCCGACAATGGCTTTCCTTAACGTAAACCCATTGTCGGCAAAGTATTTGATGATTCGCTCTACCGGCATGGAATAGATGTATCGCATCTGCAGGAGTCCTGCTGCAAAGGAAGGTGAATAGGAAGAATTCAACAACAGAGCCGGCGGAGTTTTCCCCGGATACATGATACTTCCATCAGTATAAGTGTTGATGTGATACACGGTCTTGATGAATTTGATGGGTTCCATGCTGTAACGTATACAGGTACGAGTTCCGAAGAGACGCAACGTCTTCAAAAACTCTGCATCCATGACAGGATCTATCGTAACATGCACCTCTTTCATCTCGTAATGCATGTCACGCTTGGCTCCGTTGTTTTTGCGTGCCTTTCTCTTTTCGGCCTGCTCTTCTTTCTTCTTGTCAAATTCCTCCTGGGTCATCGAGTCTTGTGGATTCTTTTCCTGACGTTCGGACTTCTTGCCTGAAACGAGCTTGCCGAGTGCCTTGTTCTGACGATTCGCTTTGTCAATGGCGATTCCTTTCTGGACGAGTAATTCTTCTAATGACTTTATACGTTCAATGAGTTCGCTGACCTGTGTAGTCAACGAACTCACCGTAGCATTAGCTTGCTGAAGCTGTTCGTTTGCAAGCTGAAGCTGTTTCTTTAAAAAGTACTATAATTTCGTCCTTTTTCATAGTGCAAAGGTACGAAAAAATATCGAGATATGCAAGGATTTTTTTTAGATATTTATTTTTTCTATCTTGTTGATATACAGTTCATTAAATATAATCTTATGCGCCTATAGATTAAGCCGTTTCCTATATCTCATACTTTTCAGGCAAATTCCGCTCATGATGGCAGATAGCGTCTTGTACGGCATTTTGCATTGTTTGTTCTTGGGGTCAAAGAATGGCAATTCAAAGGTTCCTCGCTCCAATCGCTTCTGGTACAGCAAGAAACCTTCGCCATCCCATTTGAGCAATTCTACCTGCTGGCGGTTCTTGGAGAAGAAGATGAATACCGCACCACCAAGTGGCGGAAGTTCCATCTCGGTTCTCACAATCTGATACAAACCGTTTATGCCCATGTTCATTCGGACATATCGCTGGCAGACGTAATACTGGGTATTTTCGTTTAGTCCAAACATAGCATATCCTCCTTTTCGTAAAGTTTCATCAGATGCATGACAGATTTGACGCTACCTTTCCTGATGGTGACTATCGTTCCATTTGGGAAGGTTAGGGTTATGCCAAAAAGATAGTTCTCTGGACAGACGGGGTCGGATGGCATTTCCATGGGAAGAAACATCATCCCAGTGTCCTTGGCTATTGCCTCGGAACATTCCTTACGGGCTTCGGCCTGAAGCAGACGAATCTGCTGTTTGGCTAACCTAACAGAATAACCTTTCTCTGACATCCATCTATGCATCGAGCGATGGTTTACATGCCGTTCCTTTAAAAAAGGAATCAAACTGGCTTTTGGATTATGATTCAAATTTCAAGATGTTATAGTAATGTTTGGTATATTCGAAAAAAAGGCTTACCTGCAATGATTGGTGTATTCAATTGGAAAGCGTTGATGTTACGTATGCCTGATACAAATGGCATTGCAGATGAATTTACCATGTCGGCATAGCAATATGCTGCCTTGAAGAACTGGGCATAAGGAGTTTTGGCATAACGAGTAATGCCCTTGAACATTTGAATGTTATGTTCATTGAGTACATTAGCTTTGTTACCATTTACCCATTCCTTGATGCGATAGAGATAGTTGCCAAAAAGATTAGCCAAGTTGCTTTGGGAGACTTGTTCCCATCCTTTGACAATTTTTTCTGTTTCTTCTTCGCTTACACCTGCCATCTCTCGTAGATGATATGCCTTCAACAAGTCGTGAGGATAGAGAGCCTTGCCACGAGCATTTTGAGAATCGAAGAATTGGAAAGCTTCTGATATATCTTTTGTAATTACAACAATCAGTTCGCAATTATTTTCAATATATCCTTTCAATCTTTCTTTTTTCCTTCTCGTGCTCATCATTTTATCTTCAGACTTCTTACCTATGCGGCGACACAAAGCCTGATAATTGTTTGGAATATTACGACAGTTATGCTCATTGTTGTAAACTGACTGCTGTAAGAAACTGATATTCTTTTCGCCTAATGCAGTTAATAACAGAGAGAATGTGATGGTACGTTGCTGCCCATCTACAATGTCATAACGGTCTCCTTTTTTACTGGTGCAAGATGAGAGTGCCTACTCTATACTTTTCTTTTTTGTTGCTATTCATCGCTTCGATGATGTCATCAAGCAATTGGATGGCATTGCGTGCTGTCCATTTATATGGTCGCTGATAGATAGGGATGTTGAGGCTAACATCTTCTATGGGCTTATCACCATTCGTTATCTTCTAGCGAAGAAGTAAATCACCGATGGTTGTTATTGATAATGTTAAGTTGCTCATTGTATATTATATTTTTTGTGACATAGTTACCAACATGGTTACCGACATAGTTACTATTGCTCTGTTACTAGCTCTGTTACTAGCTCTGTTACTAGCTCTGTTACTAGCTCTGTTACTAGCTCTGTTACTAGCTCTGTTACTAGCTCTGTTACTAGCTCTGTTACCAGCTCTGTTACTAGCTCTGTTACCAGCTCTGTTACCAGCTCTGTTACTAGCTCTGTTACCAGCTCTGTTACTGTTTATACAGTCTCCAAGAACAAAAGTCCCTTTTTGGTTGTTCTGTATTGCTGTTTAGGGCTTGTCGGCTTGTCAGGAACAGTAAGTTCCAGATAATCATGTTGGAGCAGTGGCTCGATGAATGCTTTGAAGTTCTTGAATTGGTAAGTAACACCTAGTAGTTCAAATATTTCTTTTCTAAATTTTGCTTCTTTGCAGAATCTAAGAATGGATACAACTTTGTCTGTGGCATCGATATATGTATCATCTTCTGCTCTGTCACTAACTCTGTCACTATCCAGCCAAAAAGTGACAGTGCTGGTGCAAATATCACTCTCAAAAGTCACGTCATTGCCAGTGATTTCTTTCCACTCGTTCATCATATCGAAACCATAACCGATGGTTTCTGATAGATTTACCAGTCTGAATATCTTGGCGATAATCGGGTTGCGAGGATTGGAATAGAGATGGTTGCCCAGTTGGGATATAGGCACAGGATAGCCACCTGCATTGAAGAACTCGACTCTGTCGGTGTAGATATGGATGCAGGAGTGAATGGTGCTGAAAGGGTCGAAGTGGGAGAGCATATTGACTAATGCTTCTCGCAAAATCTTAAACTGCGAGCGATCTTCCACATTGAATCCCTCGTCGTTCATCATGAATGGAGTATCCACGATGAGGCGCAGTCTCCTAATCATAATCTGAAAATACTCCCAAAGGTTCTCTTGCTCGGGAATGCGGTAGGTATAGCGGGTTCGGGCTTCTCTCACACTTCTACCTGGAATCTCCACCAAGTCCATCCAAAACGTAGGAACATAGCGGCGAACCCATTCTTCTTTGCCAAAGCACATCAAGCCGCCATAATTCAGATGTCCCTCATTATCGGCGATGCCGATGCGCTTGCAGAAGTCGGCGATGTCATTGCCTATCAGATTAGGTCGAGGACTGTATAGCTTGAAGTAGTTGCGATAGTCACGAATGGTATCCTCATTGAGCATGGAGAGGTCTGAGTCTAAGAGTATTTGCTCAGACTTGATGCCGAATGATTGGTTATGAAACATGGCGGTTATCTCACCATTGGTTGCTCGCTGGTCTCCACTGCCAAATCGGATGAATGTATTCTGTGGATTGTTATAGTAGATAGGCTTGTGGGGTGATGAGGCGATATGAAATGCCAAAACCTTATGTCCATCTATATGATAGAGCATGCTCTTGGCATCGACTGGCTCATTGAACTTTTGAGAACGCAAGGTGCCCAAGAAGTCTTGTTCCAACTTCTCTGCATTGTCAACTCCTGATATTTCAAACTTCTTGCCATTCTGCTTTACTCCAAGCACTATCCATCCGCCGGAAGTGTTGGCGAATGCACTTACGGTTTCCCATATATTCTTAGGGAGTTCGCTCTTGGCCTCCTTAGCCTCGAAGTCCTCCCATTCGATGTCGTTGATTCTGTCTATCAGCTCTTCCTTTGTCATAATAATGATGATTAAATTGAAATATAGAATTTCTTCCTCCCTTCACTTCAAGAAATAGATAGGAGCATGCTGGGTGCCTTCCTTCTCCATGATGCCTTTCTCGCAGAAATGGTTGAGCCACTTCTGTGCCATGTAAGGAGTCAAGCCAAAGAGGATGCGCAGGATGCGAGTGGTGATATAGCGGTTCTCTTGGAGATACTCCTTGATTTTCGCCAATAGCTTTTCCTCGGAGTATTTTGTAGATTGGTTGGAATAGCGGGAGCGGACGAAATGGACGTTGCGCTGTACTTCCTCCATTAGCTTACCTTCTGGTCGGAAGTTGATGCCGGTGATGCGTACTTCCTTGCCCGTAATCTTCTTGTCTGGATTCTCCTCTGGCATCTCTAGGCTAGCCGACATGGAGAAGTAGCCTATCTCTGGGATGTAAAAGCGGCGTCCCAGTGAGAATTCTTCCACCATAAGGTCGTGAAGCTCTGCCAACACCGCAGCCACATCTCCCTTGGTGAGTGAGCAGCGGCTCTGGATTTTCTCTTGCAGTTGCTTCTCGGTCATAGGTTCATGCTGCACGATACGAATGTATTGGCGCTTTTCTCCTGTGCCCTGGGCATTGTTGAGCATGTAAATGTCGTATTTCAGTTCCATATTTCTTGTTGTTTGATGGTTCGTTGTTTTCTATATTCTTTGTCTTCTATGAAAGATGATGCAAATATATATAATAATGTGATAACTTGTATCTTTTAGTGTAAAATATTAGGTTTATTTAAACATTGGTATATGTCATATGATTATACGGCATTTGTCATCCGACCGTATGATAAGTGTCGTATAATCACATGACAAATGTCACGCAATCGATATAATAGCTTTCTTGCATCGTTATAATTGTTTTCTTGCATCGTTATAATTGCTTCCTTGCATCATATAAGTCACAACATTGTTACCATCCATCTCACCCTTGCCAATTCGCAGGGGGAGGTATGTGATGAGGCTGAGACTATCTATTACACCTTCGTACCTGAGAAGGCGCAGGAAATGGGGTTCAGTGGATGCAAGGTAGAAGGTGAATAAAAGGCGCTTTTCAAGAAACGCTCATTCAGAATGAGTGTTTTTGCTCAGAATTACTCATTCTGAATGAGTAAAAATGATAGAAATTACTCATCGAGTGGTTATCGTAGGATAGTAAATGCTGTAGATGTTCTCTGGCTTCTCATTCATGTTGGCATTGAAATTTACCTCTATTGGGGATGCGCTAATTTGAAGCAAAAATGCCATCTCCATCAAAACTGATAGAGGTGGCATTGGGTTCTATGCAGTATGTCCTTTCTTACATCACATATGTATTAAATGAATGTGACTGAAAGTTGAGATTTTTATAATTTATTGTTCATATGCTTTTTGATAAAGCGACCCACATGATTCTCTTGTAGAGTTGTTGGGAGGGCTTTGAATATTTTCTTTTGATTCGAAGAACCTTTTATCAAATGCTGATAGAACAGATAGCAGATGATGCCAGGAGAATGGATATTGCTGAGTGCGTAAGCCGTATACTTGCACTCGTCCCATCCATCATGGTTCTTGCTTTTCTCTTCCACCCACTGCTTATAGAAACTTGATCCTGTGAGGCTGTAGTAACCATTGTGTACGCTTAGCTCTGCTATCTCTCCTGGTACAAAAGGAATGTCTATCCATTCCGAGCAGATGGTTCCATCTTTCATCAGTGCTCTCACTCTTCCCATGGTAATGTCCTTCAGGTCGTGCTTGTATGAGAAGTTAGTGCCGTTGGTAGCCACAAGGATGGGTTCTACATACATATCTGTTTCGTCTTTGTAACAGATAAAATAGCCACGGTCCCAAAGTTCAGGGTCACGCTTGCCAATAATCTCAAAGTTGCCTTTCAGGTTGGTCTGAGCATCTTTTAGCATCTTGGTCAATTGCTCGTTAGGCACTTCTTCTTTTTCTTCTTTGGTCTTTTCTTTTGGAGCAGCCTTTTCTTCTTGGGTGTCTATTGGGGTAAGAACACCTGTATATTGTGTGGCTTTATATGTTTGCTGTTTTACTTCATCAGCCACGTGGTGCTTGTTTAAAGGAGCTTTTCCTTCTACGATGCTGATGTTTCCTTCATAGCCTTTTTCGTTAACCAAACCATTCTCTATGATATGGCCCCATTCTATGGCACAGACTCTGCGCATGCCAGAGTGACCCATCTGTTGGCGATTGATAAGGACGCTATATGCCGAGAAATTTCCAACCATAATAAGGTCGTTGCCTACAGATATGTCAAAGTTCATCCATGTTTCAAGTGGGTTGTTGTTTCCATCTACCATATAGTAAAAGTCAGTTGCTGGCTGATTGCAATCTTTTTGAAAAGCCTTGTTGATTCTGTCCAGTTCCTTGAGAAACTTGTCTTTCTTGAGAGTTTTAAAGCGATATTTTTTCCAACTCCATTGTGCTGTGTCACCAACCTCATTTTTTGCTCCTGATTGATTCATGGTGAACGCCTTGTTGCTTACCAATTTCTCCAAAGCCTCTTTGAAATAAGACTTTTGTGCCTGTGCTCCCATTGATGAGAACATCATGAGTAATAAATATATGACATACTTTTTCATGTTCTTTGTTCTTTAATGTTTATACCTTATTATATATACTTTCTTTAGAGTTTTACGGTGATTCGCCGTATTTGTTGGCGGTCATCCTCACTTTGCACGGCATTGCTTGTAGTGGCTTGAGCTTCTGCTGTCTGCATTTTGAAAAGATGCTCTTCGGGCAAGGTTGACATAGGGAAGAGTACCGGACCTTTTTCTTCGGTGTCTGGCATGTCATCTCCAAACTCAGCTTTAGGTTTAGCCTCCCTTTTGGGAGCATTGAGCTTGGCGAAAGTCTTTTTCTTCTCGTATGTTCTGCTCTCGTCTGTGATGGCTTTTTCTGCTGTATTTTCCTTTTCTGCCGTCAAATTCTTTTCTTGCATCATAGCTTTTTGCATCGGCTGTGTAGCCTTTCTCACAGCCATTGTCGCATTGCCCGACGCAGAAGTGGTATCCTTGGGTGGTTGCAGGATGATAGCGATGATGCCAGCCACGCATGCTGCGCAAATCCATGGAAAGATACGCAAGGTGCGATGGCTGACCAAGCTCTTCCTTGCCTTCTCTATTACTTGTTGCTTGGTTTGGGAGGAGGCATGGAAATCACATTGAGGTTGGAGCAGTTGCTCTATATCCTCAAATCCTTTGTCATTATGGATGTTCATTTGATCTTTCATATATTTTTCTCCTTTCTGAGTCGTTGTTGGATATGTTGGATGGCATAGCGATAGCGAGATTTCACGGTAGCTTCTGGTATCTCCTCCAGTTCGGCTATCTCTCGGAACGTCAAGTTGTCGTAACATTTCATTCTTACGATTTCCGCTTGCTCCTGTGGAATATCTTCCAGCAGTTTTGATATTCTGAGAAATTCCTCGTGTATTTGTTTGTCACCATTGCTGTTAGGTATGCTTGCCGCTTCATTGATAGCTATGATTTGCGGACGATTTTTGCGCAAGTAGTCTCGGCATGCGTTGCTAACAGAGCGAATGATGTAGCGGTCCAACTCTTCCACTTGTTGCCCTTCTTTCAGTTTCTTGAAAGCTGCAAGCAGCACCTCTTGTACAATATCTTCTGCATCCTCACGTTGCCCGATTCGAATATAGGCAAAACGAAATAGCCAGTCTTGCCGATTGTCGACAAGACTCTCCAGTTGTTTTATGAGTTTTGGGTTGTCTATATTCATTCGTTTCTTGTTTTTATGTTTCTAACTTTACTCATATAAACGTATATTTCTCAAAAAAGATTTTAAAAATACTCTTTTTTTCATTTATTTGTTACTATTGTGATTGTTTATGTAAAAATGAATGCTACGAAGTATGGAACATAAGAAGATAGTGATAGTTTGCGTAAAAAGAATAGGCACGCATCCTTTCGTGGGTGCGTGCCTATACCTTTTATTATATGCTACCTTTAAATCACCTTGACTCTCTGTTTACCTTCTCTTCCATCTATCACAATCTTCTCGAAAATAATGGCAGGATCGTTTGGCGTGAGAGTAAGGGTATGGATGCCATCGCCTGTAACGGGCAGTTCTATTTCTATCACCTTGTCGATGATGCGGGAGGCTACCGTAGGATAGTAGATGTTGTAGATATTCTCCGGCTTCTCGTTCAGATTATGATTTAAGTTGACGACGACCGGCTCGGCTCCATCTACGCTTACGCCATAAGTCATGCCGCCCTTGTTCTGATAATCAAGGGTAGATTTGGTGATAATATGTATGCGTACCTTCTTGCTGTCAGTAGCAGATGATGCGCCTTGGCGTGCCAGAGCGTTCATCTTGAACCTGTAGGTGAGGCTGGCTCCTTTTACGCTTTTGGTGTATGGCATCAGGGTGACACCGGCTACACTTTTGCCCATGAATGGAATCTCTGTCCATTTTGCCTCGGCAGCATCCGTCTTGCTGCTATAGTAAGGAGCTTCGATTTCTACCACGCCGTTGTTTTCGCTGATAATCACTCCATCCTTGGAGGTTACCCGGAAGAGTTCCGGACAGGTATCCTTCTCGAAATCATCATTCCAACTCTTATAGCCGATATGCTTCTGGGTCATCATTCCGTTCCACTTGCCGCCAGCCATCTTATGGTTGTAATAGTCGCAGATGAGGGAATCGCGCTTGAAGAGGCGTTTGCATTCATCAGCCCATACATTCGCCTTCGGATTGCCCTGCTTGTAGAGGGCGTGGTTCTGTGCCTGGGCAAAGTACATCTGGTGCAGATTGCTCATCATCTCGATAGGGAAGAGGATGATCTGACGATAGGCGTCGTGATAGGATGCCGGCAGACAGTTGTACTGGCGCAGCGCATCGGCTTCGAGCTGCAGATACTGGTTTACTACCTCCTGCCATTCTCCGTTTTCCAGACTGTAGGTGTTCTTGTCGAGCATCTCTGGGGTGCAGCGGCCGTTGTACTTGCAGATGAGGTTCAGAATGCGGGCTGCTTCATCAGCTTGCGATTCACCAAACTGCTGTGCGCACCAGTCGCGGGTATGACGGGTGATGTTGTTTACATCGTATTTACGTGGATTCCAAGCCATGTCCATAAACTGGCTGATAGGATATTCCATCGGCTTGAGGTCGCCCACATTGAGAATCCAGAGACGGTCGATGCCATTCTCGTAAGCAAGCGTCAACTGCTCCCAAGGATTCTGCACAGGAGTAACGTTGAGCATCTTTGAGTTTCTTGGAGCACCTACGTAATCTACGTGATAGTATAAGCCCCAACCGCCTTTGTGTTTGCGTTCCTTGGCATTCGGCACACGGCGCACGTTACCCCAGTTGTCATCGCAGAGCAGGAGGGTTACGTCATCGGGTACCTTCATGCCCTTGTCGTAGTAATCCAACACCTCTTTATATAGTGCCCAAACCTGTGGGGTTTCGCTTGCCTTCCTGCCGGTTACGTCAGCGATAATCTTACGCTGGTCGTTGATGATGTTGGTCATCAGCTTCGTATCTGCCTCTTCGCTCATCGCTTCATCGCCGTCGCCGCGCATTCCGATGGTTACAATCTGTTCAGTTCCCTTCATTCGCTCAATGCCTTCACGGAAGAACTTCTGCAGGTTTGTCTTGTTCTTCTGATAGTTCCATGGTCCCCATCCCTTTCGGTTGCGGGCGTATTCCTGGTGGTTGCGGGCCATCGGCTCATGATGGGAAGTACTCATCACTACGCCCATCTCATCTGCCGTCTTCTCGTTTTCAGGGTCATCGGCATAGAAAGCCCAGCCCCACATGGCAGGCCACATCATGTTACCTCTCAGTCGCAACACCAGTTCGAAAACGCGCTGATAGAAACGGTGGTCGCCATATCCGGTGCCGTAGGTGTTCTTTACCCATGACGTTAGGCAAGGTGCTTCATCGTTGAGGAAGATACCGCGATAACGTACGGCTGGTTCGCCATCTGTGTAGATTCCTTTGTTTACGAAAATGGAATCGTGATGCTCTACAGGTACGTCTGCCCAGTCATACCAAGGCGATACGCCCATTTGCTGCGAGAGTTCGTAGATGCCGTAGATGGTGCCTCGTCGGTCGCTGCCAGCGATGACGAGCTGACCATCTATGAGTGTGATGATAAACTTTTCACGTTTGCCCTTCAGTAGGTTTCCGTTGATGCGCTTCTGTTTCACCAGTTGGTCGATGGCTGCAGAATGGCCGATGGTGCCTACGAGGATAGCTGGTCGGGCTGTGTCGGCTTTTTTCAGAAAACCGGCATCCGAGGTGAGGGTGGCTGTGGCTCCACTCACACTTTTTATATCTTTCAGCAGGGCATGAGCAGCGTAGCTCACTCCTTTGCAGTCGTTGGCGTCCATGTAGATTTCTACCCGGTTATTGGCATTCAGCAGCAAGTCTCCTTGCTTGAAATTCACAAATCTGTCGGCTGCGCTCATGTTGATTGTTGAGAGCAGGGCAGCGCTTGTCAGGAATGTTCGCTTGATGTTGTTTAGTTTCATGTTTATTTATCTTGTTGTTATTTTATCCGATTGTCAGCAATGTGTTTTTGCCGGTTGCAAAGGTAGCCAAAACTATCCGGATATACTTTATTTTATGTAATCTTTAGTTTTTAATATGTTTCATTTTTACTTTTCTGTCCGTTTCTCTTTGTGTTTTCAAAGAAAAATAGTAATTTTGCATAGTAAAAACAGAAAAAAGAATATATATAATGATAGACAGACCGACGATAGCAAAAATTATGGATGCTACCAAGATAGAAGAGGTGGTATCTGAATTTGTTACGCTCAAGAAGCGTGGCATCAATTATGTCGGCTTGTGTCCTTTTCATAACGATTCCAATCCATCTTTCTCTGTATCTCCAACAAGAGGTATCTGTCATTGCTTTACCTGCGGAAAGGGAGGCAATGCAATCAACTTTCTGATGGAACTGGAACAGATGACCTATCCCGATGCTCTTCGCTGGCTCGCCAAGAAATATAAAATAGAGATTCAGGAACGGGAACTGACCAACGAAGAAAAACAGCGCGAGAGCGAAAGAGAATCCATGTTTATCGTCAACGATTGGGCGGCGAAATATTTTCAGGATATTCTCCTGCACGATGTGGATGGTATCGCTATCGGTATGGCTTATTTCCGAGGAAGAGGTTTCAGGGATGATATCATCAGAAAATTCCAGTTGGGTTTTGCGCTCCCTAAGCGTACTGCTCTTGCTGAGGCGGCTAAGGCGGCTGGTTATAATCCGAAATATCTGGTTGATACGGGACTCTGCTTCAAGGTGGATAAGGACGAAGCCGGCAATAAGTCGGGTGAGGATAAGATTCTTGATCGTTTCTCGGGCAGAGCCATCTTCCCTTGGTTCAGCGTGAGCGGCAAGGTGGTAGCTTTTGGCGGACGAGTTCTCGACAGCAGAACCAAGGGCATCAGCCAGAAATATGTCAACTCGCCTGATAGCGTTATCTATCATAAGGAGCGCGAACTCTATGGACTCTATCAGGCCAAAAAGGCGATAGCCAAGGAGGATTGTGTCTTTATGGTGGAAGGATACACCGATGTTATCTCGATGCATCAGTGTGGCATCGAAAATGTAGTGGCCAACTCGGGTACGGCACTGAGCGTGCATCAGATTAGATTGCTGCACCGCTTTACCAGTAACATAGTTCTTCTCTATGACGGCGATAATGCGGGTATTCATGCTGCGCTGCGAGGTACCGATATGTTGCTCGAAGAAGAGATGAACGTAAAGGTGCTCTTTCTCCCTGATGGTAATGACCCTGACAGTTTCGCCCGCAGTCATTCGGCAGAGGAATTCAGAAGATATATTCAGGAGAATCAGACCGACTTCATACAGTTTAAGACCGATATTCTGCTGCGCGGCGTGACAGACCCTGTAAAGAGAAGCCAGGCTATCAATTCGATTGTAGAGAGCATCTCGAAAATCAAGAATCAGATAACGCGCGCTTCTTATATCACTGACTGTTCTCACCGTTTGGGCGTGAACGAGGCAATTATCGTGAATGCCTTGAACAATTTTGTGCGCAACGGTATGAGTGAGCAGGTAAAGGCAGAGCGACGTGCAGCGGGATTGAAAGATTCGCCTGTAGCGGCAGCGCAGCAGGTGCAATCAGCGATGAGAGCGGTTACCCCACTGGATAAACTTCTGGAAGTAGAAGGACTTCTGGTACAGTTGATTATTCATCATGGCGACCAGCTCATCACAGTACAGGATGTAGACGGAAATGATGTGGAGGTAGCTGTGGCCCAGTATATCAGTCTTGATTTGGGTGGAGATGGCTTTAAGTTTCATAATGATTTATATAATCAGATTATGCAGGAGGCTGTGGAACATCTCGAAAAAGAAGATGATTTTGTCGCCGAAACTTATTTTGCCAATCATCCGAATCCGGAAATCAGCAGGTTGGCAGGTTTGCCTACAGGTGACCAGGAGGTATCTACGGCTAGTCTGCAGATGAAGATGAGCGCCGACAAACTCCGTCAGTTCGTCTTTAAAGACATCTTGAGTTTCCGCACTCATTATATTGCTCAGCGTATTATTGAGAAGGTTACAGCAGGAGTTTGCCAAGAATCCGACCAATCGTGAACTGCTGCAGGAGTTTATGAAACTCAAGCAGATGAACACGCTTCTGGCGAGTCAGGCAAACAATATCTTCAATTAACCGGAACTCCTGTCCTGTGGGGAGGAACTCTGTAATGAAGTATTAGAGATTTAAAAGGAGAAATGCTATATGATTTATTTTCACTGGATATATCTGTTGCTTTATGTCGTGATAACCGTTCCGGCTATCATCACCGTCTTGATGGACAATCGTCAGCCTGCCAAGACGATGGCATGGATATTGGTCTTCTTCTTCATCCCCTTTGTGGGTATCATCTTCTATTTTTTCTTCGGACAGAATACCCGCAAGGAACGGCTTATCAGCGACCGCAGCATGGACCAGCTCACCAAGCGCTCCATGCTCGAGTTCGTAGAGCAGGAGAATCTTCACCTGCCAGACAGTAATAAACCGCTGATGAATCTCTTTGCCAACCAGAGTTGGGCGCTGCCTTTTAAAGATAATCAGGTGGATATTTATACCGATGGCTATGATTTCTTCCTTACCTTATTATATAATATAGGACAGGCAAAGCATCATATTCATCTCGATACCTATATCTTCGAAGCCGATGCCTTGGGATATCTGATAGCTGATGCCTTGATTGATAAGGCGGAGCAGGGAGTGGAGGTGCGACTGATTTATGATGATGTAGGCTGCTGGAAGGTGAAGGATGAATTCTTTGAACGTATGCGTGATGCAGGTATTGATGTACATTCGTTCATGCCAGTCCGCTTTCCGGCTTTTACGAGTAAGGTAAACTATCGTAACCACCGCAAACTCTGTGTCATAGATGGTAAAGTGGGCTTTATCGGCGGCATGAATATAGCTCTGCGCTATGTGAAGGGTGATAAGAAACAGGCTTGGCGCGATACGCATCTCCGTATTGAGGGCGGTGGCGTTTACGCCATTCAGAGAGCCTTTCTGGTAGACTGGTATTTCGTAGACCGTACGTTGGTTACCTGTCGCCAGTATTATCCGCCGGTCAGTGCGCATATCCACAACAATTGTCTCGTACAGATAGTTACGGGCAGTCCTATCAGTCCTTGGCCTGATATCATGCAGGGCTATGTCCGCATCCTGCTTCAGGCCCGGAAGTATGTGTATATGGAAACGCCTTATTTCTTGCCAACCGAACCTGTATTGTTTGCCATGAGAACAGCAGCTTTGGCGGGTGTGGATATCCGTCTGATGTTGCCCCGTCATGCTGATGCCAAACTGGTAGAGTGGGCATCACGTTCGTATGTGATGGAGGCGATAGAGGCTGGCGTAAAGGTTTATCTCTATACGGCAGGCTTTAATCATAGTAAATTGCTCGTAAGTGATGATAATCTCTGTACGATAGGCAGTACGAATATCGATTTCCGAAGTTTTGAGAATAATTTCGAAGCGAATGCGTTCTTCTTTGATGAGGGGATGGCACAGCGCGTGAAGGCTGTCTATCTGCGGGATGAGGCGAAGAGCATCCTGGTAGATGATGTATCTTATTTCGTAAAACGTCCGTTCCTGCAGCGCCTTTTCGAGAGTACGGTAAGATTGCTCTCGCCGCTGTTGTAACGAATAAATCCCCGTTTGCATCTTGTCTGGTGCAAACGGGGATTTTTTCTATCTGAATATTGAGAAGTTTACGCTTCCGTAACTTCTGTGTTCCAGGAATCGTGGATGCTCGGAGAAATCATAGTCTTTGCCATGCTCAAAGACGAAGATGCCTCCTTCGTTGAGATAGTCGCCATTCAGAACGAGGTCTGGAATCTGCGGCAACTCCTTCAGAGCGTATGGAGGATCGGCAAAGATAAAGTCAAACTTCTGCTTGCAGGTCTTCAGAAAACGGAATACATCACCACGAATCAGAATATCCTTGTCTTCGCCTAACTTCTGAAAACATTGGCGTATGAAGTTGGCATGATCGCGGTCGGCCTCTACGCTGACTACCCGGCTGCAGCCTCGTGATACCAGTTCGAGCGAAATGCTGCCCGTGCCGGCAAAAAGGTCGAGGGCAGAGGTATCTTCGAAATCAATATATCCCTGCAGAACATTAAAGATGTTCTCCTTTGCAAAATCTGTTGTCGGACGCGCCTTAAACGAACGTGGAATGTCGAAATGGCGTCCCTTATATTGTCCTGTTATGATTCTCATATTTACTTTTGAACTTTGAATGTTGAACATTGAACTTTATGATAAGCTATTCTGTTGAATTCTTAACTATCAACTTTTTAACTATCAACTCTTGTCTTACTTACTTAGGTACAGTGCCATTAAATCGAATGGCAGACCTTTAATCTCTGTGATGGGCGCACGGTTGAATTCGGCGGCAGGGTTCAGAATGAAGGTCTTCTTGATGTAGAGTTTCGTGTTGTAGAGGAACCAGTCCTTGTCCGGAACATTGCCTGATACATGCAACTCATCCTGCATCTGGTTGAATCTAACTGCTTCCATACATAGAGAATGAAATAGAGGGCATCCTTGGCATGCTCGGCATTGAACGAGTTGAAGAATTTGAAACGGTTCTTCTCGAAACCGAAAACGTCCAGCTTCTTGTCGTGGAAATAAACATAGAGCTTGCGGTGAATGCCGGTGAAACTGCGATGATGCAGATAGTGCCACATCGGTTGCATGATAGGTGTGAAGCGGACATCCTGACGCAAGTTGGCTGCCATCGAAACACCACTCTTTACTGTATAAGGTTCATAGATGAGCTGATGCTCAGCTTCACGGTCAACTACCGAAAACTGAGGGTGTTTCTGCTCACGCGGATGGTGAGTCGTGCTTGCTGAATGTTGTTACCTTTTATTTGCATATCTGTTACCAATTACCTGCGTTGTTATTATCTGTCGTTAAATCGCCTATCTTGAGTCGGGATAATTGCCGGCATAGTTGGCCTCCTCTATCTTCTGCTGGATGGAACCTTCATCGAGTCCGTCGAGGAAGGTTTCATAACCGGCCCCACATTCCATCACCGGAATCTGCTTACCGCTTTTTCCTACGATAACCGTGGCAGCAAAGTGTAAACTTCTTACCGTCGGCATAGGGGAATGTATTGGGCATCTTCCTGTAAGTACTTGCCTTTTACCAGTGTCGGAAAATCTCCTGTATATACGCCGTGTTTCGCCTTGTATTTCTCTTCAGCCTGACGTATCTGCATCAGTTTCTCCTTCACCTCTGCTTCTCTGCTAGCCATGGCTTTCTGGAAGCGGATGGGCTGGCTTTACACTCAGAATACAGAGTAGCATCATGATGATGACGCATGCTCCCAAAATATAATTATTCTTTATTCTTTTTCTCATTTCAAAAGTATTATTACTTTTGCACTGCAAATAGGTGCAGTAAATTTTCTGCAAAGATACTAAAGTTTTTCGAAATATGAACATTGAAGAGTTAAAATATCAGATATTACAGCAATTTGGCTTTCCGCCAACCTCAGAACAGGCTCAGGCGCTCGATGTTTTCGTGCAGTTTATGACGGATAGTAATCCTCATGCTGTGATGATTCTCCGGGGTAGTGCGGGTACCGGTAAGACGTCGCTCTCGGGTGCTATCGTCCGTACGCTCCCGTGCTGTTCGCCAGAAGGTGATGCTCCTTGCTCCTACGGGTAGGGCGGCTAAAGGTTTTCTCTCTGAACAGCGGGATGCCTGCCTATACCATTCATCGCCGCATCTATCGCGAAAAGGCGTTTGCCGGAGTGGATGGACAGTTCAATCTCAATGATAATCTCTATACTGATACGCTTTTTATGGTGGATGAGGCTTCGATGATTGCCAATCTGGGATTGGGCGGAACCACCTTTGGCAGCGGTTGTCTGCTAGATGATCTGACTCATTTTGTGTATCAGGGACGTAACGACCGCCTCTTGCTGATTGGCGATAAGGCACAGTTGCCTCCTGTTGGTGAGGAAGAATCACCAGCCCTTTCTGCTGCGATGCTCAGGGATATGGACTGTCGGTTTATGAGTGCGATTTGAACGAGGTAGTCCGCCAGAGTCAGCAGTCGGGTATTCTCTTTAATGCTACCCGCATCCGTCAGATGATTACCCACGATGACATTACCCAACTGCCTAAAATCCGTTTCTCCGGTTTCTCGGATATCAGGGAGATGCCGGGTGCAGAACTCATCGAGGCTCTTGGCGACAGTTATCATCATGTAGGACTGGACGATACCATTGTTGTGACTCGTAGCAACAAGCGCGCCAACATCTTCAACCAGGGCATCCGCAACATGGTGCTTGATAGGGAAGAGGAACTGGAGAGTGGTGACATGCTGATGATTGTGAAGAACAATTATTATTGGATGGAGGAAGAAAGAAAGAAGATAAAGGAAAGGCAATTAAGTGAAGAACGAAAAGTGAAGAGTGGAAAATTTAATACTTTAGCTAATCATACAGTTCAAAGTAACGAAGTTTCAAGTCATGAGATTCCTGCTTTCCTGGCTAATGGAGATAGGGCGAAGGTGATGAAGGTGAGTCGTCGCATCGAACTCTATGGTTTTCATTTTGCCACCCTTCTGTTGAATTTTCCCGATTATGATAATTATGAACTGGAGGCTACGGTATTGCTGGATACCTTGACGAGTGAGGCTTCTGCTTTGACCCATGATCAGCAAGAGCAGCTTTTCCGTAAGATAGAGGAAGATTATCAGGATATACTACTGAAGGCAGACCGTATGAAGGCAATCCGGCAAGACCCATATTTCAATGCTCTGCAAGTGAAGTTTGCCTATGCTGTTACCTGTCATAAAGCGCAGGGTGGACAGTGGTCGCATGTCTATGTAGACCAGGGCTATATGACGGATGAAATGCTTACTCCCGATTATATCCACTGGCTCTATACTGCATTTACACGAGCCACAGAGATGCTCTATCTCGTGAACTGGCCAAAGACGCAGGTAGAAGGAGAGTAATATTACTCTTCTTCTTTTGTTCAGGATTTATATGAAAAGAAAAAGTCCGGCTCTCTCTCGAAAGTCGGACTCTTAAATTTTTGAGTTATTTTTTGGGAAAAGTGGGTAGTGATGGATTCGAACCACCGAAGGCATAGCCAGCAGATTTACAGTCTGCCCCATTTGGCCACTCTGGTAACTACCCAAAAGCTTTATATCTCAAAAGCGAGTGCAAAGGTAATGCTTTTATTTGATATTACCAAATTTTTTCGGCACTTTTTTCTCTTTTCCTTCAAAAAATGTTCATTTTCCCCTATAAAATTGTTTTTTCAATCCATAAAAAACAAGAGAATTCTTTACTTTTTCACTTTATTCCCTTTTACACTTTAATAACATGTCTTCTGCGGTGTTTTCTTGACAGCCTTCTGTGCTTGTAATGCTCATATTTCTTGATGGCAACGAATACCGTGAGGGCAAGGACTACGGCCAGCAGGAAGATAACGATGCCGCCGCCCAGATTGTCTCCCTTCACCTTCGACCACATATCCAATACTTCGGGAGTATGGTCGCCGGCATCATGAATCATGGCGCATCGGGCTACTATGCTGCTGTCTGGATACATGATAGGGTTGAGATGGACACTCCTGCCTTCCTCGCCAAAGAAGTAGGCCAGATTTACAGGTTGGGGATACGCCTCAGCATCGCTCATAGCTTCTAATACCTTCTTGCCTGCCACGCTACTCACATATCCTGTAGTCTCCATATTAGCGAGTGCCACGTCTTCCTGACAGAGATAGTTGATGAAATAGGCGGCAGCCTTCGGATTGCGGGAATATTTAGGGATTACCCAACCGTCGAACCATACATTGCTTCCTTCTTTCGGTACCTCATATCCCAGTTCTACACCCACTTTCCCGGCTTCTTCAATAGCCCAGACGGCATCACCGCTCCAGGTCATGTTGAGATAGGCTTTGCCTTTGGTCATGGTCTCCTTGCCGAAGTCGGCTTCCCATCCTTCAATGTTTGGCTTCAGAGCTTTCAGCTCTTTCTCTACTGTGGCTACGGCAGCTGGTGAATAGTCGTTCATCAGCTGTGGTACGATCACCTTGCCTGTTTCCAGGTCTTTACGGTGTGCCCAGATGAGGGCAGTGCCATAGGAGTCGCGGTAGGAATCCTTCATCAGAAGTTTGCCCTGATATTTTCTGTTCCATAAAGTTCCCCAGGTCTGTGCATCATTTATAGGTACGTGCACCTTATTATATAGGATGCCACAGGTTCCCCACATGTAAGGCACGGCATAATGGTGGGCGATGCGGCCATTGTTGGAGGTGGCATCTATCTGCTCAACAATGTATGGTGATACGTTGCTGATATAGTTGGGCGTCTTGCCGAAGGCGGTGTCGATAGGTAGGAGAAGGTCTTTGCGGAGCATGCGCTCGATGATATATTCTGACGGGCATACCACGTCGTAGTCTTCATGACCTCGCTCTATCTTGGTAAGCATCACCTCATTGATGTCGAAGGTCTGGTAGATGACTCGGATCTTCTTGCCGGTCTGCTGTTCATACCATTTCGGGAAGTTGGCAAGAACGTCTTCATCTATATAATCAGCCCAGTTGTAAACCTTCAGAATCTCCTCACGATTCTCTTTGTTGTAACAGGAAGAGAGTGGCAGAATCATCAGCAGGCAAAGAAAGAGAAAGACGATGGCCTTAACTCCTTTTACTCCACTGACTCCTAATAATATCTTGTTCTTCATTCTCATTTCTTCTTATTTTTCTCAGAACGTTTGTTGATGATAATCAGCATCACCAGTACCAGTACGAAGATGATAGTACTCAGCGGACGAAGTTCTGGGGTCAGTCCTCCCTTTCTGGCATCGGCATAGATGAATGTGGAGAGGGTTTCCAGACCTTCGTTACCTATTGTGAAGATGGTGACGGCGAAGTCATCGATACTCATCGTGACGGCAAGCATGAAACCGGAAATCATACCCGGCAATATCTCTGGGATGATGACCTTGCGAAGTGCCTGCATCGGAGAGGCGCCCAGATCGAGTGCCGCTTCATAGAGGTTCGGATTCATCTGCTTCAGTCTTGGCATCACACTCAGAATAACGTATGGCAGACAGAAGGTAATATGCGAGAGTACCACGGTAGTATACCCCTGCGGAATGCCCAGCGTGATGAAGAGCAGGAAGAGCGAGATACCGATGATGATGTCGCCGTTGAGTATCGGAATGTTGTTGACAAACTGTATGGCATTACGTGCATAGCGGTTGCGCAGGTTGTAGATGCTGATGGCTGTCAGGGTTCCGAAGAGCGTGGATACGGTTGCGGTAATCAGGGCGATGGTTACGGTATTGACCAGTGCCGCTGTGAGCGAATGGTGCGTGCCTTCTGCAAAGAGATTCTTGTAGAGCTGTAGCGAGAAACCCGTCCAGTTGCCCATCACCTTCGCTTCGGTAAAAGAGAAGATAATGATGATGAAGATAGGGGAGTAGAGTAGCAGCAGGAGCAACCAGAGATAGCCTTGGCAGAATACTTTCTTCATCATATCCTTACTGAATAATGACTGCATCATCTGATACCTCCTTCCTGTTTACTGCCATCACCTGCGATGAGGGTGGAGGCGCCGATGAGGAAAAGCATGATGAGCGAGAGGGCTGCACCGTAGTTCCACATCGAATTGTTGATGTTCTCCTGAATGGTGGTACCGAAGAGCTTGATGTTGTTCATCGTCAGCAGTTCGGAGATAGCGAAGGTAGAGATGGTTGGCATGAATACCATCAGGATGCCACTTGCTACGCCCGGCATGGAGAGGGGCAGGATGACCTTGAAGAACTGCTGCCAAGGCGATGCTCCCAGGTCTTCGGCTGCTTCGATATAGCTGCGGTCCATCTTCTGCAGGGTGTTGTAGATAGGGTAAATCATGAATGGGATGAAGTTGTAGACCATACCGAACAGGAGGGCGCCCTCACCCAGCGGAAGGTCGGCAAAATCGAAGAGGGCCACGGTGGCAAGTGTGCGCACCAGGATGTTTACCCACATCGGCAGAATGAAGAGCATGACGATGGTGTTGGCATACTTCATTCTGGTTTGTGTCAGAATATAGGCGGCCGGATAGCCCAGCAGAATGCAGAGCAGGGTGTTGAGAATGGCGATGCCTATCGAATACACAAAGGTGTTGATGGCTTCGGGGTGTGCCAGGAACTTCTGGAAGTTGTAGAGCGTCAGGGCTCCGTTCTCATCGGTAAATGCGAACACTACGATGAGAAGCAATGGCAGTACCACAAATATCGCTGCAAAGATGGCGTAAGGTATCGACCAGCTTTGTCGCGAAGAGATAAACTTGATAATGTTCAATTTATAATTGATAATTAGGAATTAATAATTTTTATTCAAACGAAATATTCTCCTGAGGAATGGTGATAGCCACATGATCGCCTAAATCCCATACATCCTGTGTATCTACATAGAGCTTCTCGCCCCAGTCGGTATCTATGGTGAGATGATAGTGGTCGCCCTTGTAGAGAATGAAGCTGATGTTGCCTGTAAAGGTTCCTTCGCTCTCGTTGTCGAAGAGTTCTATCTTGTTGAAAGGCACGTTCACCCGGATGGTTTCGTTTCCGTTTTCATCGGTCTGAATCTTGTCCTTTATTTCTTCCGGAATCTCCATCTGGTATTCGCATCCCAGGAATTCTATTGTTCCGTCGCCGTTTACCTTTGCATCGAAGGTATTGGTGATGCGCTCCTTCTTCATGATGTGAATATTGTCGGGTATCACGCTCATTCCTATCGTCTGGCCTACTTCGAAATGCTTGTAGTTCTGGATGAGAAATTCATTGCCCTTCTCGGTTTCTGCCAGCATCTCGTAGTGTACTCCCTTGAAGATAGAAGAGGTTATCTTGCCCACAAACTGGGCGTGGGTGGTATCGGTGGAAACTTCTATATCCTCAGGACGTATCACGACATCCACTTCCTGGTTGCAGCCGAAGCCCTTGTCTACACAAGGCAGTTCAGTACCTGCCACATTCACCAGACAGTCGTGGACCATCGTTCCGCAGAGAATATTGCTCTCGCCGATAAAGTCGGCTACGAAAGCATTGGCTGGTTCGTTGTAGATATCGGTAGGTGTACCTATCTGCTGTATCTCTCCCTCGCTCATCACCACGATGGTATTGCTCAGGGTGAGGGCTTCTTCCTGGTCGTGAGTTACGTATACGAAGGTAATGCCCAGGCGTTCGTGCATCTGCTTTAATTCCAGCTGCATGTCTTTACGCATCTTGAGGTCGAGTGCTGCAAGCGGTTCATCCAGGAGAAGAACTTCAGGTTCGTTGACAATGGCACGGGCGATGGCGATACGCTGCTGCTGACCGCCCGAAAGCGAGTTGACATCACGATATTCATAATCACTCATGTTTACCATCTTCAGGGCACGTTTTACCTTCGGCAAAATCTCTTCCTTCGGTGTGTGCTTGAGCTTCAAACCGAAGGCGATATTGTCGTAAACGTTGAGATGAGGGAACAGAGCGTATTTCTGGAATACCGTGTTCACATTTCGCTTGTAAGGAGGAAGGTTAGTAATATCGTTGCCGGCGATGGTGATGATGCCTTCGCTGGCGGTTTCAAACCCTGCCAAAAGTCTCAATAATGTCGTTTTTCCGCATCCCGAAGGACCCAGAATGGTCATAAATTCGCCCTTTCTCACATAGAGATTGATGTTGTTGAGGGCTGTTTTCTCGCCAAATCTTTTCGACACATTCTTAATATCTATGATATGCTGTGCTGTCTTGTTCATTTTTGTTGTAAATTTGCGTGCAAAGTTACTCATTTTTCGATAAATATTGAAAGAAACAAAGAAAAAGTTGTATCTTTGCAAACGTTTTGTAGTATCTGATATACAGAACTGAATAATTATTGAATAAATATACATACATGATTGTTACAATAGAATGGATGGAGGAGTGGTTCAGGCGTTTCGACCAGGAATATTTCGGGGGAAAACTGCCTGTTCCTGAACTCGGACTTACTCATGCCAAGACTCGGTTGGGGCAACTCGCCTATAAGCGGGCCTCCAGATGGGGACGCACCAAGCTCTACGATTTCAAGCTCTCCATGTCTACTTATTATGATATGACCGACAAACAGGCAAAGAGTGTCTTGCTCCACGAGATGATACATTACATCATCGGTTATACGGGACTGAAAGATACCTCGGCTCACGGGATTGTGTTCAAGGGACTGATGGATAAGCTCAACAGCCAGTATGGCTGGGATATCAGAGTATCGACATCCACTAAGGGCTGGAAAGTAAGTGAAACTGTAAAAAGCAGGAAAGAGAAGAAGGGACCGCAAATTTATCTGATGCTTGCCATCGAGATGAATGATGGAAGACATTATCTCTCGAGAGTGAATCCGAGTTTTGCCCGTCGCATCGAAAATCAACTGAAGACGGTCAGGGAAGTGGTTTCTTATCAGTGGTATACTACGATGGAGAACTATTTCGAAGACTATCCGCAGGTGCGCAGCTTGAGAGGAAGGCGCATCTCGAAGGCCGATTTCGGAAAGTTGCTCAATGTGCTCACTCCCTTTCAGCTGTAATGTCGGGCGAATGTATAAGAAAAAGAATAACTAAAACTCATTAAAGATATAAAATGAAAGAAACCTGGAAAATGATAGCCCTGCTGGCAATAGCCATTGGAGGACTGCTGGCTTATGCCTTTATTCCAGAGCAAGTGGCTGAAAACATTCCGCTGAAACAGATTGGAATGGATGCGCTCACCGGTAAAAGCGAGGCAGAACTTGCTGAAGAGGAAAAGGCTGACAGCATGATAAAGGAACCCGTGGATACGGCGGCGCAGCGAGTACTGATCTTCGGCGACTCGATGTCGGAATATCTAGGTCTGCGACTGGCTGATTATGCCAACAAGAACGGTCATAAGCTCACCTGTATTACCTGGGTGAGTTCGGACACCAGAAACTGGGCTACTACCGATACCCTGCAGCATTATATCCAACGTATCAAACCTACCTATGTCTTTGTATGTCTGGGCAGTAACGAACTATATACGTCTGATATGAAGGGATGTGAAAAACGCATCCGTGCCATCCTGAGCAAGATTGGTAATATTCCGACGATATGGATCGGTCCGCCAAACTGGTGTGAGGATAATGGATATAACAAACTCCTCCGTGAGGTGATGGGACCACGAGGCTATTATCCTAGTTACAAACTTACCTTCGAACGCCAGAAAGACGGCCGGCATCCGACTATGGCTTCATCTGCCATGTGGATGGATAAGATTGTAGAGTGGATGAATAGCGGTCATTGTGTGCATCCGTTCCGATTGGAAATGCCGGATAAGCGTGCCCGCAGATACAGACAGATTACCATCTTGCCTCCTGGAACAAAACACAGGGCTGACAGTACGGCTGTGAAGAAGGATTCTCTTTCTATGCCTGTTGAGGAAACTGTGCCTGAAACCCCAGAAAGTTCTGCTGCAACCAAGGAACCTGCAACTGCAGGAAAAACGTCTCCGGCTGCTGACAAGACGGTTCCAGCGGTAAAGCATGTAAACCATAAAGACTCCGTATAAGAAAGAGTTCAATAAATAATATCTTCAGAACAGACAAATGAATTATTCAACATTCGAAATATGTGCCTTGTGGCATTGGATAGAGCGGCTGTTTGTTTATCAGGCAGATTCTCCGCTGATGATGGGCAGCATTCCGTTTGCGCTGCTCTTCATCTTCTTCCTTGCCATTTATACCCTGCTCAAGAGCTATTCGCGCACAGCCATGATGATGTATGTCATCTGCTTCAGCCTTTTTTTTGCCTATAAGGTGAACGGAATGGTGATGTGGATGCTGCCGCTTACGGCTTGCATCAATTATGCCGTAACCCAGGAAATGAGACTGCATGAAGGGAAGGCGCGCAAGGCGCTGCTCACCTTCGTGGTGCTTGTAGACCTGACTCTGCTGTGCTATTTCAAATATACCAATTTCATCATTGGCGATGTAGTCAACGAGATGTTCAGCACCAACTTCTCCCTGCAGTCTATTGCTCTGCCTGTAGGTATCTCGTTCTATACCTTCCAGGCTATCAGCTATGCGGTAGATACCTATAAGCGTAAGTTCGACATGGAGGTAACGCTCCTGGAATATTGCTTCTATCTCACCTTCTTTCCGCTGCTGATGGCGGGTCCTATCACCCGTGCCGCCAATCTGATACCCAGACTGAAACGAAACGAATAGGCTTCCAGTAGAATGCTGTGGACGGACTCTTTCTTATCATGCTGGGACTGGTCAAGAAGAATATGCTGAGCGATTATATCGCACAGTTCAACAACTGGTGTTTGATGCGCCGCAAACCTTCTCGGGTTTCGAGAATCTGGCAGCACTCTTCGGCTACCCTGTCCAGATCTTCCTCGATTTCTCGGGATACAGCGATATGAGTATCGGTGTGGCAGCCATCCTGGGTTTCTATCTACCCGACAACTTCTATTTCCCTTACTGCTCACTCTCGGTTACCGAGTTCTGGCGTCGCTGGCACATCTCACTTTCCTTCTGGTTCCGCGATTATGTGTATATTCCGCTGGGTGGAAACCGGAAGCGAAAGGTGCGCATGTATTTCAACAACTTCCTCACCATGCTGGTGGCAGGCTTATGGCATGGCTCTTCCTGGATGTTCGTTATCTGGGTGCTCTTCATGGTTTCGGACTTGTGGTGCATAAGTTCTTCAGCCGTCAGTTGGGCATAAGCTTTCCTCGTACGCTGGCTGGCAATTCCCTCAGCTGGCTCATCACCTATTTATATATATGCTTTGCTTGGTCGTTCTTCCGTGCTAAGGATTTGGGGGTGTTGGGGAAGATGTGTGATAAGGTGGCAAATGATTTCAGTATCGATTATCTGGTGCCTTTCTTCCATGCCCGTCCTGCCTGGACGCTTTGCATCATAGGTGTCATGCTGAGCTATCTCTTTACCGAGCGCCAGTATCACCGTCTTCAGGCGCGGTTCATACTTCTGCCTTGGGTGACCAAACTGCTGCTCTTCATCATCTGTCTGCAGATGGTAGTTGAGGTTTCTCAGGAGAGTGTACAGCCGTTCATTTATTATCAGTTCTAGTCTTTTATGGTTAATTTTCTGTAATAAAATCTTGCTTTATGGACTTGATACTGGAAAATGATGTAATTTTGTAGGTTGAAGTATATATATTTTGAAGTAACAGACAAAACAGAAAAAATTGTATGAAGAAACTATTATTCTTTTTGCTCCTGACGACGGCTGTCGTCGGTAGAGCACAGACTTCGCTTGACTTGCTGCCTGTAGGCACCGAGGCTCCCGATTTCACGATTACTGACAGTAAGACGGGTAAGAAAATCTTCCAGCTCTCAGATAAGAAGACTCAGAAGGATAAAGACGGAAAGACGGTTCCGGGTGTCTGGACCGTGCTCGATTTCTGGGCTTCCTGGTGTCCTGACTGCAGAAGAGACATGCCGATGGTGAAGGCTATCTATGACAAATACAATACCAAGATCCAGGTAGTGGGTGTTTCTTTTGATACCGATGAGGCGAAGATGAAGAAATATCTGGGCGATAATCAGTATACCTGGTTGCAATACTGTGAGTTTAAGAAATGGAAGGAAACAAAGATTTCCAAGGATTATCACATCTCATGGATTCCTACCTCTTATCTTATCAATCCGGAAGGTAAGATTGCATTCTCTACCGTGAAGGCGGAGGAGATGATGAAGAAACTGGATTCGCTCGACCAGGCTGGAGCATTGAAACCTGCTCAGGTGCAGACTGCTCTCAAGAAGGTGTATAATGAAAGCATCGATCCGATGGCTCAGATTGATGAGGCTTTGGCTAAAGCTAGAAAGAATGGCAAGTTTGTTATCTGTCAGGTAGGTGGTAACTGGTGTCCATGGTGCTTGAAGTTTGCCGATTTTGTGGAGAAAAATGTTGCGGTCAACAAGATGGTAAATGATCATTTCGAATATATTCATGTGAACTACAATCGCAGAAAAACTGCCGGTGATGCGGCGGTGAAGAAGGCTGAGCAGCTGATGAAGCGACTGAACAATCCTCAGCGTTTCGGATTCCCGGTCTTTGTGGTGCTCGATGAAACCGGAAAGGTTCTCCATATCCAGGATTCCAGTTTTCTGGAAGAAGGTAAGGGATATAACGAAGAAAAGGTGCTCAGATTCCTGAAGAGCTGGACACCTCAGGCAGTAAAAGGATAAAGAAAGAGGGTGTGTCATTAACTTATGGCACACCCTCTACCTGTTTCATATCGTAATTTTATGCATTACAAACCTCTTGCTTTCAGAAATCCGGAAGCATCTGGCTTCTCCATACCTGTAAAGTCGGTAAACATTTCCATCTGGTCCTTGGTGTTGCCACGGCTCAGAATCTTATCGCGGAATGCCTGACCAACGGCTGGATCTAAGGCACCATGCTTTGCAAAGTAGTCGGCGATGTTCACAGCCAGCACCTCTGTCCAGAGATAGCTGTAATAGCCTGCAGCATAACCGCCGCCCCATACGTGGTTGAAGTATGATGTGCTGTAGCGAGGAGGAATCTGGGTGTTGAGCAAACCGATGTTGTGGAGCTCTTCCTTCTCGAAGGCACCTGCCATATAAGGTGAAGGCACCTCTTCTTCGCTAATCTTGTGCCAGGCAAGGTCAAGACAGGTCGCAGCCAGATTCTCGCCCAGTGAATAAGCGGTCTGGAAGCTGATGCTCTTCAGCATGCGCTCTTTCAGATCGGCTGGCATCGCAGCACCGGTCTCGGTATGACGGGCGTAATGGTCGAATATTTCCGGAATAGAAGCAAACGATTCGTTAAACTGGGATGGCATCTCAACGAAATCGCGGGCAACGGCTGTTCCTGAAAGAGTATTGTACTTGCAGTCGGAAAGGATTCCGTGAAGTGCATGACCGAACTCATGGAACAGGGTAGTAACCTCATCCCATGTGATGAGAGATGGTTGACCCTCCGGTGCCTTGGCGTTGTTGCATACATTATATATGATAGGCAACTGGCCGCGCTGCTTGCTCTGCTTGGCAAAGGCGCTCATCCATGCACCGCCACGCTTGGTAGGACGGCGGAAGTAATCGCTGTAGAAGAGGGCGATTGGCTTGCCGTTCTTGTCGCTCACCTCGAATACCTTCATGTCTGGGTGATAGGTTGGGATATCCTTGCGCTGCTTGAAGTTCAGTCCGTATACACGATGGGCGGCATAGAACACACCGTTCACCTGTACGCTGTCGATGTTGAAGTATGGCTTAATCTCATCATCGGTAATGTTGAGCATCTCCTTCTTCATCTTCGCAGAATAATAGAAGCGGTCGTATGGCTGCAGCTTGAAGTCCTTGCCTTCAGTCTTCTGTGCATACGCTTCTATCGCCTTGGTTTCAGCATCAGCCTTAGGAGCATATTCCTTGATGAGCTGCTTCAGGAAATCATCCACATTCTTGCTGTTCTTAGCCATCGTCTTTTCGAGCGAATAGTCGGCATAGTTGTCATATCCCATCAGCTTGCCCTTCTCGGCACGCAACTTGGCAATCTCGGTTACGATAGGGAAGGTGTTGAAATCAGGATTGGTTCCGTCGGCACGGTGGATGCTTGCCATATACACCTTCTTGCGCAGTTCGCGGTTCTGGAGATTGGTGAGGATAGGCTGCTGGGTTGTGTTGATGATGACGATGCAGTAAGGCGCCTTGCCTCCGCGGCTCTCAGCATCTTTCTTGCATTGTGCAATGTCTGCATCGCTCAATCCGGCGAGCTCTTCCTTGCTGTTCACCCAAACCACGGCGTTGTTGGTAGCGGCAGGAAGAAGGTTGCCCCATTCCTGCTGCAACTCAGAGATGCGGGAGTTGATCTGCTTCATGCGCTCCATCTTCTCGGCAGAAAGGAGGGCACCTGAACGTACAAAACTCTTATAGATAACCTCAGTAAGGCGCTTGTCTTCGCCCTTGAGTTTCTTATATTCATTATCGTAAACATACTTGATGCGCTCGAAGAGTTTCTTGTTGAACGAAATCTCATTGTCGAGTTCGGTCAGCAATGGGGTAGCCTTCTTTTCGGTTTCGGCGATGCTCGGAGTTTTGTGGGCACTGGTGAGACCGAAGAAAATGTTAGTCACCTTTTCGAGCAGCGCACCGCTCTCCTCATAGGCGAGGATGGTGTTCTGGAAGTTAGGCTTCTTCTTGTTGTTTACAATCTTCTGGATGTTGGCACGCTGCTCTTTGATAGCCGCTTCGATGGCTGGCAGGTAGTCGCTCTCCTGAATCTTGCTGAAGTCAGGAGCACCGAATGGAAGACAGCTCTTTGTTAAAAGAGGATTCTGACGGTTACCGCCCGCAGTCTGTGCGAACGATGAGGCTGGCATCTGCAAGAGTGTTGCGGCCAAGCCCAGGGTAAGGAAAGTCTTGTTAATTTTCATCATGTTTCTTTGTTTATTTGAAATCTTCTGCAAAGATAATCATTTATTTCGGATTATCGCATTTTTATTCATATTTCTTATGGAAAACCAGCAGACAGATGGCTCCTGCCAATGCCATCGGCACACCGATAAGGGCAGGGGAGTTGTATCCCTAATCCCATCGCAACAGGAATACCACCGAGGAAAGCTCCCATGGCGTTACCCAGATTGAAGGCGCCCTGAATGCAGCAGCCGCCCAGCATTTCGCCACCCTTGGCATGCTTCACGATGAGGAATTGCTCAGGCGATCCGATTCCGAAAAAGACAGGCGCAGCAGATGAACATCAGCACCACTGATACCCAGCCGAAAGGGGCGAGGAAGAAGGTGAGCAGAAGTGCCGCTGCTGCCAGAAACTGGAGATAACAGGTAAAGCGACCCGGCTTGAAGCGGTCGGCAAGCAAGGCACTCACCTGATTGCCTACTACCATTCCGCCGCCTGCAAGAATCATCAGCAGAGAGATGCTGGCTGCGCTGAATCCGCCCTCCATCTGAAGCAGCGGCGAGATATAACTGAACCAGCAGAGGATGCCGCCATTGCCCAGGAAGGTAGCTGCGATGATGAGCCACGGAGCCTTGTTGCGGAGGAAATGGAACTGTGCCTTCATACCGTTGTTGGGCAGCGCTTCTACATCCGGAACCCATCTGTGAATCATGTATAAGGTGATGAGTCCGAGCACGATACAGCTGACAAAAGGTACTCGCCAGCTGAACATGTGACTCAGGAAGGTTCCCACCGGCACACCCAGCAGGTTGGCCACCGGCATACCTGCACACATCATCGCCACGGCATTGGTTCCCTTACCCTCTTTGGCAATCTTCACCGCCACGATGGTACCCGTTCCGAAGTAGGCGCCATGAGGCAGACCTTCTATAAAGCGGGCGCAGAGCAAGAGCCAGTAGTTAGGTGCTATTGAGGCGATGACAGCTCCGAAGGTGATGAGCGAAGCCAGGAACATCAGGATATTCTTGGGTCTGTATTTATGCATGAGAATCAGCGAGAAAGCTCCGGCGCAGACGCCGAGTGCATAGATAGAGATGAGATGTCCTGCTTCCGGGATGGAAACGTTCATGTTGTTGGCGATGTCTGTGATGATGCCCTCGATGATGAATTCAGCGATGCCCAAGGTAAAGGTACCCAGCGCGAGTGCAAATAGTCCTTTTTTCATTTGTTTTTGTAATCTCTATATTATCCTAAAAATAGAATCTCTCTCTTATTTTATGTCTTTGTAAGACAATAGTTTCAGAAATTCGTGTGCAAAGTTACTCATATTCCCGTTATCCTGCAAGTTTTCTCGCAGGAATATAGTAAAGATTAACAGAATGTGTGGGGTGATTTTTTCCCTCTGATTTAATGTTACTATTGCCATACTTCAGGATAACCGTCTGATAATTATTGGTTTAAGTGTGACAATAAGGGCTTTTCCTATTGTCACCTATTGTCACCTATTGGCACGCAACGTTTTGCCCAACTTTGCCAAAAGCCTTGGGCACGAATGCCCGAGCTAGTTGGGTATAAGTACCCATGCTCTCGGTCATCCGTGCCCATCGTTTTGGTCATTCATACCCATCGTATCGGTCGCGCGTACCCAAGTTCATGGTCATCCGCGCTCATTCAATCTGTCACGTTGTTGAGTGTGCAAAGGTAGTGAAAAACGGAAGATAACTTCTTGCAAGTACACAGAGGGTGGTTACTGCTTTCTCAAACTATACTTCCCGTGCTTGTCGAACACGAGCCAATAGAGCACAGGCAGGATGGTGGCGATGAGTACCATCGAGATAAGCGTACCGAAGAAGATAACGGCTCCCATTGGCGACCACAGTGTATTGTTCTCTATCATCATAGGAAGTACGCCTACCGAGGCGGCTGCCGATGTAAGGAAGATAGGGCGCATGCGGCGCTCGCCAGCCTGGAAGGCGGCTTCCCTTACTGATAACCCCTTGTCGCGGCGCAGTTCCTCGGCATAGTCGAGCATGATAATGCCGTTTCTTACCAGGATACCCATCAGGCTCACAACGCCCAATATGCAGGTAAGACTCACGTCGAAGCCCGTAACCAGGAGGCCTATCGCTGCACCGAAGATGCAGAGCGACATGGACGAGAGATTCACCAGTGCCAGACTGATGCGCTTGAAATGGAAGAGCAGGATGAAGAAGATAATCAATGCTGCTATCATCACGCCCGATGTAACCTGAGGCAGGGTTTCGGCATCCTTTTCTGCCATACCGCCAATCTCCCAATCAAGATTGGAATCTAGCGGGAGTTTGGATACTTCCTGCTTCAGTTCGCTGGCCAATTGGTTGGCATTGAATCCCCTTAAAGGTTCACCTATGATAGAGATGGTACGCACGCCGTTTCTGCGTATGATACTGCCGTCGTGCCAGTCGGGCGAAATCTTAGCCAGCTGGCGGAGTGGAACGCTCGATGTTCCTCCCATCACGGGGATGTATTCGTTGGCAAGGTCGCTGTCGTTCTCCGATTTCAGAATCATCTTCACCGGATAATCGCCTTCCCAAAGGGTGGCCATCGGGATACCATCGCCAAAATGAATGGCAAGGTCGGCAGAGAGTATGGTCTTGTTTACACCCAGCCGGTTGGCCTCGGTAGCATCCGGAGTTACCCTGATGCCAGGCAGAGGCTCTTCGTAGTTGGTACGAATCAGGTTGATGCCTTCTATCTTGTGCATGCAGGCTTCTATCTTCCTGGCGGCAGCCTTCAGGTCGCCGATACTGTCGCCGCTCACTCTTACTTCTATAGGGTAGGCGGCATTGTTGTAATCCATCTGCTTGAAGCGGATGTAGCAGTCGGGAAAATAGTTGGAGTATCGGTCGGCATATCGGTCGAGTACCTCTTCTGTGGCATCGTTATCTATTGTATTCACGATAAATTGCGCAAAGTTCTCACCGCCAATCTGTGGCGCATAGGTGGTGTGGAAACAGGGTGAACCCTGGCCTACAAACGTGGTTACGGCTGTTACCTGCGGGTCGCGCTGCAGAATATGGGCCATGGAATCTGCCACCTGTGCGGTTCTTGCAGCGGTGGTTCCGCTAGGCAGATAGAACTCTACGGCAAACTGGTTTTCTCGGCGATAGGCATCATTCGTTGCGGAAGATGTACGAAGATGATGGCTCCGATGCTCACCAGTGCGATGCCCACAGCGAGGGTGGTGCGTGGAAAGGCGAAACAACGTTTCAGTAACCATGTGTAACCCATCTGCAGATAGTCGAGCGGCTTTTTGCGGGCGTTGGCTTTTTGCGGGCTGCTGATGCCATGATGAATCACCATATACTGTAAATAAAGGTGTGAGCAGCAGCGAAACCATGAGCGAGATGCTTAGGATAATGAACATGGCCCAAGGGAATGATTTTACGAAATCGCCCATTTCGCCATGCATGGTAAAGAGGAATGGGAAGAAGGTGAGCGAGATGCTAAGCGTGGCTGAAAGTACCGACATGAAGAACTCTCTAGGAGCGGCGATGGCTGCATGCCAGCGCGACATGCCATGGCCCAGCTTCTCCATGTAGTTGTCGATGATAACCACGGAATCATCTACCACCATACCCAGTGTTACGATGAGGGCAGCCAATGTAACGGTGTTCAGTTCCATACCTAAAAGATAGAAAATACCAACCGACGAGAAGATGGTGATAGGGATGCTGAGGGCTGATACCTCTGCCACGCGGCGCGGCATCAGCAGGATGACCACGATGATGACGGAGATGACCGATATGAGCAGCTCGCGCAGGAAATTAAGTACCGATTCGCTTACCACCTTGCTCTGGTCGGTGATGGTATTGATGTGTACATCGTCGGGCAGTGACTGCTCAAAATCATCCATTGTCTTGTGTACGTCTCTTCCCATCTTCACGATGTCGTTTCCCGGTCGCATTTCAATGGATAGGAGCACGCATTTGTTGCCGTTGCTCTTGATGTATTTATTCAGTTTCGGATATTCTCTTTTTATCTGTGCGATGTCCTTCAGGCGCACGATGTTGCCCGTGGGGTCGGAATATACGATTTGTTCTGCCACATCCCGCTCGTTGTTGTATGAGTCGGTGATGTGGATGGGCAGGTTGAGGTTGCCCTGTTCCAGGTTTCCGCTCATGGTGGTGAAGCCCTGTAGGGAAAGGTTGTTCAGAATCTTATAGGGTCCGATACCGTATTTGGCCAGTTTGTTCTGGTCCAGGCAGATGCTTATCTGTTCGTTTTCCAGTCCGTAGGTTCGGAGGTTCGAGATGGCATCAATGCGGCGCAGTCTGTCTTTCAGCTGGTCTATGTATGTATTCAGTTCCCGATAGGTTTTCTGCTTGCTTTCCATCGTGATGAGTAGGGCAGAGGTATCGGCGATGTCATCCACAGCCTGCAGGGCAAGAACACCCGTAGGAAGGGAGGCCTTGAAGGCCTGTAGGCCATGCTTGAACTTGCTCCAGAAGGCATCCCGGTCCTCCACGTCGCCGTTGAGTTCCAGGAACACGATCAGCATGCCGTCCTTGCTTTGGGTATAGGTCTTTTTCTTGTTCACCTCCTTGTATCCGAAGATGAAGTTCTCCAGCGGTTTAGCCACCCGTTCTTCCACCTCTTCGGATGTAGCGCCCGGATATACGGCTACGCAGGCGCCCTGCCTGATGGTGAATTGCGGCATCTCCTGCTTGGGCATGATGCAGATACCGAGTATGCCTAGAAATACGAGCATGCCCATCAGAAGCATCACGATGTTGTGATTACACATCGCCGACTCGATGAACGAGCGCTTAATGATACGGTTGGGCTTCCTGGTGATGCGTGCCTTGATGTGGTCGCGAAGGGCAGTGTCCTTTTCCGGCTTTTTGGAATTCTCCGGTTTGTTTGTCTCTTGCCTTATTTCTTGATTCATATCTTTTTTCTCCACTTTTTATCGGTTATCTCTTTTTGTTGTATCCACCTTCATTCCTTCAGAAACCTTCTGCTGGCCATTGATGATAACCTGGTCGCCAGCCTTCAGTCCCGAAAGGATGACGATGCCATCGCCTTCGAAATCGCCGGTTGTTACGGGTTGCTGATGTGCCTTTCCGTTTACTACGGTCCATACGAATCGGGAGTTATCTACATCCAGTTCTACGCTTTGTGGCGGAACGATGAGGTAGAATGGGGGTAGTGGCGCTACCCTGTACCTGGGCGTTGCATACCATGCCTGGGAGCAGACGGCCCTGCGGATTGGTGATGCCCACCTTGACATCGTAGGTATGCGAGATGGGGTTGGCATCGATGCCTTTTTCTGAAATCGTTCCCCAGAAAATGGCACCCGAAAGAGCGGCTACCGTCAGTTTCACCTTGTCTCCCACGTGCAGATGAGATATTTCAGCTTCGGGTACGGATACCTTGGCGTTGACTTGTGCCACATTGGCGAGTTTCAGCACAGGTTGTCCGGGAAGCACGTAGGTTCCCAAGTCCACGTTCTTGGCAGCGATGACGCCTGTAAAAGGAGCTGTGAGGGTAGAGTGGGAGAGTTGCTGGCGGGCGATGCTTTCAGCCGCCTTTGCCTGTTCCAGTTTGCTTTCTATCTCCACCCATTTCATATCCGAGATGGTTCCCGACTGGTGCAGGGGCAGGAATCTTCTGTAGGCATCCTGCGCCTGTTTCAGGGTGGTGAGTGTTGCCCGGTGAGCCTCCTTCACGGTGGTAGGGTTGATGGTGGCGAGCAGCTGTCCCTTGTTCACTCTATCTCCTTCTTCCACCCGTATGGAAGTGATGTTTCCGGCTATCTCGAAACTGAGTGTAGATCCCATCTTTTCCTCGATAGTTCCCACATAGTCTTTCGTTCCCCCCAGGTTGGTATTCCCCACGGAGATAGTTTCAACTTTCATGATTTTCTTCTCTGGTTTCTTGGCTTTTTCGGTGCATCCCGTCAGCATCATACAGCTGATAATGAATGCGACAAGCCATCCCGTTATAACATCTTTCTGTTTCATATTAATTACTTTTTGTTGCTTTTTGTAAAGATAATGCAAAGGTATGAATTTTAGCTGAATGCATAGGAAAAATAGGATTAAAAAAGATTAAAAAGATAGATACATTCAGATAGCCATCCTTGTCGATGTTCATCTTGACCATATCTTTCTTCAAACCAGGAGCTGCAACCTCTATTGTATAAGCTGTATTCATATCTATTATCTACTATATCTGTTAATCTCCTATATATTAATGGATACCAGACTCCTTAAGCTTCGTAAAAAACTTAAGGAGATATTTTCAAACCCTTAAGGAAAATGATTTTTATACAAAAGCAGTTAAAGGTTATTAAATTACGAGGGTATTAAGTTCTTATTCTGATGAAAATGCTTAATTTTGCAACCCGACAAAAGAAAGGTGTGTAAAAAAATAGGTATGAAACGTTCGCTCAACATATTGATGGTTTTGATGCTCTCGCTCATGGTGGTTTACCTGAGCGTGGGTACTACCGTCATGCACTGCCTTCACTATGACAAGGTGATGGTGGGTATGGTGACTGACTGTTGCGTGAAACGTAGCATGCACCATGACTGTTGCCAAGGTAAGCTGGGCACACAGGTGAACAAGCATTGCATGAAAGTGGAGCTGGTAAAACTGTCGCCTACGGTCTCTATCCAACACTTGATTTCGATGCAGCACCAATGTTTGCAGGCATCGCGCCAGCCCTTTGGCAGACGTTGCCTCGTCCTGTTATCTGTAGCATTCAAAAGGCAAGATATTGGAATCTGAATGTTCCGCATTCGCCTCCAAGGGCTTATCTTGCCCTCCTTAACTTACTGATTATTTGATTTTTCCATATTTGCAAATAGGTTGCAAAAGTTTTTTGGTACTTTTGCAGCCAAGATAGTCGTATGCCTATCCCTATCAGTAAAAACTTAGGGTTGCATACATATATAAAAAAGGTAAAATCATCCGAAGCGAAGATTTAAGATTCGGATAAAAGGAAATATATTTATGTATTCAAGATATATATTGCTCAGTACCTTGCTGGTTATTGGTGCTGAGACTTATGCAAAAAATAATAAGACAGAGGTTGTGTCTCTGTCATCATCATATAATAACTCTGTAGAAAATAACTCTGTAGATTCCTCCTCTCAGGATTCCATTTTCAAGGACGAGACCTTGCATGAGGTGAAGGTGGTGGCTCGCAAGTCGGGCACTTCCCGATTGGCTGGTGCCGTGAATGGCATCGCCGTGAACAAGGATGAGCTCTTCAAGGCGGCTTGTTGCAACCTGGGCGAGAGTTTTACGACCAATCCATCGGTGGATGTGGCTTATAATGATGCCACGACGGGCGCAAGACAAATCAAACTCCTCGGTCTTTCGGGCACTTACGTACAGATGCTCACCGAGAATCTGCCGAATTTCCGTGGTGCAGCCATCCCATACGCCCTGGGCTATGTGCCGGGACCTTGGATGAAAGGCATTCAAGTATCCAAGGGTAGTGCTTCGGTGAAGAATGGCTATGAGTCGATTACAGGTCAAATCAATGTGGATTACTTGAAGCCAGAGGATGAGCAACAGGTGGAGGTAAACCTCTTTGGTGATACCAAGAGCCGAATCGAAGCAAACGCTGATGCCAACGTTCATCTGTCGGATAAGTGGGCAACGGAGATATTGTTGCATCATGAGAATATCCTCAAAAACCATGATGACAATGGCGATGGCTTCTATGATATGCCAGGCAGAGAACAGTATAATGTACAGAACCGTTGGCTGTATAAAGGCAAGCACTACATCTTTCATGGTGGACTTGGGGCTTTGAAGGAGATTCGTACCAGTGGGCAGGATGAGGAACATGTTCATAGTGACGATATTTATAGAATCAAGCTCCATACCAACCGCTATGAGGGTTATATGAAACATGCCTTCATCCTCAATCACGAGCATGGCACCAATATTGCCTTCATGTCCTCGGCTTCGATGCACCAGCTCGATGCCCAGTATGGCAACAGGTTCTACGACCTCAATGAGAAGAATCTCTATGGCTCACTGATTTTTGAGACCAATTTTACTCATCAGCACAATTTGTCGGTAGGTTTGAGCGTCAACCATGATTACCTGGGGCAGCGCGCCAATGTGAATGTTTCTCCAAGACCGGCAGTAGGGCAAGAAGACTCTCCTTATCTTTTGTCGGAGATGCAGAGAATGAACGAGAAGGAGACGACTCCTGGAGCATACGCCCAATACACCTATACGTTAGGCACGAAGTTGACAGCGATGGCAGGTGTCCGTTTCGACCATAGCTCTATCTATGGCAATTTCTTCACCCCTCGGTTCCACGTGAAGTATTCGCCTGTCGATGCCATCAGCATCCGCTTGTCAGCAGGTAAGGGCTATCGCACGGTATTTGGCTTGGCAGAGTACAACTATCTCTTGGCGAGTGGCAGGGAGTTTCAGATTACGGGTGATAGACTTAAGCAAGAGGAGGCTTGGAACTATGGTATGAGTACCGCTTTCTACATCCCGATGTTTGGCAAGACACTGAAATTGAACGCTGAGTATTACTATACCGACTTCAAGAATCAAGCGGTGGTGGATTATGATGCCAACAAGGGGCTTATCTCCATCTACAATTTGATGGGTAAGTCTTATTCCCACACCTTCCAGATAGATGCCTCTTATCCATTGCTGAAGGGCTTCGAGATAACAGCGGCTTATCGTCTGAACGATGTGAAGTGTACCTACGATTATGGCAAAACCTTGAAAGAAAAGCCATTGACCAGCATAATATATTGCAAGACTGTAAATGCGCTAATTTTCCCGATGATTCGGGTAAACAGTCCTGGTGTTTGCTTAGCATAGTTTCGGAAGAGCATGAAGTGATCACAAAGTTGAGAGAAATTTGTCTCGATTCTCTTCCTCGCCTTAGCATAAGGCTTAAATGTTGGTCGCCAATTCTTCATGTTCAAGCGATATGGAACTGCAATAGCCAAATGCAGGAGAGTTTGTTACGTCTGTTCCTTTCATCTTGCAACGCAAGCCTCTGGACAAGCGACACACCTCTATTGGTTTGGAATCTATGCAGAAATATTCTTCTGCACCATCCATCTTTGACGCTATGCGCTTACGAATCTTCTCACATAGTTCCGCAGTGAACTTTCGCCTGTCATTGAACTGGCGTCGAGAAATCAGATTTGGCATATCTGCCTTATACTCCTTCAGCCTATCGAACAAGTTGTTTTCACTGTCGATGCTAAGATGCTCGGCTGTCAAGCTCAAAGCAACAACTTCGAGGTCTGAAAAACGTGGTACGACTCCAGGGCGAGGAATATTTCCTAGCTCATTAACTAAATTTTTGGAGAAATCCTTGCATATCTCAAGAATTTTTACGAAATTTGCATACAAGTTGTGCATAGCGTGAAATATATAACTTTATAATTGGACACTACAAAGTTACTAAAAATCAGCGAGATGCACAACTTTTTCTCCATAAAAATACAGAACAACGTTTGCTGACGATGGGACTTTCTGCCGAACAGGTAGCCAAAGCTACCCAGCTACCTTTGGAAATCATTAAGAATCTGAGCAATTTTTAAAAAACTCAAGTTTCGCATGTAAGCACCACACGCCCCAGGCATCAGAAGAACATCATGTCCCCACACACCCTGGTCTAGGAGCTTTTGGGCCTTCAGCCCGTACTTGAACCACATGCGAAAGTTTAGTCTATAATTTTACAGTTTCTTTTTGATGTTATTTTTCGAAACCTCTATTTCGGAAATGGTGGTTTCGAATACAAAGATAATAAAAATGCTTGAATATCAGCTTGCTTGTTTGCTAATTTAAGTTTTTTTATTTGTTTGTGAGGTGATTGTGTTTCCGAAACAACGGTTTCGGATTCTGATTTTTATCTTCTTTTAAAGTTCTACGAAAAATCAATTCTTTTGATCTTTTCTTTATTTCTTATTTTTTTTTTGCTTTTTCCTTTTCTGTTTCGAAGTTTTGCCGTACTTTTGTACCGGAATAGGAAAGAAAGATAAATAAGATGAATAGACGAAAAATGAAAACTGGGTCAATGGTGATGTTGAAAGCATCATTTCTTGTGGTGGTATTTTCTATGGGAGTACTTGCTCCTGCCATTGCCCAGAACGGACAGAACAGGAAACCTCGAAAGAAGCTGAAAGAACTGCTGATGAAGGCAGATAGCCTGCGACTCCAATTGCGACAGTCTGCTGATAGGGGACGTATGCTCCAATGGGGCGACTCTCTTCTCATGGCAGAATTGGGTAAGAGCAAGATGAGTGAGAAGAAAAAGCAAAGGTTCATGAAGCATTATGCCAAGATTCAAAGACGATTGAGCCTATACGACCGCCAATTGTTCAGAGGAGATTCACTGCTGGCAGCCAATTATTACAAGATAAAGTATGATACCGCCTACATCTCCCGTCCTCATGCCCGATGGACCATCAAACTGAGAGGCAATCTTTCTGGAGCCGATTTGGAAACTACAGCGAAGACGGATGGAACGGAAACGCATACCAAGGTGATGGCAGACTGCCGTGGAACCCTCTCCATGGCTGTAGCTTATCGTGGCTTGGGGCTTGGTTTGGCTGTAAACCCAGCCAAGCTGGCTGGCAAGAATCAGGACTTTGAGTTCAACCTCAATTCCTATAGCAACCGCTATGGCTTTGATGTGGTCTATCTCTCGTCCAAGACATTCCATGGTCATCAGGAAATGGGAGGTAGCGAGATAGATATCCATAAGGGAGAAATCTCGCAGAAGGCTCTGAATCTCAATTTCTATTATGCCTTCAACTACCGCAAATTCTCCTTCCCGGCAGCCTTCAGCCAGAGCTACATTCAGAAGCGAAGTGCCGGAAGTTGGATGGTTGGCGCCAGTTTTGACGGTTCCAAGACGAAGGTGAAGGGAATGACTATCCGCCTTAACGAGTTGGCACTCGGTGCAGGCTATGGATATAATCTCGTTCCATCTTCTCATCTGCTGTTCCATCTGTCAGCCTTGCCAACCATCACGGTATATTCTCATGACTATACCAAGATGAGGGCTGAAGTAGAGGAGGGGAGTAGTGATACTGAAATCCCAACCGTTCGTAACAGCATGAAATATCATTTCCCGTCTGCTATCATTACCGGTAGAGGTGCAGCCGTCTATTCCTGGCGCAACAAGTTTGCCGGTGCCACTGCGGTTTATAATTTCTCTGTAGCAGGAGATGAGGATCACCTGCAGGTGAAGAGAAACAAATGGCGAGTAAGAATGTTCTTCGGATTCAGGTTCTAGGAGCATACTTTTCTTCTTCCTATGTCAGTTTTTGACGCATCCAGATTGTAGTTTTGCAGCAGAAATTACAATCACTCTATATATAATAAGGTATGAAGGCAGGAAGAAGGAGGGAGTGGAGTCCCTGAAATGTGAAATATAAGAGGAATCCATAAGATTTCTTGTTAAAAGTTTGGTGGTTCATCAGATTTTTACTAAATTTGCCATTGGATTAGTGACAGGGCAGGTGAAAGTCCTCGCTTGAAGTCGCTATGATGCAGAGAAACAAGATTATCTTGTGGACACGAGCAAACTATTCAGTTCTGTAGGTTGAAATCTGGTAAATTGAAACGTAGAAAGAACGAGAATTTGTTTGAGCGAGTCTACACCGTCATATGGTGTGGATTCCTCTTTCGCATTTTCTTTTCTACGGGTTTTACCAGAGCCTAACTTACAAGAAAGTGAAGAAAGTAGGGGTTCGCACCATCTTTTTTCACTTATGAACCATTATGGACTTGCTCAGTTCGCAGATTTTCCTAACTTTGCCCCTTGAAAGTAAATGATTTACTGCACTCGGCAATTTGAAAGCAATCTTTCATTGCGCTCGTTTGCATAATCTTTGCAAAATGAAGTAACAACTAGCTGTTTCGGCAGAAAAGCAGGAACAGTTATATATATGAACTTTAAAAACTGAATGATTATGAGCAAGGTATTTCAAGTAAAGCCTAAGCGCCTTAAACGCTCTAACGGTACAGTCCTCACTCCCGATATGGTAGTGACAGTAACAACCATGCAGCACACCGCCACCCCTTTTTACAATGGAGCCAAGGAGGTGCAAGAAGCCTACATGCGCATCTATGCTTTCGATTATAAGAAAGCATGCTGCAATCAGAATGATTTTGAATTTAAGAAGTTGGACTAATGGGAATATTTAATTCTAAAAATTTGAAGAAAGCGGTCAATATGGTCGCTTCTTCTTCGCCTGTCATAAATGCAATTTCGCAAGCTACTGACATTGTAGATAAGTCTATGGATGTAATAGACAAGAATCTTAATGGAGGGAAAAATTGGAACTTCTCGGAGATGCCAATTGACGAAGTGGCTAAAGCCTTTATGAATGGTGTAAGAGGCAAGCATATAGTTTGTATGATGACAAACATTTCTGATACTGCTAAGGCTTCTATTCGTGATAATTTCAATTTGGATATAGATGAACAAATCTTGTTCTTTAATGATACATCATTCTTTGGAAACAAAAATCAAGGCATAGTTATTACCAATAAAAGGCTTGCTTGGATTCCTGATAATGATGAGGGAGACGTATATTCTTTTGCATTTAATGACATTGAGAGAGTTGAATATCGTGAGATGCAAATCTATCTGTGGGGATATGGAAATGACGAGGATAATGTACGTTTGCCATTGGATCATTTCTTTAGTTTTAATGGAGAGACTTCTGCCGTTAAAGCTGATGCTCAAAAAATAGCTGCCGTGTTAAACAAGATGGTTACTGTTGCAGGGCATGAAGAGGAGACAACCCCATTGGAAGTAATAGAATCTTATTTGGATAATAATGAAGCGGATAAGGCAATTCGATGTATAAACGAAATCTTGTCATCTACCGATTTTACAGATGAAGATGAGACAAAATCAATTTATTATTATTATTTGGGACTGGCGTATGCACAAAAAATGATAGAACAATTAGATGTTGATATCGCAGCTGGCTCGGAGCAATTCTCAGAAGAAGTAGATCGTTATGACGGTGCTATGAACAGTGCGTTTAGAGAGGCGCTTGTACTTTGTACAGATGATGAATTCCGTTGTAAAATATATTATCTTAATGCTTTGTATTGCTTAAATCAATTACAAGGAAGACAAATGGCGTTAGCAGCCATGGAATCACCAGATTTTGAGATTAAGCAAGAAGCTAAGGATATATATATGAATACAACTAAACATCTTCCTGCTTATTTTACACAAATAGACTATAATACGAGAAAATTTATATTTGTTCTTGGAACAGAGAAACAACTACCTGGTTGCTATGATAAAGATGGGAACATACAATTCGTGTTTACATTAAACGATCTTCCTACATCAATCCAATTCCCTGTTGGGCATCCGCAAGCCAACACTTTATACATTGGTCATCCGTTCAAACCAGCAACGTATCTTCCATTTGAGAATGCAACAGAGCAGTTGTTTATGGAAAGAGTACATGAACTTTGTTATTTGGGACAATGTCTTGGGGCTAATGAAATAAGAATTAAAAGATTACGTGGGTTAGATACAGCTTCTTCAGAAGCAAAGCAGTTGGATGTGTCTGGAGAATTGGATGTTAAAGCCGTTAATGTCGGGGGAAGTTTTGGTAGAAATACTGCTGCTCAAAATAGTTATTCATCCAAGGATGGAATGGAGATGGTTCAGACGTATTTACCAACAAAGCAGCCATATTGCCCAGACGATTTGGTTTGGTTAGACTCTGAAACTTCTTGGCAAGCTTTGGTAAAGCAAAGATTGAATGGAAATATATTGTCATATTCTTTGCATCTGTCTTCTTCGGAGTCTGTAAGCATGACTTCAAGTAAAGTCCAGTCTGTCAAGGCATCTTTTGAATACCTTGTCACAAAGGTAAGTGGAACTTATGATGCCAAAACAGACAAGACCTTTAGTAAGACAGAAGAGATAGAATGGGAGATAGATATGCAGTTCAAGCCTTTGCAGGATTTTGAGGACGATAATGTTAATGCCTCTAATGGTCAGGCAGTTGCTCAGATTGCTCAAACACAGGAATCTGAATTGTCAGAGGACGAGTTGGCATATAAGGAAGAAGTAGAGTTCTGTTTGGAAGATGCCTCTGAAATAGATGCTCATTCTCGTAAGTTCTTGGAACGTAAACGTCAGAAACTCGGATTGTCAGAGACGAGAGCGCAAGAGATTGAGGACATGGTAAAGGCTTCTTTGGTATCTTTTACCGATGAAGAAAAAGAGTACATGGAAGCTCTTGATGATATTATTGAAGATGGAGTAATTCCTGATAATGTCCGTAGATTATTGGAGCGTGAAAGAAAATCATTGGGAATCTCTGAGGAACGCGCCAAGGAATTGGAAGAAATAAAATGTAAAGCATAATCCTGATAACTTAATTAGTTGTGATAACTTATCGCAACTAATTGGTTATCATAAAATAAAATGAACTATGAGTAAAGTATTTCGAGTAAAGCCTAAGCGCATCAAGCGCTCGAACGGTACCGTCCTCACTCCCGAAATGGTAGTGACAGTAACAACCATGCAGCACACCGTCACCCCTTTTTATAATGGAGCCAAGGAGGTACAAGAAGCCTACATGCGCATCTATGCTTTCGATTATAAGAAAGCATGCTGCAATCCAAATGATTTTGAATTTATAAAGTTGGACTAAATGAAAGAACAAACATTGTATAACATTAAATAAAACTATTATGGGTAAGAAAGCAGAACAAGCTGAGAAAATAGCAAAAAGTGTTGTTAAAGTTGCAGGTATTGTAGCCACAGTTGGAGGGGTAATCTTAAAAACTGTGGCAGATAACAAGAAGTAGTAGGCTAGTTTTTTTTAGCTAAGAATTACTATTCTTTTTCTGGTAAGCATAGAGGTGCATAAATATATGGATCTCTATGCTTTTATGAGTTAAAGATGTTCTAAGGTAATATTATTTATGTCTCTTATTAATAATAAGAACAATAGTAAATAGTCTGTACTACAGAAAGTTGTTAATAGTAATAATATTAGAAACTCTGCCACCATTTGACATATCTATATAGCTGAGACGAGATATTGGTATGTGTCTTCTCTCGCTAAAGGCAGAGAATGGATGGAGGAACATGCCAAGACGAGGATTCACAAGAGCCTGATCTTTGTGGAATCGAGTAGATTTCAGGTGCAGAAGGATTCCTTGAAGGATTATCGTAAAGAGAAACTTACTCCAACTGAGATTAGAAACAACAAGATGTATCTAAAAGATAATTGTCTGTATAGATGAAATCATAGCATAAATAAAGTGTAACGAAAAATGATTAAAATTATAGGGCTTCTTGTAATGGTTTTCATGTTCCTACCTTGGCGACCAATCGTTGCAATAGTGGCAGCAGTATTGTTTGTCAACATCAATGGTACGGAATTGTATGGATGGCAAGCTGGATTGGCGCATGGATTGTTCTTCCTGCCTAATCTGGTGAGGCATCTCTTTGACGGCGATGTCCTTTTCAAGGCTACCAATTGTACTACAGGTTATCATGTTGCCTGGTGGATAGCTACAGTCGGTTCGTGCATCGGTTGGCTCGTTGATGCAACCTTCTCTTTTATGAAGGTTTCGGCATTTGTAGGAAGTGATAAAGAATAAATAAATGTAAATACGATGAACAGTATGGCTGATAATCAAAAAGTATATCAGGCAATCAAGAAGATTGCTGATGAACTCTGCAAGGAGAACAAGACGTATCTTCGTGCAGATTTGGCTTTTGAACTGAAGAAGTATGGTATAGCTTCCGATTCCTCGGAGGTGAGTAAGCTGGTATTTGATGCCTACAGATATTTCCATGATAATGGCAATATCGCCATTGCTTTTGTTTCCAATAATTCACGTACAACCCTTGTGGCTGAATACAAGTTGAATGACAGTCTGGAACAGGGCAACAAGGAGGAGGCTTTGAAGATAGCCGAGACGGAACTGGCGTTATCTTCATCTGCTTTGGAGCAGTTGAAAGAGCAAGTGGAATTGAACCTTAACCTGGTCCTTGTCAAGGGAACATTGAAGATGGCCGATTTGCTCATGGGCACAAATGGTGTGAAAGATGTAAGAAGCAAGGCGTCCACCATGTTTGACAAATACACCAAGATGGTGGAGGCTTATCACTATGCAGAGGATAGCGTTCGTGGAAACATCGAAGATTTTACTTCCTTGCGTAGTGATATCGGGACGGTTTATCGTGACTATGCCCTGAAACTTATCGATATCTATGGCGACTCTATCAAGATGGTTTCACCAGACTTGTTCGACTTTAAAAGAATAGAGTGGCTGGATGTGGACGAGATGCTTAAGTATGTGGAGCTGGAATATAACAAGCTCACGGAAAAATGTGCTGCTCTGATTGGTGAGATTTCTGATAGTTTCCGTACTTCTTTGCAGGGTTCTTTGCAGGCTTATAAGTCTTTGTCGAACGGCAACAAGTCCTTGGGCTTGGCGATGGCAGGATTGACGATGCTCGAACATTATATGGATGCAGGCGAACGCACCAATCGATTGAAATCGGATTTGTCAGTCTTCCAGATGAGCGTGAAGCATGATGCCACTCGCATCAGGGCTGATATGGGACGATTGTTGGTAATCTGCAAAACGCTCAATGATGTGGTAATCCCGAAGGCGAATGTGTTCTTGCGTTATGGAGAAAAACTGTTGGCTTCTGACTTGAAGGCGACGCTTGATGCTTTGTATGCGGATGAGACTATTCGTCCATTGGAGGAGCAACGAAAATGTCTGCTTCAGCAGATGAAGGCGCTGGACATGGAAATGAACGACCATCTTCAGAACATCGATGTCTATACCTCGCTGATTAATGACATCACCGCAACCTTGGAGTCGAAGCTGGGAAGTTATATGGAAGCGAAGGCGAAGAAGCCTTCCAAACCTTTCTTCCTCGTCAACTGGATCACCTTTGGTATGGCCAACAAGAACTACTATCGCGACTTCGCCGAATGGAATGCGGTATGCTTCCCACTTGTAAGAGAATATGAGAGCTATCAGGTAGATTTGAAGTTGGATAAGGAGGAATTGGAATCGCATCGTGAGGAACAAACCCGCATCAAAAATGAGTATGCCAAACTCTCCAGTGAACTGGATAAGGTTTCTAAGGAGATCAGAAGCAAGATAGTTTGCTCTGACGACTTGAAGCTGAAGATGCTGAAACATCTTCGTGATATGGTTGCCATGTTGAAACTCGGACGTGAAATCATGGAGAGCAAGATTGATGAGAAGTTGGTGCATACGGTAGATATTCCTGATTATAGGGAGGCTGCCAAACTTCCTGCTGATGTGGAGCAGAACCTTTCTCTGTTTACAGGAATGTTGGCAGACAATCTTCATGCCGGCAAGGATATGGCTAAGAATTTGCTCGATGGAGTGGAAGCATACACGAAAGACCATAAGAAGATAGAGGGTAAGACCGCACAACAGAACAAACCTGCAGTGTATAGCGAGGAAGACTTGGCGCAGTTAACTGGTGCTATGGAACAATCCTTACAGAAAGGTATCGCTCTGTTTGATAGTTTCGCTAAGCTCAAAGCGCAGCAGCTCAGTGGTAGCTTGGCTTCGGCTGCATACGATAAGGAGTTGAAGAAACATGCTGATGAGTTTAAGCGTGAAATGGCTAAGATAGACAACAAGAGTGCTTATCTTCGTGAGGTGTTCAAGCGTATCAATCTGGCTGGTAGTGAGGAGGAACGTAAGCAAGCTATGGAGTTGATGAGCGACTTGAGCGGTTACTCTCTTTCGGAACAGGAGTTTACTGATTTCATAAATGGAAAGAAACAAATAGAATTATAAGGCGTATGGAAAGTTCAAGAAGACAGCAGGCCCAGGCTGATTTGGGCATGGATTTCGCAAAAGAAGATCAAAAGCGAGAGGCGGCTCTTGCCAAAGAACAGGCGAGGGCTGATAAAAAAGCTGCAAAGCGTGAGAAGATGATGAACATGCCATCATATCGTCTGATGGTAGGTGCGGCGAAGTATATGGACAAGTGGTTCTTGGATCCTATTCTTGGCTTCATTCTTCCAGCCGGTATCGGTGATGCTTTGACGAGCGTGTTTGCATTCCCATTTATCTATTACAGTCTTTGCGTGGTTAAGTCTATTCCGCTGACTTTGGCTGTCATCTATAATATCTTGATGGATGTGCTGATTGGTGCCATACCTTTCTATATAGGTGATGTGCTGGATGTATTCAAGCGTTCGTATGTAGAGAACCTGAGATTGGTTACCGGGTATATCGAGGATGATAAGGAGATTATCAACAAGGTGAACAAGAAGGCATTCTGGACGGCTGTGTTCATCGTCGTGCTTTGCTGGTTGATTTATGTGGTGATTTCGTGGGCCATTCGCTTGGGAACCATGGCTTATGATTGGATAGTTTCATTATTTTAAAATATGAATAGCAACATTTTCTTTCAACCCTTCGTTGGCAAGGATTATGCCAACGGGGGGATATTCGGCAAGCGAATCATGATATTGGGCGAGAGTCATTATTGTGATGAGAGTTGTACGGATTGTGGCGACTGCCAGCTACATCGGGAGTGTATGAACTTTACGCAGCAGGTGCTTGGGGATTATCTCAATGAGAATAAGGAACGGCAAACTGGATGCGGACTTTCTTGAAGTTTGAGCGTTCGTTAGTAGGTGAGGAGACAGATCAAGCGATGAGGCTGAAGATCTGGAACTCGGTCATCTTCTTCAACTATCTGCAAGCAGCGATGGGTGGTCCTCGCGAGGCTGGCGCAGCCGAACAATATCACCAGGCTGGCAAGGCTTTCTTCGAGGTCATCGAAAAGTACCAGCCTGAGTACATCATCGTATGGGGCAAGAGGCTTTGGAATAATCTTCCTAATGTAGGCTGGCAGGATGGCGACGACATCGTTGTGGATGGTTATCCTGTTGCTACAGGTGCTTATCTTCTGAGTAATGGCAAGCAGGTGAAAGTGATGGCGGTGAATCATCCGTCCGTAGGCTACTCCTGGGACTATTGGTACAAGGTGATACAAAGATTTTTGAGATAATTTTCTCGCTTGTGTCACGATTTGACACACCCATACCTGTACCTTTGCAGCTGTAAACATAAAACAAGGAATTATGGCACAGATTACAATCAATATCCAGACTTTGGACTGGACAATGGGGGAGACCGTAGGCTTGCACTTGATGCTGAAGAAAGGCAGCAAGGCAAGAATCGCTTGGGGCGATGGAAAGGTACAGGTCGTGACAGGTAAACAGAAACCTGCTTCCGAAAAGTTGGCTTGGGTGGAGGCAGGTCATGCCTATCCTGAGAAGGGCATGTACTACACCATTACCATCTGTTCGGAAGAGGAGGATGCCATTATCGGATTTGATGGATGTGGCATGTTCGAGGTGAAAACCTTAGATGTGATTCTCACGGAATGTCCTAACTTGCGTATCTTGGGCTATTCTGGGTATGGCGAGGAGAAACTCGACGTGAGCAAAAATCCTTTGCTGGAGTTCATCGACTTCCACGAGATAAGAAACGAGAAGTTGGATTTCTCTGCTAATCCACTCTTGGAGGAGTTGCATATCGAGGGTGCCAAGGACTTGGTGTCTTTGAATTTGAGTAAGAACGACAAGTTGCGTCGCTTGGACATCTTCATGTGTCACAATCTCCAGCATCTTGCCTTGAGCAATCAGTCACAGCTGAATGAGGTGGATTTCGCTCTCACTCATCTCCGTCCCAAGGACCTGGAGTATTTGGAGAAGACGTTGAAGCGAAACTCTCCCTACAAGATACGGGGAGGAAGCTTTGGCGATGATAAGATAATAGAAGTTAGTAATGGTGAAATCGTAGGTGAAGATGAAGGAAAATTGTGATTGGAAAAAATGCTTGGACAGAATTGAGGATAAGGGATTTGACGACGATGATGCTTATTCAGAGATTCTAGAATATATCCGAGAGGTGGCTACTGTTGATGAGAAACGTGAGGTGCTACAAAATGTGGAGAAACGTGTGAAGAAAATCGTGAACTATGATTTTGCAAAGGCATGGTTCCTACGTCACATGAGTGAAAGCGAGCATGATGTCATCGAAGACTTGATGGGAGTAAGATATGTTGTATTGAATGAGATGATGCTTCATCCGACTCCTGCCGAAGTGGAGAGATTTCGCTATCAGAATGATAAACTCTTCAAATTGACTCAGGAATGTTATGCCCAGTGCAGAAACATGTGGCGCACTTTGTTTCATACGCCTTATAAGGTGGATGATCGCTATCGTTATGAGGTGGAAGGAGTGTTGCGTTTCGAGTATGGAGATGACGATGCTGTAGTAAAGATGGAGAACGATGATTATTACGGATCTGATTTTCAATATATGATTCATCTGTTAGATGAACTGATGAGTGCAGGACGCTGTAAGATGGATACAATTTTGAATGGAGTCTTTGGCACATTTGATGGGGCTACCGAGGATGGGTATAAGCAGATAAACAACATGTTGGACGATGGAGATTCCTGGGATGAGTGTAGCCTTCATAAACCCGAGTTTGCTGATATTTGCGTTTGTTATGCCATGCATGCTCTGCATACGCATCAAGACTATAGCCTGCCCGACATTCTTCGCATGGATGATTTCGTGGTAAAGGTTCATTTGCAATATGAGAATGAAGTTTGCGATACGAGAGATGCAGAGATTGGACCGCTCGATTACGAACCATCGTGGTTCCAAAAACTTGTAGAGGAAGATGTGAATGAGTTCGGAGGAAAACATACGCTGAATCCGACAAGAAAGAAATAGCATATATAATAAAACAAGAAGTTTAACGTCATATATAAAAATAGAAGATTATGAAGTTAGCAGAAGCATTGAGCATCAGAGCCGACTTGCAGAAGAGAGTGGCTCAACTGAAAGAACGTATCAAGGAGAGTGCCAAAGTGCAGGAGGGCGATGAACCTTGCGATAACGTAGAGGAACTGTACAAGGAGCTGGATGACGTACTCGTCCAGTTGGAAGACTTGGTTTATCGCATCAACATTACCAACGTTCAGATAGTTCAGGACGGAGACTCCTTGACTCGATTGATAGCCAAGAGAGACGTCTTGTCGATGCGTGTCAAGGCATTGAAAGAGGTGGTGAACTACGTAGCAGCCAACGATACTCGCTTTGGCAGAAACGAACTGAAATATGTTAGAACCATAGATATAAAGGCTCTTCGCAAGGAGGCTGATACCTATGCCAAGCAGTATCGGGAACTCGACCTGAAAATTCAGAGTTTGAACTGGACTGTAGATTTGGTAGATTTGCAAGACTTGCCCCGATAATGGAGCGAGGATTGAAATTTTCATTGAGTAGATTAAAATTTTCGGAGAAAAGATAGAGGCAGCAAGAAACTGACATCAGGCAATAGGTCTGTGTTAGCATTATTAAAAATTCATGTGTTTCATGCAAAGAGACGAGTTTGTTCACAGTTCATTTCAAGCATCGGGCACAAGTGTATCGCGCATTGGTATATGACAAAAGTCAGAAACGCCAGCATTTAGCATTACCATTTTGTTGGCTATCTTCTCCTTTTCTTTTTAGGCATTTCTTGTAAATATTTAGAGATAATGGACAATCGTGTAAAATTCTATAGTTGGCTGATAGGCCTCTTGGATCGTAAGCATCTTACCTTTGAGGAGATTGCTAATGAGTGGCGTGATGCCAACGCTAATCAGGATGAGGATGAGCTGGACAAACGTACCTTTTATCGTTATCGTGAAAATATCCAGTCGCAGTTTGGCATTACTGTGGAATGCGACAAGAGCGACGGCTATCGGTATTATCTGAAGCGTGATCCGATCGCTAATGATGATGTGACGGAATGGATGCTGAGTTCCCTGCGGTTGGCTTCGTTAGGTGATATGCTGAAATTTCATAACAAGGTGATGCTCGATACGCCGCCATATAACACGGAATATCTGGATGATATTCTTGCAGCGATAGATAAGCAATATCTGCTTAAGTTTAAATACGTTTCGGGATTCGGAGCAGAGTGCGATATCGTGTTACAACCGGCTTTCGTGAGATACTTCAACAACGGTGGTACGTTGTGGGAGTTAAGAAACAACGTTCGGCGTCCGAAGGGAAAGCCAATTCAAGTGCTGAACAGGATGAGAAGAAGCTCATTCGGCTGTCTTCCTTTCGACCGCATCAGTTTCCTGAAGCTTATTTGCGAGAAGCATCCGTTGTCGGCAAAGATGAAGAAGTTCCTGACTCCAGAGAATTATTATGAAGATTGCTTTGGCATCTATCGGATGGAGGATGTACCCGTGGAGAAAATCCGCATCCGTGCCTTCTATCCGGAATACAATTATATCGAGGAGGTTCCGCTGCACGAGAGTCAGCAGAAAGTAAAGGAGTCGAAAGATGGCATGTATCGGGAATATACCCTCACTGTCCGCTCCAGCCGTGATTTCCTTCAGGAACTGTTATGGCATGGCAGAAACCTCATCGTACTGAAAC
>VOFI01001893.1_pt1 | contig 55034 bp, 84 predicted proteins | sample 5384131 | NCBI WGS metagenome assembly VOFI01 (sample SAMN12384728, study PRJNA508395) | human gut metagenome | isolation source: healthy gut H | host: Homo sapiens
CCACAAAGCTTTAAGCTTCATGGACAACTGTCTTGTCCGTTTGGTGCTTCGTGTTTCTCTTACGTTGTTTAATTTACAAGGTGCACGCCGCTTCGCTTGCGATGACGTTTATTTTATCACACGTTTTCCGGCTTGTCAAGAGAAATTTTTCGTTTTCCAGAAGTTTTCTCTTTCGTGCCGGCCGCCTCGCGACAGCTTTGATAGAATACCACTCCTCCTCCGGAATGTCAACCCCTATTTTTCACTTTTTCCATTCTTTTTTCTTCGTCTGCTTTCGGGGCCTCGCAGGACGTTCTTTTCAAATCCACCGTTGCGCTTCCTAGGAAATTGTGATTAAATAGGTATATTCTATCTTTCCCAGGGACTTTTTCTTTCCCCTGCAATTTCAAATAGGGAGGCGCTTCCCATGCCCATTAAAATTCCCAACTCTCTCCCCGCCCGCGAAACTCTGGAGGGCGAGAATATCTTTGTCATGACGGAGTACCGGGCCATCCACCAGGACATCCGGCCCCTCAACCTGCTCATTCTCAACCTGATGCCCACCAAGATCGCCACGGAGACCCAGCTGCTGCGGAAATTCTCCAACACCCCCCGGCAGATCCAGGTGGAACTGCTGCAGACCATCAGCCACGACGCCCAGAACGTGGACCGGAGCCACCTGGAGTCCTTCTACACCTCCTACGACCAGATCAAGGACAAGAACTACGACGGCCTGGTCATCACCGGCGCCGCCGGTGGAGAACCTTCCCTTTGAGGAGGTGGACTACTGGCCGGAGCTGTGCGAGATCATGGAGTGGTCCAAGACGCACGTCCACTCCACCCTTCACATCTGCTGGGGCGCTCAGGCGGGGCTGTACTACCACTATGGGATTCCCAAGTATGCCCTGCCCCAGAAACTCTTCGGGGTCTTTGACCACAGGGTACTCAAACCCTCCTCCCCCCCTGTTCCGGGGATTTGACGACCGGTTCTATGCCCCCCCACTCCCGGCACACGGAAGTGCTGGAGGAGGACATCCGCAAGGTCCCCGGTCTGGAAGTCCTGGCCGTGTCGGAGGAGGCCGGGGTGTTCGCTGTAAAAACCGAGGACAGCCGCCAGTTCTTTCTCCTGGGCCATCTGGAATACGACCGAAACACCCTGGCCCAGGAATACTGGCGGGACGTGGACCGGGGGCTGGACATCCAGGTGCCCCGGCACTACTTCCCCAACGACGACCCCAACCAGACCCCCATTGTCCGGTGGCGCTCCGCCGGCCAACTGATCTACACCAACTGGCTCAACTACTACGTCTACCAGACCACCCCCTATGACCTGACCCGTCTGGACCGGACGTAATGTCTCCAGCGCGCACCCTTCCTGTCGAAAAAAATTTTTAGAAATTTTCCCGATTTCCTCTTGACAAACGCCCCCTTCTCTTGTATTATTTAGACAGAGAAAGGGAGACGGAACTTCAAAAAAGAACTTCCAAAGTCCCAATCTCAAATCCTCCCAATCAAAATTGGTGCATAGAAAGGATCGGTGAGTCCCATGGGCGATGTAGCAGAGTCCTTTCAGAGTGCATGGGCACCACTGCATTGAGAAAGACAAGATGTAACAGGGCGTTCTTCCCTTGGTGGCTCCGTCCTCGTTCCTTGTAGTTCAGCAGAGGCTGTTTTGGTGGTGGCTCATGAAAATCTCTGACCAACGGCCCCCGCAAACTGTTCGCAATCGCGGTAATTCTTCCTGTTAGTTGAAGATAAAACGATAGACGACCGACAATCGAATAACGAGTAAGTTTACAAGTACAAGCGCGTTTTTCGACAGAGTGGTTGAAAGGGTAGTAAGGTTATAAGCTACGCAAGTATCCCCTGTATGGGTTTTCTTTGGATGACCTGGGTGTGATTCATGTTGTTGCTTCGCCGAAGGCCCTGTTCCTTGCAAAGCAATGGACATGTGGCAACTCGCCACGCACCCCTGTACGATCAAAGAGGCGTAGACCTGTCGAACTTATTGCAGTGGGTATTCCAAGCGGAATACCCACTGTTTTTTGATTTTGGCCCCATGCCACGAATGGCATGGGGCCTTTTTTCAGGATAAGGACTCCCCCTCTGCCAATCCCCGGTCGATGAGCAGCACCGACCGGCTGCCCTGTTCGGTACTGGCTCCGGCAGACCTGGGGGCCGTAGGGGCCTGGGGGGAAGGGTCCTCCAGCCGGAGCTGGTCAGGTGATGCAGATGGACTGCCGCCTGGGCCTTGGGCAGGGTGGGGTGCATGACTGGACAGGTAATGGGCAAAGGGGGCGCAGGACCGCCTCCAACGTCTGGGCAGCTGGGACAGGGGGCGGCCTCCCGCCCCAGCAGCAGGAGGGGTCTGGTTCAGCCGTCCCCGGCCAGGAAGAGGCCCTCCCCCGCCAGCAGCAGGCCCACAGAGCCCTTGGTGTGCCCCCAGCCAGGGAGATCAGGGGCCTCCGCCCTGCGCCCGCCCAGGTCAAAGGCCAGGGTCAGTTCCCCCTGAACCAGGTCGGTGGCCCGGGGGCAGACCATCTGGGCCCCCAGGATCCGGCCGGTGGCCTGGTCGGTGACCAGCTTCACGTAGCCGCTCTCGGTGCCCTCGATGAGGCACTTGCCGTTGGCGCCGGTGAGGTACTTGCCGGTTTTCACCGGGATCCCCGCTGCCTTGGCCCCCTCCTCGGTGAGGCCCACCGAGGCGATCTCCGGGTTGGTGTACACGCAGCTGGGCACCACAGACAGGTCCAGGGCGGGCTTCTGGCCCAGGATGGCCGCCACGGCGTTCTCCCCTGGGCGCTGGCCACGTGGGCCAGCTGGATGTTCCGGGCCCTGGCGTCCCCCGATGACATAGACGTGGGGCACGCTGGTGCGGCCATCGGCATCCCCCACAATCCCTCCCCGGTCAGTTCCAAAGAAAAGTCCGGGCCGAAGAGGCCCTCCAGGTTGGCCTTCCGGCCGGCAGCAGCCAGGACGCCCTGGGCGGTCACGGTGTGCTCCGCCCCCTTCTTGTCGGTGTAGGTGACGGTCATGGCGCCGGGGTGCCCTCGATCTTCTGGACACTGGCCTTGGCCTCCACCTTGACCCCCTGCTTCTTCAGGATCATGGTCAGCCGCTGGGCGATCTCCCGGTCCATGAAGGGGAGGATGTGGTCGGCGGCCTCCAGCACGGTGACCTCACAGCCCAGGCAGCGGTAGAGGGTGGCGCACTCCACCCCCACCACGCCGCCGCCTACAATGACCAGGGAGGCAAAGTTCTGGCCGCCCCCCCACCAGGATGTCCCGGCTGTTGTACACCCCGGGCAGACGGAGGCCGGGGATGGGGGATAGGACACCTGGGAGCCGGTGGCGATGATGATGTCCCCCCCACCTCATAGGTCTCCTGGATGCAGGCCGGCTGGCCACCACGGTGACCTTGCTGGCCTTCATCAGCTTCTCCACCCCCTGGCGGAGGTGGCGACCACCTGGTCCTTCCGCTGGTGCATGGCGGCAAAGTCGTAGTGAATCTCCTGGGCCTGGACCCCCCAAGTCCTGGGCGTGGCCCAGGGCGGCATAGGTCTCGGCGCTGTGGAGCAGGGCTTTGGTGGGCATACAGCCCCCGGTTCAGGCAGGTGCCCCCCAGGTCCTCTTTCTCAAAGAGGACCACGGAACGGCCCGCCTTGGCGGCTTTCTCCGCGGCGGTGTACCCGCCGGGGCCGCCGCCGATGATGGCAATGTCAAACTTCATGGCGTTTCCTCCTCTAAGAGCAGGGTAAGAATATCGGTGACGATGGCCGGGTCCGCCCGGGGCAGGCCAGCAGGCGCGCCTCCAGGTCGGATCTCTGCCGGGGACAGCCCGCCAGGGCCTGGGGGGACCTGGCTGAGGAAGTCCCCCTCCAGACCGTCCGACCACAGGGCCGCTTGGGTGAGATGCCCCCTCTGCCTGGCTGTAGTCCAGGCGGAGGGTGCCCCAGGCAAACCGCGCCTCCCGGCTGGTGTCCAGGTGGGGGCTGTCCCCGTAGGTCCAGGCCGGGTCGGAAAAATTGGGCCTGGAACTGGGCCAGAAGGCGGGGGTCGGCCTCCCCCCTCCGTCATGGTGTGGACCGGCAGGCCGTAAACTTGGCCGAAGGCCTCCACCAAAGCCTGCTTGAAGCCGGGGGATGGTGAGGCCGGGGGCAGAAGTCCGCCAAATTCCCCACCCGGGCCCGGACCGAGGCCACCCCTTGGCCTGGAGCTTCAGGGGGAGACGTTGAGGTACCCCTCCAAAGGCGCCAGGTCCACCGACACCATGGGGGTGCCGTGGTGGTAGCACTGGTCCCCCCGTCTGGTAATAGGCGTGGCCGGAGAACTTCTGGCCGTCCACCGTCAAGTCGTTGCGGCCGTTCTTCTCTGCCGGGATACCCAGGGCGCGGACGGCCTGGAGGATGACCTCCGTCTGCCGAGTCACGTCATAGTCCCTCCGGCAGGTGAGGAAGGTGAAGTTCAGGTTTCCCAGGTCGTGGTAAACCGCCCCACCACCGGACAGACGGCGGACAAGATGTCCGCCGTCTGCTTCCAGAGCCTGGATCCGGCATTCGTTGGCTGCGTGCTGGTTGCGCCCGATGACCACGGTGCGCTGGTTCTGCCACAGGTAGAGGATCTCCTCCCCCGGCCGGACCTGGTGGAGGAGGGTGGCCTCCAGGGCCAGGTTGCGCCGGGGTCGGTGCCCTCTGCGGTGAGCACAGATAGGGTATGCAGCATCGCCTTGGGCTCTCCTCAGCCTTCCTCGGCCCCGAAGTCGTACCGCAGCACCGGGTGGCGGGCGGCGGTCACCTCGTCCGGCCGGCCAATGGCGCAGTGGTGGGGGGCATGGTGGAGGCTCTCCGGGTCTGCCTTGGCCTCGGCCAGGATGGTCAGGAAGGCCTGGGCCGCCTGGTCCAGGGTCTCCGGGCTCTCGGTCTCCGTGGGCTCCACCATGAGGGCCTCGTGGACGATGAGGGGGAAGTACATGGTGGGGGGATGGATGCCGAAGTCCAGCAGCCGCTTGGCCACGTCCATGGCGGTGACGCCGGTGTCGTGGGCCAGGCCCTGGAGGGTCATGACGAACTCGTGCATGCACAGGCCGGGGTAGGACATGTCATACCCGTCGGCCAGCTGCTTCATCAGGTAGTTGGCGTTGAGCACCGCCCCGGTGGGCGGCCTCGGCCACGCCGGTGTTTCCCAGCCGCAGCAGGTAGGCCAGGGCCTTGACGACCACCAGGAAGTTGCCATAGAAGCTGCGCACCTGGCCCATGGTCCGGGGGTGTACAGGGAATAGCTCCCCTCCGCCTTCTGCACCACGGGGGGTGGGCAGGAAGGGGGCCAGAAAGGCCTTGCAGCCCCACCGGGCCGCTGCCCGGGCCGCCGCCGCCGTGGGGGGTGGCGAAGGTCTTGTGGAGGTTGAGGTGGACGCAGTCAAACCCCATGTCCCCGGCCGGACGTGGCCCATGATGGCGTTGAGGTTGGCCCCGTCGTAGTAGCACACAGGCCGCCGGCGTCGTGGACGATCTGGGTGATCTCCAGGATATTGGCGTCAAAGAGCCCCACAGTGTTGGGATTGGTGAGCATCAGACCGGCTGTGTCCGGCCCCACGGCCGGGCGCAGGGCGTCCAGATCCACCCCGCCCTGGGGGTTGGAGGGATGGACACCACCTGGAACCCCGCCATGGTGGCCGAGGCCGGGTTGGTGCCGTGGGCCGCGTCGGGGACCAGGATCTTGGTCCGGGCACTGTCCCCCGGGACTGGTGGTATTTGCGGATGAGGAGCAGGCCGGTGTACTCGCCATGGGCGCCGGCAGCGGGCTGGAAGGACATGCCGTCCATCCCGGTGATCTCGCACAGGAGCTGCTCGGCGGTGTACAGCACTTCCAGGGCCCCTGGACGGTCTCCCACCGGCTGGAGGGGGTGGAGCTGGGTGAAGCCAGGCTGGGCCGCGGCCTCCTCGTTGATCCGGGGTTGTACTTCATGGTGCAGGAGCCCAGGGGATAGAACCCGTCGTTCACCCGTGGGTCTGCTTGGCCAGCTCGGTGTAGTGCCGGCCCAGGTCCACCTCGGCGATCTCCGGCAGGCGGGGGGGCCGTTTTCCGCAGCAGGGCCTCCGGTCATAGGTCACTTCCGGCACGTCGCAGGGGGGGCAGCAGGACACTGCCCCGGCCGGACCGGCTCCGTTCAAACAGCAGTTTCATCCTTTGCACACCTCCCCAATGACGGCAAGTAGCCGGTCCATCTCTTCCTTACGGTTGAGCTCCGTGCAGCACCAGAGGATGCCGCCGTCCACCGGCAGGCCCCCCTAGGATGCCCTGCTCCTCCAGGGCCGCGCACAGCTTGGCGGGGTCCACGGGGCAGTCGGTGAGGAACTCGTGGAAGAAGGGTTTGTCCCCCGTTGCGCAGGGCAAAGCCCAGCTTGGCCAGTTCCCCGGCCAGGTAGTGGGCGTGGGCCGCGCAGGTGGAGGCCACCTGCTTGAGTCCCCGGGGGCCCATGGCGGCCAGGTAGACGGAGGCGGTGAGGGCGCACAGCGCCTCGTTAGAGCACACGTTGGACGAGGCCTTCTCCCGGCGGATGTGCTGCTCCCGGGCCTGCAGGGTGAGCACGAAGCACCGGCGGCCTTCCCCGTCGGTGGTCTGGCCCACGATCCGGCCGGGCAGCTTGCGCATCATGGCCTTCTTACAGGTCATAAAGCCCAGGTAGGGGCCGCCGAAGGACAGGGGGCATGCCCAGGGGCTGGCCCTCTCCCACGGCGATGTCCACCCCGTACTCCCCGGGGGTTTTCAGCAGGCCCAGGGAGATGGGGTTGACCCCATGATCACCTTGGCCCCTGCCCCGTGGGCGGCGGCCACAATGGCGTCCATATCCTCCAGCACCCCGAAGTAGTTGGGGCTCTGGACATAGACGGCAGGCCGTGTCCCCGGCCAGCACCGCCTGGAGGGCGGCGGGGTCGGTGGCGCAGCCGTCCACCGGCAGCACAGTGACGGGGACGTTTCGGCTCTCGCAATAGGTCTGGATCACCGCCAGGGTCTGGGGATCGGCGGCGCCGGAGACGATGACCCCGGTGCGCTTTCTCTCCTGGCACATGAACACCGCTTCGGCGGCAGCCACCGCCCCGTCATAGACCGAGGCGTTGGACACGTCCATGCCGGTGAGCTCGCACAGCTGGGTCTGGAACTCGAAGATGGACTGGAGCACCCCCTGGCTGATCTCCGCCTGATAGGGGGTATAGGCCGTGACGAACTCCTCCTTGGAGGTCACGGTTTTCACAATGGCGGGGATATAGTGGCGGTAAGCCCCAGCCCCCCGGAAGACCGACCGGAACACCCGGTTCTTCCCGGCCAGGGCGGCCATCCGCTCGCTGACTTCCCACTCGCTCAGGCCCTCAGGCAGGTCCAGGTTCTTCACCCGGACGGCCTCGGGCACCACGTCAAAGAGCTGGTCGGTGGAGGTCAGGCCGATGGCCTGAAGCATGGCTTGCCGTTCTTCCCCGGTGGAGGGAATGTAGCTGCCCATCTTAGCCCTCCTCTGCGGCCACCACAGCCGCGTAGCCCTCGGCGTCCAGGAGCTCCTCGGTGTCGCTGACTTCGGAGGCCTTGATGAGCCAGGCCTCGTAGGGGGCCTCGTTCACCTGGGCGGGGTCGTCCAGCAGGGCCTCGTTCACGGCGGTGACGGTGCCGGTCACCGGGGAGAACACGTCAGAAACGGCCTTCACGGACTCCACGTCGGAGAAGGCCTCCCCGGCGGTGACGCTGTCCCCCTCCTCGGGGAGGTTGACAAAGACGATATCCCCCAGGGCGTGCTGGGCGAAGTCGGTGAGGCCGACGGTGCAGACGCCGTCCTCCTCCTTGAGCCACTCGTGGGACTTGCTGTACTTCAGGTTGGCGGGAATGTTAGACATGGTTTTTCCTCCATACATTAAAATATTATTTGATGACATGGGAATTCCTTTGGATCACAAAGGGGGGATCAAACAGGGCCGGCGCGCTCAGCCCCGCTTGTAGAAGGGCAGGGGACGATCTCCACCGCCACCCGGCGGCCCCGGACGTCGGCCTCCAGGGCGGTGCCCACGGCGGCGTACTTGGCGTCGATGAGGCCCATGGCCAGGGCCTTGCCCAGGAAGGGGCAGTGGGTGCCGGAGGTGGTCTGGCCGATCTTCTCCCCGTTCAGGAAGAGGTCCTGGTGCTCCCGGACGATGCCCCGGCCGGTGACGGCAGGCCCACCCGCACCCGCTGGGGGTGCCGGCGGCCACCAGAGCATCCTTCCCGATGAACTCGGGTTTATTCAGCTTCACCGCAAAGTCCAGGCCGGCCTCCAGGGGGTGACGGTCTCGTCCATCTCGTGGCCGTAGAGGGGCATGGCGGCCTCCAGCCGCAGGGTATCCCGGGCCCCCAGGCCGCAGGGGATGAGGCCGAACTCCTCCCCCCGGCTTCCCGGAGGACCTTCCACAGCTTGGGGGCATTCTCGTTGGCGGTGTAGATCTCATAGCCCAGCTCCCCCGGTGTACCCGGTGCGGGAGATCATGCACTCCATCCCCGCCAGGTTTACCTTGGGCAGGGCGGTAGTAGCCCTTGGGGATCTGATCCTCCGGCAGCAGCTTCTTCAGGATGGCCGGGGCCTTGGGCCCCTGGAGGGCCAGCTGGGCCACGGTGTCAGAGATGTCCTGGCACTGGGTGCCGGGGAGGACGTTGGCCGCCATGTGGGCATAGTCCTTCTCCCGGTTGGCGGCGTTGACCACCGCCAGGTAACGCTCCTCCCCGAACTTGTAGACCACCAGGTCGTCCGATGGTGCCGCCGTCGGCGTTACACATGGCGCCGTAGCGGACCTTGTTCACCGCCATGCCGTTGTAGTCGTTGGTGAGCAGGTGGTTGATGGTGTCCAGGGCCGTGGGGCCGGTGAAGAGGATCTCCCATGTGGGAGACATCAAAGAGGCCCGCCTGCTGGCGCACCGCCATGTGCTCCTGGATGACGCCGGTGCCGTACTGCACCGGCAGCAAGTAGCCAGCGAAGGGGACGATCTTGCCGCCCTCTTCCACATGGACGTCGTAAAGTGGGGTTTTCCGTTCCATTGTGCATACTCCTTTCCCGTTTCTCGTCTCGTTTTCAGGGTATAAAAAAGCAGAGCCGCCGCATTTGGCCCATGCCAAATACAGCGCCTCCGTAATCCGACCTGAAAGATTCTCCGCCGGGGCGGATTGCCTCTTCGGTGCGTCTCCCGCTCTCCGGAGTCTCGTCCGAAACCGGTCCTTTGCCTGAGAGTTTTCGCAGCCCCTTCGGCTCCGCTGGCGCGGCATCTCCCGGTTTCCTCATCCGAACCATATCCCATTGGGTGCTGGGTGCGGTTTTGTTTGGCTCCACGAACCGTGGAGCACCGCAATTTCTGTGTTCTATTATACTGACCTCTCCCCCTCCCTGTCAACGAATTTTTTCGGGAAAAGGCCCGTCCAATTGGGTAAAACTGCCCTACCCAACCTAAAAACAGCCCGCTGGAACCTCTCTTCCAGCGGGCTGTTTTTTTCTTGGAACGGGCCACCACAGGCCCTGTGGGGAGGGCGCTCCTCCCCTGGGTTATGCCAACTCCAACGCCTGCTGGATGCAGTCGTGAACCATTTGAGGGCCTCCTCCCCGTAGGTCAGCTCTCCGTTTTCAAACTGGATGGCCGCCCCCAGGATCAGGGCACGGACCACGTAGACCTTCCGCCGGCGCACCTCCGGCGGGATCTGCCGCTCCCGGCAGTAGTGGACGATGAGCTGCTGGGTGGGGCTGCTGAGCTCCCCCGGAGTTTGTGGTAGACGTTGTCAAACTCCTCGTCCTTCAAGGTCAGGATGGCCCGCAGGTGGGGGGTGCTCCACCAAGAACTTGACGTATCCCGTGCTCACCTCTACCAGCTGCTTCTGGAGATCGCCTTCGTAGGCCGTCAGGATTTTGGTCTGCTCGGCCCGCCACTGGTCGTTGACGTATTCAATGACCGCAGCAATGAACTCCCGCCGGTCCCCGAAGTGTTTATAGGGGGCCCCGCAGGACACCCCGCAGATTTGGGCGATCCGCCGCACGGAAAACTCTGTCACCCCGTGGCGGTTGATCTCCTCCACCCCTGCTTGGATCAGGGCTTGCCGCGTTTCTCGGCCTCTGGGCCGTTTGGTCTGTGTTGCCATGGTTCCGCCTCCTGCCTCGTCCTTGGCAGCGGGAGGGTATATGGGGCCTTGCCAGGGGTGCGCTGCTTCCCTGCTGTGGTTTGGGGCCTTTGGGCGGCCCCATCGCCGTAATATTGATATCACCTATAATATATCACAAACCAGCCAAAGCGCCAGTCCCCTTTGCCCACCGGGGCAGCTTCCGGCCCCATCCGTCACCGGCGGTGTGGTGGATGTGGTCGGGCTGGGGCGGGGCGGAGGGGTTCCCCAGGCCTGAACCGGGCGTAGCGCCGCTTCAGCAAATCCTCCTGGTGCATCAGCACCTGCAGTTCCTTCTTCGATCCGGTCGGCCAGGCGGGTGTAGAAGCCGCTCTGCCCCAGCTCCTTTTTCCGAGATCACCCGCTCGATGATCCCCAGGTCCAGGGCATCCCAGGCGGTGAGCTTCAGCCGCTGGGCCGCCTCGTCGGCCTTGCCTGCGTCCTTCCACAAGATGCTGGCGCAGCCCCTCGGGGGAGATGACAGAGTACACCGCGTTCTCCAGAATCCACACCTGGTCGGCCACCGCCAGGGCCAGGGCCCCGCCGCTGCCCCCCTCTCCAATGAGGGTGGTGATGATGGGGGTGTTCAGGGCCATCATGCCCATGAGGTTGGCCGCAATGGCCTGGCCCTGGCCCCGCTCCTCGGCGCCGATGCCGCAGAAGGCCCCGGAGGTGTCCACAAAGCAGATCACCGGCCGGTGGAACTTCTCCGCCTGGCGCATGAGGCGGGCCTTCCGATACCCCCTCCGGGTGGGGGGGCGCCGAAGGACCGGGCCGTCCGCTCCTTGGCGCTGTGGCCCTTCTCGATGGCGATCATGGTCACAGGAATGCCCCGGAAATGGCCGATGCCCCCGACGATGGCGCCGTCGTCGGCGTAGCACCGGTCCCCGTGGAGCTCAAAGAAGTCCCCACAGAGGTTGTGGATGTAGTCCAGGCCCGTGGGGCGCTTGTTGGCCCGGGCCAGTTTGACGGTGTCATAGGCTTTGGTACTCATCGGCTGCCTCCTCTCCCATGGAGCTGCAGCAGAGCGGCAATCACCTGCTGCTGGTCCCGCCGGGGGACAATGGCGTCCACGAACCCGTGCTTCAGCAAGAACTCCGCCGTCTGGAACCCCTTGGGCAGGGCCTTGCGGATGGTCTGCTCGACCACCCGGGCCCCGGCAAAGCCCACGGTGGCCCCGGGCTCGGCCAGGATGATGTCCCCATCCATAGCGAAGCTGGCGGTGACGCCCCCGGTGGTGGGGTCGGTGAGGACGGTGCAGTAGAACAGCCCCCGCCTGGCTGTGGCGGAGCACCGCCCCGCTGGTCTTGGCCATCTGCATCAGGGAGAGGAGCCCCTCCTGCATCCGGGCCCCGCCGGAGACGGTGTAGCCCACCACGGACATCCCATGTTCCGTGGCGTATTCAAAGAGGCGGGTGATCTTTCCCCCACGGCGGTGCCCATGCTGCCCATCATGAAGCGGGGCTCCATGATGAACAGGCAGCAGGGCTGCCCGCCGATGCGGGCGGTGCCGCAGAGGACGGCCTCCCGCTCGCTGCTGACCTTGCGCACGGTCTCCAACTTTTCCTGGTAGCCGGGGAAGTCCAAGGGGTCCCCCTCCACCTGGGCAAAGAGTTCCTGGAAAGAGTCCTTGTCCGTCAAAAACTGCAGCCGCTGCCGGCCCCCCATGCGGAAGTGGTACCCGCACTGGCAGGTGTTCCAGTTGGACCACAGCCGGCTGACGGGAATGGACTTGTGGCAGTTGGGGGCAGGTCTTTTCCGGCTCGCTGGCGTCCTCCTGGACCAGGGCCGCGGTGCGGCCCCCTGCTCCAGCTCGTTTTTGGGTTTATAGAGAAAGTTCAGAAAAAGGCAATGGTGTCACCTGCCTTCCATAAAGGTCAAATCATAGCCCCCGGACATGAACCGGGGATCGCTTACCAGTTCCAGCTGCTCGGCGATGTTGGTCTCCACCCCTTCGATGACCAGCTCGCACAGGGCGGCTTTCATCTTGCGCACCGCTTCCTCCCGGGTACCCGCGCGGACGATGAGCTTGCCCAGCAGGGAGTCGTAGTAGGGGAGACGGTGAGGCCCGCCACCAGGTAGGTGTCAAACCGGACAAAGGGGCCGCCGGGCACGTGGAGCACCGTGACGGTGCCGCCGGGTGGCGTTGATCCGGCACTCCAGGCAGGCCCCGTCCAGCACCACGTTCTGCTGGCGGAAGTTCAGGGACACCCCCTGCCGCCGTGCGGATCTGCCACTTCACCAAATCCACATTGGTGAGCATCTCGGTGACCCCGTGCTCCACCTGAAGGCGGAGGTTCATCTCCATGAACCAGAACCGGCCGTCCTGGTCCAGGAGGAACTCCAGGGTGCCCACCCCCACGTAGCCGATGGCCTTCACTGCCTTGGCGGTGAGGGCCATGAGCTTTTTCCGCTGGGCCCCACCGCCGGGGAGGGGGATTCCTCGATGAGCTTCTGGTTGTGCTGCTGGACGGAGCAGTCCCGCTCCCCCAGGCAGACCACGTTGCCCGCCTCGTCGGCCAGGATCTGGACCTCGATGTGCCGGGGGGTGGACGTACTTTTCCATGTACACCGAGCCGTCCCCGAAGGCGGCCTCCCCCCTCGGCCACGGCCAGGGCATAGGCCTGGGCCATCTCGTTGGGGGCGGTGACCAGGCGGATGCCCCGGCCGCCCCCGCCGGCGCTGGCCTTGAGCATCACGGGGTAGCCGATCTTGGCCCCGGCCGCCAGGGCCTCCTGGGCGCTGGCCAGGACTTGGGTGCCGGGGATCACCGCCAGGCCGTTCTCCCCCATGACCTCTTTGAGCTTGGCCTTGTCGCTGAGCTGCTCCATGCTCTCCGGGGTGGGGCCGATGAACACCAGGCCGTTTTTCCGGCACAGGGCGGCAAAGTGGGCGTTCTCCGACAGAAACCCATACCCCGGGTGGATGGCCTGGGCCCCGGAGACCAGGGCGGCGGAAATCACCCGCTCCTCGTTGAGGTAGCTGTCGGCAGGGCTGGCACCCCCACGCAGTAGCTCTCGTCGGCCAGGGCCACATGGAGGGCGTCCTGGTCTGCCTGGGAATAGATGGCCACGGTGTCAATGCCCATCTCCTTACAGGCCCGGATCACCCGGACGGCAATCTCCCCTCGGTTGGCAATTAGGATCTTTGAAAACATACCGCTCGCTCCGTAATGCCGAAGGAGAACTCCGCCTTCACGCACAGGGTGTCCCCCCACGTATCCCTCTCCCTCGGCGAAATAGAAGGGATGCTTGGCCCGGGTGATGCGGCACTTGGTCTCAAACCGGTCCCCCGGCAGCACCGGGGCCCGGAACCGCACATTCTTCATGCTGGTGTACATGGGGATGGTGTCCTCGGTGAGGGCCTCCTGCATCAGGATCCCCGCCGACTGGGCCAGGATCTCGCAGAGCATCACCCCGGGCACCACAGGGTGCCGGGGAAGTGGCCCTGGAGGAACCACTCGTCTCCCCGCACCTGGTACTGCCCGTGGGCCACATCCCCCTCTTTTGTCCAGCTGGTCCAGCAGGAGCATGCCGTCCCGGTGGGGCAGGATGGTTTGGATTTCATCGCGATTCATGGGCGCACCTCCTTACCGTTCCCGAATGCGGAAGAGGGGGCTGCCGTAGTCCACCACCTGGCCGTTGGCCACGCAGATCTCCACGATCTCCCCATCCACTTCCGCCATGATCTCGTTCATCAGCTTCATGGCCTCCACGATGCACAGGGCTGGCCCCCGCTTCACCTTGTCGCCCACCTTGACGAAGGGCTCGGCGTCCTCGGCGGGGGCGGCGTAGAACACCCCACCATGGGGGAGGCCACCTCCACCGTGTCCGCCGGCGCGGCCCCCTGGGGGGGCAGCGGCCGCCGGGGCGGCGGGGGACGGCCACAGTCTCCCGGGCCGCCGCCGGGGGCGGGAGACCGTTCCAGGCGGATGACCTGGTCCTTTCTCCGTCACCTCCAGGCCGGTGAGGCCCAGTTCCGCCATGAGGCCGGCGTATCTTCTGATTTCCGCGTCGTTCATCATTTCACCTTCCGGAAGGCAATGCAGGCATCGTGCCCGCCAAAGCCCAGGGAGTTGGACAGCACCAGGTCGGCCTGCACCGCCAGGGCCTGGTTGGGCACATAGTTCAGGTCACAGGCGGGGTCGGGCTCCTCCAGGTGGATGGTGGGGGGCAGGATGCCCTCCTCCAGGGCCTTCAGGCAGGCCACCGCCTCAATGGCGCCGGCGGCCCCCAGGCAGTGGCCGGTCATGGACTTGGTGGAGCTGATGTAGGCACGGCGGGCGGCCTCCTCCCCCAGGGCCAGCTTGACCACCTGGGTCTCCAGGGAGTCGTTCATGGGGGGTGCCGGTGCCGTGGGCGTTGATGTACACGGTCTCCTCCGGCTGCCAGCCGGCCTCTTCCAGGGCCAGCTGGATGGGCCCGGGCGCCGCAGGTGCCGTCCGGCCGGGGCGCGGTGATGTGGTAGGCGTCGCAGGTGACGCCGTAGCCGCACAGCTTCGCCGTAAATCTTGGCCCCGCGGGCCACGGCGTGCTCGTACTCCTCCAGCATCAGGGGCCGCGCCGCCCTCGCCGATGACGAAACCGCCCCGGCGCTTGTCAAAGGGCAGGCAGGCAGCATCCGGGTCCTCGGAGGTGGACAGGGCCTGCATGTTCACAAAGCCCGCCACGCCGCACTCGGAGATGGCGGCCTCGGAGCCGCCGGTGATCACCGCGTCGGCATAGCCGTGGCGGATGGCCCGCATGGCCTCGCCAATGGCGTTATTGCCTGTGGCGCAGGCGGTGACCACCGGCAGGGCAGCCCCCGGCAGTTGAAGCGGATGGCGATCATGCCGGCGGCCATGTTGCCGATGAGCATGGGGATGAAGTAGGGGGAGATCCGCTTGGGTCCCCGGGCCAGGAGCTTGTTGTGCTCCTCGTGGAAGGTGCGGATGCCGCCGATGCCGGAGCCAAAGTACACCGCCACCCGCTCCGGGGGCAGGGTGCCCTTGATGCCGCTCTCCTCCACCGCCTGGCAGGCGGCGGCCACGCCGTACTGGGCATAGGCGTCGCTGCGGAGGACGTCGGTCTTGTCCATATAGGCACGGGGGTCGAAGTTCTTCACCTCTGCGCCGATCTTGGTCTTGTAATCTGTGGTATCAAAGAGGGTGATGGGGGCGATGCCGTGGACGCCGGCCTTGAGGTTGGCCCACATCTCCTCCACGGTGTTGCCCACGGGGGTGATGGCCCCAGGCCCGTCACCACCACTCTGCGCAATGTCTGTTCCATGGGTGTTCTCCTTTTTCACATGGCGATGCCGCCGTCCACCCGCAGCACCTCGCCGGTGATGTAGGGGCGGTGGCCAGGAAAGCCACAGCCTGGGCCACCTCTTGGGGCTGGCCCATCCGTCCCAGGGGAATGGCGGCCAGCAGGGCATTGTCCCTGTCCCGGCCAGGTCCCGGGTCATGTCGGTGGCAATAAAGCCCGGTGCCACGGCGTTGCAGGTGATCCCCTTGGGGGCCAGCTCCTTGGCCACGGCCTTGGTCAGGCCGATGAGGCCTGCCTTGGCGGCGGCGTAGTTGGCCTGGCCGGGGTTGCCGATCATGCCGGACACGGACGTGATGTTTACAATGGCCCCGCCCTTCTGCCGGAGGAAGAGGGGGGTGCAGTGGCGGATGAAGTTGAAGGCCCCCTTCAGGTCCACGTCCAGGACCCGGTCGAAGCTCTCCTCCTTCATCATGGCCAGCAGGCCGTCTTGGGTGATGCCGGCGTTGTTGACCAGGACGTCCACGGCGCCGAAGTCCTTCTTCACCTGGGCCACCACGGCCTTGGCGGCGGCAAAGTCCGCCACGTCGCACTGGTAGGCCTGGGCCTGGACCCCGTGGTCCTGGGCGCACTGGGCGCAGAGGGCCTCCGCCTTCTCCTGGCTGCCGGCGTAGATCACCGCCACGTTGGCCCCCTTGGGCGGCCAGGGCGGCGGTGATGGCGGCCCCCCGATGCCCCGGGCGCCGCCGGTGATGAGGGCCGTTTTTCCCTTCAGCATCCTCCGAGGACCTCCTTCACGATCTGCTCCAGGTCCGCCTGGGTGGACAGGGCGTAGGTCTTGACGGTCTGGTCGGTCTTGGCAATCAGGCCGCAGAGGGTCTTGCCGGGGCCCAGTTCGATGAACGTATCCGCCCCGGCGGCGATCATGTTGCGCACGATGGTCCCCACCGCACGGGGAGACGATCTGCTGGGCCAGCAGCTCCTTGGGGTCGCCGTCATAGACCGCCCCGGTCTTGTTGGAGTACAGGGGAAGCTTCGGCTGGCCCACCTGGCAGTCCGCCAGCACCTGGGCAAAGCCCTGGGCCGCAGAGGCCATGAAGGGGGAGTGGAACCCCTGCCACCTTCAGGGGCAGGGCCCGGCCGCCGGCGGCCTTCACCGCGGCGGAGAAGGGGGGCCAGCTGCTCCTTGGCGCAGGCCACGGAGACCTGGCCGGGGCAGTTGTAGTTGACGGGGTAGGTCTCCGGGAACTGGGCGCAGAGGGCCTCTACCGCGGCGTTCTCCAGCTTCAGCACCGCAGCCATGGCGGTGGGCTGGGCCTCGGCGGCCTGCTGCATCAGCTCCCCCGGCGGCAGACCAGGTGAAAGCCCGTCTCCAGGTCCACCGCGCCGGTGTAGGCCAAAGCGCCGATCTCCCCCAGGGAGAAGCCGGCGGCCAGGTCGGCCCGCAGGCCCTTTTCCTCCAGGGCGGCGGCGGCGGCCAGTTCCACGGCGAACATGCAGGGCTGGGTGTTGCGGGTCTCCTTCAGCTCGGCCTCGGTGCCGGAAAAGCACTGCTGGGAGGTGCCGGGGCGCAGGGCGTCCAGCTGCTGGAACACCTGGGCCGCTGCCGGGGAGCACTGGGCCAGCTCCTGGCCCATGCCGGGTACTGGGCCCCCTGGCCGGCGAACACGAAGGCTATTTTACCCATTTCGTGGCTCCTTTCAGCACAGGCTCGGCCCCTTCCATGACCTCCCGCACGATGTCGGCGGCGGGCTGGACCTGCTTCACCATGGCGGCCACCTGGCCGGAGAGGAAGCATCCTCCTCCAGGTCGCCCTCCACCACGGCCTTGCGCAGGGCGCCGGTGCCCAGGGCCTCCAGGGCCTCGTCGTCCAGGCCGCCGTACTCGGCCTTGGCGTAGTTCCGGGCGAGGGGGTGCGCAGGCTGCGCACCGGGTGGCCCAGGCGCTTGCCGGTGACCATGGTGCACAGGTCGTTGGCCTTGAGAATTTTCTCCTTATAAGTGGGGTGGATGGAGCACTCCTCCGCGCTGAGGAAGCGGGTGCCCATCTGCACCCCCGCAGGCCCCCAGCATGAAGGCCGCCGCGATGCCCCGGCCGTCGCCAATGCCGCCAGCCGCCAGCACCGGCAGGTGGGTGGCGTCGCACACCTGGGGCACCAGCACCATGGTGGTCAGTTCCCCACGTGGCCGCCACTCTCCCCGCCCTCAGCGATGAGGGCGGAGGCCCCCAGCCGGGTCATGAGCTTGGCCATGGCCACAGAGGCCACCACGGGGATCACCTTGATCCCCGCTGCCTTCCACTGGGCCATGAACTTGGTGGGGTTGCCCGCGCCGGTGGTCACCACGGCCACCTTCTCCTGGGCCACCAGCTGGGCCACCTCCTCCACGAAGGGGCTCATGAGCATGATATTCACCCCGAAGGGGCGCTGGGTGAGGGACTTGGCGATGCGGATCTGCTGGCGGACATAGTCCGCCGGGGCGTTGCCGGCGGCCAGGATACCCAGGCCGCCCCCTTCGGACACCGCCGCGGCCAGCTTGCCGTCGGCAATCCAGGCCATGCCCCCTGAAAGACGGGGTACTGGATCCCCAGCAGGTCACATAGAGGGTGTGTGGATCATGCCTGCTTGCTCTCGATGAAGGCCACCAGGTCACCCACGGTCTCCACCTTCTGGTCCAGCTCCACCTCGATGCCCAGCTTGTCCTCCAGGTTCATCAGCAGTTCCACGGTGTCCAGGGAGTCGATGCCCAGGTCCTGGAACTTGCTGTCCATGGTGATCTCGGAGACGTCCTTCTCCACCCGCTCGGCTACCAGTTCTGCAATTGCTTCAAATACCATGATACGTTTCCTCCATATATTGATGGTGTTTCATTCTCTTTTTAGGTAATCAGTGATTACTTTTGATATTATATACCCCCCGGCTTTCCCTTTGTCAAGATAAACCCAAGGAATATTCACATTTTGCTCAATGTTTCCAGGTTTTTGCCGGTCACCCTGGGGATTCCTTCATTTTTTCTTAAGACCTATTAAGAAAGCCACAATTGTTTTTAAGAAAAGCGCAAGGACTTCTTAAATCCCCCATCATTTTTCTTTGCTATAATTACAGGCAGATCATCAGAGATTTCCCTGCTTTTTCGGGGAAATCCGAACCTTTTTTTCGTTCTTTGCGCAACACAGGAGGCAGTTATGAAAAGAAGCCCACCCCTTGCCGTCCTCTTTGGCGGCAACTCCCCGGAGTATTCCGTGTCCCTCCAGTCGGCCTACGCGGTGCTGACCAACCTAGACGGGGAGAAGTACCACATCCTCCCCCTGGGCATCACCCAGACCGGCCGCTGGTACCTCTATTCCGGGGCCTACGAGCACATCGCCACCGACACTTGGGCCGAGGCGTTGGACCACCTCACCCCTGTGGCGGTCTCCCCCGGACCCGGCGGTTCACGGGCTACTGGCCCTCTTCCCCCACGAGAACCGGGTGATTCCCCTGGACTGCGCCCTGCCCATTCTCCACGGGGCCAACGGGGAGGACGGCACCGTCCAGGGCCTCTTCCAGCTGGCGGGGATCCCCGTGGCCGGCTGCGGCACCCTGGCCTCCGCCCTGTGCATGGACAAGGACCGGGCCCACAAGCTGGCCAAGCTGGCCGGGGTGGCCGTCCCCCGCTCCCTGGTGCTCCAGGCCTGGGAGGACCCCCAGCGGGCCGCGGACTTCGCCCAGCAGACGGGGTATCCCCTGTTCGTCAAGCCGGTGAACGCCGGTTCCTCCTACGGCATCTCCCAGATTCACCGGCCGGAGGAGCTCCGCCCCGCCCTGGACCTGGCCCTGAGTACGACACCCAGGTGATCCTGGAGGAGGCCATCCCCGGCTTCGAGGTGGGCTGCGCCGTCATGGGCACCCAGGAACTGGTGGTGGGGGAGATCGACGAGATCGAGCTCTCCCAGGGCTTCTTCAACTTCACGGAGAAGTACACCCTGAAGACCTCCGCCATCCACGTCCCCCGCCCGGGTGTCTCCCGACACCGCCCGGCAGGTGGGTGAAGGAGACCGCCAAGGTAATCTACCGGGCCCTGGGCTGCACCGGCTTTGCCCGGGTGGACTGCTTCCTCACCCCGGAGGGACAGATCGTATTCAACGAGGTCAACACCATCCCCGGCTTTACGGAGCACAGCCGGTTCCCCGGCATGATGAAGGCCGCCGGCTTCTCCTTCCCGGAGATTTTGGACACCATTCTCGGGCAGGTGATGGCGCCGTGATCACTGCATTCTGCCCCCCGGAAGCGGTGCACCAGGGGATCTCATTCTGGTCAACGCCCACCACCCCTGCCATCCCCTCCCCCAGCCGGACCTGGTCACGGTGGCGGGCACCGGCGTCCAGTTGGAGCGCCGGGCCGCCCAGGCCTTAGACAGCCTCATGGCCGCCATCGACGGGTGGAAGGGGATCGTACCGGTCAGCGGCTGGCGGGCCCTGGCCGAGCAGCAGGCCATCTGGGACGGCCCCTGGCGGAGAATGGCCTGCCCTTCACCCAGACCTACGTGGCCTGCCCCGGGTGCAGCGAGCACCAGACGGACTGGCCATCGACCTGGGCCTGAACCAGGGGGAGATTGACTTCATCCGCCCCTGCCTTCCCCTATGAGGGCCTCTGCCAGACCTTCCGGCAGACCATGGCCCAGTATGGATGGGTGCAGCGCTACCCGGCGGGGGAAGGAGGCCATCACCGGCATCGGCCACGAGCCCTGGCACTTCCGCTACGTGGGCCAGCCCCACGCCGCCCTCATGGCGGAGCGGGACCTGACCCTGGAAGAGTATATCGCCTGGATCCGGGCATTTCCTACGAATCCCGTCGATACCGCCACGGGAATGTGACCCTCTCCTTCCTGCCCGCCGCCCCCAGGGGCCCACGGTGGTGGACCTGCCGGAGGAGGGCCGCTGCACCCTCTCCGGCAACAACGTGGACGGGTTCCTCCTCACAGAATGGGGGGCGGACCATGCCTAAGTCCCGCCGCCTACGGCGGGTTGGACGCCTTTCGAATCCTGGCCGCCCTGCTGGTGGTGGCCATCCACATCCCCCCTGACCACCTACTCTGCCGCTGGGGGGACTTCTTCCTCACCCGGTGCCTGGCCCGGGTGGCGGTGCCCTTCTTCTTCATGGTCACCGGCCACTTCGTCCTGGGGCAGGTGCTGGAGGGCAAGGGCAGCTTTGCCCCCCTGGGGCGGCAGGTGCGGAAGATCCTGCTGCTGTACCTGGTGGCGGTGGTCCTCTACCTCCCCATCGGCTGGTATGCCGGCCACTACCAGGACCTAAGCCTTCTGGACGGGGTGCGGCTGCTGGTCTTTGACGGCACCTTCTACCATCTGTGGTACTTCCCCGCCTGCGCCATGGGGCTGCTGGTGGTGTATGGCCTGTCCGGGTGTTCCGGGGCGGGGGCTGTGGGTGGCGGTGGGCGTGCTCTACGCCATCGCCCTGTTGGGGGACAGCTACTACGGCCTCACCGCCCAGATCGCCCCCCTAGCCAGCCTGTATGCGGCGGGGTTCCACCTCTTCTCCTACACCCGCAACGGCCTGCTTATGGCCCCCTCTTCCTGCTCCTGGGTGCCCAGATGGGCAAGCGGGGGCCCCCCCCTGCCCTGGGCGGCCGGCCTGGGGCTGGCCCTCTCCCTGGCCCTGATGACCGGGGAGGGCTTCCTCCTGCGCCACCTGGGCCTGCAGCGGCACGACAGCATGTACCTGCTGCTGCCCCTGGTGATGTGCTTCCTGTACCGGCTGCTGCTGGCCGGCCTGCCAAGGCCCCGGCGGCCTGCCGGACCCTGTCCACCTGGGTGTATATCCTCCACCCCGCCATGCTGGTGGTCCTCCGGGGCGGGGCCAAGGTGGTGGGGCTCACCGAGATTCTGGTGGGCAACAGCCTGGTCCAGTACCTGATGGTGTGCCTGCTGTCCTTCCTGGCGGCGGGGTGGTCACCTGGGTGCTGGGGCGGCTGCGCCCCAGGTGCCCCAGCTTGGCCGGGCCTGGGTCCAGCTGGACCGGGCGGCCCTGGTCCACAACGTGGCGGCCCTCCGGGCCCTGCTGCCCCGGGCTGCCAGCTGATGCCCGCCGTGAAGGCCGACGCCTACGGCCACGGGGCCCTGCCGGTGGCCCGCATCCTCCAGGGGAGGGGGTGTCCGCCTTCTGCGTGGCCTGCCTGTCTGAGGGCATCCAGCTGCGGAAGGGGGCATCCGGGGGAGATCCTCATCCTGGGATACACCCACCCGGACCAGTTCCCCCTGCTGCGGCGGTACCGCCTATCCCAGACGGTGGTGGTGGACGCGGCCTACGCCCGCCAGCTGGCGGCCTATGGCCGCCCCCTGTCCGTGCCACCTGGCGGTGGACACGGGATGCACCGCCTGGGGAGGCCAGCGGCCACTTGGAGGAGATCCGGCAGATCTTTGCCCTGCCCTCCCTCCGCATCCAGGGGATTTACACCCACCTGTGCACCGCCGACGGCGCCGCGCCCCGGGACCAGGCCTATGTCCGCCGCCAGGCCCAGGCCTTCCAAGCGCTGCTGGAAAGCCTGCAGAACCAGGGGATCGCCCTGCCCAAGGTCCACCTTCTGGCCAGCCACGGCCTGCTCAACTACCCCGACCTGGGCGGGGACTACGCCCGGGTGGGCATCGCCCTCTACGGCCTGCTGAGCGCCCGGGAGGACCGAAACCTGGCCGCCCCGGACCTGCGGCCGGTGCTCTCCCCTCCGGGCCCGGGTAGCGTCGGTGAAAACCCTCTCCCCGGGTGTGCCGCCGGGTATGGCCTGGCCTTTGTGGCCCAGCGGGCCCACCAAGGTGGCGGTGCTGTCCATTGGCTATGCCGACGGGCTGCCCCGGACCCTGACCGGGGGCAGGTCCTCCTCCACGGGTGCCGGGCCCCCATTGTGGGGCGGATCTGCATGGACCAGACCCTGGTGGACGTGACGGAAATCCCCGCCGTGGACCCGGGGGACGTAGCCGTGCTCCTGGGCACCAGCGGCCAGGAGACCATCACCGCCTACGACCTGGCCCCAGCAGGCCGGGACCATCACCAACGAGATCCTCAGCCGCCTGGGCCCCCGGCTGGAGCGGATCGTCCGATAACCCAAAAGCCCCTGCTGCCAGCCGGCGGCGGAACGTCTTGCCAACGGGCTTTTTCCACACCTCCCTCAAAACCCGCCCCTGGCACGGAAGTGGTTCCGTGCCAGGGGCGGGTTTGTCGTCACAGGACCAGGGCGTGGTAGGTGTCCCCTTCCAGGGTCTTCCACAGGATCTGGTTGTCCCGGATGGTCATGTAGCTGTGGGGGGCTGCCCTCCTTGGGGATGGCCAGGAGCCCGGGTTGAGGCAGAGGTTCCCCGCCCCAAAGGGGGCCCAGGCGGGCACATGGGTGTGGCCGTGGAGGAGGAGATCCCCCGGCCGGAGGGGCGGCAGGTTCTCCCGGTTCCCACATGGCCGTGGGTACAGTAGACCAGCCGCTCCCCCCCAGGGCCAAAACGGCGTAATCGGCCAGGATGGGGACGGTCAGCACCATCTGGTCCACCTCGCTGTCGCAGTTGCCCCGGACGCAGAGGAGCCGGTCCCCAGTCCGTTGAGCAGGGGGATCACCTCCCTTGGGGGCGTATTCCGGGGCAGGTCGTTCCGGGGGCCGTGGTAGAGCAGGTCCCCCAAGAGCACCAGCCGGTCTGCCCCCTCCCGGGCGAAGGCCTCCACCAGGGCCCGGGCATAGTAAGCCGAACCGTGCAGGTCCGACGCGATCATCCATTGCATGGCTATCTCTCCTTTCCGTGGTATGGGAGGGTCCCATGATACCACAGCAGGCAAGCCCTGTCAAAAGGAACCGGCCCCAGCAAGGGAAAAGGAGAGCACCGGTGGGTGCTCTCCTTTTCGGCCGCAAGGCAGAATCTTACTGGGCCACGGTCTGGCAGAAGCGCATGAGAATGGTGGCGATCTGCGCCCGGGTGGCGTTGCCGGCGGGGCGCAGGGTGTCATCCTCAAAGCCCTGGAGCAGACCCTGGGCACAGGCCCAAGCCATGGGGATCTGGGCATACGCCTGGATGGTCTCGGCGTCGGGGTGGCCGCTCAGGTCGGCAGAGGCCGTCACATCGTAGCCCTTGGCCTCGGCATAGCGGTAGAGGATGGCGGCCATCTGCTGGCGGGCGATCTCGTCCCCGGGGGGCGAATCTTGTGTCGCTCACCCCGTTGACGATGCTGTTGGCAGCGGCCCAGGCCACCGCTTCGGTGTACCAGGTGTCCGCTTCCACATCGGTGAAGCCGCTCTCACCGGTGACGGCGGGCTGGCCCTCCAGACGGTGGAGGATGGTCACCAGCTGGGCCCGGGTGGTGGTGTGTTCCGGGGCGAACTGGTTGTTCTCAATGCCGTCCATAAGGCCGTTCTCATAGACGTACTGGACCGCCTGGGCATACCAGGCATCGGCAGACACGTCGGTGAAGGGGTGCTGCTCGCCGCTGCCCTGGCTGTGGTCGCTTTCGTCGATGACCACAGCGTACTGGGAGGCATGGGTCAGGGGAAGGCAGCGGTGCCGTCCGCGGCGATCCGCACGGAGGCCTCAGGTCCATGGCTGCCGCGTCCTCATTGTAGTGGTAGAGGTTGGCCCAGGCCCCGGCGTTGTCCCGGCCCAGGGGCACGGTGAGGGTCATGGGGAAGCCGAAGGCCCCCTCATGGGCCAGGGTGAACTGCACCACCGTCCCGTCGCCGGCCACGGTGTCCACCACCTGGCTGGGGATGCCGTGGGTATCCAGAGTGACCCCAAGGTCCAGGTCCTCGATGGCATCGGCCTGCGCCAGGTCCTCGCCGCGGATGGTCCACTGGACGTTGTCCTCCAGTTCCACCACCAGGGCGACGTCTTTCCCGGCCATGGCCTCCAGGGCCTCCTGGGGAATCTCTGTGGCGCCGTTCATGTCCACGGTCACCGTCTCCCCCGTTGGCCGCATCGGCCAGCTCGTCTGCAATCTCCTGCCAGCCCTGGGCATCCCCGGCGCTGGGGCCGGTGGGATCCTCGGGGTCGGGATCAGGGTTGGGGGGGTGGGATCGGGGTCGGGCCGGGACACAGGTTCCCATTGCGCTGTGAAGGTGGTGTCCCCGTCGATGGTGACAGAGGCGCCAGCCTGATACCGCTGGTTGTCCGCGCTGCTCATCCGGCCCTGGAATACATAACCGGGGCGGGTGGGGGCGGCAGGCAGGGTGTAGTCTTCCCCGATGGTGACCTCGGCAGTTGCCACAGTTTCCTCCCCGTTCTTCACGGTGACGGTGGCCTGCTGATCGGGTTCGGGGGGTCACCTCCAGGGTGCCGGCGGTGTTCACCAGGTCGCCGTAGATCTCCTTGCCCTGGTCGGTGCCCAGCATGTACTCGGTCACCTTCACCCCGTCGGCAGAACCGGAGAGGTTCACCCGGGCCAGGGTGTCAGGGGCAGCACCGTCATAGACGATGGTGAGATAAAGGGCCCCATCCTGCACGTCCTGACGAACCACGGTTCCTTCCGTGTCTACGGAGGTGATCTCCTGGCCGTTGAGGTTCAGCACCAGGTCCAGGGTGTTCACCGTGTAGCCGTCCTGACGGTCCGAGAGGGTGAACTCCACTGCGTTCACGTTGGTGCCCGAGGTGGAGGTAAGGGTCTCCACCGCCCGGTCCTTTTCCACCAGCTCCTCCTGGGTCAGGCTGGCAGCCTCGAAGAGATCGGCGGAGCCGTCCATGTGGGACAGGGCATCGCCCCGGAGGGCCGCCAGCACCAGCTGGGGAATGTCGTGGTTGGTGCCGCCGGAGAGCGTGGCACCGCTGTCGATGGTCTGGCCGCCCAGGGCGATCTGGACGTCGTACTCCTGGTTAGTGGTGCCGCCATGGCTGCCGCCAGCCGTGCCGCCGTGGTCAGCGGTGAAAAGGACCAGGGTCTCGTCCTTGGTACCGGTCTCCTCCAGAGCGTCCATGATGGCCTTGAAGTAGTCGTCGTATCTTTCCAGCTCGGTGTAATACTTGTCCGTATAATACCCGTTGCTATGGCCCACTGCGTCCATATAGTCGGACTGCATGTAGATCATGGCCGTGTTCTTGTAGTTTTCGGACCGGATATAGTCCGCCACGTCCTGCATGTCGCCGGTGTTTTTGGTAGAACCATGCAGGTATACCGGCGCGTCGGGCTCAATGATACCGTTGACAATCGGCGTCCACTCGGCGAAGGCTGCGTTGCCACGGTTGGGGAAGGACTGGCCCAGCGCCTCAAAGATGGAGGGGTACACGGCAACCTCTTTCCCGAAGTCGGGGTAGTAATAGGTGCCGGTGTCGTTGTTGTCGATCTTGTACTCCGAATCGGCCGAGGCATATTCCTTGCCGTGGATGATGGAGGTGTAGTTCTGGGCGGAGATGGTGGGGTCTCGCTCCTACCAGAGTAGGAGGTGGCACAGTACTCATTGAAGAGCTCCATGGCGTAGTCGTTGACACGCTTGGCCAGGATTTCTTCCTCCGAAGTCAGGGTCATCGTCCCTCCCTTCGAATGTGCATAGTACATCTTGTCAGGATCAAAGCAGATGCCGGCACCGTCCATGGTGATAACCACCGCGTGCTTATAGGGGTAGATGGCCGCCGCCTGGGCGATGGTCTTGGCCTGGTCGGTGGTCTCTGCCAGAGCCACGTCACCGGCGCCGATGACGCCGTCGCCGTTGAGGTCCAGATCGTTCTGGGCCAGCAGCTTCACCGTCTTGTTGGTACGGTTTGCCTTGATGGGGTGTTATCGGTAGCGGTCACATTCTCGATGATGAAGGAGGCCTCTCCAGCGGTGATGCCGTCCTTCACCTGGAAGGTCAGCCTTGCCAGCCGAGTAGCATAGTAGTTATTGAACTCTTCTTCCGACAGGCCGTTCTTCTCAAAGTGGATCACGCCCTCCGATTCGGTCACCGTTCCAGTCTCATTCTCCATGCCCACGTACTCAAACTTGCTGGTGTCATATTTCAGGTCAAAGGACACGCCAGACACTTCGGAATCCTGTCCGCGGTTGGCATGGACCACAACATTGTACTTTGCGCCCTCTGCCATGGTGTCGGTGGAAACCACACCGATTTCCACCTGGGCAGTCAGGTCTTCCACGCAGTCCCGGGTGAGGGTCTTAACTTGGGTGTCATAGGTGTAGGTAAAGGTGTAAGTCCCCAGGGTCTTGGGGGTCAGCTTGCCAGTCTGCGCATCGTATTCGCTGCCAGAACAGACTTGCCGTCCACTTTGATGTCCGTCAGTGTTGCTTTCTTACCACTGCTGGCGGTGATGGTCGGCACACCGGTCTCCTGGTTTACCTGCATTCTGCCCGTGTCCCCAGAAGCGGAAAGGACATCGCCGTCGCTTTTACCTGCTCAGCGGTCATCGCCGTGCTGTACAGCCGGGCCAGGGCAACATCTGACTTTGAGAAGAACTCGGCTGCGCCATTTGCCTTGCTGTCCCCGCCGATGACAAAGTAATGGGAAGCTTCTCCGGGCCATCGGATCTCACCTTGTGCAGAAATGGTCTGCACAAGGTCTCCATTAACGTAGAGCTTTACCGCCTGACCGTCATATGTGCCAAGGACGTGATACCATTGGCCTGCCGTGATAGAAGCTGCCGGTTTCTTATATCCGCCAGCTGCGTGGCAATACATGATAATGCCGCCGTTTTCCACACCCAGACCGACACCGCCGCTCTGCTGGTTGGAAAACACTTCATACTCACCCGATGCCGGAATTTCGTCCATCTTGAAGACTACTTCAATGGTCATGCTGTCCTTCATGGCCTCATAGTCAGACGAAGTCATGGCATAGGTGTATGCGTCATACTCCCCATTGAAGGTCGCAACTTTTTCCATCTCCGGATCGGAGATGATCGTTTCAGAACCGACCCCCTTTGCCTCGCGCTTGTGTTCAGAGCGATCCTCTGCCGAACCAGTGGTGAAGTCCACGTTCAGCATGTCCGGGGTGAGGGTCTCGGGATTCTCGGGCTCCTCGGGGTCCGGCTCCTCAGGGTCGGTAGGCTGCTCCGGCAGCTCCTGGGCGGCCAGGGCGGCTACCTGCTCAGCAGTGAGAGGGGTGCTGTAGATCCGGGCGTTGGCGATGCGGGCGTTGGAGGAGAACTGCAGTGCATTACTCCCTGCGCTGTCGCCGCCGATGAACACCTCATTGGCACCTTCTTGTGCAAGGCCAAGGTTCCCGGTGGCATTCACAGAGCCCTTCAGTTCTCCGTCGATGTAGAGCTTCACGGTCTTGCCGTCCCAAACACCCACAGCGTGGTGCCAATCCCCTGCGGGATCCGCTGTAGTCGCCGGGGTTTTGAAACCACCACCCACATGGCAGAAGAACTTGTACCGTCCACCGTCAGTGCCCAGGCCAAAGCCACCTTTCTGCTGGTTGGACAGCAGGTCTTTTCTCACCACTGCTGGGAAGGCTGTTGTACTTGAAGGTCACCTCAAAAAAGACACGCCTTTTGCAGTTTGTCATACTGGTCACGCATGGGGTAGCTGTAGGCACTGCTGCCGTCGAAGTTGGCCACGGTCTTGTGCAGGTCCTCGTCTTCGATATAGGTGATGGTACCATTGCCCCGCTTGGTGGCGGTCAGGCTATTGCCGGACTCGTCATTTTTCCTTGCCGTCAGAGAAGTCCACGTCCAGGATATCCGCATCGGGGATGGTCACATCGCTGTCAGGCTGGGTGGCAGTCTGGTATGCGGCTTTGACATCATCCTCCGTCATGGTCCCTTCATAGACCCGGGCCGGGGCGATGGAGCAGTTTGCTTCGTATTCCAGACTACCATCAGACTTGGTGTCACCGCCCAGGAACAGGTAGTGAGGGAGGCTCCGACATGGCGCCGGTGGCTGCCACGGTGTCCTGCAATTCCCCATTCAGGTACAGCTTGACATTCTCCCCGTCATAGGTGGCCACCAGGTGGTTCCACTGGTTGGTTGCCACCTGCACGGCGGGCTTTTTATAGCTGCCACCAATGTGGGTCCAGAACTCCACGGTATTGGTGCCGCTCTTCTGCTCAAAGCAGAAGCCGGAAGTCTGCGTATTGCCCATGGGGTTGTTGTTCGCGGTGTCGTTGGGCTTGTAGTAGAGCTCCACGGTGAAATTCTGGCCCATGCGGTCGTAATCTTCGTCGGTCATGGTGTAACGCAGGCCGTCGTTTTCCCCGTCAAAGGTGGCCACTGTACGGTCCAGGTCGGCATCCTCTTGGAACGTGGGCTCCCCCATAGACGGCCATGGTGTGCCCCTGGGCATCCACACCCTGGTTGCCGTTGGAGAAATCCACATCCAGGATGGGCTGCGGAGGATAGGTCGGCGCTTCCGTCTTCACCGTGCCGGTGATGGCGTCGCTGGCCATGCCGAAGGAGGTCACCGCTTTGACGGAAACGTCGTATTCCGTGTCTGCCTTCAGGCCAGTGATGGTCACGTTCCAGGTATCCTTCTGGTCTTCCTCGGCCATATAGTAGTCGGAGAAAACAGACTTGGTTACCGCATCGCCGCCATTCTTCGGGGTCAGGGTGATCTGGTACTCGTGGACCATGTCGTTGTTGGCCCCAGAGGCAGGCTCAGCCGCGGGGAATTGTACGTGGACGGTCTTGCCGTCCACTTCCCCCTGGGAAACAGAGGCCCCCTCCGCAAAGGTTGGAGCACCCGCGCTGGTCCGGTCAGCGGTATATGGGAGTTCCTCCTCGCCATTCACCTTGAATGTCCAAGGCTTGTCCTCATACATATACTCCCCGGTGGTCAGGTTCATCCGGTAGATCTTCACCGTGCCGTCGTCCAGCACGTCGATCCGCAGGGCCTGGGAGGCAATCTCACTGTCCGCCGGGCGGGTGGCGGAGGTGCCGCTGGTGGGGTCCACCTTGCCGCTCTCGTTCTCGAAGTCGGCGCCGATAGTGCCGCCCTGGATGGCGGTGTAGCCATCGTCCTGATAGATAGACCGGGCATCCTCCAAGGTGGCGTGGGAGTGGCCGGAGATGTGGATGACCTGGGGATAGCTTTCAAAGAGGGCAACGATTTCGCCGTAATTGCCATACCACTCGCTGGTCACATAGGCGGTATCCCGGATACCGTGGTGGCCCATGACGATGATGGGGGCGTTTGCATTTTCACTCGTGGAGGTCTCCAGGGCGGTTTTCACCATGTCGTAGTTATCCGTATAGTCCCCGCCATAGTTGTTGGCGCTGAGTTTGATGACGGTGGCAACCAGACCATCCTCCGCACTTGCAGAGGCCGTCACGGTACCGCCTTCGTTGTTGTAATAGATAACTTCGCTGGAATCCTGTTCGGTCTTGGTTTTAAACCGATTCACCGCATTACTGGCATTGTTAAACTCGTGGTTGCCCATGGACAGCTCCACCTTGCCGGCTTTGCCAAATTCGCTGGCGTTCACAATGCCCATCAAGGTATCGTATTCGCTGTCGGCGCCATTGTTGGTCACGTCGCCCACCAGGAGGACGCCGTCGGCATTCGGGTCGACCTTGTAAAAATGCGTTCAGGGCGTTGGTCAGTTTCTTGGAAGCGTCCTCATTCCGCCCAATGTGGGTGTCACTCCCCACAAAGAAGCGCGCCGCTACGGATTCAGACGCGGCTTCCCACTGGTTGCCCGGTGCATCCCAGGCCAGGGCCGTTGTGGGTAACAAGCCCAACAACATAGCACCGGCTAGCACACCGGACAGTTTTCGTTTCCACTGCATGGGTAATCTCCATCCTTTCCTTTCTCAAAGGGGTTTCTAGGGTTCTGTGCAAGAGAAATGAAGGCGTTCTTTTCTGCTTCGGTTTGCTTTGCAGCGGCTACGCGCTTCCCTCTCCGGGGAGAGTTTTCGTTGGGAGGTCGTTCCTAGAACGACCCCCTTTTCTGTATCAGAAAAGGCAAGTTTCCTTTCTGTGACTTCTCTGGGTTTGGGTTTCTCTCAGTCCTCCTTCTCCTGTTCCTCCAGCCACTGGGGCAGCTGGGACAGGTTTAACAAAACTCCGTCGGCCCCGGCGGCCAGGAAGGTCTCCTTGGCCTGGCCAGGACACGCTCCCTGTCCTGGGGCGGAGGGCCTCGTACTCCTCCTGGGTGAGGCCCAGGACGCTGCTGCCCTCCAGCACCCCCAGGGGAGAGGATGCCGGCATTCTTTCCCTCTTGAATGTCCGCGACTGTGTCCCCCCACCTTCACCACATCGGCTACGGAGGGGATTTGGAACTGGGCCATGTTGGCATAGATCATGTAGGGGGTATGGCCGGCCCAGGCCCTGGACGCTGTCCGGGCTGAACCAGGCGTCGGGGGGCATAGCCCTGCCGGGCGGCGCCCTGGGTCACCACGGCCATCATCTGATCGGTGTAGCCGGTGGTGGGAGCCAATGCGGATCCCCTGGGCCCGGAGGGCCTCCACGGTCTCCACCACCCTGGGTTTGGGGGCGGCGTAGTCCGCCAGGCTCTCCATGAGGGAGTCCTCAAAGACACCATAGATTTTCTCCACGGCGGCCTCGTCGGCGGCCCCCTGGTTCTCCTGCCACTGCCGCTGGATGGCGGGCATGGCCAGCATGGTGCGGATGTGGTCCCGCTTGAGCATGCCCATGGGGGCGCGGATCTCCTCCACGGTGGGGTTCACCCCGAACTTCTGGAAGGCCAGGGCAAAGGCGTTAACCGGGGCGAAGCAGCCGTAGTCCACGGTGGTGCCTGCCCAGTCGAAGATGATCAGTTGGGGTTTCATTGTGCTGCCTCCGTTTCCTTCAGAAAGTCTGCCAGAATGGCGCTGAGTTTGGCAATATCCTCTGGATAAATCTCCCCCGATGTTGCCCACCCGGAAGGTTTCCGCCTCCATCACCTTGCCGGGATAGAGAACATAGCCCCGGGCCTTGATGTAGTGGTACATCTGGTCAAAGGTGAACGTGGCCCCCTCAGGATAGCAGAAGGAGGTGATGATGGGCCCCTGGACCGCCGGGTCAGGTAGGGGCGAAGCCCAGGGCGCGGAAGTTCTCCGCCAGCAGCCGCTGGTTTTCGTCGTACTTAAAGGCGTGGCGGGCAGGGGATGCCCCCCTCGGCCTCCAGCTCCTTCAGGGCCTGGTCAAGGGCCAGCAGCACGTGGGTGTGGGAGGGGAAGCGCCACTTGCCGCCGCCGTCCTCCATCCCCTTCCACTGGTCATAGAGGTCCAGGGACAGGGAGCGGGTCTGGCCGGCGCAGGCGGCCAGCTTCTCCCGGTTGGCCAGGATGAAGGAGAAGCCGGGAACCCCTGGATGCACTTGTTGGCGCTGGAGACCAGGAAGTCGATCCCCAGTCGGCCAGGGGGATGTCGATGCCGCCGAAGGTGGACATGGCGTCCACGAGGAAGGTCTTGCCGGCGGCCTTGGCCACCTGGCCCACCGCGGCCACGTCGTTGAGAATGCCGCTGGTGGTCTCCCCGTGGACCATGGCCACGTGGGTGATGGCGGGGTCCTCCGCCAGATACTTGGCCACCACGCCGGCCTCGGGGCGCTGGTCGTTGGGCTGCTCATAGAGGGTGTAGGCCACCCCGGCGTGGCGGCAGATGTCGGTCATCCGCAGGCCATAGGCCCCGTTGGCGGCGATGAGGACCTTGTCCTTGGGCCCCACCACGGTGGTGAGGACGGACTCCACCCCGAAGGTGCCGCTGCCCTGCATCAGCACGGCGGTGTATGCCGGCTCGGCCACATGGCCCAGGGCCAGCAGCTGGGCGCGGATGCGCTGGGTGATCTGCTTGTAATCGTCGTCCCAGGTGCAGTGGTCCACCTGCATCACGGCCTTCACCGTGTCGGTGGTGGTGAGGGGACCGGGGGTCAAAAAGCTTATACTGGTTCATGATACTACTTCCTTTTCTAATTTCTTCCATTTTTTCGGGGTGTTTCCCGGTTTTGTCCATAAGAAAAGGGCGCGGTCACGCCCTTCTCTTATGGAGTATGATGGGGGTCACGGGATTGCTCAGGGCTTGGCAGCCTCGGAGATCTCGATGTGGTGCTCGTAGAGTTCAAAGGTCAGCGGCTCACTGAAGGTCTTGGGATAGGCAGACTTGTTGGCGTTGTCGGCGCTCTCCCCTTCGTACAAGGGGGTTGGGATAGTTCTGCTGGAGCTCGGCACGGCCGTTCTCAATGATGCACTGGGCCATCTCCATGGCCAGGGGGTTGGTGGCATCGCCCTTGTCCAGCACAGCCACGGACTCAGTCAGAGAGAAGTTGCCCTCGGTGGGGTCCACATAGTCGATGGGCAGGCCGTCGTTCTTGGCAGCCACAGCCTGGTGGCGCAGGCCGAAGCCCACGGCTACCTCACCAGCCTCGCACAGCTGCAGGGGGGCGGAACCGGAGGACTCCACATGGTCGCCGGCGTTGACATAGATGTCGTGGAGGATGTTCTGGGCCTCTTCCTCGCCGTACTCAGACACCAGAGCCTGCATCAGCAGCCAGGCGGTGGAGGAGGACTGCACGTCGGTGACGGCCACAAAGCCGGCATAGGCGGGGTCAGCCAGGTCCTTCAGGCAGGTGGGCATGGGGAGGTTGTTCTCGGCCAGCATCTCGGTGTTCACGATGATGGCGCCCTCCTGGGAGGTGATGGGGGCGGTGTAGTCGGGCACCTCTTCCAGGGTGTTCACGTCAAAGGTCAGGGGGGAGGAACATGTTGTTCTGATCCTGGGCGCTCTGGAGGTAGAAGGTGCTCATGGTGACCATGTCGGCCTCCAGGTTGGTGCCCTCTGCCAGCAGGCGGCCGCCCAGCTCGGAGGTGCCGAAGGTCTGGAACACATACTGGCCCTCGTAGCCGTTGCTGTCCAGGGCGTTTTCCATGGCGGTGATGGCCTCGTCGTCGGCGTTGGAGTAAATGATGACCTGCTCGCCGGAGGCGGTGCCCCCCTTCGTCGGAGGCGGCGTCGTCGCCGGTGCCGCCGCAGCCGGCCAGCAGGGCGGTGGCCATGGTGAGGGAGAGGCCAAGGGCCAGGAGTTTCTTGAGATTCATGATGCTTTCATTTCCTTTCTCTTCTTTTCGGTATGGCTTCCCTTGCGGGAGCTTTTCTTTTGCAAGCCAGGTAAAGACGGCTTTTGCAACAGGTTGGTGGCCAGGATCAGCAGGGACAGCACAAACACCTGGTCATACTCGTTGATGTACTGCAGCTGCTTGATCTTGGTGGTGAGGACCATGGTGCGGGCCCCGGCCAGAAGATCAGGGCGCTGATGGTGACCATGGAGTTGATGAAGTAATAGCTGAAGGTCTCGATGAGGCTGGCCGCGGCGTTGGGGGGTCACCACCCGGAGGATGGTCTTGGGCCAGCTGTCCCCATGAGCATGGCGGTGGTCTCCCACCCTGCGTTCATCTTGGACAGGGGAGTTCTTCATCATCAGGTAGGGGGTGGAGAAATAGTGGACGATGTTACACAGGATCATCAGGGGAAGGTGTTTTGCAGGGGAGGTCCCCGAGAAGACGAACAGGAAGGCTGGGCCCAGGACCATGCCGGGGATGGTGTTGGTCACCAGGGCGATGGCGTCGATAACCTGCTTGCACCAGCCGGGCAGCTTGCTCCGGGCGGTGATGAGGGCCGCGCCGTAGGCCGTCAGGGTGCCGAACAGCGCCGTGGCCAGGGCCATGCCCAAGGAGTTGAGGTAGACGGTCTGCAGCTCATTGTCTGAGAAGACCTCTTGGAAGTGTTCCAAGGTGAACCCGGTCTGGTATGGCCAGCGCTCCACCAGGGGCACCACGAAGATCACCACGAACATGCACAGGATCAGGATGGCCAGCACCGTGCCGGACAGGCCCCAGGCGGTGTCCCGGCCGGGGTTGCGGCGCAGGTCGGCGTCGCTGATGCGGTCATAACGGATGTTGTACCGCTCCAGGAAGCGCAGCAGGAGGATGCTCACAATGGAGGGCAGGAGCATCACCACCGAGATCACCGCGCCCCGGTTGAAGTCGGGCACGCCGCCCAGCATCTCGTTGTAGAGCACCGTGGCGATGACCTCGTAATCCCCGCCCACCGAGGCGGGAATGCCGAAGTCGGTGAAGCAGAGGAAGAAGGCCTGGATGAAGGCGCCGGCCAAGGTCCCCAGCAGGGGACGGAGGATGGCGATCCAGAAGGTGGACAGGGTCCCGTCCCCCCATGGCCTTGGAGACCACCAGGGTCTTTTTTGTCCACATACCCCATGGTGTTGTGGATCAGCAGGAAGGCCACCGGCACCGTGTAGATCACATACCCCACCAGCAGGCCGCCAAAGCCGTAGATGTCAAAGAACTGGTGGCCCAGCAGCCGGGTGATGAGGCCCTGCTTGCCAAAGGAGTAGATGATGGCAAAGCCGTAGGTGATGGTGGGCAGGAACATGGGCAAGGTGGCCACCGCTTGGACAAACCGCTTAAAGCCCCGGGGCAGGCGGGTGTAGTGGATGATGTAGGCCATGACGAAGGCGATGCCCACCGCCACCAGGGCCGAGACGATGGACACAGCAAAGCTGTTGCCCAGGGCCGTGGTGAACCCCTTGCCGGAGAAGACGTCCAGGTAGTAGGCCCCGGTGAGGCCATCCTCCCCCAAAAAGGACTTGAGCAGAAGCCGGATGGCAGGCACCGCCAGGAAGATGGCAAAAACCGCCACCAAAACCAGGAAAATAAGCTTCAGCTCCCAAGATTTCCGTTTCATGTCGGTGTCCTCGGGTTATCCGGCAATGGAGTTGGCGCTGCTCCCGAAGAGAGCATAGATGTTGTTGCGCTTGATCTCCAGCTGGTTGAGGATGAACTTCCGCACGAAATCGTTCTCCGGCTTCTGGATGATCTCTGCCGGGCGGCCGTACTGGGCGATGGTCCCCTGGTCGATGATGAGCACCCGGTCGGAGAGGGTGAGGGCCTCCTCAGGGTCGTGGGTGACGATGATGGTGGTCAGGTGGTACTCCCGGGCGATGGTCTTGATCCGGTCCTTGATGGACTCCTTGATCACCCCGTCCAGGGCGGACAGGGGCTCGTCCAGCAGGAGGATCCGGGGCTTCATCACCATGGTGCGGGCCAGGGCCACCCGCTGCTTCTGGCCGCCGGAGAGCTGGTCCACCCGCTTGTTCAGGTGGTCCTCCAGGCCCAGGAGGTGGATGAGTTCCTCTACCTCTTCCTTGGAGGAGATGCTTCGGGCTTGTTCTTCAGCCCATAGGTGATGTTCTGGTAGACGTTCAGGTTGGGGAACAGGGCATAGTCCTGAAAGACGATGTTAAAGCCGCGCTTTTCCATCACCGTCCGGGTGAGGTCCTCTCCGTTATACACAATGGTGCCGGCGTCGGCCTCTACAATGCCCAGGATGATGTTCAGCAGGGTGGTCTTGCCGCAGCCGGAAGGGCCTAGGATGGAGACAATCTCCCCATCCTCTACCTGGATGGAAATATCCTTGAGGACCGAAACCCCGTCGAACGACTTCTGAATATGGCTGAGTTCTAACATAGCAGTGCTTCTCCTTTTCCTTTCTGCAAGATGGCAGGCCAGCCGGGCGGCCCGCTTCCGTTTACAAATGCAGTGTGGCAAAGGTGACCAGCCGCTTACCACCATTGTCCCGTAAAACCTCCGTGAAGCCATGGTTAAATCCTGTCAGAGAAAAACAGGAACCTTGTAGTTTTCCCTACAAGGTTCCTGTTTGCTCTCTGGCCTTCCGCCGCCCGGCCTGGAAGTTACTGGTCTGGGTAGTCCCGGTCGGCAATCACCTGGCCGCTGTGGTCTAAGTTGTGGGAGAAGCGCTCGTAGTCGCTGAGGATCACCGCCATGTACAGCATATCCACCACCGCCAAGTCGGCCACCCGGGAGAAGATGGCCTTGCCGTACACCGTCTGGGCCGTTCCCCCCACGCCCAGGGCCACGTCGGCGTAGCGGAAGAGGACGGGGTCCTCCCCCCCGGCCACGGCGATGGTCACCGCCCCGGCCTTCTGGGGGCCAGGCGCGAGGGCCTTCACCGTGTCCATGGACTTGCCCGAGTGGGAGAAGGCAATGGCCGCGGCCCCCGGCCGCAGGTGGGCCGCCCCAATCTGCTGGAGGTAGGCGTCGGTGTGAAACCGGCAGGGCAGGCCCAGATAGGTGAGCTTGGTCAGCAGGTCGCTGGCCGGGGCGCAGGAGTTCTCCACCCCATAGATATCAATGAATTGCGCCCCGGCCAGGATCCGGGCGGCCCGCTCCAGTTCCCCGGTGGGCACCGATTTCAAGGTCTCCTCCAGCTGCGCCCGGTGGGTGCGCACCGCCTTGAGGGGAGGTCCCCCATCCGCTCCCAGGGCCGCAGGGCAAAGCCCCCCAGGTAGTCCAGGGCGTTCCCCGGACCTGGCCCTCCTTCTGGCTGAGGGCCCCTTTGAACTCCCGGTACCCCCCGGTAGCCCAGCCCCCGGACGCAGCGGATCACCGTGGGCTCGCTGACCCCGGCGCCCCGGGCCAGTTCCCCGATGGTGAGGTCCTCCAACTCCTCGGCGTGCGCCAGGAAAAACTCCGCCACCTTCTGCTCTGACGGGCGCAGGGACGCGTACGCGCCCTTGACCCGATCCTCCCATGTAATGCCTTGTTCCATGCTGGGTTTCCTCCCTGTCCGGCGAAAAATTACAAAGGCCCATACGGGCCTTTGTAACTCCTAAGAAAATTTTCTTTGACGGGGCCTGCTGGTGCAAAAATCTGCCGGGTTTTCCCGGGATTTCCCCCTACCCTTTCGTCTTTTTTCCTCTATTGTAGCCACCCTCCGGTTCCCCTTCCATCAGGAAACGGAGAAATCTTTTGTTTCCTTTTGGTTAAACCGCGCAGCCCCGTTTGCGTTTTCGCCGCCCCGGCGTGCTACACTGAGAGCCAAGACCGTTTTCCCCAGAAAGGAGCCCGCCATGCACACCAAACGCGACCTGACCCAGGGGAGCATTCCCCGGGGCCTGCTGGGGTTTGCCCTCCCCCCCTGATCCTGGGCAACCTCCTCCAGCAGCTGTATAACCTGGGCCGACACCTGGGTGGTGGGCCGGTTCATCGGGGAGGGGGCCCTGGCGGCGGTGGGGGCTTCCTATACCTTAATGACCTTCCTCACCTCCATCCTCCTGGGGGCTGTGCATGGGCACCAGCGTCTACTTCTCCACCCAATTTGGCCGCCAGGACCCGGACAAGCTGCGCAGCGGCATCTTCCAGGCCTTTTTTCCTCATTGGCGCCATCACCCTGGTGCTCAACGCCCTGGTCTACGCCATGGTGGACCCCATCCTCCTCCTGCTGCAGATTCCCCCGGAGGTCACAGGCCTCACCAAGACCTACCTGCTGTGGGTCTTTGCCGGGATTGTGGCCACCTTTCTCTATAACTTTTTGCCAACCTCCTCCGGGCGGTGGGCAACCCGTCACCCCTGCTCTTCCTGGGAATCTCGGTGGTGCTGAACATCGGCCTGGACCTCCTCTTTGTGGTGCCTCTCCAGATGGGGGTGCAGGGGCGGCCCTGGCCACGGTGATCTCCCAGTATCTGGCCGGCCTGGGGCTGGCGGGGTACACTTGGAAGGCCTTCGCCCTGCGGGTGCGGCGGGAGGACCGGGTTTGGAACAAAGCCACCCTCCGCCAACTGCTGAGCCTGTCCGGCTTCACCTGCCTGCAGCAGTCGGTGATGAACTTCGGCATCCTCATGGTGCAGGGGCTGGTCAACAGCTTCGGCACCACGGTGATGGCCGCCTTTGCCGTGGCGGTGAAGATCGACACCCTGGCCTACATGCCGGTGCAGGACTTTGGCAACGCCTTTTCCACCTTTGTGGCCCAGAACTTCGGGGCCCAAAAGCGGGCCCGGACCGCAGCGGCACCCGGTGGGCGGTGTTCTGGGTGGTGGTGTTCTGCCTGGTGCTGGGGGGCCTGGTATGCCTGCTGGCCCCCCACCTCATGGCAGTGTTCGTGGGGGCAGAGGCGGTGGACGTCATCGCCGTGGGCACCGGGTACCTGCGCATCGAGGGGGCCTTCTACCTGGGCATCGGCATCCTCTTTCTGCTCTATGGGTACTTCCGGGCGGTGAACCGGCCGGCGGTGTCGGTGGTGCTCACGGTGTGCTCCCTGGGTACCCGGGTGGCCTTGGCCTATGCCCTCTCCGCCCTGCCGGCCCTGGGGGTTACGATCTGGATGGCCATTCCCATCGGCTGGTTCCTTGCCGATCTGGTGGGCATCCTCCTCTGGCGGCGGGAGGACCGGCAGAGCCGCTGCCCACCCCCAGCTGAAAGACCATACCGATAAAAAGACCCGGGAGCGGGCCCATTGGGCCCGCTCCCGGTTTCTGTATGCCGTTGGAGGGGGTGGGAGATCAGACCGCCACGTGCTCCAAAAAGCGCATGAGGATGGTGGCCCACCTGGCCGCGGACGGCGCTGCCCGTGGGGCTCAGGGGGTGGTGTCGGAGGTGCCAGTGACCAGCCCGGCGCCGTTGGCCCAAGCCATGGCGGTCTGGGCATACCCGGCGATGTCCCCCGGCGTCGGTGTAGCCGGAGAGGTCGGCGGAGGCGCTGACGTCATAGCCGGCAAACTCGGCGTACCGGTGGAGGATGGCCGCCATCTCCTGGCGGGTCACCGGGCGGTCGGGGGTGAAGGTGGTGTCACTGGTGCCGGTGACGATGCCGTTGGCCCGGGCCCAGTACACCCGTAAGGCCATACCAGCTGCTGGCATCCACGTCGGAGAAGGGATAGTCCAGGCCCTCCTCCGGCAGGTCGGGGGAGCCGGCCAGGCGGTAGAGCATGGTCACCAGCTGGGCTCTCGTGGTGTCGCTTTGGGGGCGAAGATGCCCTCGTCCATGCCGGTCATGATCTCCCGGTCGGAGACATACTTCACGCCGTCATAGAACCAGTCGGTGCTGGCCACGTCGGAGTAGGTCCGGATGGTGGAGGTTGGGGGGCATCGCTCACGGGGATCTCCGCGGCCACGGAGGCGTTGTCCACCTGAATGGTGTAGCTCTGGTCGTAGCTGGCCATCGGGCTCGTAGGCGTAGATCACCAGGGCCAGGGGTGTGGCCGGCGGGCACCTCATAGAGGTTGGGCTGGAAGTAGATCGTGTAGTCATAGGACTGGCCCTCCACCAGGGGAGATCCCGTTGGCGGCGGAGGCGGAGTTATACCCGGCATCGGGGTTGCACAGGTCCATCCAGCCCCGGGAGATGATCTTGTAGGACACGTCCTCGGTGTTGAGCTTCACCAGGTCGAAGCCGTCCAGGCCGCCGCCCTGCCCTGCCAGGCGCCGCCCTCGGCCAGGGTGGTCTTGGGCACGTAAGGAGCCGGCGGTGTTGCAGGCGGGGAAGGTGGTCCCCTCGGGGGCGATGTCCACCAGCATGGCGCTGACCATGAGGCCGTCCCGGTCAGCCAGGGCCTTTTCGCCCTCGCCGTTGAGGGTAGAAGCGCTGAAGTTCACCGCCACGGAACCCTTGATGGTGGTGTCCTGGGTGACGTCCATGGTGTACATGGCGCTGGAAGCGGTGGAGCTGGCAGTGAAGGTGTCCTGCCAATTGCTGCGGTCCACGCCGATGGCGGCGTAGTCGCTGCTGATGGAGGCCGTCTCCTCCGTGGCGCTGGCCCCGGTGAGGGTGACGGCCTGGTCGGTCTTCCAGTCGTCGTAGGTGTTCCACTCCATGGTGTTGGTGTTGCTCTGGGCGGTAACGGCGGCCATGTTTTCAATGCCGTTGTCCAGGCCGTAGAGGTAGTGGCTGAACCACTGGTTCAGGATGGCGTCATAGGAGGTCTCCCCGATGAGGAAGGAGAGGCCGCCCGAGGGATAGGTGGGGGGTGAGGTGGCCGTCCTGGTGGAGGAGGAGCTTGGCAGGCACCCCGGCCTTTTCATAGGCCTGGTACATGAGGTCAAACTCCCTTGGTGCGGACGTTGTAGTCGTTCAGGCCGTGGACAATCAGGGCGGGGCACTGGATGTTCTCGGCGTTCAAGGTGTAGTCCCGGCTGACCCAGTGGTCGCTGTAGTCGCCGTTGCTCTCCCACTGGTCATTGCGGATCTGGTTGAGGTAGTTGCCGTACTTCTCCTCGATGGTGGCCCAGTCCTCCTCGTCCAGGTACCGGCCGGAGCAGTACCAGGCCAGCCAGTCGGAGTAAGCGGGGTCACTGTCGGTGGAGATGCCCTGGGCGTTGGTGTACTCATACCAGCTGGCGATGCCGGCCACGGGGACGATGGTCTCAGGCCCTTCACGCCGGTGGTGGTACCAGGCCGAACTGGGTGGTGCCGGCGTAGGAACGACCGGTCATGCCCACCTTGCCGTTGGACCAATCGGCCTCGATGGCAATGTTGCTGGTCTTGTCGGTGTAGGCCACCCGGTCGCCGGTGAGCCACTCGATGACGCACTTGAAGGCGTCGATCTCCAGGTCGGTGCCGCAGGTCTCAAACCCGTCGGAGCCGCGGGGACCCAGGCCGCCGCACTCCACCACGGCATAGCCGCGGACCAGGTAGTAGTCATACCAAGTCAGGTCCTCGTAGTCATAGATTCCCTCATACTTATTGTAGTAATACCACTCAGAGGAGTCGGCCTCGGCAGCCACTTCCTCTGTGGTGGCCTCCCCACAGGGGGTGCGGGCCTCGGGCTGGCTGTAGAGCTTGGAGATGTCGTAACCCTCCTCACCATAGGGGGTGGGGCCAGAGGTGTAGCCAGTGATGTAAGGGCGAGCCTCATAGATGGTGGCAGCCTGGTAATCCCCTTCCATGGCAGCCCGGGGCAGCTGTACCAGTGCCTTCACCAGGTCCAGCTTGCCGTCGTCGTCGGTGTCGTAGTCGGTTTCCACGTAGACGAAGAAGCGGATGATGTCGCTGTTGGCGTTGTCATAGCCCTCTTCCACCGCGCCGGTGGTGTAGGGGAAGATGGGCTGGGCCATGCCGTTCATAAACAGGGGCTCTCTGGTCTCGCTGTGGAGGGCGTCATAGAGCACCTGGGCGGACTGCTGCATCACCGCCAGGTTGGCCTGGGTGCAGGTGGCCGTGGGGCTGTAATTCTCAATGCCGTTGGTCATGCCCATGCTGTCGGCCATGGCGTTGTAGTCAGCGGGGTAGGTGCCCAGCTGGCTCTCCTCCATCCCTGCCCAGCGGAGCAGGTAGGCCACAGCCTCCTGGTTGGTGACCGCCTGGTCAGGCTCCCCGGTGACTGGGAGGGTCAAGTCCGGGCTGTCGGCAGTCAGCTCCCCCAGGTGACCGGCGCGCTGGTGTCTTCGCTCTCCACAGCCATGGCCGGGAAACCAAAGACAGCGCCAATGCCAGCACCAGGAGCAAAACGGTGAGGTTACGTTTCATTGGATTCTTACCTTCTTTCTCAAATTTCTCTTCTGCGCCGGGGCCGGCCACTCCACCACACAGGCCGCCACAGCGTATAAGCATACATTAGTATAAGCCGCAAAAGGGGAAAAGTCAATGAATCCACCCCTTCCTTTGGATGGAAATCTTATAAAAATTTAACCTCCCTTTCACAGTTTCCAGGTGGAAACAACACCTCAAATACCGTATGGTAAAGGGGACCCATATTTTATTCCATCCATATCGTAAGGAGAATCACAACCATGAACCAACGGATGAAACGGGGGCGCTTCCCTGCTCATGGCCGGCATCCTGGCCGTGGGGCTGGTGCCCAGCGCCTTCGCCGCCCAGGACGGGCAGACCACCCCCACCTTGGAAGATCGCCGGCTATTCCACCGGCTACTCCGACCAGGAGGGGGCGTGGCCGAGATCGTAGCCTACAACCAGGATAACCAGAAGTTCTACCTGGTCAACGGCCGGGAGAAGAAGCTGGACATCGTCTCCCTGGCCGGCCTCACCGCCGGGCAGGAGGGGCAGACCCTCTCCCTGGAAACCCGGGTGGACGTGAGCGGGATGATCCCCGGCTTCACCTTCGGGGACCTGACCAGCGTGGCCGTGGACACCGCCCACGACCGCATCGCTGTGGCCGTGCAGGCCGAGGACTATGCCGCCAACGGCGCCATCCTGCTCCTCAACTATGCCGGGGAATACCTGGCCCATTACACCGCCGGGGTGCAGCCGGACAACGTGGTCTTCTCCCCCGACGGCCGGTATGTCCTCTCCGCCAACGAGGGGGAACCCCGCCAGGGCTACGAAAACGGCACCGATCCCCAGGGCTCCGTGACCATCGTGGACGGAGGCGGGAGACCCCCACCCCCAACACCGTCACCTTCGAGGCCTGGGACAGCCAGCGGGAGGCCCTGGTGGCCGACAACGTCCTGCTGAAGCGCGGCCTGAACCCCTCCACCGACTTTGAGCCCGAGTACATCACGGTGAACGCCGCCGGCACCACCGCCTATGTGGCCCTGCAGGAGGCCAACAGCATCGCCGTGCTGGACCTGGCCAGCGGCCAGTTCACCGGCATCCACTCTCTGGGCTTCAAGGACCACAGCCAGCCCGGCAACGAGCTGGACGCCAACAAGGAGGACCAGCAGGCCAACCTCCAGACCGAGAACTTCCTGGGGGTGTACATGCCCGACGGCATCACCCTGTATGAGGCAGACGGCAAGACCTACCTCCTCACCGCCAACGAGGGGGACGCCTCGGAGTGGGAGGAGTACGCCAACATCACCACCGTGGTCACCGGCACCGTGGAGAACGCCGGCGAGACCACCAACGTGGAGGTGGAAGTGCTGGACAAGACCAAGCTGGGCGGCCTGCCCGCCGTGGCGGAGGACACCAACTTCCTCCTGGGCGGCCGGTCCTTCTCCCTCTACGAGGTCACCGAGAACGGCCTCACCCAGGTCTTTGACAGCGGCAGCGACTTTGAGCGCATCACCGCCCAGGCCTATCCCGACCACTTCAACGCCTCCAACAAGAACAACAAGCTGGACAGCCGCAGCGACGCCAAGGGGCCCGAGCCGGAGAGCGTCACGGTGAACCTGGTGGACGGCAAGCCCTACGCCTACGTGGGCCTGGAGCGCATCGGCGGCGTGATGGTCTACGACCTCTCTGACCCCACCCACCCCACCTTTGTAGAATATGTGAACACCCGGGACTTCACCGTAGACTTCCCTGAGGAGGGCACCGACCCCGCCCAGGGCGATGTGTCCGTGGAGGGCATGTGTGTTGTGCCCGCCGCGGTGAGCCCCACCGGCCAGGCCCTCCTGCTCACCGCCAACGAGGTTTCCGGCACCGTGGCCGTGTTCCAGCACAGCCAGCAGGCCGAGACCCCGGCAGAACTCCCCTTCACCGACGTGACCCAGGGCGACTGGTACTACGATGCCGTGGCCTATGCCTATGAAAACGGCCTCATGACCGGCACCGGGGACCGCCTCTTCGCCCCCAGCGGCACCACCACCCGGGCCCAGTTGGTGACCATCCTCCACCGCCTGGAGGGCACCCCCGCCCTGCCCGACACCGCCCTGGACTACCCCTTCTCTGACGTGGCCGCCGACAGCTGGTACGGCACCGCCGTCTACTGGGCCCGGGCAAACGGCATCGTCAATGGCATGAGCGATACCGCTTTCGCCCCCAACCAGGCCCTCACCCGGGAGCAGATGGCCGCCATACTCTACCGGCATGCCGAGTATAAGGGCGCAGACCTGTCTGCCTCTGCCGACCTCTCCGGGTACACCGACGCCGGCCAGATTGCCACCTATGCCCAAGCTGCCATGGCCTGGAGCACCGGCACCGGCCTCATCACCGGCACCTCTGACACCACCCTCAGCCCCAGGGGCACCGCCACTCGGGCACAGGTGGCCACCATTCTTCAGCGTATGAGCGACTTGTTCGCCCAGGCATAAAGTTCACGGAACCTCTTTCTTCCAACGAAGCGCCCCCAGCTGGTTTCCCAGCTGGGGGGCGCTTCCCTTGTCCAGACCAAGGGGGCGGGCATCTGCCGAACGCCCCCCCCTTGGGGCATGGATCCATTATGATTTTGCCTTGCCGCCCATCCAGAAAGCCAGGGCAAAGCCCCCGGCGAAGGTGAGGCAGCTCAGCGCCAGGGCCCCAGGCCCGGCAAAGGAAGGTGGGGAGGATCATCAGGGTGGAGGCCAGGGCAAACCCCAGCAGCACCCGGGTCAGGCCCACGTAGTACCGCTCCAGCAGCCAGGACACCAACCGGGCCAGCAGCAGGATGGTCAGCAAAAACCCTGCCCCCATGGGCAGGAGCACCGTCAAGTCAGATGGCCAATCCCCTGGGCCATGGGCTGGTAGAGCCCCAGGAAGAGGAGGACGGAGGAGGAGCTTAGCCCTGGCAGGAGCATGCTCAACCCCCACACCGCTCCGCAGAACAGGAAGAGCCCCGGTCCCGGCTGGAGGAAGGCGTCCTTGGGCCCCTCGTCTAGCACCTGGAAGAGGGTGAAAGACAGGGCCAGGGAGAGGACAAACCCCACCCAGGCGGCCGCCTTCCGCTCCTCCCCCGGACGGTCTTATGGAAGAGGGCGGGCATGGTGCCGAAAAATGAGCCCGGCGAAGAGGGTCATGGTGGGCCCCGAGGAGACGGTAAGCAGGTATTCCACCACCCGGGCCAGGAGGATAAACCCCACCAGTCCCCCGCCGATCAGAGGGAGGAAGAGACGCAGGTGCCGCCGCAAGGTGGGCAGGGGGTGGGTGAACAGCTGGATCATAGGCTCATACAGCCCGAAGGCCAAGCAGAGCACCCCGCCGCTGACCCCAGGGAGGATGGCCCCGGTGCCGATGATCATCCCCTGGAGCAGCAGGAGCCACATCCGCGTGGTGGGTCTGGGAGCTGGTTTGGAAGCTGGTGCCATTGGGATTCCTCCTCCAGCGTACCGGCGAAACAAAAGTCGTAGGAAATCAAAAAAAAGCTCCCTGATGGTCAGGGAGCTTTTTGGTGGACGATACAGGACTCGAACCTGTGACCTCCCGCACGTCAAGCGGATGCTCATACCAGCTGAGCTAATCGTCCGTGAACCAATCGCACAGAAAAGCACTGGTTTTATTGGGTTTCCCTGCCTGGGAGTATAGCATAGTTCCTGGACGAATGCAAGGGATAACCGCGGGGAAGCAGGCGATTTGACGCGGTTTGTTGACCTGTTTGTTGACCTAAAATAAGCGGTGTTTTCCTTGGTAGGTAAGGGGTTCTTGGGAAAAGTGAGCGAAAAAGAGGGGGAGAATTTTGAAGGGTTTGCTTGGATTGGGGGGACAGTATCCAACCAATGAAACCCAGGAAACCACAGGGAGCAGGGGGTAGAACGGTCTGGGAAGCACGTAATCAGGGAATCGATACGCCCATATGCCACAAGTATCCTAGCGTCCTGCTTGCTATGATCCTTCGCCCACCCAAGAGAGTCTTCGGTCCACGCGTCATGAAAATTTTTCTGTCCCCAGGGGGTGTCTGGGAGAATATGTTGCCCCTGCTGATATCTGCGTAGAAAAAGCAGCGTTTTCTCTCTTCTGGAGGAGCAATAAAAAATCAAAAAATTAAAAATTTTTTCAGCATGTGTGAAGAAAAATGATCGGTGGATGCTATGAGAATGCCCTAGCATAGGGCATCCTCGTAACACGACAGCCTTGGTAAGATAGAACAAACAGCAGCATCAAAAATCTTGACAAATTATACAAAATGGTGTATACTATCATGCAGTAAAGGATGTGCTTCACAGAAAATAACTTCACATAAATATCTGCCAATTTCATCTTCCTTATGATCACCTATAGGAAAAATTTGTGCGTTCATTGTTTTATTCACATGGTGACACACAACTATCAGCAGATAAATTTAATAACAAAGGACACATTTATGAAAATTAATAACGGAAGTTTACTGTTAAGATCTGCAAAAAGTTACGCCGAAGACTTTGGACTCCAGGTTTTCCCTGCAAAGGGAAGAAACCGGTTACAAAACATGGATACAAAGACGCAACCGATGACTTCACCCAAATTGAACAGTGGTGGGATGAGGATAGTACCCACAATATCGCCATTGCCACAGGCCATGGGATTGTTGTACTAGACGTGGACATCGACCACAATGCTGGGAAATATGGGGATGAGACCCTCTCCCACTTAGAGGAAGAATATGGCCCCCTGCCAGACACCTGGATGTGCTTAACTGGTGGAGGTGGTGTCCACTATTATTTCCAATGCGACGACCCAGACCTTACCGTAGCGGCAGGATTTCTGCCGGGGTTGGATTATCGGGGAACCGGAGGATATGTGATTGCACCCCCTTCGATCCATCCAGCCAGTGGGCGGCGCTATGAATGGGAAGTCAACCATCTCCCGGAAGATACCCCCCTTGCGCCATTGCCGGATTGGCTTCACGATCTTATGGAATCCAAGCACAAGGGGAAGAGAGCATCTATTACCCCGGGCAAAACAGAGGGGAATCCCGAGGAGAAAAATTCCTGTAGGGACAAGAAATGACACGCTCTTCCGTTATGGATGTTCCCTCCGGGGCAAGGGCGCTACCACAGAGGAAATTCATGCGGCACTGCAGCAAAAAAAATGCGGACCTCTGCATGTCCCCTCTCTCAGAGGCGGAAATTGCTTCCATTGCAAAGAGTATTGAACGGTATGAACCGGGGTATCGTCAGGAAGTACTGCCCAGTATTATTCCGCCGGACTATTCCGACGCAGGCAATGCAGAGGTATTTACGAAGGTATATCAAGAGAATTTGCTCTGGGTTGGCGCTTTGGGCTGGTTTCAATGGAACGGTCAGGTCTGGGAGCAGAACGACTATTGTGCCATGGCATGTGCAATCAGGCTTTCGGAAGAAATGCTCAACAGTGCTATCCAGCGAAATCAAACCGCCCATAACGAGTATGCAAGGGCCTCTGCTGCCTATGATGCAAGTGGAGATTCCAAGGATGAAATGGACCAGGCGCATAAGAAGAAAGTTCTTTCCCGATCCAAAGAATTTCTATCCCATGCAAAAAGCATCGAGAGGGGCATCCCGCCTCAAAAATATGATAGAGCTATCTAAACCAGCTTTGGCTCTTCCTGCGGCCCAATTGGACGCAAATCCCTTTGTGCTCAATACACCAGACGGTATTGTGGATCTGCGTACCGGCACCATTCGCCCCCACGAGGCTGGCGCATACTGCACCAAAATCACAGCAGCAACAATGGATCACCATGGAGCAGACGTTTGGGCTGATTTCTTGGACACGATTACTTGTGGAGATAGGAGCATTCAGCATTTCCTTCAACAGATCGCTGGGATGTCTCTTTTTGGTGAGGTATATCACGAAGGAATCGTGATTGCCTACGGAAGTGGGAGAAACGGAAAAGCACCTATTTCAATGCACTCAGTGAGGTCCTCGGTGATTACGCCGGCAGCATAGATATCAAGGTTATTTCGACCGACCGCTCGAACAAAGGGGCCGCTCTTGCCACCCTGCGAGGAAAGCGTTTAGTGGTAACAGGGGAGCTGGAGGAATCCCAACGGCTTTCCGTGTCCACCTTAAAGCAGATCTCCAGCACAGATAAGCTGGTGATTGAAGAAAAGTTTAAGCAACCGGAAACCGTTAAACCGACTCACACCTTAGTGCTGTTTACCAATCACTTGCCTAAGGTGGCCTCTACGGATGAAGGCACTTGGCGTCGGCTGTTGGTGATTCCCTTCAATGCAACCATTCCGGAAGCGGATGGAATTCCCAACTACGCTCAGTTTCTCATTGAGCACGCAGGCGGGGCAATCCTCTCCTGGGCGGTAGAAGGTGCCGTGCACTTTTCTGATTCGGGATATCGTTTATCCATCCCCGATGCAGGCAGAGAAGCGACCGAGAATTATCGAGAACAAGAAAATTGGCTGCTCACTTTTGTAGAGGATCGATGCATTCAGGATCCCAATGCCCGTGTCGGAGCTATGGAGCTATACCGGGATTATCAAAATTGGGCAGAGCATTCTGGCGAGATGATTCGCCGACAGAACGATTTTAACGCCGCTATAGAGTGCATGGGATTTCAGAAAATCCGGCCTCAGAACAAAAAGACATGGCTTGGTTTATGTTTAAATCTCAACGAAAGGTATCAACTTCCAGGTTTTTCGTCAGGGAATCGAAAGGATAAACAGAAAACTACGCAACAGAGTTGACTCTGTTAAGAGAGTTACTCCAGGTTACGCCACACAACACACCTTTACCAATATTTATTCTTCTGCGCACCTTGAAAAAAGTATGTATGGTAGTGTAACCTGGGGTAACCAGAAGCATGCGGGGAGGATACGAGATCTCCCCAAATAATAGAAGATGAGAAATCGCCCTTTGATACAGAACACAACCCGTTCTATATCAAAGGGCGATTTCTGTCCCTATCGGGAAGAGTTTCAGATTACCACAGAAGCGCATCCCTTGCTCAATGCATCCAGAAAAAGACAACATACAGCTTACTATACTATAGTTATCCCATGGCACTTGAAATTCACCGCGCCATCATCACTTATTTTCTGTGCTTATAGTACACAATCTGTTCCAAGATAAGAAGTAAATCCTCCTGCTCTTTCGTGGGCTGTGCTTGAATAATATCGTAACATCTGGATGGAATATCCTGCGCAGAGGCGGAGGGAGAAATGTTTTCAAACAGCTGTGACAGGGAGATATCTAGCGCAGCGCTGACCTTAGAAATGCTCTCTATCGTGGCGTTTTTTCTCGCCCCGCTCTAATTGTCCGATATACGTTGGATGTAAATTGGCCCGTTCTGCCAGTCGTTCTTGGCTCCATCCGAGTTGATTGCGGTATCCCCGTAGTCTTTCGCCAATGATTTTGGAAAGGTTCAATGGTATTCCCTCCTTTGGAGGATATACTATTGATATTTTTTGATTTTTACATAGACTATTGATTCCGAACCTATAGAACGATATACTATAAATATTGAAAATGGGATTTTCATACGCTTTACCGCAGTAAAAAACGGAACCTCGGCTGTGAGAAGGAAAGAGGGAATCTACCATGCGCCATTTTGAAGGAACCTTGCAAACCATCCTCATTTTTGCCGTTCTACTTTCTACCATCCTCATCTCCTGGGTGGTAATCCGCTGGGCCAAGGGACCCTCCGCCAAAAACCGGGACCTGCCCAAACTCAAGTTCCGGCAATTTCAGGCGTTATATTACTTAAACCCAGAGTCCTGGACTTTGGGAGAGCTCACCGCCACCTATGAAGGCGTGGGGGAATTTCGGTTCAGTTACTTGGGTGAGATCCGCTACAGCTTCTTCAAAAAGGAAGTGATTCACCAGAGAAAAAAACCGGGCAAAGCAGACCAAATTGAAAAACTGCTGCTAAAAAAATCAACGCAGACATCGCCAAAGAGAAGCAGAAAAGCAACCGGTACTATCGGGAGTCTGCGGAGATTTTGGGAAAAGTAAGCTGTGACAATGTAGAGAACACAGAGCAATCCATGAAAAGAAATCAATAATTGGCATAGTAAAGGTTTTGCGGGTTTTTCAAGATTGGAAAATGGAGCGAAAACTGTGGAGAGGATACGCATTTATTATGGTGGCTTAACCGCAGAACAGTTTCTTTTCCGTGAGATACGTACTGTGGCTAAGCTATATCTCGCCAAAAAAGGAATGACTGAAGCCATAGACGAAATAAAAGCCAACAATTTATTTCAATACCCCACAGAGCGAGAAGTGTCCCGAATTGCCAGGGCATGCTACAAGCGGCTGGAGGCATTGGACAATGACATGCTGCGGCAAGAACTTGCTTACGGGCCTAGCCCAGTGGCCAAACAGATCAACCTCTATGCCATGATGCGGTACAACGCTCTGATCTGGGACTTTATGTTGCAGGTGATCGGAGAGAAGTTCCAGGATCAAGATTTTTCCTTTTCTCGCAAGGATTTACACGCCTTCTTTGCTCGTCTACAGGAGCAGAACGATCGTGTAGCCGCTTGGAGTACGGGAACGATTCAAAAATCAAGAGTGTCCTAGTACGTTCCCTGATGGAGACAGAATACCTGGACAGCATGCAGGCGAATACGCTGAACCGTGTGATCCTGTCCCCGGAACTGGAGCAGGGCATTCGCGCCAATGGGGATGAGGATGTTCTGCCTGCGTTTCATTGTCTGAAGTAAGGAGGGCCGTTGTGGAGACCATCAAACAGAAGCTGGATCAGATCAAGGGCAGAATCTCTGATCCCAGTTTTCTAGCCAATCAAGGATTGAGCAATGAGGTAGGGATTCATGTCTTTTGCTACGATCCCAAAGAGGAAATGACCATACAAGAGTACATTCATTGGCTGAAGAAAGAAGCCAATCCACCGTATCGCATCCTAGAGTATGACCTCTATGAAATTTTCCTCACGTTGCTAGAGGAAAAACGGATCTTAAAGTCCATTGAAGGAATTGAGGATCGGAAGGGATCCGCGTATCTCCTCGGTCAGCTGCAAAAAATTGCAACGCCGGATGCGTTTTTAAAACGCATGGAGTATTCCCCCATGTGAGGGGACAGGACGTTTATTCCTGACAGGGATCGGGAAAGTACACCCCTTTATGCGTGCCCATAGAATCCTAGACAGCATGCAGCATCTTTTTGCGGATATCCCTATTGTGATGTTTTATCCAGGAACCTTCGATGGGCAGACGCTAAGTTTGTTTGGCGCCTTCGAGGAAGGCCATTATTACCGTGCATTCAATTTGCTGTAATGGAGGAAGACCATGAAAATCCAAACCATGTTTGAAAAAGATATCAACCGGGATATCAATGGCGTGATTAAAGTCCGACAGGACGATGAACACAGCTTACAGCAGAACTCAGTGAGTACATTATCACCAAAGAATTACGGAAACATTTTCGGACGTTTTTGATCACTATACCAAGGCAATCGATACCCCCACAGACAAAATTGGGGTGTGGATTTCCGGTTTCTTTGGAAGCGGTAAATCTCACTTCTTAAAAATGCTTTCCTATCTGCTTAGCAATGCCGAGGTTGGAGGGAAATATGCCATCGACTACTTTGCTGATAAGTTTGACGATGCCATGATGTACGCGCAGGCAGTGAAGAGTGTGTCGGTTCCCACTGAGTCTATCCTATTTAATATTGACATTGAAGGCCCCAGCAACAAAGACAAAACCGCAGTTTTGCGCACCTTTGCCAAGGTGTTTTTATACCCACTGTGGCTTTTATGGCGATGACTTGAAGGTCGTACGCCTGGAACAATTTTGGAAGAGCAAGGAAAAACCGCGGCATTCCGCGCTGCCTTTGAACAGGTGAACGGTGCACCTTGGGTAGAAGCACGCGACTCCTTTGCGTTTTTCGAGGATGACGTGGTAGCAGTGCTGCAATCCGTCCTTGGCATGAGTGAGCAAGCCGCTCGCAATTGGTTCAACGGAGAGGAGACCAAGGAGCTAAGCATCGCACAGCTTGTTGCGGACATTCAGAAGTATGTGGACAGCAAGGGAAAGCAGTTCCGGCTGCTGTTCATGGTAGACGAAGTGGGGCAGTACATTGGTGATGACGGGGATCTGATGATCAACCTTCAATCCCTGGTAGAAGAGATCGGTACCCGCTGTATGGGAAAGGTTTGGGTCATGGTCACGAGTCAGGAAGCCATTGACTCCGTGGTTCACATCACAGGCGATGATTTTTCCAAGATCCAAGGCCGGTTCAACACACGTCTGAGCCTTTCCTCCTCGTCGGTGGATGAGGTGATCAAAAAGCGTGTGCTTGCCAAAACAGAGGAGGCCGATCATCTCCTTCACACAGTCTATGATAAGGAACATGCCGTCCTCAAAAATCTCTATACCTTTAATAATCAAGTGCTGGACATCAAGGGATTCTCCGACGGGGAGGAGTTCGCGGCGACCTTCCCCTTTGTCCCCTATCAGTTCCTCATCATCCAAGATGTGCTCCAGGAGATTCGAAAGCATGGCAACTCCGGCAAGCACCTGTCTGGGGGCGAGCGGTCAATGCTTTCTGGTTTCCAGGAGGCCGCCCAAAAAGTGCAAGATAAGGATGAAAATGCACTGGTCCCCTTCTGCCTGTTCTATGACACCGTACATACCTTCCTGGAAAGCGCCATTCGCCGGGTGATCGATCGCTGCCAAACTGCGGCCGACAACCAGGATGGCATCGAGCAGCAGGACGTCAGCATCCTGAAGCTCCTCTACCTGATCCGGTACATTGACGACATTCCTTCAAACATCGACAACATTGCAACCTTGATGATTGAGGATCTCCGGACCGACAAGATTTCCCTGCGTACTTCTGTCGCGGAATCGCTGGAGCGCTTACTCTCCCAAAACTACATTTCCCGCAACGGGGATACCTATGCCTTCCTCACCGACGAAGAACAAGATGTGGCCATGGAAATCAAAAACACCTCGGTGGATACGGCACAAATCACCCAGAGCATCGGCAGTACCGTGTTCGGAGAGATCTATCCCGCCAAGAAATACAAGCACGGGGAGTATGACTTCCCCTATGACCAATACATAGACGAGACCCTCATTGGTTCTGCCAGTGGAGGCATTCGGCTGCGTCTGGTCACGGTAGCTGGAGACTACTATGGCGCCGCAGAACAGCAGCTGAAAATGGATTCCCAAGTAAATAAGGAAGCCATTCTCGTCCTCTCCAACGACCTGCCCTATTTTGAGGAATTGGAGCAGGCCATGAAGATTCGCCGTTACGTCAAACAGCGAAATGTCAGCCAATTGCCGGACAACATTCAAGACATCATCCGCAAACGCCAGCACGAGGCGCGCAATCTAGAGACCCAGGCTCGGGACCATCTGGAGAAGGCCATCGCAGGGGCGCAAGTGGTCGTGCACGGCGAAGTACTAGACCTCAAAGCGGCCCATGCCAAGGACAAGCTGGACGCAGCCCTCCAGAGCTTGGTGGAGAGCGTCTATGACAAGCTCCCCCATGGTCAACCGCTTTGCCAAGAGCGATGCAGACATCTTAGCCATTCTCAACGGCACAGCCCAGGAACCCGCCGGCATCGCTGGCAGCGGCGCCAACAACGAGGATGCCCTCAACGAGATCAGCCAGTGGCTGGAGTTGAAGGCCAATGGTCCCACCATTTCTGTGGGAGATGTCCAGCGCCGCTACCAGGCCATCCCCTTCGGTTGGAAGGAGATTGACATCGCCGCTCTCCTGGCCCGGCTCATTGCTCAGCAAAAGATCTCCATCAAGTATGGCGGGGCCATTGTGAACCGGGAGGAAAAACGGCTGGTGGATTATCTGCGGAAAAAGTCTGAGGTAGATAAGGCCGTAGTCACCCGCCGGATCGCCCCTTCGGAGGACCTCATGCGCAAGAGCATCGCCTTCCTTCGGGAGTACCAAGGGGCCATGAGCATTCCCGAGGACGAAGACGGCCTGATCCAGTATGTGCTGGCCACCTTTGAGGACAAGCTGGCCCACTACCAAAAAGCTGCTCCAGGCCTACGAAGGCCACCGCTACCCGGACAAAGACCTGGTCACCCAGGCCCGGGACCTGATGCAGGATGTGCTCAGCCAGCGAAAGGACAATGTGGCCCTCCTCACCCGCATGGTGCAGCGGCAAGATGACCTGTTGGACAGCAGCGAGGACCTGGAAGAGGTGGAGGCCTTCTTCCAGAGTCAACGCCCGGTGTATGACAGTGCCGTACAGCAGATGAACCGCATCAGCAAGGAGCGGGATTACTTTTCCACCGATCTGAATACCCAGGACACCTTCAAAACCATCGCGGAGATCCTGTCCATGCCCAAGCCCTATCGGCGGATTGGGGAGCTGCCAGAGCTCCTGTCCCAGGTGAAAGCCGCCTATGAAGCTCTCCTGAACCAGAAGAAGGAGGAAGTGGCCGAGATCATCCGCCAGTGTATGGAGGACGTCCACCAACTGGCCGGGGGAGGCCCGCAACGCCGACCAACTCCTCCGCCAAGCCGATGACCACTTTGCCAACAAACGCACCGTGGCCAAGACAGCCACCGCCCTCACCGACCTGGACGCCATGACCACCCAGCTGCTGGCCTACAAGGACAACATCTGCAAGCGGATGGAGGTCCTAGCCGCCCCCGCGCCGGAACCGGAGCCCCCAAGCCCGCAGCGGCAGGGACAAAGCAGCCCAGCGCCCCCCCAACCGGCCCCCAAGCCCAAAAAGATTGCCACCGTCCGCCGGTACGAGTTGTGTGCGGCCAAACGCCTGCAAACCAAGGCAGACATCGACAAATACGTGGAAAGCATCCGGGACAAACTCTACCAAACCCTGGAAGCCTGTGACGGCGTGCAGATCAGCTAAAGGAGCGAATCACCATGAACAAGAAAGCCATCCAAACCTTCGCCATGTGGGCCCGGGAGGAACTCCTCTCCCAGGTGGCCCAGCGGGCCTACCAGTATGGCATCACCGCCGAGGGATCCGGGGAGGCCAGTGCAGCCGCCGTCAATGGTCAAGCCCTCACGACAGAGGAACAGCAGCAGCGCCGAGACCTGCTCCACGCCATCGCCCAAAAGGGTTATGACCAGGTGATGGAGGAGGTGGCCTACACCTGGTTCAACCGCTTTATCGCCCTGCGGTTCATGGAGGTGAACAACTACCTTCCCTCCCACGTCCGGGTGTTCTCCGACGGGAGCGGGGCCTTTAAGCCGGAGATTCTCCATGACGTGCTCCATCTAGACCTGCCCGGGCTGGACCGGGAAAAAGTGGCCCAGTACCTGGAGCAGAACCAGACCGAGGCCCTCTACCGCTACCTCCTCCTCACCCAGTGCAACGCCCTCAACGAAGCCCCTGCCCCAGATGTTTGAACGGATGGGAGCTACACCGAGCTCCTCTTCCCCAACAACATCCTCCGGCCGGACAGCGTGCTGGGCCATCTGGTGGCGGACATCCCGGAGGAGGATTGGACGGATCAGGTGCAGATCATCGGCTGGCTGTATCAGTATTACAACGC